>Ga0105049_10001042_pt1 | contig 32208 bp, 26 predicted proteins | sample MAT06_FD_78087 | JGI IMG/M metagenome (GOLD analysis project Ga0105049, IMG submission 78087) | Freshwater microbial communities from Lake Fryxell liftoff mats and glacier meltwater in Antarctica - MAT-06 | ecosystem: Environmental > Aquatic > Freshwater > Ice > Liftoff microbial mat | place... | reverse complement strand
GTGCCGGCCGTCATGCCCGGCGCGTCGCCACCGCCCGGGACGCCAATGGTGATGCCAGGCGCGGAGCCGCCACCCGGGACGCCAATGGTGATGCCCGGCGCGTCGCCGCCACCCGGGACGCCAATGGTGATGCCCGGCGCGGAGCCGCCGCCAGCCGAGAGGCCGCAGCCGAAGGTGATCCCTGCACAACCGGCACCCGTTGCTGCGCCCATTGATTCGAGTGCGGCCGAGCCAGCCCACAATCACGCGGACGATCAAATCACCGCGTTCTTTATCGGCACCAAGAACCGATTCGAAGCCCTGATGCTGCAGCGCGAAATGAACACCGATTTCACCGAGCCGCTGACTGCAATCATTCCCGGCGTCGCACTCGGTGAACTGTGGCAGAACATCGGCGGCGCCGAGGTCGGCCTGCGCGTGATCGCGATCTTTGCTGTGGCGATCGGACTCACCGGCATGCTTGTCTCGCTCTACTCGTCGCTCGAAGCACGCCGACGCGAGATGGCCATTTTCCGCGCGATCGGCGCAGGTCCCCGCGTCATCGTTTCGCTCCTCGTGCTCGAATCAGGATTACTCGCATTGCTTGGCTGTGTACTCGGCGTTGCGTTCGTGTACGCCGGACTGGCGCTTGGTCAGGCCCCAATCGAAGAGCGTTTCGGTTTGCATCTGACCATTCGCCCGCTCGGTGCGACTGAATGGACGTATCTCGCGGTCGTGTTCTTCGCCGGTATCGCGATCGGATTTGTGCCCGCACTCAAGGCCTATCGCACGTCGCTCGTGGATGGACTCAGCCCACGTGCGTGATCGCGAAAGCGACGGCGCGCGCAGCGGACGGATCGCGGTCGTTGTTGCAATTCTCACCGCGACGGCGATCACGGCACAACAAACACTGGGCCATGCACGCAGCAATAACTTCGCGATCTTTCGCGCCAGCTTCTGGCATCTGCTGCGGGGACAGGATCTCTATGCAGCGTACCCGGCAGAACACTGGGACCTGTTCAAGTATACGCCAACGTGCGCGCTGCTCTTTGCGCCCTTCGCCGCACTGCCGTACGGTGTCGGTCTGCTCTGCTGGAATCTGCTGAACGCAATCGCATTGAGTGGTGCGATTGTCCTCTTGCTGCGGGGACGCGCCGCTGTTGCCGCACTCCTGATTGTCTCGCTCGAAGCACTCGGCGCCTTGCAGAACGCTCAGAGCAACGCACTCGTTGCCGGACTGATGATTCTGTCTCTTGTCGCGCTCGAGAGGGGGCGCATTGGCGCTGGCGCCGCATCGATCATCGCCGCTGCCGCGATCAAGGTCTTTCCGCTGAGCGCAGGGCTGTTTGGCCTGCTCACCCCAATGCGATGGCGGCACGTCGCGTGGTGCGCGGTAATCGGCTTTGCGTTTCTCGCCCTGCCGTTGGCGGTCACGTCTCCTGAATTGCTGCGCTTTCAGTACGACTCTTGGTTGGCAATCGAGCAGCAGGACAATACGAAAGTCGGCATGGCGTGGGTTGGCGGCATCATCGAGATCGCACGCGGTTACGCGATTCCGCATGCACCGGTACAACTCGCAGGTATCGCATGGGTTGTCACATCAGCGTGGCTCGCACGCACGCGGTGGAACGCCGACGCCGTCGTTCGTCGTCTGCTGCTCGCGTCGTTGCTGATCTTCGCCGTCGTGTTCAATCACATGGCGGAGTCGCCGAGTTTTGTGATTGCCTTCGCGGGACTCGGGATCTGGTGGGCGACGATGCCGCGCGAACCGTGGCGCAATGCGTTGGTGCTCACGATCGTCCTGCTTGGCTCAGTCGGCGGGTCCGACCTGATGCCCAGCCAAATTCGCGTTGCGTTGCATGGGCACTACCAGATCAAAGCCATCGTCACGTCGATCGGCTGGTTCGCACTCCAGTACGATCTGCTTCGACAGCTACGCGTTGCGGCTACGACGACGCCAGACGCGCCAGCGCTGCGCGCACAATGACTGACACGTCGCTCTTGCTGTCGCCGTCAACGACAGCACGCACCGCACGGTCCGCTTCGACCTGCGTATAGCCGAGTGAGAGTAACGCGCGCACTGCGTCATCGGCCACGGCGTTCACTCCGGCTGCGACGCCCGGTGCGCTGCCAACGGTGCCCATTTTGTCAGCAAGATCGAGAATAAGCTGCTCCGCCTTCTTGCGACCGACCCGCGGCACGCGCATCAACGTAATCACATCTTTCTCACGCAGTGCGCGCACCACACGCTCAGCCGTGAGCGACGACAGAATGCCAATCGCCAGTGCGGGGCCTACACCTTTCGCACCGAGCAACTTCTGGAAGATCGAGCGCTCGTAGCGCGACGTGAAGCCGAACAGATGCCACGCGTCTTCGCGGACAGAGAGATGGGTGTGCAGCATGATGGACTCACCTTCCGAGGGCAGCGTCTCGAACACCGATAGCGGAATCAGGCATTCGTAAGCGACGCCGCCTTCGGTCATGATCTCGCAACGATCGAGTTCGCGAAGAACCAATGTCCCGACAACCTGCGAAATCATCGTGGAGCCCGTGGGGAAGGGGAGAGCTGACTCAGTTTAGGCAATGTCGTTGCCAGGCATGCACACAGCGCGGCCGCAACACCATCCGATGCGTCTACGGGTTCGGGTGCATTTTTCAGTCGCAACAGGCGCGTCACCATGAACTGCACCTGTTCCTTGGTCGCAGCACCGTTGCCGGTAATCGCCTTCTTGATCTCGGCCGGCGGATACTCACGAATCTCGAGCGACGCCTGCTGTGCCGCGAGCAGAATCACGCCGCGTGCATGGCCGAGTACGATTGTGGTACGCACGTTCCGCGCGTAGAACACGTCTTCCACAGCGACCGTGTGGGGGGCATGTCGCGCGATCAGCTCGGCGATGCCGCTGTGGATGTTGAGGAGGCGTGCGGGTAGCGGGTCTTTGGCGTTCGTCCGAATCACGCCGCACTCCACCAGTGTCGCCGTCCGTCCCTCGAAGGCGACGACACCGTAGCCTGTCACGGCAGTGCCCGGATCGACTCCGAGCACCAGTCTGGTCACGCCTCGGCCATTGCGTCCGCGTCCATCTCGAAGTTGGCATCGACCTTTTGCACGTCATCCAACTCTTCGAGCGCGTCGAGCAACTTGAGCAACTGTTCTGCGGCGGTGCCTTCAACACGCACCGTGCTCTTGGCCACCCAACCCAGTTCGGCCTCCGAGACTTTGTACTTCTTCGCTTCGAGCCCTTCCTTCACGGCATGCAGCGAGCCTGGATCGGTCGTGATGACAAAGACATCGTCTTCCTGCACCACATCTTCTGCGCCGGCTTCGAGTGCGGCTTCCATGATCGTGTCTTCGTTCACGCCGGCCGCAGTAACCGACATCGTGCCTTTGCGGTCGAACATGTACGCGACGGAGTTGGACGACCCCATATTGCCGCCATTCCGCGACAGCTTGAGCCGCACGTCGGCGACCGTACGCGTCGGGTTGTCGCTCACCGCCTGAATCATGAGGGCCACGCCGCCGGGGCCGTATGCCTCGTACAGCACGTCGACATAGTCAACGCCTTCCAGTTCACCCGTCCCTTTCTTGATCCCGCGCTCGATGTTCTCCTTGGGGAGGGACACCGCTTTTGCGTTGTCGATCGCAGTGCGCAGACGTGGATTGCCGTCGGGGTCGCCGCCGCCAAGTTTGGCGGCCATGGTGATTTCACGGACAAGGCGAGTGAACAACACACCGCGCTTCTTGTCGGTGGCTGCCTTCGCGTTTCTGATGTTCTTCCACTTGCTATGACCAGCCATGGCACCCTCGTGATCGTTCCGCGTCCAGATCGTGGTTCAACTTCTGGAGACACGCTGCCACAAATATGCTGGGCTGGGTCTGCGAGTTGAACCTGCTTCTCCTAAGCCCCGATTCCCCAGTCCCCAGTCCCTATCAACCATCCAACACGTCCTCGAACCTTAGCCACTGACTGTAGTAGTACAAATCGGCATAACCGACCGCCCCGTCCCGCTGCTTGAGCACCAGCAATTCCGTGGCACCGCTCACGCCGAGATCGGATTCGTACAGTTCCTCGCGGTACAGCCCGAGCACCAGGTCGGCATGCACGCCAACCGCACCCCGAGCGCCGAAGTCGGCAAGCGTCGGGCGACGATCCTTGCGACTCCGATCGAGATTCGGGAGATGGGCGATGGCTATCAATGCCACGTCCCGGTCGAGCGCCATCCGCTTGAGGGAAAGGAGGACGAAAGCCAGCGCTTCGTCGCGGCGGGCTGCGCTGTCCAGCAGCCCCTCGATCCCATCCACCACAACCAGCGCCGCTGACGGAGAGGCACTACTCGCCCGTGACACGGCCGCGATCCCGCCATGCCCCAGACCATCGACGATGGGCGCCCGCCCTCGAAGCGACAAGGCTGCCGCGCCGAGCTTCACCCGATCACCTTCGTCCATCGCGCCAAGTCTGAGCGACTCGAGTGACACCCGGGCACTGCTCGCCAACGCACGCTCATACACGCGATCCGGATGCATTTCCGCGGTGAGCAGAAGCGCGGGATCAGGCCGCCGCAGTGTGATCGCAAGCGCCAGCGACGACGTTCCCGCCCCGGCGTCGCCGCCGAGCACAATCAGGTCACCGCGACGCAGACCTCCGCCGATTGCGCGATCGATCGAGGGAAACCCGGTCGGGATGAGTCCCGCGTCCGGTTCACCGTCACGGGCCCGGTCCGCGCGCGCGACGACTCGCGCCAGCGGTGAAATGTCGAGTCGCGTCACGTACTCGCCGCGAGGTGACGTGCGAGTCGTTCGAGTTCCTGAACGGACGCGCCGTCAAGATGGGTGCCGGCGACCGCGACCAAGCTCCGTAGTGCACCCGCCACCTGTAGCGCGCTCCCCGAAGTCGCCTCGATGCAGCGGGCAAACGGGACACGGGTGTTGGCCGGCAGTGCGAGCGAGGCGAGCCAGACTTTTGCGGACGACGCGCGCATCGTCCGCTCTGTCGCGCTGACCGCCGTAGCACCGCGTAGCGACTGGGCGAGTCGGGCCGACATCAACGCTGCGAGCGCCACCTCGCGTCCGCCGCCCAGCGGCAGTCGACCGGCGAGCGCGGCAAGCGCGGGAAACGGAAAAGCAAGCGGCTCGAGGCCATAAGGCAGCGGTTCTGTGATCACCACGCGAATCTAACGCGCCCGCGGGCGCTCGGCTTCACGCAAGTTGCTGGACCGTGCCTATGTGCATCGGGTACCTTACAGGCCATATGGCGCAGCCCGCAAAAGCGATTCTCTGGGTGGACGACGAGGCAGAACTGCTCGAGCCTCACCGACTCCTGCTCGGGGACAAGGGCTACCACGTCGACACCGCCACCAACGCCGACGACGCCGTGGAAATGCTGCGTCGCAAGGCCTACGACCTGGTCCTGCTCGACGAGCAGATGCCCGGGACGCGCGGCCTCGCCGCGTACAAAGGCATGCGCGAACTGTTGCCCAATCTTCCCGTGGTCATGGTGACCAAGAGCGAAGAAGACGCGACGCTCAAGGAAGCTATCGGCGCGAATATTCGAGAGTACATGGTGAAGCCGGTGTCGCCGAGGCAGGTGTTGTCGGTGATCACCCGCATTCTCGAAGGTCCGCTCATTCGCTCGCAGGCATTGGCCCGCGCATTCGTCGAACGTTTTCGTGCAATCGAGGCCGACCGGTATTCCTCGCTCGATTGGCGCGGATGGATCGAGCGTTTTGCGGAGCTGATGCAATGGGACGTCGATCTTGCGGATGCCGGTGAACTCGGCCTGCACGAGTCGCTGCGTGGACTGTATTCGGACATGCATCGCGAGTTTGCGACGTTCATGAAGACGGAATATCCGCGTTGGCTGCGCGACCTCGAAGGCGACCGTCCGCCGCTTTCGGTGGACGTGGTGTCCGAGTTCGTGGCGCCGGTGTTGGCGCGCGACAAGAAGGCGATTTTCATCGTCATCGATTGCCTGCGTGTCGACCAGTGGCGTGTGCTCGAGCCGCTGCTTGCCCCGTTGTACGATGTCGAAACGACGCACTACTTCTCGATTCTTCCCACCGCGACGCCGTACGCGCGCAACTCGCTGTTCAGCGGCCTGTTCCCCGGTGAGATCGCAGAGCGTTTCCCGGAGTGGTGGGGCGAACGTGATGACGAGTCACTCAACTCGCACGAAAAGGAGCTGCTGACCGCACACTTGGCGGAACTGCAGATCAAGGCGCAGGTGCGCTATCAGAAGATCACCACGACGGCCGACTCGGATGATCTCGAGCGTCATCTGCCCGGTGCGATTGCCGGCGAAGGCATTCACGCGTTCGTCTTCAATTTCGTCGATCAGTTGACCCACGGGCGCAGCGAGTCAGCCATCCTCTTCGAAGTTGCGCGCGATGAAATTGCAATGCGTGCGGTGGCCAAACAGTGGTTCGAGCGTTCCGCGTTGCTGACGCTGCTCAAGGAAGCGTCGCGGCGTCGCATCTCTGTGATCATCACCAGCGACCATGGCGCGCTGCATTGCAACACCCCGGCCACGGTGTTCGCCAAGCGTGATGCAACGGCCAACCTGCGCTACAAGTTTGGCGAAGATATCCGCGCCGAACGCCCGGAGCAGGCGCTGTTGTTCGCAAACGCGGCCGAGCTCCGCCTGCCGCCGCGCAGTGGAAGCAGCAATACGCTCTTGGCCGCCGGTGACACGTTCTTTGTGTATCCGACCAAGTTGCGCGAGTACCAAAGTCGATATCGCGGATCGTTTCTGCACGGTGGCGTCACACCGGAAGAGTGCATTCTTCCGGTGGCGCTTCTGACGCCCAAGCGGTAGTCGCACCATGAGAAGGTCATGAGCGACGATACGCACGTCACCGGCACGCATCGCGTGCCGTCTCCGAAGTTGTGGGGACGGTTGTGGGTGTTTGTGCGTCCGCACCAGGCAAAGCTGGTCGCCGTCGTGGTGTTGAACGCGGTCGCCGCAGTCGCCGACGTCTTCTCCTTCACGCTGCTGATACCGTTCCTGAACGCGCTCTTCGGCAAATCGCAGATCATTCCGGCCACCGGATTCGTCGCGACGCTGCTGAACACGACGATCGGCGCGTTGCTCGTTGTCGGCGATCAGATGGCATCGTTGCGCAACGTCATCCTCGTGGTGCTGCTCGCTGTAGCGGTCAAGAACGTGCTCGTTTGGTTGAGTGGGCAGATCGGTGTGCAGCTGCAGGAGTACGTCGTGCGCGATTTGCGCGACCGCGTGTACGGACATTTGCTGCGACTCCCGTTGCCGTGGTTTACCCGCAACAAGGTGGGGCAGATCATTTCGCGCGTACTCACCGACACCAACAACGCCAAGACCGTCGTCACCGAACTCGTGACGCGTTCGATGTGGTCGGGCGCCCAGGTGATCGCCACGGTCGTTGGCATGTTCGTGCTGTCGTGGAAGCTGTCGCTCGCCGCACTGGTCGTCGCGCCCGTCACGATCGGTGCGCTGCAGCCGGTGCTCCGCAAACTGCGGAAGGGCTATCGCCGACTCGGTAACGATCAGGGCGAAATCACGAGCCTCGTTCAAGAAGTTGTGAGCGGGGTGCGCCTCATCAAGTCGTACGGCGCGGAGCCGCGTGAAGAAGCGCGCTTTGTCACACGAAATGCCGCGTTTGCGAGAGGCTACGTCCGCATCGGTCGGCTCTCGTTGCTCTCCGGCCCCGTCACCGAAACACTCGGCACCTTCACAGCCGTTGCCATTCTCTGGTTCGGGGCGCACCTCGTACTCGTCGAAAAGACCCTTGGCGATTCTGAGCTGATCGTGTTCTTGATCTGGGTGATGCGGCTCCTGCAGCCACTCAAGCAGCTGTCGCAGGTGCAGCCGGCCGCACAGCAGTCGCTGGCCAGCGCAGAACGGCTCTTCGACATTCTCGACGCGCCGTCGGAGATGGTCGCCGATCGCGGCACGATCGTGACACCCGCGTTCGACCGCGAAATTCGCTTCGAGAACGTGAGCTTTGCATACGACGGGGGCGCCGAAGCGCTGAGCGATATCACGTTCACCGCGAACAAGGGCGAGATCGTCGCGCTGGTCGGCGCGAGCGGCGCCGGAAAATCCACGCTCGTCGATCTGTTGCCGCGCTTCGTCGAGCCGACGCGTGGTCGCATCACGATGGACGGCGTCGACCTGCGGCAGATCAAACTCGATGCGCTGCGCGCACTCACCGGCATTGTGAGCCAAGACACGGTGCTCTTCAACGACACGGTGCGCGCCAACGTTGCGTTCGGTCGCATTGACGCGACGCAGGAGCAGCTCGATGCCGCGGCGTCTGCTGCGAACGCACTCGGCTTCATTCGTGAGCTCCCCGAGGGATGGGACACGAATCTCGGCGAGCGCGGCGCGCGCCTGTCCGGCGGCCAGCGTCAACGTCTCGCGATTGCGCGTGCCCTCCTGTCCGATCCGCCCATTCTCATTCTCGACGAAGCGACCTCTGCCCTCGATGTCGAGTCTGAGCGACTCGTGCAGGAAGCGATCGATCGACTCCTCGCTGGCCGGACGGTGTTTGTCATCGCGCATCGCCTCGCGACCATTCAACATGCTGATCGTATCCTCGTCTTTGATCAGGGCCGCCTCCTCGAAGAGGGGACGCACATTGCGCTGCTGGCGGGCGGCGGCGCATATGCCCGCTTGCACGCCATGCAGTTCGACCGTCGCGGACTGAGCGGCGACACAGCGCCGGAACACGCCGCACTGTCGGTCTCAAGCGGCGTGGGTGGCTGAGCCGATGCGTGTGCTCGTCGTGACCACGGAACGCGACTGGTCGATGAGTACGCGACTGCTGTTCACGGTTGCGGAAGGTCTCGCGCGGGGAGGCGCGACGGTGACCGCGTGTTACCCACGCGCGAGCAGCACCGCAACCGGTGCCGAGTCCGGGTTCCCGAACGTCGCTCTGCGCAGCATGAGCGACGGTGGATTCTTGACGCATTGGCGCGCCGTGCGTCTGGTCGTGTCAGCAACGCGCCCGTCAGCACTACTGGTACACGGTGAACGCGACGCACTCATCGCAGCATTCGCCATCGGCCGCAAAGGCGGTGTCGTGCGACGCAGGCAACTCGATGAGCATGTGCGAACGACCTGGCGCACAAGAGCCGCTGCGGCGCGCACGAGCGTCCTGCTATTCGGAGGTGATGCGCGTGTGCCGCGAAACAGTGCAGACACATCGCCACCGTCGCTCTCGTGGCCACCGCCTGCTGAACGTTCTGCGCGAGCGAGTCACGTCGTCGGCACAGTCGGAGCCGTCGCTGAGCCACATCCACGCGTCGTACTGTTCCCGTCGCGCAACGCGAACGCGGACACACCAGTCGCGCTGCGGACGGCGGCGCATCTGCTCACCCGCTACGAAGCACTCCGTGTGACGCTCGTTGGCGACGAGACCACACTGCAGGGAACGCGCATTCATGCGGCGTCGCTTGGACTCGCCGATCGACTCGATCTCATTTCCGTCGACGACTTTCTCTACAGCGAAACGCTCGATGCGACCGCCGTCTGGGTGACGGCCGAAGGCGACGAAGGCGCGCTCGCTCTTCTATCGGCCATGACTCGATCGCTGCCCGTTGTCGTGCCGAGCGGGTCAAACCTCGCGCCGATGGTCGTGCCGCGTATCACCGGCCTTGTTGCCGACGGCGCAGATCCCACGGCGACTGTCGCCGCGCTCGCACGGCTTGTTTCCGACCGCGATGAACGGCAGGCAATGGGGGACGCGGCCGCTGCGCGCGCGTCGCGTGTGCATGGGTGGTCGTCGTGGCTCGATCGTGTCAGCGAGAGTTTGCAGCGTGCCTCCGGCATGCGAGCGGCCCGACGCGCCGCACACGGCGTACCAACGCCCGCATGAGTGCTGTGCCGCATTCACCCCGCGCAGTGCCGTCTCGCACATGGATTGCTCTCCGCGCCGATCGGCGTGCCTGGTTCGGACTCGGCGTCATCGCGCTGCTGGTGTTCGCCGCTGTCGCTGCGGATTTCGTGGGCCGACTGAATCCCATCAGTATCGATGTCACGCAGTCGTTGCGTCCGCCAAGCAGCGCGCATTGGCTTGGCACAGACGCACAGGGGCGAGACGTTTGGTCGCGACTCGTGCACGGCGCACGCGTTTCGCTCGTGGTCGGGCTCGCGTCACAAGGGCTGTCGCTGTCCATTGGCGTCGTGCTTGGGCTCCTTGCCGGATACCGTGGCAAGTGGACGGACGAAGTCATCATGCGACTCGCTGACGTCACGCTCGCATTCCCATCGCTGTTGCTGCTGATCGCGATGGCCGCGGCGTTCGAACCATCGCTCGTCACCGTCTGTCTCGTCATTGGCATCGTTGGCTGGGCCGGTATGGCCCGTCTCGTGCGTGGGCAGGTACTCGTTGTGCGCGAACTCGAGTACGTGCAGGCAATGCGCGCAATCGGCGCGCGGGACCCGCGCATTCTTGCGCGACACATCCTGCCGAACGTCATCGCCCCGGTCATCATCGCGGCCACGCTTGGCATCGCCGGCGCGATCATGGCCGAAGCGGCGCTCTCGTTTCTCGGACTTGGCGTGCAGCCACCCACACCAAGCTGGGGCTCCATGATTTCAGATGGCCGAGATCTTTCGCAGCTTCGCTCGGCACCATGGACGTCGCTCTCGCCTGGTCTCGCCATCGGCGTCGCCGTGCTCGGCTTCAACCTGCTCGGCGACGCGCTCCGCGATGCGCTCGACCCGCGCGCGACGACCGTTCGCAACTGATACGTTCGTCGAGACTCTCGGGCCCACTCGGAACGCTGCTGACATGACTGCCATTACAACTGCCACGACACCCGCCATGACACCCGCCATGACACCCGCCATGACACCCGCCATGACACCCGCTGCAATCGACGTCGCCGCACTGTGCGCACGTGAGTACCCATGGATGGCCAACGATCCCGGTGTGTATCTCAACGCCGCGTCCACCGGGCCTATGCCCAAGGCCGCCGTGGATGCCGCCAGCAAGTGGAGCGAGCTCCGGTCGCAACCGCACCACATTCCGTTTACGCTGATGCAGGACACGGTTCAGCAGTCACGCGTCCAGTTCGCGCAGCTGGTTGGTGCGGATGCCGAAGAGATCGCGCTGATGCCCAATACAACATATGGGCTCAATCTCGCTGCACGGGCACTACCACTTCGTCCGGGCGTCATTCTCACGTTCGATGGCGAATTCCCCAGCTGCGTTTATCCATTTCAGGCGCTGTCGTCCCGTGGCATTTCGCTGGAGCTTGTGCCGCGCAAAGACGGACTCCCCGACGAAGACCTGCTCGTGCTCAAGATCGGCGGCCCCGATGTCGTTGCCGTGGTGATTTCGTGGGTGCAGTTCGCGACGGGGTATGTCGCTGATCTCAAACGCATCGGCGACGCGTGTCGGGCCAACGGTGTCTTCTTCATCGTCGACGGGATCCAAGGCTGCGGCATTCGCGAAATCGATTTGCACGCGCTTCCGGTCGACATTTTCGCGAGTGGAGCGCAGAAGTGGCAGTTAAGCCCGTGGGGGACGGGATTTGTCTACGTGCGTCGTGATCTGATCGAGTCGATAGAACCGCACGATGTCGGCTGGGCGTGCATGCGCGCCACCACCGACTACACCCGGCTGACCGAATACGAATTCGATTTTTTCCCCGACGCGCGACGCTTTGAGGTTGTGACCCTCGCCTACCACGACTTCGCCGTCGCCAACGCCTCCACCGCGATCCTCCTCGAAATCGGTGTCCCGACGCTGGCAGCGCACATCGAGGCGCTTGGCCGACGCATTGCCGACTGGGCTGAGGCGCGGGCAGATGTCCGCCTGGTCACCCCTGCTGATCCTGATCGGCGGTCGGGCGTGGTCGCCTTCGCGCCGGCCAACATCGACGAGGTGAGTGCCCGGCTCAAAAAGGCACGGGTCACGCACTCCAATCGCGAGGGCATGATTCGGCTCGCACCACACTGCTACAACTCGCTCGAGCAGATCGACCGCGTGCTTGCGCACCTCGATGCTTAGAGACCATGGGGATTAGGACTCGCGAGTCCGGAACTTGCAGCGGCTGTCCACTTCGATATGTAACAGCTCCCCGCTACTATTAAAGGTATCGTTCCGGACAGACCCGATCCCCTTACGCTCGGCGCGCCGAGAAGGCTCCCGCAGGTGTCGCTTGCACGACGTAGCGTCAGCGACGCATTGCGTTCATGGGCACTGCTGCTCGACTGTCCTGTCGGATATCTCGAGGCGCAGCGCGTGGACTGGCTCGAGCGGGACAGCTCGGATGCGCCGTTCGTCATGACGTTTGCGCGTGGATCGGTCGGGTTGGTGTCGTTGCCCAATGCCGATTCGCGGGACTTCGACTTGGAGCCCGACGAACTCCAAACGCTGATCGCGATCACACGCGCCGAATCGCACGTTGGCGAAACGGTGCAGCTTCGCGACGCGATTCTGGAAGTCGAGAACGAACCCGCGGCGCTGGCAGCGGTCGATGATCAGACGTTGACGGTAGAGCCGCGAGTGCCCGCGTCACTCGTCTACGATCCGCCTCCCGCCGTGCTGGACATGCTCCGGCACGAAGTGACACCCCACGATTGGAGTCAGGGTGGCGCCGCAGGCGAATCGGTTCACCGTGTTGGCGCGATGTCGGGTGGTGTGCTTGTCGCGCTCGCGTCAGTGATGCGCCCCATCGGGCATATGGCGCGCATCAGGGTTGTCGTTGCTCCCACGCATCGTCGCCGTGGTTTCGGTCGACTCGTGCTGCGGGCGCTCTCGCGACATGTGATCGATCAGGGGCTGCTCCCGTTTTGCCGACTCGCCGTGAACGACATCGCTGCGCGTGCGTTGTCGAATGCCGTCGGATTCGTGGACTTCGCACACTCGCTGACGATGCGGGTCACATCGATCGGCAGTTCTCACGGCCTGCGGTCCGGGGTCAATCCGGCCCTTGGCTAGACGCACATCGCACGACGGATCCGGCTCGCACCGAGCTGCTCCGATTCAGCGTTTCTCTGGTACGTACACCAGCCCAAAGTCCCGCGCGCCTTTGCGAATGAGCAGATGACGACCGGTGATCAGTCGATCATGACCGATCTCTTTGTCTGTCGCGCCAAGCTTCACCCCGTTCACGCTGATCCCGCCCTGTTCGAGCAGACGCTTAGCCGCACCCCGTGACGGGGCAATGCCAACGGCGGTCAGGCATTCGATGACCTCAATGCCGCCGCTCGGTGCAGCCGGGAGCCAATCATCGTTCGGGCCTGGCTCGTCTGCAGGCACATACGTTGCAAACGGAATCTCCGCCCGCAGCGCATCGATCGCGGCAGCCGACAACGCCGTGGGGTCACCCTTCTCAAACAACAGCGAAGACACCTCCTGCGCGACGCGCGCGGCGTCCACACCATGCACGCGTGCCGTGACATCGGCCGCAAGTGCGCGCTGCGCCGCACGACGCTGTGGCTCCGTGCGAACAGCGACATCCAACGCTTCGATTTCGGCCTGCGACAACAGCGTGAAGTAGCGCAGGAAACGCGAGATATCCCGATCGTCCGCGCCCATCCAGAACTGGTAAAACTGATAGGGCGATGTGCGCGCCGGATCGAGCCACACTGCGCCTGCTTCACTCTTGCCGAACTTTGTACCGTTCGAGTTCGTGATGAGCGGAAACGTCAGTGCATGCGCTTCCTTGCCTGTCGTGCGACGAATGAGGTCCGTCCCCGCCGTGATGTTTCCCCACTGGTCGCTGCCGCCCAACTGCAGCGTGACGCCTTCACGGCGATGCAGCTCCAGAAAATCGTACGCCTGCAGCAGCATGTACGAAAACTCAGTGAACGAAATGCCCGTCTCGAGACGCGACTTCACCGAGTCTTTTGCCAGCATCACGTTGACCGAGAAATGCTTTCCCGTATCACGCAGGAAATCGAGCAGTGACAACGGTTGGAGCCAGTCGACGTTGTTCAGCAGCTTCGCGCCGTTCGGTCCGTCAAAGTCGAGAAAGCGCTCGAGCTGTTTGCGGATCGCTTCGGCGTTGGCCGCGATCGTGTTCAGATCCTGCAGATTGCGTTCGCTGCTCTTGCCGCTGGGGTCACCGATCATCCCGGTGCCACCACCCACCAGCGCGATCGGCCGATGGCCCGCGCGCTGTAGATGCACCAACCCCATGACCGGGATCAGGTTGCCCACATGGAGGCTCGACGCCGTCGGGTCGAAGCCGCAGTACCCCGTGATGGTCCCCGCACGGAGCGCGGCGCCAAGGCCTTCGGTGTGCTGAAAGAGGAGCTCGCGCCATGCAAGCTCGGAGATCGGGGCTGGATGTTCGGACATTTACCAAACATATCCGCACCGATGCTCTTGGCGCGCCTAGGGGCTCGTCGATACCGTTCTGACAGACCGATGTCCCTCTCTTCCGCTATTCCAGCCCGTGGCGACCTCCACGTCACGTAAGCGCTCCGGCTCCGGCCCCATGGCCGCCATCAGCTCCGCATTTGCCCGCTATCCAGTGCTGGGATGGCTGGTGCTGCTTGGCGTGTTCGGCGGGGCCGTCGGCGCCGGTATTCTTGGCGGCGCGTGGGCTGTCGTGTGCCGCGAAGGGCGCTGCCCCTCGATCGCGTCGCTCGAGCAGTACGTGCCCAAGCAGACATCCAAGGTGTACGCGGCTGATGGCCGATTCATTTCGGAGTTGGGACTCGAGCGACGCACTCTGGTGCGCGTCAATGACATTCCGAAACATGTGCGGGATGCGTTCATCATCGTCGAAGATCGACGCTTCTATTCGCACTCCGGGATCGATTACTATCGGATCGCCGGTGCCGCCGCCCGCAACGTGATTGCGCGCCGATATGCGCAGGGCTTTTCTACCATCACCATGCAGCTCGCGCGCAACGTCTTCTCCGATCGGATTTCGCGCGAGAAGACGCTCTTCCGCAAGTTGAAGGAAGCGCGCGTCGCGCGCGCGATCGAGCAGCGCTACACGAAGGACAAGATCCTCGAGCTGTACCTCAATCAGATCTACCTCGGCAACGGGGCGTACGGCGTTGAGACGGCGGCGCAACGCTACTTCGGGAAGTCGGTACGCGATCTGACCGTGGCTGAAGCGGCAATGCTGGCTGGTCTGCCCAAAGCACCGGAGCGCTACAACCCGCGTCGCTTTGCCGACCGCGCGATTTCCCGGCGCAACACCGTGCTCGAATTGATGCGACGTCAAGGCGCCGTCAACGATACCGATGCGTCGTTGGCCAAGGCGTTTCCGCTGCAACTCGCACAGCGCACCGAGTCGGGCGACGTAGCGCCGTACTACCTCGAATGGGTGCGTCGGCAGCTCGAAGAGCACTTCGGCAAGAGTCTGTACGACGAAGGACTCAAGATCTACACGTCGCTCGATATCGATATGCAGGGCGCAGCCGAACGTGCCCTCGAAAATCAGTTGAAGGCGATCGAAGCCGGACGTGCTGGCGCATACAAGCATCTCACCTACGAAGGCTACGTCGCGCGCAGCGCCGAAGGCGGCGAATCTGGCGCGGCCAACTCACCGTATCTGCAGGGCGCGTTTGTCGCGATCGACCCGCGCAGTGGACTGGTGCGCGCGATGGTCGGTGGCCGCGACTACGACGACTCGAAGTTCAATCGTGCGGTACAGGCACTCCGGCAGCCCGGGTCCACCTTCAAGCCTGTGATGTACGCGTCGGCGATTCATGCCGGCTTCACGGCGGCGCACATCGTTGACGATTCGCCGATCTCGGTGGAGCAGCTCTCCGGCGAAAACTGGGAGCCGCAGAACTACGACATGAAGTTCATGGGCCCCGTGCCCATGCGGAAAGCGCTGTACATGTCGCGCAATCTTGCCGCGATCAACACCGGCACTCAGGTCGGGGTCGGTCCGGTCATCTCCATGGCGCGGAAGTTCGGTATCACCACACCGATCCCGCCCTATCCATCGATGTTCATCGGATCGGCCGACGTCTATCCGATCGAGATGATCGGTGCGTACTCGGTGTTCGCGAATCTCGGTCTTCGCACCACACCGCACGCGATCGTCAAAGTCGAGAACGCGCAAGGCAAGACGGTCTGGGAACCGCAGGCGCTGCGTGAAGCCGTGCTGTCTCCCGAAGAAGCGTGGATGATGGTCAGCATGATGAAGGACGTCGTCATCCGGGGCACCGCGTCGAAAAACATTTGGGGCGCTGGTTTTCGCATCCCCGCCGGCGGCAAGACGGGCACCACCAACGACGGTGCGGACGTCTGGTTCATCGGCTACACCGCAGATCTCGTCGCGGGTGTGTGGATGGGCTTCGACAGGCCGCAGAAGATTAAGGCCAACGCCCAGGGCGGTGATCTCGCCGCACCCGCATGGACATCGTTCATGACCGAGGTCTATCGTCGCAAGCCCCAACCGCCGGACTGGCCACGCCCCGACGGCGTGATCGTCCGGGACGTCGATGCCCTCACGGGCCAACTCGCGACTGCTGCGTGCCAAGGAAGCGTCGTGACCGAATACTTCGTGATGGGCACCGAGCCGACGTGGCCGTGCACCGATGGCCGGGCGAGAGCGCCGGGCGATAGCGCCGGCGCGCGTACCGCGCGCGACACGACCAACCCGTTCCGCATACCGCCGGCGTAGTGCGCGTGTTATGACCGCGCACACCGCACATTCGCACAGCGCCATCGGGCTCCCTCCAGACGTTGCATACACCGCGGAGTGGGTGCTGCCCATTTCGTCGCCGCCGATTCATCAGGGCGTCGTCATCGTCAGAAATACACGCATCACGGCCGTAGGTCGTGCCGCAGACTTGGGCGACGCACTCGCCTCCGCGCACGTCGTCCCACTCGGCAACGCGGTCCTGATGCCGGGCTTGGTCAATGCGCACACGCACCTTGAGCTGACGGCGATGCGCGGCTTTCTCGAAGGGCTCGATTTTCGCGACTGGCTGCGCACGCTCACCCTCGCGCGACGCGACTGCTTCGACGCCGATTCGCTCCTCGATTCATCCCGCTTTGGAATTCTCGAAGCGCTGACGCACGGCATCACTACCTGCGCAGACACAACCGAATCAGGGCAACCGCTTCACGCCATGCGTGAGATGGGCGTGCGAGGCATTGGCTACATCGAAGTCTTTGGCCCCGATCCATCGCAGGCCCAGGAATCGCTCGCTGGATTGCAGCGCTCGACGTCGGTGTTCCGCAATCACGATACAGAGCTTGTGCACACCGGCGTGTCGCCGCACGCGCCCTATACGGTTTCCGCGCAACTCTTCCGCGATGTCGCCGCTTTTGCGCGCAGTGAACAGCTCCCCGTGGCCGTACACATCGCCGAAAGTGAGGCCGAAACGCGCTTCGTGCGCGACGGCCTGGGACCATTCGCCGATCGACTCCGGGCGCGCGGCATTCAGGTCGCTCCTCAGGCGCGCTCGCCGATCGATCTACTCGACAGCACCGGCGTGCTCGATACGCATCCGCTGCTCATCCACGCCATTCAGGTAGACGAGCGCGATCTCGTGCGCATCGTCGACCACGGTGCGAGCATCGTCCACTGTCCGATCTCCAATGCGAAACTGGGGCAGGGGGTCGCCCCCCTCCATCGCATGCTGGCTGCCGGCGTCCGCACCGGACTCGGCACCGACTCCGTCGCCAGCAACGATCGCATGGACATGCTCACCGAAGCGCGACAGGCTGCACTTTTTCACGCGCTGAATGCCGGCGCTCCCGACTCGCTCCCGGCGCACGACGCACTGGCGCTCGCGACGATCGGCGGCGCGCGCGCGCTCGGTCTCGAGGATCGCGTGGGCACACTCACCGTCGGCAAAGACGCAGACCTCGCGGCCTTCCCGCTCGACGATCCGTTCGCCACGCCAGTGCACGACCCGGCGGTCACGCTCGTCCATGTCCTCGCGGGCAAAGCAACGGCGTCACTCGTCACCGTCGCCGGTCGCGTCCTCGTCCGCGATGGGGTCGTACTCCACACCAACGACGGACTCACCACTCGGATCGCCGCACTTGGCGAGCGGCTCCGGAAGTGGCGCCAGCAAAATATTCCCCAATCACTTCCATCCTGAAGCACCCACCGCATTCCCGAGACGGCTCGCGCTTTTGATTCGCGAAATTCGTGGCCCGCAGTTCCCTCGCCACCAGTGGCGGCGTTCGACACCCGTCGTGTATGCTTCAGCGTACCCTTTGCGAACGGACCGAGACCACATGGCAGCAGCTGCTTCTGGCCGAACCGAACGGATCTGGCGCGACGGGGAGCTCGTCGACTGGGCCGACGCGAACATCCATGTGATGTCGCACGTGGTGCACTACGGATCGAGCGTCTTCGAAGGCATTCGTGTCTACGAAACTCCGCAAGGACCGGCGATCTTCCGCGCACGCGAGCACATGCGCCGGCTCCACGACTCGGCGCGGATCTATCGCATGCCGATGCGCTGGACCGTCGACGAACTCGTACAGGCGGCAGCAGACACCGTGAACGCCAATGGGCTCTCGCACTGCTATCTGCGTCCCGTCGCGCTGCGCACCGGTGAGGAGATGGGCGTATTGGGCACCGCCGCACCGGTCGAAACATTTCTGATCGCTTGGAACTGGGGCGCGTATCTTGGTGTCGCCGCGTTGGAACACGGCGTGGATGTCTGCGTTTCCAGCTGGAGACGCGCGGCGCCCAGCACGTTTCCGACCATGGCCAAGGCCGGCGGCAATTATTTGAATTCGCAGTTGACCAAGATGGAAGCTCGGCTCGACGGATTTGCCGAGGGGATCATGCTCGACTCGAGCGGACTGATCTCCGAGGGGAGCGGCGAGAATCTGTTCCTCGTGCGCGACGGTGTGCTCTACACGACACCGATGGGCTCGGGGATCTTGGCCGGTATCACTCGTAATTCGATCATCACGATCGCCAACGAGATGGGGCTGACGGTCAGCGAACAAGCGTTGCCGCGTGAAATGCTGTATGTGGCTGACGAGCTGTTCTTCTGTGGAACGGCCGCCGAACTCACGCCCATCCGCTCCGTTGACCACATCCAGGTTGGCGAGGGGAAACCGGGACCGATCACCCGCAGTATTCAGGATGAGTATCTGGGGATCGCCAAAGGCATGAGACCCGACCGACACGGTTGGCTCACCTTGGTCGCCGAAGGCGCGACAGTGTGATCGACGATTGAATCCCCGCTGCTTGTTTGTCGGTTTCTTGCCGACGCGACAGCGGGGATTCGTTTGGTGACACCGCGGCCGCAGCACCGAATGACGTCGTATCGAATCACGACAGTTGAGTTTCGAGAGAGTTTCGAGCAACAGCACTGAGCCGAACTTCAGCACGGAGGATAGGGCGTGATCGCCGGATGTCTCGCACTGAATGCGTCGTACGAGCCTCTCACGATGGTGCCGCTTCGGCGTGCGCTGCGACTCGTGATCGATGGCAAGGCGGAGATCGTCGAAGCGGAGCAGGAGCGTCCCGTGCGCTCGGAACGGCTGGCCTATCCCCGCCCAGCGGTCATCCGGCTCACCCGCTTCGTGCACGTGCCTCGCCGTTTCCGCCGCCAGGTCACGAACACTTTCCTGTTCGCTCGTGACAATTATCGCTGTCAGTACTGCGGGCGCATGTCTGCGGAACTCAAGCCGCGCGAATCGCTCACCCGCGATCACCTCATCCCGATTTCGCGCGGTGGTCTGAATGAATGGACCAACGTCGTCACCGCGTGCAGCAGCTGCAACACGCGCAAGGCGAATCGTCTCCCCGACGAGATCGGCATGCATCCGCTCCACGTCCCCGCGGAACCGCACTTCGTTCACCTGAGCTGGGCCGTCCGTCGTCTCACTCCCGTTCAAGCGCAGTACATCCGCGTTTTTTATGGCGAAGCCACGCTGCGCCAGCTCGAAGAGATCGAACGCGCAACCACGCGTGGCGCGGCGCACGCACCCGGACATCGTTTGCCGCATGCGCCGCACGCGGTACACGCGGCGCCGCACAGTGCCGACGCCGTCGTCCCGTAACGCGTCAGAAAACGATTGTTGGCGAGCGCGCTTCGAAGTGGCGCACTTCACCACCCAGCAGTCTCGTCACGAGTGTCCGAACCCCGGTGCCCAATGCGGTGCCGGGGCTTCGTTTGCCTTGTACCGCCGGTCGCGCTTCGCCACGGAGCCAGCGCTGGAGTTCGTCGAGATCGCTCATCTCCATCGTCAGCACCTCCGCCTGCACGACGATGTACCCTCGACGGCCGCGCGCCGGCACCGCAAGATCCGGCGTGTACGCGAGTTCACTCGCTGCCCGCGCGTTGGCGAAGCTGCTGTAGTTGCCCAATGCCGTCAGGCGGTCGCCACTCCTGCGGGTGACGTCGTACGTGCGATCGATCAGGTCATAGCTGACGATCACATCCCACTCGTCGCGAGCGAACAGTTGATCGAACCACCGCCCCAACGTCCACAACTCGGCACGCAGGTGCACCCGCGCCGGAAATCCGTTGCGCAAGAGTTCGTCGAACGGCTTTTCGCTGAGCACTGCACGCAGTGCCACCGTCGGCGCGGCCGGCGCCGTTGATGGCGTGATATCGACGCGCGGGTTCCCCTGTGCGGGCAACACGCGCGCAAAAAGCACAAACACCAGACCGGACACGCCGAGCCTTCCGATCCGACGAAATCGCATCATGGTCAGAAGCGGCGCCCGAGCCGCACGTAAACATTCGGCTTCAGTCCACTCTGCGAAACGGCCTGCGCAACGTACACACCAAAGTCACCGAAGTCGAATCCGCCGCCGAGGTCCGTGCGCCAGCTGCCGAGCTCAGGCAACACATTCGAGGCATACCGCAGCGCAGGGTCGGTGCCATTCACCAACCAGCCGCGTCCGCTGTTCGCGAACACAACCCAGCTTCCATCTGCGCTGAAGTGACTCGTCGCCCACCGCCGATCGCCGAACCAGTCGCGATCGCCGAACAGTCGGATGCGGAAATCGCCTTTCCACTCTGCCTGCAGCAGAACCATTCGTTCGCACTGCGCGGGGCGACCGAGTTGCACATACGCGGCGTCGTTCCCCGTCGCGCACGTCCCAACATCGGACGCGCCGATGGTCCGGCGGAAATCGAAGCCAGGCAGTGCGTCGATCCCGCTCACCGAAAACCGACGCTGTAGTGGCAGCGCGTTGCCGTCGAGCCAACCACCGAGCACGGCACGCACGTTGAGCTGTGCGCCCGGCGCAAGTCTGTTGTATCGACGCAGGTCGACGAGGCCACGCGTGTAATCAACGCGACCGCTGTTCGTTGCACGCACGTTCCGTGTCGTCGGCGCGAGGCGGTCGAGAGTCCCGGTTCCGCGTTCCCACTGCGCGAAGACCAGCCACCCACTGCGCGGGTGTTCGACACTATTGCGCGTGTCCACTCGTCCGGTCACCGTCGCGAGGTGCATCACGCCCTCGTCCATCTGCGGATTCGGCCGCCATGGAACGTCGTCGTTGAAAATCGACCAGACATTCAACGTGTTCCGCGAACTCCAGCGCTCAGCCCCATACTCGGCACGCAACTCGGTTCCTCCGCGACCGAAGAGCGACACATATCCGGCGGCGCCATGCCGGAGCCAATAGTCACGGTAGTCGCGCGTGAAGAGAAAACTCGACAGCCCGACTTCCGTGTCGTTCAGCTGCCACTGCTCGACCGCGTCCACCTCGTCAAACAGGCGTCCGCCAACTCTCACGCCGCTGGTTGCGCCCTGCTGAACTTCGAGGAGCGCACGATGGCCAAGATTCTGTCGCTCCCATTGCAGACGATCCGCCGTGCGAAACACTCCGAGCAGTTCGACGTTGAATCGTGTGTCGCCCACACCATTGCGATAGCGCGGCCCGAAGTACAGCGGCAATCCCTCAACGCGATTGTACGTGTGTGCCGACGTCAGAAAGAGTTCGCTGCGCGGGCCGATATGTTCGTTGCGACGCCACCCCGACCACGGCGCAAACGGTTCACGATCGACATCGGCAATGAGCGAATCGCCAGACTCGCGATAGCGGAGCCGAGCCGCCCACACGCGAATCTCCCCCCCCACCGACGGTCGCTCCGACGACTCGAATGCCCCACCAATCACGGTCAGTGATCCATTGACATGCCCGGTCTCAGCAAGGCTGACGCTGCCGTTCAGCGAAAGCACCTGCCCCGTGACCACACCGGCAATGCGTGTGCGGCCGCCGAGCACTGCGACGTCGCCGCGGATAGTGTCACCACTCGCCAGCGAATAGTCGCCGCGCACGCGTCGGGTCGACGCGCCGTTCCACAACCCAACAGCTTCAGTCGCGATATCCCGCGGAACGCCACCCACGCGTTGATCGTCAGCGCGCGTGGCGCTCGTATCGGCGGGTGGCGACTGCGCCACGGCGAACGATGCACTGCAGACACTGCCGCATACGCCGAGGAAGAACGTTCGACGGAGGCTGACGGCGCGACCGAGCATTTTCAGAGACTGCGTCATGGTGAACCCTCTCAGGGAGTTGACGCAGCCAGTTGGCAGGTCGCGTGCCAGTTGGTGTGTCATTCGGGCGGGCACACGGCAGGGGAAGTACGCTGTCCACTCCCGGCGACGGTACCTGTGTCGAGTCGTATCACGGGCGTTGCGCGGCCGGCTACTCACTCAGCGAAGCCAGCCCCAGGCGCCGCATCCGTCGATACAAGTTAGGGCGATCCGTTTGTAGACGGCGGGCCGCTTCGGCGATGTTGCCATCGCTTTCCGCCAGCGCCGCCGATATCAACTGACGTTCATACACGTCCAACGCATCGCTCAGCGGCAGTCCGTGACTGGGCTCCGTGGCCACCCATGTCTCACTGCCCCGCGTCGCCATCTCGCCTGCACCGCCAACCGTCGGCAGCACTTCCCGCACCTGCACCTCGCCGATCTCGCTCCCGGCGTTCAGAATGGCCAGTCGCTCAACGACGTTGGCCAACTCGCGGACATTTCCAGGCCACCGATAGGCAGAAAGTGCGGCAACCGCGCCCTCGCGCCACCGCACCAGCGGACGACCCGTCCGCGTGCGATGACGATCGGCAAAGTGACGGACCAGTGCGGGCAAGTCACCCGGGCGGTCACGCAGCGGCGGCAGGGAAATCGGAATCACGTTCAGCCGAAAAAACAGGTCCTCCCGAAAGCTGCCGTCGGCAACGGCACGAGTTAGGTCCTTGTTGGTCGCGGCGAGAATGCGCAGGTCGACCTTGATCGGCTTGCCGCCGCCAACGCGTTCGATCTCCCGCGCTTCAATTGCGCGCAGCAGCTTCGCCTGCGCCTCTGCACCCAGGTCGCCCACTTCATCGAGAAACAGTGTGCCGGTGTGCGCGAGTTCAAAGCGTCCGATACGTCGATCGGTCGCGCCGGTGAACGCGCCTCGCTCGTGCCCGAACATCTCGCTCTCCACCAGATCGCGAGGAATCGCGGCGCAGTTCACACGCACAAACGGCCGGTCGCGACGCGAGCTCGCGATGTGCAGCGCCGCTGCGACGAGCTCCTTCCCCGTTCCCGATTCGCCCGTGATCAGCACGCGCGCATCACTCGGGCCCACGCGCGCAATCAACGCGCGCACATCCCGCATGACCGGCGAGTCGCCGATCATCTCACCGGAAATGCCCAAGTCGTCACGCAGTGCTTGGGCCGCGCGACGAGCCTGTCGCAGCTCAAACGCCGACGCCAGTGCGAGCAACACGCCTTCCGGTGTGAGTGGCTTTTCGAGGAACGTGAACGCGCCGAGTTTCGTGGCACGTACGGCGTCAGCAAGGGCCGCGCGCCCACTCATCATCACGACCGGCAGATCGGGGCGCCGTTCACGCAGTCGCGCGAGGAGGCCAAGTCCATCCAGCTCGCCCGGCATCATCAGGTCAACCAGCGCCACGTCAGGTTCGATCGTCTCGGCGAGCGCGAGCCCAGTCGCCCCGTCGGCCGCATCGCGCACGTCGTACCCTTCGCCTGCGAGCAACGCGCCGACCATCCGTCGGATATTCGGCTCGTCATCGACGATCAGGACGCTGGGCATCAGCGTGTTGATTCCACGCGTGGTCCACGGGCGCGGCGCGCATCAACCACGAAGACGGTCCAGCCGCACGTGGGCACCACTGACGACAAACTCTTCCGCCGGTACATGCGTCCGTTTTGACAGGAGCTTGGTGGTGAAGCGCTGCCCTTCGCTCACGCGCTCGACTTCGACCGCGATGCTCTCGACCGCGTTTTCGATTGCGGCCAGTCGCTGCATCACTTCGGGCTGCACGGTGACCGGTGTGCCGCGTCGTTCGACCCATCGCCAGAAACCGCGGACCATCGGAACGCCGATCAGAATGAGCGCCACGCTGGCAAACATGTTTTCCGCCAGTGCCTTCACATTCGGCGGGATGTCGCGCTGGCCCAACGACCGCGTCGACGAGCTGACGCGATCTCCGCCGATCTGCACGCCGTTCCGGTCGATGACGATCTTCGAATATCCGCCGCGGCCATTCGGATACGTGATCGTTTTCGTGAATCCATCAGGACTGACGGACGTGGCCACCGATGTGCCTTGAGGGTCGGCCTGTATCGCGTCCTGCCGCGCATCGTTGGCGGCTTGCCGCACGTCGGCTTGTGCCTGGCGTGCGTCGGCCTGAGCCTGACGGAGGTCCCGCGCGACCTCTTGCTCAAGCTGTCTCGCCTGTGCCGCAGCTTCCTGCGACGCTGACCGCTGTACTCGCATCGGCATCGGCCGTACCCGTTCGTGAGAGAAAAGTGTTGCGCTATGAGCTGTGCGTGCCATCGACCGGTGCCCGCACACCGGCCGCGACGTATTCCGGCGCGGGACTCTGTCCACGGTCTGCCAGCAATTTGTTCGTGAACCGTTGTCCTTCGCTCACCCGCTCCATCTCCATCGCCACGGTGTCGATGTTGCGATCCATCGCATCCAGTCGCGCCTGCACGGCCGCCGACAGCTGCGCCGACTGCTGACCTGCAGCACCGCGTCGGCCGAGCCATCGGGAGAAGGCGAGCGCCATTGGCCACCCGATGGCGATGAAGCCGATCGAGGCGGCTATTGCATACGAGATCTCAACCGCTCCGCGCGGCACGACATCGCGAATCGGAATGACCGCTTCGTGCCCATTCTGCGAGACGTGAATACCGCGCCCGTCCACTTGGATGGTGATGTCGTTGCCGCCATCTGTCGGTATAACGATTGTCGGCTGGCCGCCAGCCCCGGACGGAGGCGCCGGTGGTATGGGCGGCACGGGCACATCGGCACCGTTCACGGCGTCGTTCGCATTTCGGATGGCGTCGCGGATCTGGTCGCGTGCCAACTGCGCGTTGGCACGTGCGACATCAGCGTTCGTTCGCGCCTGCGCCGCAGCCTGAAGCGCGGCCGCCTGTCCCTGCTGCGCCTGAGTCGTGGCAGCTTGCCCCGCGCTCTGCGTCAGCGTCACACCGTCAACGCTCATTGAGATGGTCATAGGTCCTGCACCCCGGTGATGGGAAGCCGCAGCTGTAATTCCGTGCCGGAGCCCGGCGTACTCGTCGCATCGATGACACCGTGATGAGCGGCAAGGGTTTGGTGCGCGATTGCCAGTCCCAGTCCTGTCCCGCCCGGCTTGGTCGTCATGTACGGCTCGAAGATGTGCGCCAACGCTTCCGGCGCGATACCACAACCGCTGTCCCGAACCGCAATGCACACCCCGTCCGCACCGTCAATCCGATCTCGTCGAACCTGCACCGCAATCTCGGCCCTCGGCCCACATGTCGTGCAGGCCTCGACGGCATTCAGCAGCACGTTGGTGACCGCGCGGACGAGCGGTTCGTGAAAGCCCATCACCAACGGCAACTCCGGCTCGATGTCCAGCGTCATCGGCAGACCATCGGGAATCGAGCTGCACACCGTGCGTGTCACGAGCTCCGCGATATCGATTTCGGCCGCCGGGCCATCGGGTAGTCGGCCAAACTGCGCAAAGCTCTTTGCCATCGTCTCGAGTCGCTCGGACTCTTCAGCGATGACATCGATCGTCTCTCGCAATTCATCAGGCGCGCTGCGACGCAGGCGGGCGACCGCAAAGCGGATCGGCGTCAGCGGATTCTTGAGCTCATGTGCAAAGCGGCGCGCCGATTCGCGAAAGGCATCCGCGCGCTCGGCCTCGAGGGCCCGTCTCCGGCCAACCTCCAACTCTCGTACCATCGTTCGCATCCCTGTTCGCAAGACTTCAAACTCCGGCGCGCCCGGTCGCTCGGTCTGCTCCGGCACCGCTCGTCCGGTCCGAATGAGACCGGTCCACCCCACCAACTCGTCCAGCGGCCGACTCAACTGACGACTCAGGTGCCCGGCAACCCGCGACGCCCCGACCGCCACCAACAGCACTACCAGCAAGGCGCCAACAAGGACAATTCGCATCGTCCGTGCGGCGACATAGTCAAAACGCGTCGCCTGCTCAACCGATTCCCGCAGCTCCCGTTCGTGCAGATCCAGCGCCTGCTGTTGGGCCCGCGTCAACGGCAGCGCGCGGGAAACAGCCATGGCTGCCTCACCGCTCCTCGCCACTCGCTCCCACGACGCGCCCGACGAGATGAGCGACAGCGCCCGGCTGGCCGTCCCGGTCCAGAGCGCCGAGACGGCAATGGTCGGCACTACCGCAAACAGCAACAGCATCGCGAAGAGACGCGAACGGAACGGCGCGCGGCCTCGCGAACGCGTGCGTTCCCTACGCGCGTCACGAAACGACGGTTTCTCGCCAAATTCCTCCGCTTCCGCTGACGTCGTCAGCTTTCGCATCTCGTTCATACTGGATAATTTACGCGGCTGTATCCGGTCGGCACGCATCGTTCCCGCCCCGGATGCCGCACGCGTCGATCCTGGAGCGGAATGGCAACGTCGTGGTCCCTTGCCCCCCTCGTCGAACAGCGCGCCCGGGAACACCCCGAGCGCCCGCTCGCGATTGTTGGTGAAAGGACGTGGACCTATGGGCAGGTCGACGCACAAGCGTCGTCCCTCGCCGCGGCATTCTCTGAACTCGGCCTCGGCAGTGGTGATCGCGTGGCGGTCAACCTGCCAAACGGCGTCGAGTGGATCATCGCACTGCTCGCGTGCGCGAAGTTGGGAGCCGTCGTTGTGCCCGTCAGTCCGCAGCTCAGCATTCACGATCTGCGATATCAACTGCGGCACGCCGAAGCGAGTGCGGTCGTCACCATCGAGCGCCATGCCGGAATCGATTTCCTGCAGCGATTCGAAGACCTCCTCGGCGATCTCCCCGATCTGCAGTACGTCGTAACCGTCGGTGATGAAGATCTGTGGTACGATGATCGCATCTTCCAGTTCGAAGATCTCATCTCCAGCGGCTCCGGGCGCACGTATCCGCGACCGGAGCGCTACGACGATGTCACGGATCTTGCTGTGTTGTACACGTCAGGAACCATGGGCAAGCCGAAGGGCGTCCGCCTGTCGCATCAGGCGGTCGTCGAGAATGCGGTGCGCAGCGCCGAAGCCGCGGAGTTGTCACCAGACGACCGCGTCTTTCCTTCGGTCCCGCTGTTCGCGATCTTCGGTTTCAGTGTGATGGTGGGGACCATCGTTTCCGGATCCACGCTCGTGTTGCGTCCAGCCTCGGATGCCACGGGAGCGCTCGCGTTGATCGAAACGCGGCAGGTGACGGTGCTGCACGGCGTCCCCACGTTATATCACCTCCTCATGCGCGAGGAGGGGTTCAGTCCGTCCCGCGTCAAGTCGCTGCGCACCGGCATCATCGCCGGGAGTTCAGTCGACGAAGAGCTCGTGCGTCGGGTCCGTCGCTGGTGCGATGTGCTCGTCGCGTACGGGCTCACGGAAACCGGCGCAACGGTGACCATGACCCGCTTTACCGATAGCGATGAGAATCGGCTCGGTTCAGTCGGACGCGCATTGCCTGGCGTCGAGGTCATGGCCGTCGACGTCGTGACGGGTGTGTTGCACGGCCCCGAAGCCGTCGGCGAGATCGCCGTGCGCGGGGCCAATCTCATGCGCGGTTATCTGCGTATGCCGGCGGAGACCGCAAAGGTCCACACGCCGGAAGGCTTTTTCCTCACCGGTGATCTCGGCATCATCGATGAGGACGGATACGTCAGGATTCTCGGACGGCGACAGGAGACCATCAATCGCGGCGGACGGCAGCTCTATCCCGCTGAGATCGAAGAACGGCTTCGTGCGCATCCGGCGGTTGACGATGTCTGCGTGATCGGCGTTCCCCACGATGTGTTGGGGGAGCGGGTGTGCGCCTGCATCGTGCCAGTAGAAGGCGCAGTCATCACCGGCAGCGAGATCAAACGCTTCGCTCTCGACACGATGACTGCATACAAAGTCCCCGATCTCGTTCGTTTCTTCGATGTCTTCCCCATGACGGGGAGCGGCAAAGTCAGGCGGCGGGAACTCGCGCGTGCCATCGCGCTCGATCACACAGTTTCGCATACCGGGTAGGACATGCATTCACGTCAACAGCGTTCGGCTCCGTCGCGATCCGTCGCTCCGTTCCACCGCGGCCCTCAAGCCGCCCCTACACCTGCCGCCGGCGCCGGCGCTCCCATGCATCAGGCACCCAACGCCGCCCTCCTCATCGACTTCGACAACGTCACGATGGGGATCCGCTCCGACCTGCAGGGAGAGCTCAACAACCTCCTCTCGTCGGACATCATCAAGGGCAAGGTTGCGGTGCGCCGAGCTTACGCCGACTGGCGCCGCTATCCGCAGTACATCGTGCCGCTCACGGAATCCTCGATCGACCTCATCTTCGCACCGGCCTACGGCTCGTCGAAGAAGAACGCGACCGATATCCGTCTCGCCATCGACGCGATGGAACTCGTCTTCACGCGCCCCGAGATCGGCACCTTCGTGCTCCTCTCCGGCGACTCCGATTTCTCGAGCATGGTCATCAAGCTCAAGGAGTACGGCAAGTACGTCATCGGCGTCGGCATCCGCGAATCGTCGAGTGACCTGCTCGTCATGAATTGCGACGAGTACTACTCGTACAATGCACTCGCCGGCCTCACCAAGACGGGCGATGACGAATCGACGCGCTGGGATCCGTGGGAGCTCGTCACCGAATCCGTCACGCGCATGAAGCGTAACGGCGACGTTATGCGCTCCGATCGTCTCAAACAGGTCATGCAGGAAATTGACTCGTCGTTCGACGAGAAGAACCTCGGCATGCCGAAGTTCTCGCGCTTTGTCCAAGAAGCCGCGCACAAGGGGCTGCTCAAGGTCACGAAGCTCGAGAGCGGTCAGCTCGAAATCGATTCGCCGACGGGCGAGATGGTTGGCGCAGCAACCGCAGCTGCGTCTGCCGCCCCAGCTCCTGCTGCAGACGCCGCAGACGCCGCGGATGCCGATGGTGATGGCATGACACCCGATCTGCGGCGCGAGCGCGAGCGCGAGCGCGAAGATCGTCGCGGTCGTCGCGGGCGGCGCGGACGCGGACGTGATCGCGATCGTGGCGAACGCGCTGATGCCGACGTCCTGAGCACCACTGCGGAATTCATCGCGCAGACCGCCACCGATCCGGCTGCAGCGTCGGTCCCTGTATCGGTTGTCGCGCCCCCGATCGAACCGGTTGCTGCACCCGTCGTGGCACCGGTTGCTCCACCCGTTGGTGTACCCGCAGCGCCGGCCGCTATCGAAGCGGCGGCAGGAACCAACGGCGCACCCCGGGAGGATCGTGGTGGGCGCGGACGTGACCGCGGCCGTGGACGGGGCCGCGATCGGGAAGCGCGCACCGATCGCCAGCCGGAAGTGGCGTCCAAGGCACAGATCGCCTTCGGCGAGTCCGTGGCTGAAAGCATCGGCAGCGCGGGTGAACGTCTCACGCGCAGCGAGGCGTTTGATCTCGTCCGTCGTTCGGTCGAGTCGCTCGTCCAGGGCGAAGATGCAACCTCGGCGAGCGCTGCACGTCAGCGCGCATTCGAACTGCTGGGCCGAGACAGCGAGTCGCTCAGCTCCCGCAACTTCGAACGCATTTTGCAGGACGCGCACGACGCCAACATGATCGACCTTCGTCGTCGTGGAAACGACTTCGAACTCGCCCGTGCAGTCGACGCAGCGCCGATCGTCGACCAGCTACGCACGGTCGAGTTGGCCCAGCAGGCTGCTGCTGCCGCAAGTGCCCCTCCAGCCGCGCCGCGTGGCATGGGTGCGCGTGGTGTCGGTGGACGTGGCATGGGTGGCCGAGGAAAGGGCAACGGCGGACCGCCGGCCGACTTGCTCATGGTGGGCGTGGTGGGACCGCGGGCAACGAGCGTCGCCACCGTCGCTCCCGCACTCCCCGCAACTCCGAGTGTCGCCCCACCGGCAGCTGAGCCGGAAGTGACCTCGGCACCCACAGCGCCAGCCCCGGTGGCTGAGGCGGCGGCAGCGGCTCCGGCCAAGAAGTCAGCCAAGGCCCCAGCCAAGGTCGCTGCAAATGCCCCGGCAAATGCCCCGGCAAAGGTCGCTTCAAAGGCTCCGGCCAAGGCTCCGGCGAAAGCCCCAGCAAAAGGGCCGGCGAAGGCTGCTCCGGCCGCCCAGGCGCCGGTAAAGACAGCGCCGAAGGTTCCGGAGAAATCCACGGCCAAGTCGGCCGCCAAAACACCGAGCAAGGCCCCCGCGAAGGCTCCCTCCGCCCCCGCGGCGCAGCCTGCCTCGGCACGTGCCAAGGTTGCCAAGGCCCCAGCCAAGGCGGCCGGTGCCCCGGCCAAGAAGGCCGCCAAGAAGTAGCCGTTCGCTCCCCTCCGCTACAAAACAAACGCCGTCCCATTCGGGGCGGCGTTTGTCGCATCGTTCTATGATCGGGAGTCGTTAACTGATCAGCCCAACTTCCCGCCCCACATCCTTGAACGCCGCCACCACCGTATCGAGATCGTCGCGAGTGTGTGCCGCGCTCACCTGACAGCGCACCCGCGCCTGACCTTGCGGCACAACAGGAAATCCGAACCCCGTCACAAATACGCCGCGATCGAGCATCATCTCACTGACTTTGATGGCCAGTGATGTCTCGCCAACGATGATCGGCACGATCGGCGTCTCGCCTGGCAACGGTTTGAATCCCGCTTCTTCGATCGCCCGGCGGAAATAGCTCGTGTTGTCGTGCAGGCGCGTCACGAGTTCCGGATGCGCTTCCGTATGCAGCACCGCCGCCAGCGAACTCGCCGCCACGGTAGGCGGCAACGCATTCGAGAACAGCTGCGGCCGAGAACGCTGCGTCATCATGTCGCACAACGCCGCGGGGCCGGCAATGAACCCGCCGGCTGCGCCACCGAGCGCTTTGCCCAGTGTCGACGTGATGACGTCGACTTCGCCGACAACGCCGAAGTGTTCGGCGGTGCCACGTCCAGTCTTGCCGAGTACGCCGGTGGCGTGTGAGTCGTCCATGACGACGACGGCATCGTAGTCGCGTGCGAGTTGGAGAATCTCAGGCAGTTTTGCAATCGCGCCTTCCATAGAGAAGACACCATCGGTCCAGATCACGCGACGTGTTGCCGACTTTGCACCGGCCAGCTTGTCGCGCAGATCGTCCATGTCGCTGTGCTTGTAAACCGCGGTGGTGCACTTTGTGATCGCTTTCGCGAGGCGGATGGAATCGATGATCGACGCATGGTTGAGCGCGTCAGAAATCACGAAGTCCCCTTCACGCACGATCGTCGGCGTCAGCGCCTCGTTCGCATTCCAAGCCGATACATATGAGAGTGCGGCCGGGGTTCCGACAAATCGCGCGAGGGCTGTCTCGAGTTCGCGGTGAATCGTGAACGTGCCGCAGATAAAGCGAACCGATGCGGTGCCGGCACCGAATTGTTCGAGCGCCTCGATCCCCGCTTTCACGACAACCGGCTCGTTCGCGAGTCCGAGATAGTTGTTCGACGACAGCACGATCACATCGCCGCGTCCTTCCATGCGCACGTGCGCACCCTGCGGCGACTCAAGATAGTTCAGCCTTTTGTAGACGTGATCGGCCTTGAGCTGCGCGATCTGCGCTTCGAGATCGCGGACAAATATCGGATTGAGAGACACGGGGCGGCGCGGTTCAGGTGGGGGCTCAGATGAAAAAACTTGTCTTGCGGAGGCGCGGAACCGACAACAACTGCAACTGCTGGCCGCGGACTACGCGAACTTCGCGAATACTACGACAGCCCGTTCTCAGAGGTTCGTCCTATCGGCGAAATTCAGCGCCGTTGATCCTTTCCTATCCGCGATAATCGGTTGCTGTGGTTCCTGTTCCTGCTGCTCTTGCCGTTGCTCTTGCCGTTGCTCTTGCCGTTGCTCTTGCCGTTGCTCTTGCCGTTGCTCTTGCCGTTGCTCTTGCCGTTGCTCTTGCCGTTGCTCTT
>Ga0105049_10001040_pt1 | contig 32212 bp, 25 predicted proteins | sample MAT06_FD_78087 | JGI IMG/M metagenome (GOLD analysis project Ga0105049, IMG submission 78087) | Freshwater microbial communities from Lake Fryxell liftoff mats and glacier meltwater in Antarctica - MAT-06 | ecosystem: Environmental > Aquatic > Freshwater > Ice > Liftoff microbial mat | place... | reverse complement strand
GGGTAGGGGCCATCGATGTATTGTTAAATGGCAGTCAGGTAAATACTACTGGTATTCCTTTTGGTTCTGCTACTGGAGTAATGGGAAATCCCTATTTTTCAGTAACCACTGGCATCAACAATCTCCGCATCAATACAGCAGGTAACACTTTATTTCAGTCGAATTTTTTAGCCAATGCGAATACTAACTACAGTGTATTTGCTTATGACACGTTAGGTACCGGAGCAGGTGCAGCGGCCTTGCTTGTGTCAGACGCCATTATAACTTTGGGAACAGATACCGCACAAATTCGTTTGATACACCTATCGCACGATGCTGGTGCTATAGATGTAGAATTTATTCAACCTGGTTCCAGTACCCTGGTTGCCGACAGTGTTACTTTCATCGGGTCAAACCCCAACAGCGTATTGTTAAGCACCTTCCGAAAGGTTCGTTCCGGCGATTATACTTTTAATATCAAGATCAACGGAACCTCCATACTTATTCTTACCGCTAACATCAATATCGCCAATGGGAAATCTTACACATTTTATGTGAAAGGGTCAAGGTTGGCAGGAGTTGCTTCCCCTTTCGCTTTCGGATTTGGTCAATTATTACACAATTAATCCATTTGTATTGAATGCTGTAAAAACAGCCTTTCCTAAAAAAAGGCTGTTTTTTTTGGTCATATTTATCCAACGGGTTTGCCATAATTTTTAGTAATTTGCTCTCTCTATATGCTACACAAATTACACATCCGGAATTACGCGATCATCGAAGATCTCACCATCGATTTTTCTGAGGGACTCAACATCATTACTGGCGAAACAGGTGCCGGTAAAAGTATTCTAATGGGAGCTCTTAACCTTATTCTGGGCCAAAGGGCAGACAGTGCCGTTTTGCAGAACAGCAACCAGAAATGCATGGTAGAAGGGTATTTCAATGTGCAACATCATAAGGCCATTCAATCGTTTTTGGAGATTCAGGAACTGGATGTTTCAGGCGAAGTGTTGGTAAGAAGAGAAATTGGAACCAATGGTAAATCTAGAAGTTTTGTAAATGATACGCCCGTTAATTTAACCCAATTGAAACAGTTGGCTATTTTACTGGTAGATCTGCACCAACAATTCGATACACTCGATTTAGGAGAAGAAGATTTTCAACGGGAAGTTATAGATGCGCTCGCAGACAACCACTCGCTTTTAAAAGAATTAAAAGTTTTATTCGGAAGCTACAGCTCGCAGAAAAAAGAACTCGAAGCACTCCAAATGCAGCAGGCCAATGCCAATAAAGAATTTGACTACAATAAATTTTTGTTTGATGAACTAGATGAATTGTCTTTAAAAGAAAATGAGCTGGAAGAATTAGACATTGAACTAAAATTACTGAGCAACGCAGAAGGCATCAAACAACAGCTGGCAACGGTGTACACTGAGTTGAAAGAGGGTGAACAACCGCTATTACAACAGCTTCAGCAAATGCAACACAAAGTAAATGGCTTGCAAACTTATCTCCCCGAAATAACCGCGTTACATGAACGCATAAAAAGTGCGGTAATAGAATTACAGGATGTTGCAGACGAACTGGAACGCATAGACGAAAATATTTCCTACCATCCACAACGCATTCAAGAAGCCAACGATCGGTTGTCGGCCGGATACAAACTCCTTAAAAAACATGCTGTCAACAGCACAGCTGAGCTCCTCATCATTCAGGAAGAGTTACAACAAAAATTATTGGCGGTGTTTAATATGTCAACTGCGATTGAGCAGGCCCAAGCTTCTTTGGACGAGTTACTAAAAAAATGTATGAAGCTGGCTGAAAAAATTTCTGCCAACAGAAAAGCGCAGTTAGTCAATTTTGAGAAGAACGTACATACTTTGTTGGCGAAGGTGGGCATGCCCAATGCAAGGCTGCAGGTTCAAATCGCAGCAGCGCCGCTCCATGCAGACGGAATAGATGAAATAATATTTTTATTCGACGCCAATAAAAGCAATCGTTTTGAACCACTACACAAAGTAGCAAGCGGGGGAGAACTCAGTCGCTTGATGCTAAGCGTGAAATCGTTGGTGGCCAAAAAACTTCAATTGCCCACTCTCATCTTTGATGAGATTGATACTGGTATCAGCGGAGAAGCAGCCAGGCAGGTTGGATTGATCATGAAAGACCTTTCTTCAGCTCATCAACTCATTTCCATCACGCACCAACCGCAAATCGCGGCCAAGGCCGCCGCACATTTTTTTGTGTACAAAGAAGTAGTTAAAAATAAGATTGTCACCAATATCAGAAAGCTGGAAGAAACGGAGCGCATTACTGTCATTGCGCAAATGCTGAGCGGTGAAAAGCCCACGGCTGCAGCCCTCGAAAATGCCAAAGAAATGGTAACCAGTTAACCTACACCGCTAACTCAGAACCAATCGAAGTACTGTTTGTTGTAAGCAGGAACCCATTTAAAATATTCAATTGCAAAAGTTGACCATCCTATTTGTTGTCGTTCTGTTGTTTGTGCTTGGATATGCGATGCACAAGCTGATTCGTAGGTTTGTGAATCCCCGCGACTCGCTGAATCATTTGTTCCTGTTTTTCTTGGCACACTTTATCGGCGTCTTCATTTTATCCTTTATGATCAACCTGATCATCATTCGATTTTCCGGTTTTTTATTTCGACCTTAAAAATTTACTTTTACCAAATAAATATTCATCTATAACACATACTTGTATGAGTAATAACTTATTGAAAGGGAAAAAAGGAATTATTTTTGGCGCACTCGACGAAAAGTCAATCGCCTGGATCACAGCCATACGTTGTTTTGAAGAAGGTGCTCAGATCGTGTTGACCAATGCCCCGGTGGCCATGCGGATGGGCGAAATCAATAAACTGGCAGAGCAAATAAACGCTCCCGTTATTCCATGTGATGTGAGCAGCAATGAAGATGTAGATAACCTCATCACTAAATCGATGGAACATTTCGGCGGTAGCTTTGATTTTGTGCTACATTCTATCGGGATGAGCCTGAATGTGCGCAAAGGCAAACATTATACAGAAATAGATTATGGCTTCAACGCCAAAACGCTTGATATATCTTCCATGAGCTTGCACCGGGTGCTAGCCAATTGTATGAAGAAAGACGCCATCAACGATTGGGGAAGCGTGGTGGCGCTCACCTATATCGCAGCTCAACGCGTATTTCCCGATTACAACGAAATGGCAGATGCTAAAGCCTTGCTCGAAAGCGTAGCCAGAAGTTTTGGATATCATTACGGAATTAAAAAACAAGTAAGGGTGAATACGATCTCCCAATCACCTACCAAAACTACCGCAGGTAGCGGCGTTAAAGGTTTTGATGGATTTATGAATTATGCAGAAAAAATGAGCCCTTTGGGTAATGCTACCGCTGCAGATTGTGCCAACTATATCGTGACGATGTTCAGCGATCTGACAAAAATGGTAACCATGCAAAATTTATTTCACGACGGAGGATTCTCTTACACTGGCGTAACGCAAGCAGTAATAGAACAAATGGAAACAAAATAAAGAAGCGTCCTGCTATCAGTTGACAGTTTAAGATATTCCCGGTTGCCTCAGGTAGCCGGGATTTTTTATCCTTGGGGTGGAGGGCGTTTTTTTATTTTAATTGAAAATAGTTTTTTCTTGTTTATAAGCGCAACATAAATATTTCCTTCAAGACTTACAATCATCATCTGCCCACACTACAAAAAGAAGCACCGTAGCGATTGAGAAGCGAAGAAGGAATAGAGAACTGAAAAAAAACATGCAGATGTAAGACTAGTATTTGCAAACTGTAAGAAAACAAAGGCTACCGTAGGTTCATTTGCACGGAAAAGTAAATGAATCCACCGAAGTCGGACTTATGTAGTTTACGCAAACCACAAAAGATGCTACCATCAAAAACAAGCTCCCAGAAACTAAAAAACGCCGTTTAATAAACTTCAAATACATTTTTTGTAAAATCTTGCCTAAAAAAAACTGAAAGTATAAAACCCCAAAATGGGTGAAATGAAAAGAGGCTGCACCAAATAGTTTTCATATAGCCTCTTCTTTTTTTTATGGTCATTTTAAAATGGATATGAACATCTACAATATATTATTTAAAATTAATATTTTACTGAAATGTACTTGCCCACTGTCAATTTATCGGTCTAGTATTTTGAGAAGTTAAAACAATGCCCATCGGCAAAAAACAAATTGAAATAAAAAATATACGAAGAATTTGCAGCGAAACCAGAAAATAACTTGTCAAAAGTTATGTTAATGTTACGAATTCTACTTTATATTTGTTTTTACTAAAATCAAATCTGCAAATGAGAAAAATTATTATGACCTTATTGGTGGCCTTCGGCTTTGTGCTGGTAGCCACCGCCCAGAATCGCACGATCTCTGGAACCTTACAAGATGAGAAGGGCAATCCGGCTGCCAATGTCTCCATTATTGCGAAGGGTACAACTATTGGTACATCATCAGATGCCAATGGGAAATTTTCACTATCTGTTCCTGCTTCAGCCAGAGCGTTGGTAGTAACAGGAATTGGCTACGCTTCTCAAGAAGTTACCATTGGTTCCAAAACCAGTTTCGATATTTCTTTGAAACCTTCCGATGTTGATATGGAAGATGTGGTAGTAGTTGGTTATGGTGTTCAGCAGAAAAAAGCTTTTACAGGTTCTGCTTCAAGAATCGACACAAAAGAATTTGCCACTTTGGTTACTCCTTCAATTGACAAGCAGTTGGCAGGTAGAGCAGCTGGAGTACAAGTGTCTAACGCAGGTGGAGATCCTTCATCCCCTGCCCGTATCCGTATTCGCGGTGTTAACTCCATCAGCCAGAACCAGGCCCCGCTTATCGTAGTTGACGGCGTTCCTTTTATAACAGGAAATCTTGCTGCGAATGTAAACTCAAATGCATTGGGAGATATTAACCCTAATGATATAGAGAATATTGAAGTATTGAAAGATGGATCTGCTACAGCCATTTTCGGTTCAAGGGGTTCGAATGGTGTTATCATGATTACCACCAAAAAAGGGGATAAGTCTGGTAAAATGAAAGTGAATTATGACGCTATATTTGGTTTTTCTTCAGCGGCATCCCGTTTCGATTTACTAAGTGCAAATGAATTTGTTGCAATTGCTAACGAAAAAAGAGCCAATGCTGGTCTCGCTGCAGCAGCTCGGCCAAGCGCAACCGGAACCAATACCGACTGGCAAGACGTTGTTTTTAACGACAATGCGCTGGCGGTGCAACAAAACATTAGTTTTTCTGGTGGTACACAAAAGTCATCCTACTTTTTCTCCTTCAACTATTCCGATCAACGTGGGATACTGCTAAGCAATCGCAACAAAGCTTATCGTGTTCGTTTTAACTTTGATACAGAAGTGAATAAATTTGTGAAATTCGGTAACAACCTTACCTTGTCTAAACAAGACGATTTTGGCCAGAACGATGGTTCCAACGCGCTCAGTGGTGGTATGGCATCTACTTTGAGAATGCTTCCAAACGTTGAGCCATTTAATACTGCGAATCCTACCGGTTACAATATATTAGGCCCAGCGCTAAATACCGTTGGTTTCGGGCCAAATACAATTGGTGTGGATGATAATTTTACCAACCCTGCTTTTACTTTAAATGAAAACATTTTCTCTTCAGACAAATTAAGGGCCGTGAATAATTCCTACCTCGAATTTTCATTGTTGAAAGGCTTGAAATTCCGTTCTTCATTTACCTTTGATATATTAAATGAATATGCATTTTCTTCTAACTCACCTACACACGGAGATGGATTTGGTTCCAGAGGTTCTGCTACCAATACTTCACAAAGTATCCAACGTTGGGTACTCCAAAACTATCTGAACTACAATAAGTCGTTCGGTAACCATAACTTGTTTATAACTGCAGGCCAGGAAACACAGAAAGATCAAAATCGATTTGTACAAGGCACAATTCAACAGTTGTCTGATCCCTTCTTTATTACTCAAAACATCATTACTGGCTCTGGCGCATTGCAGTTTGGCTCAGGTGGTTTTGGAAGAACAGGTTTCCAATCTCTATTCGGACGTTTGAACTACGACTACAAAAACAAATATTTCTTCCAAGCTTCTGCACGTAGAGATGGTCAAAGTTCATTGGCTCCCGAAAATCGCTTCGATGTGTTTCCTGGCTTCTCTGCAGGATGGAGAATTTCCGAAGAAAAATTCTGGAAAAATTCTAATTTCTTAAATACCTGGTTAAATGAAGTAAAATTCAAAACTTCTTTTGCTACTGTGGGCAACCAATTAGGTGGTTTTCAGTACTTAAGTACGTTTTCCTCTGCAGCATACGGAAATATACCCGGGCTGGCCCCCAATTTAGTAGGTAACAGAATTTTGCAGTGGGAACAGAATAATAAATATGACATTGGAGTAGAAGTAGGCATAAAAGACGGGCGTTATACCCTTGGAGTTGACTGGTTTTTAAATGATTTGAATGATTTGGTTTTTGAAGTACCAACACCAAACTCAGCAGGTATTCCTGGTAATCAAATTTCTGAGAATGTTGGTACAGCACGCAACAATGGTCTAGAAATAACTTTGGGCGGTGATATCATTCGCAGCAAAAATTTCACCTGGAACTCTAGCTGGAACCATACATTCGTACAAAATAATATTACCTCTTTGTACGAAGTTGGAGGCAATCCCATCACCCAAATTCCAGGAAACTATAACCTTTTAAAAGTAGGTAGTCCACTTAATGTACTTTGGGGTTATGAATATGCAGGGGTTAATACAGCAAACGGTAACCCAATGTATTTTAATGCAGGAGGCAATTTGGTACAACACAATATTGCCAACGGCGCTTTCTATTTTGCTAATAACTTAAATGATCCAACTTTTGGTGCTCAAACCTCACTGGGTGTTGTAGATCGTAGAGAATTAGGGTTAAGCCTACCTACTTACTTTGGAGGTTGGAACAACACATTTAGATACAAACAATTTAGTTTAGACATGTTGATTCGTTATTCTGGTGGAAATAAGATCATGAATATTACCCGCCAGGAAGCATTGTTAAGTCAAAACTTCCATAACAATGGAAAAGAAATCTTAGATCGTTGGACTACTCCCGGACAATCTACCAATGTTCCCCGTGTTGTGCAAGGTCAGGGAAATAACATCAATCAGAATGGTATAGCTGTTTCCCGTTTTGTTGAGCCTGGCGATTTTGTGCGGTTACAGAATTTAACCTTTAATTACACGTTCGACGGAAAAAAACTTAGCGATATAACCAACGGCTACATCAAGTCTGTGAGATTCTTTGTACAAGGCCAAAACCTGGCTGTGTGGACAAAATATTCTGGATTAGATCCTGAAAATGCTTCACAAAATGGACAAGACAATGCGGTGTCTCCTCAGTTAAGAGTAATTTCTACTGGTTTAAGTTTCGGATTCTAAATAAAATAATTAATTTAAAATATTATACAATGAGACTAAATAATTTTTTAACAGCTACATTCCTTTCGGCCATTACGTTTGCTGGTATTGGATGTGAAAAAGTGTTGGACGAAGCACCCTACAATGCATTTACCGACGAAAGTATTTTTACTACTCCGCAACGTGCTGAATTAGCCCTCAATGGAGTATATGATGCCGCTCAAACAGGTGGGCCCACTCCTGGAGGCCGCGGTTATCCCTTTGGTGCGGCCAATGTGCAACAAGGCGATTGCCGAGGAGAAGACATGGTGAACCTGGCGGCTTTCTATCAGTTTACCTACCAGGGTACTTATAACGCAACTACCACTAACAATACAGCTTTTTGGAATAATACCTACAGTCTCATTTACAAGGCAAATATTGCAATTCAGGGGTTTAGAAAAGCAGGCACGGATGGTATTCTTCCTGCCGCTACTGCATCTGTATTTGAAGGAGAATGCCGCTTTTTAAGAGCTTTAGGGCACTTAGAAATGATGTCTCATTTTGCCCGACCTTTCTTAGACGATGCGGGTTCTAAATTAGGCATCCCCTACCGGGAGACTGCTATCACTGGTTCTGCCTCATTAGATGAATTAAAAACACAGCCAAGACCAACCGTTGCTTATGATTATCAGCGGATCATTAGTGACTTGAATTTTGCTGAAACCAATCTACCCCTTACGCAAACAATTGGGCCAATTCGTGCTACTCGTGGGGCTGCAATTGCTATTAAAATGCGTGCTTATATGCATATGGGGAAATGGGATAGTGTAAGGTTTGAAGGCAACAAATTGATTCCAACCACTCTTACTCCGCTCACCCCCTCCGCTACTACAAGTGTTGTAGGGGGGTACGCATTACAAGCCAATCCTGGAGGTTCTTTCGGTATAACAGGCGGAAACAGCATTACTACTGAAAATATCTTCACTATTAAAAATGATCCACTGGATAATGGTAGCGTAAACGGGGCTTTGGCAGCCATGTATGGCAGTGCCGATCTTGCTGGTCGTGGATTGGTGAGTATTTCTCCAATAATCTGGAATAGAACAGATTGGTTGGCTTCAGATTTAAGACGTTCATCGTTGTACCGGGTAGGATCTACTATAAATGGAGCAACACCGGCAGCTGGTCAGGCAATCTTGACGACAAAATACACTGACTATGTGGGAAGGGGAGATAATAACCCTATCATCCGTTGGGCAGAAGTACTCCTGATGCAAGCAGAAGCGGAAGCTCGTTTATCGGTGGGCTCCGTATCTCAGAGAGCTGTTGACCTGGTAAATATGGTGCGCAATCGTTCAAGCGCGTCTCCTGCAGCCACTCAATACACTTTAGCCAGTTTTACCAATGATACTGAAGAAGTTGGAGCTATTTTGGTAGAACGTAGAATTGAGTTGTTGGCAGAAGGCAAGCGTTGGGCCGATATTCACAGAACAGCGCTGGATCCATTTACTGCTTTACGCCCTGAAGGTATTCCTGCAAAAATAATCAACGGCACTAGCGGAATTGTAATTTATGGAATAGGTGTCGCTGTAAATGCCGGACAACTTGCAATACCGTACACTGATTTCCGTTTCATTTGGCCTTTACCGGTTACGGAAGTTACCCAAAATCCAATCGTTGTTCAAAATCCCAATTACTAAAAAATAAATCTTAAATAGCATGAAAAATACTATTTTCAATAAGCCAGGCTTGTACACGCTACTCGCCGCAGTTGTTTTATCAACATCTTGTAAAAAAGAATTGAGCGAGCCAACTGTAGATGCTACACCTGAGGCGTATGTAGCCGTTCATAATTTTGCACTATTGGCTGGAACTACTTCGTCGGTTTTTGTAAACAATACGCAACTTTCTTTAGGGGGCAACAATGTTGCATTAACAGTTGGAGGAAGTTTATTAAGTAATTATATAGGGGTTGAGCCTGGGGATATTACTGTAGGCTTAAGAACCACAACAGGTACGGCTAACTATGCTTCGCGTACGGTAAATGTAGCCCGAACCGCCTATACTTCATTTTTTGCTTATGACACCCTAACAACCGCCGGCACCGCTAAAATATTGGTGCTCACCAATGACATGCGTCGAGCAGACACTGCAACATCTAATATCCGTTTTTTACATTTATCACCTAATGCAGGTCCTGTAAACGTTGTATTAACAAGAACGCTGAATCAATTTGGACTTGCCGCTACTGGTACTATCAATTTAAGCAATGTACCATTCATTGGTTCTAGTGCTGCCCCTAACGAAGCTGTACTATCTGCTTTCAGAAATATTCCAGCTGGAACTTACAGTGTTTCAGTGCTTTCCGGAACTACATCTGTGTTATCAATAGCTGCTTTAACTTTACGGGAAGGCAAAAACTACAGTATTGTAGCTCGTGGTTTCGCACCCCCAAGGCTTGGAATTCCTGCGGGACAAACTTTAGGGGCAACTTTGTTGTTACACAACCCATAAATTAGAACTTGAGATTTTCAACAACGTTTTTAAAAGAGGCTGTATCAAATTTTTTGTTACAGCCTCTTTTTATTTTACCCATTTTGAATAGTCCATATTTTTCCGGTGCGCCTTATGGAAAACAGTGTTTTATAAAAGTGCTTTTGCAAGCTATCCTACCGCGTTTTTTAGTTGCTGAGGGCATTATTTTTATCATTTTTGTAGACCATGCGCCAGATTATTGAGCCCTGTTTTTATGTTTTCTTCTTTTTCCCGTAGGTTGGATCTGGGGAAATCTTTTTTTACTTATAGCAATAAATAAGATTTCTACATCGGCAAATCGTTTCCTTGGCTGTAAAATTCCCAGCTCGCTCAGCTTATTGGTATGCTGCTTCTTTTTTAAGTAGATGCTGTTGATGCTTAAATCCTAAGAGTAGGTTTCCTGATACTACTGCGATAAACGCCTTGTAGGACATAATTATTCAAATTTGCCCTCTCTTTACGAACAGCATTTGAATACCCAACAAACAACAAGAGGCTGCCCTTTTAAGACAGCCTCTTGTTTAATATTTATGATTATAGAGAGTGTGAAGGCAATTCATTAATATTCGTCTTCGTTAAAGAAGAAGTCTTCCTGGCTAGGATAATCAGGCCAGATATCGTCCAATCCTTCATAGAGGTCGCCCTCGTCTTCGAGTTCCTGAAGGTTTTCTATTACTTCAATTGGAGCGCCACTGCGGATACTATAATCAATCAATTCGTCTTTTGTTGCCGGCCAAGGTGCGTCTTCAAGGTGTGAGGCCAATTCTAGAGTCCAAAACATCGTAAATAGGTTTATTTTTTGCAAATGTATATGTTCGTACGATATAACCAAAAGTGTTTTTTTAACCGGGTTGTTAATTCCACTATTCCAATACCTTTATGCAACGAATTATGCATCTAAATAGTTGTAAATAGGGTAGTAAAATGGCTGTTTTTTTTATACTATGCTTAAATGATTTATTTTCGGCGCATGTTAACAGCACAGCACATTGAGAAATTTTATGGAAAACTTCAGGTTTTAAAAGGAGTTGATATCAGCATTGGAGCCGGAGAAATAGTAAGCATCGTAGGTTCTAGCGGGGCTGGCAAAAGTACTTTGCTGCACATACTCGGTACCTTAGACAAGCCAGATAAAGGCGTAGTAACACTCAACAACCAACGCATTGATCAGTTAACAGGAAATGCATTGGCCAATTTTCGGAATAAAAACATTGGGTTTATCTTTCAATTTCACCATCTCCTTCCCGAATTTACCGCACTCGAAAATGTTTGTATCCCCGGTTGGATTGCAGGGGATAAAAAAAAGGACACTGCCTCCAGGGCAAAAAAGTTATTGGATACACTTGGCTTATCTAATAGGCTTGAGAATAAGCCCCATCAGTTGTCTGGCGGCGAACAGCAACGAGTGGCGGTTGCCAGGGCATTGATCAATCATCCATCCATTGTGATGGCAGATGAACCGACTGGAAACCTAGATTCTGAAAATGGGAGGGAATTGCACCAGCTTTTTATTTCCTTGCGAAATCAGTTCAATCAAAGTTTCCTGATCGTTACCCACAATGAGGAGTTGGCACAAATGAGCGATCGAATCGTACAGATGAAAGACGGCTTTATCATTGATGAAAGTCGTTGATGCAAGTGCTCCACTAAGCCTTGAGCATCTCCCTTAATTTTTGTGTTACTTTTTCCGCATTCGGTAGCATCGCTTTTTCTAACAATAGGTTCATGGGTACAGCTGGTAAATCCAAGGCACCCATTACTTCTATTGGTCCATCTAAATATCGAAAACAAGCTTTCGATACTCTACCCGCCAGTGCTTCTGCGAAAGAATTATTTTGTTGTTCCTCCGTTAATATCAAACACTTCCCATGTTTTTTTACCGAAGCAAATACCAATTCTTCATCCAGCGGGTACAAACTGCGCAAGTCAATCACTTCTACCGCTTCCTCTAGTGTTTTGGCCGCTGCAGTAGCCCAGTAAACACCCATGCCGTAAGTGACCACACAGCAACTTTCGCCTTGCTTAATTTTATCTTCAGCTGCGGTGCGTACGATATTTGCTTTTCCTAACGGTAACACATAATCGCTGTCGGGTTCCACCATTTTTGCATCTTCCGTACCAGGTACTTTACTCCAGTATAGTCCTTTGTGCTCTAACATCACCACCGGGTTAGGATCTAGAAAAGCCGCTTTGAGCAAGCCTTTCATATCCGCAGCATTGCTGGGATACACAATTTTGATGCCTTTTATAGTGAGCAAGGTGCTTTCAATGCTTCCGCTGTGGTAGGGGCCACCACCTCCGTAAGCCCCAATCGGCACCCGGATAAGTGTTTGTATTGGAAATTTTCCGCAAGTCAAATAACAGCTTTTAGAAATTTCTGTCACCAATTGGTTGATGCCCGGATAGATGTAATCTGCGAACTGTACTTCTACAATTGGTTTTAATCCTACTGCACTCAGCCCAACCGTAGATCCAATGATATAAGCTTCCTGGATGGCTGTGTTGAATACCCTATGGTCGCCGAATTGTTCTGCAAGGGTAGCCGCTTCTCTAAAAACTCCTCCCAATCTACGCCCCACATCCTGCCCGTACAACACTGCTTCCGGATAGGTTTCCATAATTTCTCTGATGGCAAAAAGAGCGGCGTCCACCATTAGTATTTTATCTTTCCCGGGAGCAGCGCGCAATCCTTTTTCTTCTATAACTGGGGTCGGGGCAAACACAAAATCTGTGACCCCAGCCGGGTCGGGTTCCGGAGCAGACAACGCTTTATCGAAATCATTTTTTACGGTAGTCTGGCATTGTATCAGTATATCTTTGAGTTCATTTTCAGGGAATCCTTTTTTAAGCAATAACTGATGCAATTTAGGAAATGGATCCTGGGTGCCATGTTTGTAAAGGTCTTCATCCGTTCGGTAAAACTCTTTACGTACACCGCTGGTATGATGGCCTAACAAAGGCACTTTGGCGTGTACCAGCCAGGGCCTTCTGTGTATTCTCACATCATTGAATACCTTTTGCATGGCTTCCAAACTTTCTTCAAATTCACTGCCGTCGATACTGATTCGTTGAAATCCTTTAAACCCGGCTATAAATTCATAGGCATTGCAGGTGCGTGCTTCTGCAGCACTTACGCTGATGCCCCATTCGTTATCTTGTACGAGGAATATGATGGGGAGCTGGTGCAATGCAGCAAATTGAAATGCTTCACTCACTTCGCCCTCAGTAATGCTTGCATCGCCGAGTGAGCAAACCACCACAGGTAATTCATCTCCGGCACCTTTTTTTAGCAAGGCACTTTTTGTTTTTTCTAAAAACTGAATGCCTTGTGCAATCCCGGTGGTGGGGATCGCCTGCATCCCGGTAGCACTACTTTGATGAATGATGGTGGGTGAACCGGGGCCTTTAAAATTGGGGTGGTTATAGTATTCTCTTCCACCAGTAAATATATCATTTCCTTTTGCCAACAATTGAAGCATCAGTTGATAGGGAGTAAAGCCCAATCCAAGCATAATACTTTCATCTCTGTAATAAGGGCTCACATAATCGCAGGGTAACAATTGGAAAGCAGTCGCCAATTGTATGGCTTCGTGACCACGGCTGGTACTATGTACATATTTGCAGACGGGCCTGTTGGCTTCATATATTTCTGCCATCGCTTTGGCAGTACTCATCAAGTGGTAAGCTCTTAAAAAAATATCTTGTTCAGCCAGCATCAACGATTCATTTTAGGCAGCAAAAATAAAGAATCTAAGCCTCTTTCTCTTTAAAACAAAAGGAATCTGCTGCATACCGGGGATTAATCGTTGGTTTCTTTCACAAACACGATCTTAGCTCTGTCTGCTTTGTATATTTTATCGAAAAATTGAGCTGCAACAGCAATATCGGCTGCTTTGATGCTGCCTGTTGTTTGTTTATAATAACGGGTGAATAATATTTGTCCACTTTCAATTTTAACGGAGGAACTGTACGTTGCCAACGGCATTTTTACTGAAACAGAAGAAGGCGTGCTTTCCGGTTTGTATCCTGCCGGTATGGTTATTTTTACAGTGTCAATATCCACAAATGCGAATCCCAGATTAAAATCGAATTTTCTGGAACCAGCATCAGAAATTTTAATGGAAGAAACCGCAGTGATATTGGGTGCGATAAACATTCTTTTGCCGCTAACCGATGCATAACTTCTGGCATTAATATGGATAGATTCATCAATGAAAGGAAGTGAATTCATTCCTGTGGTATGAGAAAACTTGGCAACACCGTAGGAAGGAGCAATCCTAAATTTTGATTGAACGTGTTGTTTGATATTATCCTGCGATGCCTGTTTTAAAGTGCTGTACAAATCATCCTGTTGTTCTGCCTGGTACCTGGTGATTATTTCGGCAGAAAGTAATCCTTCTTCGTTTATAGAAGCAATGATATTTCTGATTTGAAGATTGTCTTCGGGTGAGTACTTTGGAGTCTTGGACAGCGTTCCGCCATTCTCATCAATGATCAATACAGGCCGGTTGCTGGTGAAGCTGCCAAGGTAACCGGGTTGCACCGTTTGGCTGGTACATTCCAGCCAAATACTGTCTTTTTGTTGGGGAACGCAAAGTATAACGTGGTTAAATTGATTGCTGCTAAAGTCTGGTATAAATGAATTTTTTCCGGCACCTGCTTTGATCAAAGAATACATTGATTTGATGCCGGCTTCTTTTAGTAAGGAGTACATGTAATTGGTCAGAGCCTTACAATCACCGTAACCATTGGTAGCTACAAAATTCGCATCCAGTGTTTGCCAACCACCCAATCCGAGTTGAATGCTGATGTAGCGGGTGTTTTGCTGTAAGTATTTATATAGCACAGCTACCTTATCTTTTACAGATGGTAGCTGGTCGGTTAATTGATGTACAATTTGCTTGATGTTTCCAGGCAGTTGGTCTCTGTTGAGATTGAGCTTGTTCATAAAAACGCCGAACTCTTTCCAGTTGTTCATGGTGCCTGTGTATTTTTGAATCTCGTAAGTAGAGGGTGCCAAAAAAACGCAGGGGGTGATTTCAAACCAGGATGAGGTATAAATTTCATTCGTTACGGCAGGTGAATTTGTTAATTCCCAGGTGTAGGTTTTATTATTTTTTACTTCAGTAATTTGAGGTCCGGCTGTTGGGAGGTTAAACTCTTTGTAGCGTAAAACATAGTCGGCTGGTGCTTCTACGATGAGTACACTTTTTTCTACAGAAACATTCTCATCAAATAGAGGTACCCAGTTCGGAAGATAGAAAATGCCTTTCATCTCTTCTTCATATTCGTATGCTACGGTATAAGGATATAAAGTATGGTTGAAATTGTGCACTTTAACCCTATCATCATCCACCAACGACATTTCTGAAGTATTGCTGTAATCCCTCACTTCGTTTTTTTTCAACGATCTTAACTTATTTCCATTGGCATCATACAAGGTGCCGGTAATTCCACTCACGGGCCTGAGCTTATCGTAGTTTACTACAAATGCTGCGTGTTTATCGCCACTGGCGTTTAAAATGCTGTACGCATAAGTACGCTTTACAACAGCATTACCCTGGTTTTTTATAATTAATTTTTTTTCATCATTTCTAACTACTACCGATGCTTTTTGAGATAGCAATGCTGGTAATCCTGCCGTTGCATATTGCTGTGCTCCAACGTTCGTTGTAGCAAGGATTCCGATAATAAACAGAGACAGGATCGTTTTCATGTTATTTCTTTTTAAACACTATTTGTTCTGCATGTTTTTTAACGACAAAATCGAAAAATTCCCGAAGCGTTTCATAATCTTCCGGCATAAATAAGGTATTCTCTATATTGAGTCTCGTACGCAACACTACAACTGTGGGCGACTTAGAAACAATATATTCAAAACTTCCATCAGAGGCATTCAAAGATACTTTTACAGATTTTGGTAACTCATCCACTACATAGCCTTCCGGAATTTCAATTTGAAATAAAAAAGTTTCATCCATTTTAAAAGGCAGTTCCACAGGATAATTTCTTTCCATCGACTGGAAATAATTTTGCTTTAATCCTTCTTTCAACATCGGATTAAAATAGATGATGCTGTTATCATCTTCCCCGCGGTCAAGTTCCAACATGTAGTTCATTTTAATTACCTTTTCAGTCTCTTCCAAATCATCCATTTTAACGTCTGAAGCAGTATATTCACCCGTGTAACTTTTTTTTATTTTTTCGGCAAAAGCATCTTTTCCTTTTTCCGCTACTTCTTCCCGAATATTGGTAGATTCTGCATAGCCAAGATAGGAGCTAAAACTTCCAGTCCATTTGTTTTTGTCTCCATTGATCATGACCACATTGGTCAGCTTCTTTTCTGAATTGTAAGACGGATATAATTCTTCTTGAGTGGTATAAAAGTTAATGCCAACTGCCGCACCATTGTAACAATAAGTATGCAGTTTGCCAAAGCCAAGGCTTCGGCTGGAAGCATCCAGGTAGTATTTTTGATTGCCAATCTTAAATTTACTAATAACATAGTTGTATTGGTTGATCAATGGGTAAGTATCCGTTGGAAGCCCATGCGAACGGGTACTCAATATCACTGGTTCTGCATATAGCCCTGCTTTGTTTAGCACCAATGTCAGCATAAGGTTAAGGTCTGATACGTATCCTTTTTTTGCTTTGAATGTTTCTCTGAGAGATTGAGAAGTGTACAGTCCCTTGTTGCCCAAGCTGCTGAAATTATTTTTTATATAGTTGTAAATAATTTTAGCCTTCGTGAGCGAATCTTTTCCATCAAGTTCCAGGTTTTGAAGGGTTTCTTCCAACCATTTGTTTTCCGATTTTAATTCTGCACCAAAAGTTGGATCCTTCATCATTTCTGCGGATAAAGAGACCCAGCTGCCTAAAACATCTTTGCGCGGCATATCAGGGAATTTCCTTGCTGATTGTTGAAATTCAATTTTCGACAAATGATTGTCGATGGAAGAAGTGAAGCTTTCTTCTTTTATACCTGGTACATCTTTCATAACCCACCTGGAGATGGTGCTGTTGGAGGACAAACTAAATATCTGATCAGAACCCTTGCCTCCGTTACCTAAAGCCACCCCTTCTTGTCTAATCATAAAACTTTCAAACTTTTCTTTCACCTCTTTGATGTGGAATGGATGATAGCCTTTGCTCAAAAAAACATATTCGAAAAATTCAGGTAAAATTAGTTCGTATTCACTCCACAACCTTGGGTAACCTCCCTGGAAGCTCCAGGGTTGAAGGTTGAATAAAAAGTCTGACTCAATGGTATAAGAATATTCTATAATCGAACCTTCTTTAACTGCTGGCAATGTAAATTTTCGAATGGTTCTGTTCTTATCCACTACTTCTTTGAACACGTTGTCTTTGTCTAATTTTGTTTCTTCCACTTTGCCATCAACAATATTATAGGTAGTTGCTTTTAGCCCTTCAAGAGTTTCCTCATCATCGGAGGTTTTTGATTTGTAGAGCGGAATATTAACGGTAGCAATATCAAATGCTTTTTGGTTGAGGACCAAAACTCTCCGTTGGTGTTTGTAAATAATGCTGAAATATCCTTTTTTATTGCCTTTAAAAATACTTTTGCCAACATCGGCTAGTATCACTGCACCAAAGGAGGTATCTACTTTGACATTGGTTAATGAAAAATCGCTAAGGCTGACTTTCCCAAAATTTAGAGTTGATTTGTTTTGTGCCTGGATTTCTGTGCTGAAGCAGAGCATTGCCGTCAAGAGTGCGAGGATGTTAATTTTCATTAGAGTTTTTTTGGTGGAATAAAAGTAAAGGATTTAATATTACCCATTATTATTTGTGAATAAAAAAAGCAATCTTTTTTAGAAGATTGCTTTTTTTTAATACATATTATTTGAATTCGTTGCGGAGTTAATTATTCCATCTTAAATGAATCCATAAACTTAGTGGTGAAATTACCCTTTCTAAAATCTTCATTTTGCATCAGTTGCAAATGAAAGGGGATGGTGGTTTTAATGCCTTCAATTACATATTCACTGAGCGCTCTATGCATGGTATCGATGGCTTCTTCTCTGGTTTGAGCTACTGCAATCAGCTTGGCGATCATACTGTCGTAGTAGGGTGGTATTACATAACCTGCATATACGTGACTGTCTACTCTTACGCCATGGCCACCTGGTTGGTGCAGAACGGTGATCTTACCCGGACTTGGCCTGAAATCATTGTAAGGATCTTCCGCATTGATGCGGCATTCAATAGCGTGCATCTGAGGGAAGTAATTTTTGCCGCTCACCTTTTCACCAGCCGCAATTTTGATCTGTTCTTTGATCAGATCGAAGTTGATGACTTCTTCTGTAACACAATGCTCCACCTGGATACGAGTATTCATTTCCATGAAGAAGAAATTGCGGTGTTTGTCGACTAAAAATTCTATGGTTCCAACGCTTTCATAATTGATGGCTTTGGCGGCCTTGATGGCAGCGTCTCCCATACGGGTTCTTAGTTCGTCTGTCATAAAAGGCGATGGCGATTCCTCCACTAATTTCTGGTGACGGCGTTGAATTGAACAATCTCTTTCACTGAGATGGCTCACATTGCCATACTGATCACCTGCTATTTGAATTTCGATGTGACGAGGCTCTTCTACAAATTTTTCCATGTAGATGCCGTCATTTTTGAAAGAAGCGGCAGCCTCTGTTTTAGCCGTTTCGTATGCTTTTTCAACTTCTGATTCATTAAACACTACCCTCATGCCTTTTCCACCGCCGCCGGCAGTGGCTTTTAATATCACAGGATAACCTACTTCAATAGCCGCAGATTTTGCATGCTCAACACTTTGCAACAAACCTTCTACACCTGGCACAACAGGTACGCCTGCTTTGATCATGGTTTCTTTGGCGGTCACCTTATCGCCCATCGAACTAATCATTTCTGGGGTAGGCCCAATAAACTTGATACCATGATCGGCACAGATTTTAGCAAACTTGGCATTTTCAGCCAAAAATCCATACCCGGGGTGAATAGCATCAGCATTGGTTATTTCTGCTGCAGCCATAATGTGCGCCATGTTTAGATAACTGTCCATGCTTTGTGGTTTACCAATACAAACCGCTTCATCGGCAAATTTTACATGGAGGCTATCTTTATCAGCTGTGGAGTACACTGCTACGGTTTTGATACCCATTTCTCTGCAGGTGCGAATTACACGTAATGCAATTTCTCCGCGGTTCGCAATCAATATTTTTTTAAACATCAATAGTTAATTTGTAAGTGTGATGAATAGACAATTCGATGATCATCAATGGTAGAAAAAACGATAAATATTTGTCAAAATATTTATGCCATTTTTTCTGGGCAACTTTCAGTGTAACGCAAAGTTTATCTACTTTTAATTCTTGGTATTTGAAGCACAAATTTGGGTTGGTCGGTCCAACTTTTCCAGAATAATTCGAGTGAGTCATTCCTCTATTCAAGAAAAACAGGCATATTTTTCCTGATACCAACTTAGGATGGGTCTACCAAAAACAATGGTTGGTCGTATTCTACCGGACTAGCATCTTCTACCAATACTTTTACAATTTTACCTTTTACTTCACTTTCAATTTCATTGAACAACTTCATCGCCTCAATAATACATACCACTTTCCCTGAAGTTACTTCGTCGCCCACATTTACCAGGATCGGTTTTCCGGGTCCGGTTTGGCGGTAAAAAGTACCGATCATCGGGCTCTTGATGGTGATGAAATTGTCTTCTTTTGGCGCTGCTGCTGTTGTAACGGGTGCTGCAGGTGCTGCGGCTGCTGGTGCTGCCGCAAGAGGTGCAGGGGAGGTGGCCATTGGTGCTCCTTGAGTATATATTTTCTGAGACGGATCTTTCTTTTGTTTGATGGTAATTCGGGTGCCATCCTCTTCAATCGTTATTTCTCCGATGGAAGTTTTGTTGATGAGCTTCACTAGCTCTTGAATCTGTTTAATGTCCATGTGATAATTTTGGGTGATTAATTGGATAGTATTAAAACGGCGGCTAAGGTAACAAATCAAAACTCATAAATGCAAATTAAAAAACTGCCAATATTGTAAAAACATGAAAAATTGAGTAAAAATGTCAAAAAATTACTCAAAAATGTCCAGAAATCTATTATTTTTTGCTCAAATAAGAAAGCGGCTGGATTGTTTCCAGCCGCTTGATAAATATCTTCACGGAGAATTATTTTACCCTTTCTATGTACTCACCGGTTTTAGAATGAATGCGGATCTTTTCTCCTTCATTTACAAAAAGAGGGACGTTAACCGTGCCACCAGTTTCTACCGTAGCTGGTTTCAATGTTTTGGTAGCGGTGTCGCCTCTCATGCCAGGTTCGCTGTAGGTAACCAGTAATACAATTTTATCCGGTAATTCTACCGCCATGGGCAATTCGGTTTCACCGTTGATGGATACCATTACTTCCTGACCATCTTTTAAAAACTTAGGCGCATCAATCATGGATTCTGGAACTGTAATTTGCTCAAAGGTTTCAGTATCCATAAAACTAAAGCCGGTATCGTCTTTGTATAAAAATTGATAAGGTTTTTTCTCCACCCTAACAGGATATATGGTTTCTCCACTATTCCAGGTAAGTTCAATGGTGCGGCTGTTGTCAACGCCTTTTAATTTTGCCCATACTTTAGCTGCCGCACGAGCTGTTTTGTTTTGTCCGAATTCGATAACGGAATACAAGCTACCATCTACTTTGATGATCAGCCCCGAACGCATGTCTGCTGTTGTTGCCATAAAAACATTTAAATTTAAGAGTCAGCAAAAATAGTAAAGAAAAACAAACCTTTGGTCAATCAATTGATTTTACTTTTAAACCGGCAATGTTGAAAGGGCAGGCTACTTCGAAAATGTTTTTTTTCACACCAACTGCTGGTTCATTCGAATGCTGATGAAATATACACCCCTACCCAAATTACCCACTGGTATTTGAATCAATCTGGTAGAAGAGGCATACCTGAGCCGATGAAAAACCATCCCGTTACTTCGCTCTATGATAACCGCAATGACGCCCGAAATCAGCAAATTGCCATTGTATTGAAGATTCAACACGTCTTTTACAGGAACAGGATACATAACCCAACTATTTCCGGATGAACCTACAATAGCAGTGGCTACTTGGCTGTAGGTTCCGGAGCCTTTACTAAATAAAATTTTAAGGCGATAAAAATTTTTGCCCTGGCGGGCGTACTTATCCAGAAAGCTGATAAATTGGTATTGGAGGGCTCCAGATATTGGAATTTGTCAAGGTCAATCCGTTGAATTTCATTCTTGCTTCTTTGTACAACATATCCGGTAACTAAAGACTGTTGATGATGCCACTTTAAAGTTACTTGCTGCGTTCCATTTTCATATACAGCAATCATGTGGGTTTGTTACGGCTGGGAGAATCCATGCAACTTTAAGAAGAATAGGTAAACAATATTTAATCTGTACATATAGGTGTATTTCTGGTTCAGAACACCCGAATCTGAAAAAGTAGTATTGGCTGGTCGTTAAATATTCGACAAAATTGTATACAGTCAACGGTATTCCGTTCCCCGAATCCTATACCTTTGCCACGCTAAAATTTCGTTTTAATTATAAAATTAATTTCATGAAAGTAACTGTAGTAGGTGCTGGTGCCGTAGGTGCAACCTGTGCCGATAATATTGCCCGCAAACAATTATGCGATGAGCTAGTATTGGTAGATATCAAAGAAGGCGTTGCAGAAGGGAAAGCCATGGATTTAATGCAAACCGCGCAACTCGAAGGTTTCGACACCAGAATTGTGGGCAGCACCAATGATTACAGCAAAACTGCCGGATCTTCTGTAGCGGTCATTACTTCTGGTATTCCACGCAAGCCAGGCATGACCAGAGAAGAATTAATTGGCATCAATGCAGGCATTGTAAAAACAGTTACCCAAAACATACTACAACATTCTCCGGATTGTATTATCATCATCATCAGCAATCCGATGGATACTATGACCTATTTAGCTCTTAAATCAAGCGGATTACCTAAAAACAGAATCATCGGCATGGGCGGCACTTTAGACAGCGCTCGTTTTCGTTTTTATTTGAGCCAGGCCATTAACTGCTCTCCAAACGATTTGCAAGCAAATGTAATAGGTGGGCATGGTGATACTACCATGATACCATTAACTAGATTGGCTACTTATTGTGGTACACCAGCCGCAAATTACCTCGATGCCGATACATTAAAAAAAGTTGCTGCAGACACCATGGTAGGTGGGGCTACTTTAACAGGATTACTTGGTACCAGTGCATGGTACGCGCCAGGTGCTGCAGGGGCAGCTTTGGTAGAAGCTATTGTTAGAGACGAGAAAAAAATGATGCCTTGCTGTGTATCATTGGAAGGCGAATACGGTCAATCAGATATTTGCATCGGCGTCCCTGTAATTATCGGTCGCAATGGCTGGGAGAAGATCGTTGACTATTCTTTGAATGAAGAAGAACAAGCAGCTTTTAATAAAAGTGCAGACGCTGTAAGAAATATGAACAGTGTATTGGCCACGCTTTCTATTTAAATTATAACAATAATCACAGATTAGGCATTTTGCTGAAGTGTTTTAAAAACCGGGAATTCCCGGTTTTTTTAATCGGTTCATTGTCAAATGAGGGGGAGTAATTTTTTAATCCAAATACATTCATAAGAACTTGATAGCTTTTCTTCAGAAATTTTTCTCCTTTTTTCGATTACCTTTAAAATCCTGACTGATCGTTAAAAATTTCCTGCAATCATGTACAAACAGTTGCTTCTCGTACTCATTCACTTTGCCCTCATCGGGAAATTAAAAGCTCAATTGGTCGTTAATCCTGCACCCAATGCCTTGGCGTTGGCACAAAGGTTAGTGGGCGACGGGGTTTCCATATCTAATGTCACATTTGTAGGTAATCCCCTAATGGCAGCATATTTTAAAAACAATGGCGGCACCAATATTGGGTTAGACAGTGGCATTATTTTAACAAATGGTAGAGCGAAATCTCATCCGTTTGGTACTTTTAAAGGCGTTGATGGGAATGGTATCACCTCCGCTCTAAACAACGATGCACACAACGAATGGAACATTCCTGGCGATAACCAATTAGCAATACTAATTGGCTCACCAGTGAATGACGTGAACGATGCATGTATTCTTGAGTTTGATTTTATTCCGCTCGGTGACAGCATTAAATTCAAATATGTATTTAGTTCAGAAGAATACAACCCTTCCTACGTGTGTGATTTTAATGATGCGTTTGCTTTCTTTATTTCTGGCCCTGGGATAAACGGTTCCCAAAATATTGCCTTGCTACCGGGTACCAACACGCCTGTTTCCATCAGCAACGTTAACAACATACCATTGGGTGGTTGTGTAAGCAATCCCCTCTTTTATATAGATAATTTAACTAATTTATTTTTAACGCATGATGGACATACCGTAGTGCTAACGGCGCTTGCCAGGGTTCAACCTTGTCAAACTTATCATTTAAAATTAGTGATTGCTGATGCAGGGCCTGATGCCGATTTCGACAGTGGGGTTTTTTTAGAAGCAAGAAGTTTGAGTTCCAATGCAACGCAACTCATCAATCTAACACAAACAGATCCTCTTACAAATAGTTCTTACCTGGTAGAAGGTTGTGCGGTGGGTTCACTTAACATCAAGCGCCTAACCCCTGGCCCAACGCCACTCACGGTGAATCTTAGGTACGGGGGTACTGCACTCAATGGCATTGATGTGCAAACGCTCCCGTCTTTTGTAACAATAGCCGCCAATCAGGATTCTGTTTTGTTGAGTATTTTTCCCACCATCGATTTGATCCCTGAAGGTACGGAGACCCTGATTATATACACACTAGCAGCCTGTACATCTGGGTTACCTACCGACAGTACGGTTATAGAAATTCGTGATTTCGAAATTTTAGGAATTGTTCCTGATACTTCTTTCATCTGCGGTAATAGCAGTATTCAATTACAGGCCACGCCAGGTTACACCACTTATGTTTGGGACAATACTCCGGGATTGTCTAATTACAATATTCCAAACCCATTGGCCAATCCCCCATCTGGTTTGGGTACCTTTTATTGCACTGCTGCAGTGGGCACCTGTCTGGCAAGAGACTCTGCATTCATTCAGTATAAAGTTGCTTCTTTGCTATCGGCTACCAATGTAAATTGTAGAAATGGAAGTACGGGACAAATTCGGGTAGGAGGTGGTTTAGGCTGGGTTTACCCGCTTCAATTTGCGATTAACGGAGGTTCTTATCAGGCAGACAGTAGTTTTAATAACCTCCCTGTTGGTGGCTATACAATTACAATTAGAGACGCTACAGGTTGTGTAGACTCAATTCAATATACGTTGATACAAGATTTTCCGGATCTTGTTCAAACCAATGTTACCTCACCCGCTGGTTGTAGCGGAAATCCCGACGGTACTATTACGCTGAGTGCCAGCGGAGGTAGCCCAGCTTATTCCTATTCTATTAATGGTGGAACCAATTTTGTGAACAACAATGTATTTAACGTTATTAAGGGAACATATCTTCTTATCGTGAAGGATGCCAACGGATGTACCAGCAACGCTGCCAACATAATAGTAGGGGTTCTAAACAATCTTGTAGTGAGTGCAGGTTCAGCTGATAGTATTTGTGAGGGCAGTTCCACACAATTGATGGCTTCTTCAAATGCCATCAATTTCTCCTGGTCTCCAACTCTTGGTATGTCCAATTCAAACGTAAACAACCCCGTTGTAGCTCCCGTTGTTACAACCAAATATTACGTAACGGTTACGCAGGACGTATGTACAAAAATTGATTCAGTAACGGTGCTTGTTTATCCCGCTCCTATGGCTAATGCAGGCAATGATATCAGTATCTGTTTTGGGGCCAGTACCTCATTGAATGCATCTGGTGGCACCCAATTTACCTGGACACCTTCTACCTATTTAAGCAATATTTCGGTTGCACAACCAGCTGTTCAAAGGCCGCTTTCAGACATTACCTATACTTTGCTAGTAAGAGATAACAATGGTTGCGTTTCCTTACAATCAGACCAGGTAAAAGTTACAGTCACTCCGGCAGTTAGTTTATTTGCTGGAAGAGATACGAGCGTAGCCAATAATCAGCCTGTGCAATTAAACGTCATCCAAAATGGTAACCAAACCGTTGCAAACTATAACTGGAGTCCATCTAACGGATTAAATAATCCTAACACCGCTTCTCCAATCGCTACCTTAGACAGAGACGTTTTATATATTGTAAAAGGAACAACTCCTGCGAATTGTGAAGGTTCAGATACCATTTTGGTAAAACGATACAAGGGTCCTGAAATTTATGTACCTACTGCGTTTACCCCTAATGGTGATGGAAACAATGAACTACTGCGGGCGTTGGCTTTCGGAATGGCAGAATTCCGTTATTTTAGAATATTCAACAGATGGGGTCAGGAGGTTTTTTCTACCAAAGATTTCTCCCGTGGATGGGATGGAAGGGTTCTGGGTAAATTGCAGGAAACTGGAACCTTTGTATGGATGGCAGAAGCGGTTGACTTTAGGGGCAATGTGATTAAAAGAAAAGGTACCACTACTCTTATTCAATAGCAGTGGCACCACACTTATTATTGAACACCATCTGTAATGGCTTCTTTGTAAATTTTAGCTACTAAGCCTTGTAATACTTTCCCCGGCCCACATTCTGTAAAATGAGTTGCTCCGTCTGCTTTCATGGCTTCTACGATTTGTGTCCATCGCACTGGCCCCGTTAATTGGGCTATCAGATTTTCTTTGATGCTAGAAGGGTCTGATACGGCTTTCGCCACTACGTTCTGATAAACAGGACAAATGGGCAATGCAAATTCGGTGTTGTTGATCGCAGCCGCTAATTCTTCTTTGGCTGGTATCATCAATGGTGAGTGAAATGCGCCACCCACCGGCAACACCAATGCACGTTTTGCCCCCGCTGCCTTCATTTTTTCACAAGCAATCTCAATCCCTTTTAAGGATCCGCTGATCACCAGTTGACCGGGGCAGTTGTAATTGGCTGCCACTACAATTTCACCTGTTTCAAAGCTAACCTCTGCACAAATTTCTTCCACTTTATCATCTGCCAAAGCTAACACGGCGGCCATAGTGGAAGGGGTGGTTTCACACGCTTTTTGCATCGCCTTTGCCCTGATCGATACCAACTGTAAGGCATCTGCAAACCCAAGGGTTTTATTGGCTACCAGTGCAGAAAATTCTCCCAAAGAATGACCCGCCACCATTGCCGGCGAAGCATTTTCGATGGTTAAAAAAGCCGCCACCGAATGTATGAAAACGGCTGGTTGAGTTACATTTGTTTGTTTCAGTGCATCTTCAGAACCATTGAACATCGTTTCGGAAATATTAAATCCAAGAATGTCGTTGGCTTCTTCAAATAAACGAGCCGTGGAAGTATGAGCTTCGTACAAAGTTTTTCCCATGCCACTGAATTGAGAACCCTGACCCGGAAAGATAAATGCATGCATGATGGATGTTTTAGTTTGTGCCAAAAATATATTTTAAATCTGAAAAAAAGCAGTTAAGGTAGTAAGCATAAAAAAGCCCGACATTTTTAAATGCCGGACTTAAAGTTATTGATATCGTACTGTTAGTGTAAATTGGATCCTATCAACCTAATGAATTCGCTTCTTGTTTCATTGTGCTCGAACTGCCCGAAAAATGCAGATGTGGTGGTAACTGAATTTTGTTTTTGTACTCCTCTCATCATCATACACAAGTGAGACGCTTCTATTACCACAGCCACACCATGCGGATTCAATGTTTCTTTGATGGCTTCGAGTATTTGTGTAGTGAGTCTTTCTTGCACTTGTAGTCTTCTGCTAAAAACATCTACCACACGGGCAATTTTGCTAAGACCGGTGATATAGCCGTTAGGAATGTACGCTACGTGTGCCTTGCCATAAAAAGGTAACATGTGGTGTTCGCACATGCTGTACAATTCGATGTCTTTTACAATCACCATTTCACTCACCTGCTCATGAAATTTGGCAGATTCCAGTATGGCTTTGGCATCCTGCGAATAGCCTTGAGTTAAAAACTGCATTGCCTTTGCAACACGTTCCGGTGTTTTAATAAGTCCTTCTCTATCTGCATCTTCTCCCAGAAGTTTGATGCTTTCTTTGTAATGATCTACGAGCGAGGTGGTAACATCTTCATCGTACGATTCTATTTTTTTGTAAGCCATTGATGTTTTTTTTTAATTAAATATTAGTTTAGGCAGGGTATTCAACAAAATTTCTTTCTGTTTCGTATAACCTTACTTGTAAGTCGAGGGGTGTTGGTATCTCTGTTCTTAATAAGTCGTATATAACGATGGCAATATTCTCCGCAGTCGGACTCAATGTCTTGAATTCTTCTGTGTCTTTATTCAAATTCTTATGATCGAAGCGGTCCAAAACTTTTTCTTTGATGATGGTACTCAAAACTTTTAAGTCCATCACATATCCATGCTCATCAGGCACCCCTATAAGTTTAACGATGAGTTCATAGTTATGGCCATGAAAATTGGGATTGCTGCATTTGCCAAACACGTTGAGGTTGGTGGCATCATCCCAATTGGGATTAAATATTCTGTGAGCTGCGTTAAAATGCTCTTTACGGTAAACTGCTACCTTATGTGTCATTGGTATATTTTATAAATGAATGAGTGAACAGGTGATCTGTGTAAAGCTTTTACTAAAACAGAAGTGTGCTGTTTATCGCTATTATTACAAATGAATATACAAAAAGTTCAAATGAAGTAAGCCTCATTTTCCAAAATACTCCGTAAATATGCGGGGTGTTTCGTACAGTTTCAGGCTGTGGAGTTCTATTCCTACTGGAATATGCGGGTTCAGCTGGTCCCAAATGGCTATAACCAGGTTTTCGATAGAACAAAGTTTACCCTTCATAAAATCTACATCTTCGTTGAGATTTTTGTGGTCCAACTTTTCAATTATATGATCTTTAATGATAATGCTTAATCTTTTTACGTCAAACACAAAACCAGTTTCAGGATCTGGTACTCCTTTGATGGTAACATACAATTCGAAATTATGCCCGTGCCAATTTTCATTGGCACATTTGCCAAATAGTTGTTCGTTCTTCTCTTTACTCCAGTTAGGATTGTAAAGTTTATGAGCAGCGTTAAAATGTTCGATTCTTGTAATATAAACCATCTGACTATGCCAAATTTTTTGCAAATGTAAACAGTATTCTACCAAATGTAAAGTCAATGTCTGAAATTTGTACAATGCAAATATTGATTGTTTCAGCTACAGCAATGGAAGTGGCGCATACAAGGGCACAAAAACCAGATCTGACTTACTTGGTTACAGGGGTTGGTGCACCTTCTTGTATGTACAATTTGTTGGATCATTTACAACACAATCGCTGTGACGCAGTCATTCAAGTTGGAATTGCCGGCTGTTTTGATAAAAACGTTGCGTTGTCAACAGTATTTGCCATCGATCAAGATGTATTTGCTGACTTGGGTATTTATGAGAACGGTAAACTGAGTACGCTTTTTGCCGAAGGTTTTGCAGATCCAAACCAACTGCCCCATAAAAATGGGTGGCTGGTAAATGAAACAAGACTTCTCCAACAAGTTGATTTACCAGTAGCAAAAGCCATCACTGTGAACACGGTATCAGACAAAGAAGAAACAACTTTATTGTACCAGGAAAAGTTTCAAGCCACCATCGAGTCAATGGAAGGTGCGGCTTTCCATTTTGTTTGTTTGCAAAAAGGAATTCCTTTTTTGCAACTTCGTTCAGTGAGCAATTGGGTAGGGGAGCGCGACAAATCTAAATGGCAGATGAAGGAATCTATTTTGTCGCTCAACGAAACGCTACTCAAAATTGTTGATTCTTTAAAATAAGCAAGTATGAACATCAGCATAGGTTTTTCTCCTTGTCCAAACGATACTTTTATTTTTGACGCGTTGGTAAATAATAAGATAGATACCGGGGGGCTTTCTTTTTCTGCGGTACTCGAAGACGTTCAGACACTCAACGAATGGGCCATTGCCGGAAAACTGCCTGTAACAAAACTCAGTTACGGCGTACTGCCGTTAGTGATGCAACAGTATCGTTTGCTCAATAGCGGGAGTGCACTTGGCAAAGGGGTAGGTCCATTGTTGATTGCATCTAAAGAAAATGCTGCGCTAAAAGTGGAGGACCAACTCATCGCCATACCAGGAGAAAATACTACAGCACATTTATTGTTCAGTTTTAAATATCCGGGAGCTACCAACAAAATATTTTTAAGGTATGATGCTATCGAAGATTTTGTATTGGCAGGCAGAGGAATGGGTGTGATCATTCACGAAAACAGGTTTACCTATGCAACTCGTGGCTTAGAAAAAATAACTGACTTGGGCGATTTTTGGGAACAGACTACGGGTGCATACATTCCTTTAGGTGGTATCGTTGTAAAAAAGGATATGGATCTTTTATTGCAGCAAAAAATTGATCACCTCATTCAAAAAAGTATTGCCTTTGCTTTCGATCAATATCCGGAACTCAGTGATTATATACGTTGTCACGCCCAGGAAATGGAGGAAAAGGTAATGCGCCAGCACATCGATTTGTATGTGAACGAATTTTCACGGTCATTAGGCGATACCGGTAAAGCGGCTGTTTTTCAATTGTTGAAAGTGTACGATCAAATCCATCATAGAAATTTAACGACGGAGGAAGATTTGTTTGTGCCAGTATCAGGATGATTTTGCCAGTGCCTTGCCGTACACTTCTAAACATCTTTTACGTGCTACTTCGTGCACTACTATCGGTTGGGGATATGTAAGCGATTCAAATTCAGGCACCCATTTTTTGATATAGGTTAAGTCCGGATCAAATTTTTTCGTTTGTAGATAAGGATTAAAGATTCTAAAATAGGGAGCTGCATCACAACCACTTCCTGCGGCCCACTGCCAACCGCCATTGTTGGATGCTAAATCAAAATCGAGTAGTTTGGCGGCAAAATAGGCTTCACCTAATCTCCAGTCGAGCAATAAATGTTTGCACAAGAAGGAAGCCACGATCATCCTCACCCGATTGTGCATAAAACCGGTAGTATTGAGTTCTCTCATGCCTGCATCAACGATGGGGTAACCCGTTTGCCCATCGCACCATTTTTTAAATTCACCTTTGTCTTTTCTCCATTCAATATTATCGTAAGCTGGCTTGAAAGCCTTGCCCTGTCCTACTTGTGGGAAATGCCAGAGTATCATCTGGTAAAAATCTCTCCAGATCAATTCATTGAGGTACACTTCTGAAATATTTTTGGCGGCAGTGGCTGCTTTTCTGATACTGATGGTGCCAAATCTGAAGTGAACCCCAAGTTTAGAAGTACCGGTAATACCTGGGAAATTTCGGTTTTCAGCGTATTCCTGCAGCAGGCCTGCTTTTACTGTTTTTGAAGGAAAACTTTCTGCAGTAGGTTCAAAGCCCATACTTGATAACGACGGTATTTGGAAAGGGGCCGTTTTGAGGAATGCTTCAAAATAATGTTCCGTTGCATAGGATTGCAAATAAAAATCGTTGAGTTTGGCTTTCCATTTTCTGCTGTAAGGAGTAAAAACAGTGTAGGGCTTTCCATCATCCTTTACCACTTCTGATTGCTCAAAAATTACCTGGTCCTTGAATGATTGGAAACCAATATTTTTTCCTTTGAGGATAGTTGCTATCGACTCATCTCTTGTTTGTGCATAGGGTTCATAATCACGATTGGTAAATACTTGTGCTATGTTGTAGGTATTAGTCAGGAGTTCAAATGCTGATTCAGGCGTGCCATAATGTACCAGAAGCGATGCTCCTATTTCAACCAGTTGAGATTGGATGTTGCGGAGGCTATCGTGAATAAATTGTACCCTTCTATCGGCTTTGTCTTCTAGTTTGTCAAGAATATTTTTATCGTATATGAAAATAGGAAGAACGGGGTTTCCAGCTGTTAATGCCTGGAATAGGCCTGTATTATCAGAGAGTCGAAGGTCTCGTCTAAACCAGAAAATATGGATGGGTTTGCTCATCGTCTTTTGCTAACAAATGATGTTGGGATTTGTTTTTGTTAGTTGATAAAATATTTTCTGTGTTTCTGCAAAGCCATACAAACTGGATTCTACCGATTTCACCCACCTGATATTATAGATAGCATTCGAAAGAAAAACTTCGTCAGCATCTAACAGCATTTCAACAGAAATACTTGTTTCTAAAACTTCATAAGACATAGATGGCAGTGCTTCTAGCAAAAAATTTCGCATGATCCCACTCACACAACCCTGGTGAAGTGCAGGAGTAAATATGCAATTGTTTTTTATAATAAAAATATTGGCAATGGTACTATCACAAATATGCCCTTCCTGGTTTAAAATAACTGCATCATTGAAGTGATGCTTTTTTGCATGCAAAGCCCCCATCAAATAAGGTAAATAATTATTGTGTTTGATATTGGCAAAGGCATCGCAGGTTTTACGGGCATCTTCATAAATGCAAAGATCAAGTCCGTTGCCATTGAGTTCATTGGTGGCTGTCAGTAATGGCCACGATTGGATAATGAAGTTTGGCTTCATATTTTCAGGGTCGTACAAACCACCATCAGACCTGAACACCATCAGGCGCACACGTGCCGGATTGTCATTATTTTTTGAAACCAATTTTTTCAATTGCTCTGAAACAAATGCCCGGTTGAATAACTTGGGCAATTCAAATTGCATCATTTCCATTCCTTGCCATAACCTGTTGAGATGTTGTTCTATCAACACAAAATGCCCTTTTTTGTATGAAATGGTTTCAAACAAACCGTCGCCGTACCTCAATCCACGATTGCTGGCTCCGATGACGGGTGACGATTCATTTAATATGGTCCCGTTGTAGTTAATATATCTCATGTGGCTGGTATAAAAAAATCCCCTGTTGAGGGGATGGGCGTTTAATAATGTATATCCTTTTAGAGTTCATTTATAATTTTATTCTTCACTGCATACATAATAAGTCCTGCGGTACTTTTGGCACCAGTCTTCACTTTTAATTTGTCTCGGATAGCTTCTACTGTTCTCGGACTCAAATCTACCATATCTGCAATTTCTTTGGTACTTTTTTCTTCACACATAAGTCTGAGGATCGTGGTTTCTTTTTCATTCAACTGCACTTCAAGTGGCATAAGCTGTTGTGGGGGAGTCATATTGCGTTGCTTCAGGTTTGAAAGCAGCGCTTTATTGGTCATGGAGTTAAAATAGTATTCATTGTTGTGGCAGGTTTTGATAGCCTCGTAAATAATTTCACTATCGCTGGTTT
>Ga0105049_10001039_pt1 | contig 32213 bp, 28 predicted proteins | sample MAT06_FD_78087 | JGI IMG/M metagenome (GOLD analysis project Ga0105049, IMG submission 78087) | Freshwater microbial communities from Lake Fryxell liftoff mats and glacier meltwater in Antarctica - MAT-06 | ecosystem: Environmental > Aquatic > Freshwater > Ice > Liftoff microbial mat | place... | reverse complement strand
GAATACATGGGCAAGTGAAGCCGCACGTTTTACGCCGAGCTTAAAGGTATTGGTGTCACATGGCAGCGATCGTGATCGCGACAGCACCTTATTTGCAAAACACGATGTGGTGCTCACCACTTACGCGCTACTACATCGTGATGAAAAATTGCTGAAGGATCAAAAATGGCACAGCGTGATTTTGGATGAAGCGCAGAATATAAAGAACCCGAAAACCAAAGCCGCACAGGTTGCCGCCACGTTAAATACGGATAACCGTTTATGTTTATCGGGCACGCCGCTAGAAAATCACTTGGGTGAACTGTGGTCGCTATTTAACTTTTTACTGCCGGGCTTTTTAGGCGATGAAAAACATTTTTCGCGTGAATTTCGGAAGCCAATCGAAAAAGAAGGCCTGCTGGAGCCGCGCAAATTCTTAGCCCGCCGCATCAAGCCGTTTATGCTGCGCCGAACCAAAGAATTAGTCGCCAAGGAGTTACCCGCCAAAACCATTGTCACCCGCACCATTGCGCTCAATGCCGAGCAGGCGGATTTGTACGAAACGGTACGCGCGGCGATGGATGAACGGGTGCGCGTGCTCATTGCCCAGCAGGGGCTCGCCAGAAGCCACATCGAAGTGCTTGATGCGCTGCTCAAGCTCCGCCAAATTTGCTGTGACCCACGCCTGCTGCCCAAAACATTTGCGCTTAAAAAATCCAAGCCCGCGCCCTCCGCCAAGCTAGAGTTGTTGCTGGAAATGTTGGAAGAGTTAATCGCCGAAGGCCGCAGTATTTTGGTGTTCTCCCAATTCACCAGCATGCTGGCGTTAATTGAAGAGGCGCTCAATGAACGCAACATCAAATACGTAAAACTCACCGGTCAAACGGTTAACCGCAAAACACCCGTCGAGTCATTTCAATCCGGAAAAGTTAAATTATTTTTAATTAGCCTTAAAGCCGGTGGCACTGGCTTAACCCTAACCGCCGCCGACACCGTTATCCACTACGACCCGTGGTGGAACCCAGCGGTCGAAAACCAAGCCACCGATAGAGCGCACCGCATCGGCCAAGATAAACCCGTGTTCGTCTACAAGCTGGTATCCGAAGGCACGGTGGAGGAGCGTATCGTGGAAATGCAAACCCGCAAAGGCGCGCTCGCAGCAGGCATTCTCGAAGGTGATGGCAAGGCCGTGACAGCGATGACGGCGGAGGATTTGCAGGGATTATTTCAGCCGTTGCCGGGGTAATCCGGCGTAGTTGTCCTTGAATTTTGATTATGCAGAAGGCAATATGCAAGGATGAATCCACCGAGAACCGAATTTATTGCCCCTGAACTATTCTCGCGTGCGCTGTTTGAAACGGTTGATGAGCAGCTTGCGTTTATGCCTGCTGTGGCCTTACTTGGTCCGCGCCAAGTAGGTAAAACCTTACTTGCTCGCGCCATCGCCGCCCACTATCTAGGAGCGATTAGCCTAGATTTACAACACGCAACGGATCGCGCCAAGCTCACCGGCGGCAGCGGCTATTTCAAAGCCAATCGAGATAAGCTCATCGTGCTAGGTGAGGTGCAATACGTGCCGGAAATATTTGCAGAGCTAGGCCCTGAAATTGATGTACAACGCACGCCGGGACGATTCTTATTATTAGGCTCAGCATCCGGTAAATTGCTAAGACGACGTTCAGACTCGCTTGCAGGTCGTGTAAGCTATTTAGAGCTCACGTTGCTGCAACTGCGCGAAGTCATAACACCAGCAGACGACGCCATTTCTACATTACGTACGCTGCAAAAACTATGGCTTCGAGGCGGCTTTCCGGTGAGCTTTACCGCACCCACTGACGCGTAGTCATACACGAGGCGGACAGATTTTATTTCTACATTTTTGAACCACGACATAAGAGAACTCGGCGTCAATGTGCCCACTGAAACACTGCATCAGTTTTGGCGCATGACAGCGCATTCGCACGGCTAATTATTTAATGCCTCCGCCATTGCAGCGTCACTTGGCGGTATATCGCACACCACCGTAGCCCGCTATTTAAATGCGCTAGTGGACACCATGATGCTGCGCAGGCTTGAGCCCTACTATGTGAATATCGGCAAGCGGCTCGTAAAGTCGCCCAAGGTTTATATCCGCGATTGCGGCCTGCTACACGCACTGCTCAATATCCCTGATATCGATACCTTGGTTGGTCATCCGGTAGCGAGCTACTCATGGGAAGGTCTAATGCTCGAACAAATTTTCTCACTTTGCCCAAAGGGTGCGGACATTGGTTTTTATTGTACCGCCGCAGGGGCAGAATTAGACGTAGTTGTCACCCATGGCGAAAAGAAGTATGGCTTCGAGATTACGCTATCAAGCGCCCCCAAAATCACCAAAAGATTTTGGCAGGCGTGTAAGGATGTGGGGGTTGACCATGCATTCATCGTTGGGAATGTCGATGATGGTTGGCCAATGAAGTCGCTTGCCAACCATACGGTCGATGTAATTTCGGCTGGGCAGATTGGGTGGGCGCTAGCACGTTAAGACGTTGGGACGTTAGGGAGATAGTGGGCAGGGACGCCAAGGTTAAGGACTGTTCGACACAGGATTGAGACTTGATCTAGCGCTTTTACAATTTCGCCTGCTTGTAAAAATGCGCCGAGCGCCATGTAATTCCATTCGCAAATTAAGAGCAGGTGTAATTTAGCGATGCCAATCGCAATAATTTGTCGTTCCGACAGCACGCCGTAGTATTTTTAAGCCGAGATTGTCCATCAGGATTTGAAATGATAATGAGGCTATTTTTGCGTTTATTTTCTGTTGACTGACCACTGGATCGCGAGCTATTCAAGAAGAAGAAAGAGGAAAGACGCCAAAAATAGTTCGTTAGCACTCAAACAGTCCCGAATGGACGATTAATGGAAAATCTAGGTCCAATGAGCATGCGGTGAGCGATCTAGCCGACTACCGAGGATGACCATGCGAATAAAATTCCTCACAAAAGCGTTCGGAATCACCGCGCTAAACGCTAAAGGCGTGCAATCATTAGTTGTTACTCGGTTAAAGCATGATCGTACCTAGAAATGAGCGTGCGTCAACATCATAAGCCGTTCACATGCTCGGCGTCAGCGTTGTCTCGGCGTGATGTCGCTTGCGGCTCACACGTCAGTAGCGTTTCGCGAGCGATGTGTCATGACGTGTAATCGTTCAAAGATGAGCCACTTATTTTGGCTTCATCATCGACGACGGCTTCGGTTGCGGATTTTTTGCTAGCCATTTGTCAAACTCGGCGATTTCTTTTGTTTGCGATTTGATGATGGCCGTTGCCATGCTCCGTAGCTTGGCATCTTTGCCATTTTTAAGCTGCACGTTAGCCATGTCTAACGCGCTTTGATGATGCATTTTCATCATCATCGCAAAATCGTAATCGGTGTCCCCAGATGCCTTCATCGATTCCATTCCCTTCATTCCGCCCATCATCGACTTGTGCATTTCCATCGAATGCATCGGCATCCCAGTGGGTTTGTCGGCTGCATAAGCGCCCCCGAAAAATAGTGAGCCCACCACTGACGCACTGGCAATAATTGCCGCGACGGTTCTACGATTGATCAAATTCGCTTTCTGATTCCTTTGGTTTGCAGACATTTCTATTCTCCTAAATGGTGAGGTGGTGGCACGGTGATCGAGCGGACCACATTACTTTTTAAAGCGCGCTTCTTCTGTACGGTAGCGAACGTAAATGCATCGAAAGTCAGCCCAAACATCTTCGAAACAGCCATCTGCGATGCGGTGAACAGCAAATGCCGCACCGTGCAATTGCTCAGGCGCAACGCTAATCTGGCGCGGACGCATCGAGCGATCCTTGACCATGCGCCAACGTTTCGATCAATGTTCGTAAAACTAAGGGGCTAACAGCTAACACTCCAAAAAACTGCCGGACACTTCGTGGTCGCGGTCTTTATTAAGTTAAGTAAAGTCGTTTACTGGCGGGAATTTTCCGGCATATATGCTCTAAAATGCCCGTCAATATTGGTGATTTAACATTAACCAGCATTTTTTATAACAATTCGCTGAATTATCCCCAACACAGACTTGAAATCGTCATCTTCGCCCCTATAATTAGCACTCACCTTAACTGAGTGCTAACGATTTTGTTTAGCGACAAACGTAGCGGCTCCAGTTGGCAACTTCGTGAATTCGGCACTGGCGTACATTTATTAGCAACAAAAAAAGTCAGCCAGCCAACGATTCTTCCCCCATTTTTGTTTTAACCAACCACTAGGAGTGAGATATGAAATTGCGTCCCCTGCACGATCGTGTGATCGTCAAGCGTCTTGAAGAAGAGAAAAAAACCGCCTCTGGCATCGTTATCCCGGATAGCGCCGCTGAAAAACCAGACCAAGGCGAAGTGCTTGCCATTGGTACCGGCAAAGTGGGTGATGACGGCAAAGTGCGTGCGATGGATGTCAAAGTCGGCGACCGTGTTTTGTTCGGCAAATACTCTGGCTCCACCGTCAAAATTGATGGCGATGAGCTGCTGGTGATGCGTGAAGAAGACATCATGGCCGTAGTGGCGGTATAAGTCGCTAAATAACTAGCCTAATAAGTCGCCAAGCGACTTATTAGACAAGTTGGTCTTCACTTATTAAAAATCAACCGTTCGCAATATTCTCAGATGCACAACCTCGTTGGGCATCGTAAATTCAAAATAGGAGTCATTTATCATGGCAGCTAAAGAAGTCAAATTCGGCGAATCCGCCCGCGCAAGAATGGTCACTGGTGTCAACGTTCTCGCCAATGCAGTCAAAGTTACGCTCGGCCCTAAGGGTCGTAACGTGGTGCTAGAGCGCTCATTCGGCGCGCCAACCATCACCAAAGACGGTGTATCAGTTGCAAAAGAAATCGAGTTAAAAGATAGGTTTGAAAACATGGGCGCGCAGATGGTCAAGGAAGTTGCTTCCAAGACATCCGACGTCGCTGGCGATGGCACCACCACTGCTACCGTGTTGGCGCAAGCCATTGTGGTTGAGGGCATGAAGTATGTGGCCGCCGGCATGAACCCAATGGATTTGAAGCGCGGTATCGATAAAGCGGTTGTGGCGATCGTGGCGGAATTGAAAAAAATCTCCAAGCCAACTACCACCAACAAAGAAATCGCCCAAGTCGGTGCAATTTCGGCGAATTCTGACGCGAACATCGGCAAGATCATTTCTGATGCGATGGAAAAAGTCGGCAAAGAAGGCGTTATTACAGTCGAAGACGGTAAGTCACTGGATAACGAACTTGAAGTGGTCGAAGGTATGCAATTTGACCGTGGCTATTTGTCACCGTACTTCATCAACAACCCAGACAAACAGGTCGCGTTGTTAGATGACCCGTACATCCTTTTGCACGACAAAAAAATCTCCAACATCCGCGATTTGCTGCCGGTATTGGAACAAGTGGCTAAATCAGGTAAGCAACTACTTATCATCGCCGAAGATGTCGATGGCGAAGCGCTGGCAACCTTGGTGGTTAACAACATTCGCGGCATTTTAAAAACCACCGCTGTTAAAGCGCCTGGTTTTGGCGATCGTCGTAAAGCAATGTTGGAAGACATCGCGATTCTCACCGGCGGTACCGTTATCGCTGAAGAGTTAGGCTTAAAGCTCGAAAACGTGACCTTGAAAGATTTAGGTCGTGCGAAGAAGATTGAAGTTGGTAAAGAAAACACCACCATTATCGACGGCGCAGGCAAGGAAGACGACATCAAAGCGCGCGTAGCGACTGTGCGTAAGCAAATTGACGATGCCACTAGCGACTACGATAAAGAAAAATTGCAAGAGCGCGTGGCGAAGTTAGCCGGCGGCGTTGCGGTGATTCGTGTTGGTGCCGCCACCGAAGTCGAAATGAAAGAAAAGAAAGCACGCGTGGAAGATGCATTACACGCCACCCGTGCAGCGGTTGAAGAAGGTATTGTGGCGGGCGGCGGCGTGGCATTTTTACGTGCACGTACCAATGCAGGCAAGATCAAAGGCGACAATGTTGAGCAAGAAGCTGGTATCAAGATCATCATGCGCGCTATCGAAGAACCACTTCGCATGATCGCCTACAACGCAGGTGACGAGCCAAGCGTAGTGGTGAACAAAGTTGTTGAAGGCAAAGGCAACTTTGGCTACAACGCGGCCACTGGCGAATACGGCGATTTAGTGGAGCTAGGCGTACTAGACCCAACTAAAGTCACTCGCTTCGCACTGCAAAATGCAGCTTCGATTGCATCGTTAATGTTGACCACGGACGCCATGGTAGCCGAGTCACCAAAAGACGAATCAGCTGGCGGCGGTATGGGCGGCGGCGGCATGGGTGGCATGGGCGGCATGGGTGGAATGGATATGTAGAGCGATTCGGGCAAAAGTAAACACCTACTTTTGCCCGGCTTTATTTAGGTAAAAATCACTGGCAGAGCCAGATGATCTTTATTAGATAATAAAATCGGAGTGCGCAAATCTAACAAAACAAAAGCCCGGCTCTGCCGGGCTTTTGTTTTCAAGTAAATATCCAAACTATCAAAATATAATTTTCCATATAAACTTAATTAAGCTCCCCTTCTTGGGAAAATTATGGGCAAACAAGCAAAAGCAAATCGAATCAATTATTTCAACGTGCACCCACATTGTATTTTTTGTGGCGGAACTCAGCCTGCAACTACCAAAGAACACTGTCCACCTAAAGCACTATTTCAACTCAAACAATGGCCAGAGGGCTTTGAATTTCCAGCGTGCAACTCATGTAATAACGGAACAAGCGATGACGATATCCTAATTGCATGGCTCGGTCGAATAGCCCCGTATGAAGATCAAGGGGACAACGACGGCAAGATGAACGGGCTAACCTTTAATCTTTGCAAGCAGCACCCAGATTTTCTGCCTCAAATATTTATGTCACCAATTGAGGCTCGTCGTTCAGCGCGCGAGTTAGGACTTCGTCCACCACTTGGAACTACTTATCAGGAGTTAGGAATAATAAACGTTCCAGAGCGTATGCATGATGCGGTTAAAGCTTTCGCGAGAAAGCTTACAAAGGCAATTTATTGGCGCGAAAAAAACAGAATTTTCCCATCGGATGGGCAGATAATTTTTAACTGGTTCACCAATGCGACTGTACTCAAATCTGGATCGATTCCCACATTTGAGGCAGTGGAATCATTCATGGGAACGTCGAAAAAAGTTGTACGGGCTGGAAAAGATTTATCTGGGCAATTCAGTTACAAATATGCGGTACATTCAGATGGCGACTTAGCAGTATTACAAGCACGTATCGGCAAGTCATTTGGTTTCGTCAGTATCGTCAGTCCAGCATCAGGCGTGTTGACAAAAATAATGACAAAGGTAAAACAGAGGACTGGACGAGACGTTATGGCTTTTGAATTCGTTTAGCGGGCAGGTTGTGCAGATTTCGTCTGTACAACATCGGCCGGATCCTAGCGGCCCATAGCTCCACATGAACCTGCTGCCCCAATGCCGCTGCGATGTTAACCAGCGCATCAAGCGAAAATCTATAAGTCTTCCGCGCAATAGATCGTTGATAGGAAAGACCTCCGCACAAGGTAGCGATTGCTCAAAGTTCAAGGCGCACGGAGTGTAGAAACCGCAATGCCCGCGGTTGTGCATGAGGATTTCGAGCATCGCGCAACGCGGAAATTTGGCCGCGCAGTAATATTGCAGAGGTCTCTACGAGGCTGTGTGAAAACGCGCTTGTTGGCTGCTTCAGCCAGTGTCCAACCGCCGGCCTGAATTAGTGTGGTGATTATGTCCATCAGCGCTGAGCGTAGGCGCAGGGTTACGGCTTCAGCTGGACGTGTCGGCGTCGACGCCCAACACGCTAGCAGTACTTTGGTAAACGAGCGTTGCTGTTTAAGAGCTTTTTTTCGTTCTCGCTGATGCCACTTTTTGAACCGGCTTGGCTTTTAGTGTGAGGGTTGTCATCGTTTTGACCGCGCATTAAATCGGCAAATCTGGTGTTGGCAGTCGGAGATAAAAAGAAATAGTCATTGAATCAATGATGCCCCGATTGTGGCTGCAGATCTTGTGACCACCCGAAGCACAAAATACGCACGGCAACCTTTCGTATGCCCTTGCTAACGCGTTTCAAGAAACAAATTTGCTAAAGCTTAAATCTAAGCATCGCCGCCGGCGGCAAATCGTGGCCTAAGTTGCTTTGGTCGTTAATTTCTGCAATTCATCGCGCTCCCCTTTCGCTATTTTTTGCCTCGTTGCATCATTCACACATCTTTTTAAACTGTAAAGGTGTGTTCATGTGTACGCGCTATTTCAACGCACTTGGTTTGTCACTTATCTTGTCGCTAGCCACCATCATTGTTTTTACGCTTTCGATGACGAGTACGCACGCCGCCATCTTTATCGCCAAAGCCGATGTCGGTGAAGCAGTTGATAGCAATGAGACTGGAATCGCGCATTATCCCGGCGCGATCCGAGTAACAACCAATGAATGTATAGAGACAATTGCCAGCGATACACATAGCGCGAATAGTTTAAATAGGACGTGCAAACGCAAATTTAATGCGAACGTTAAAATCGACTTTGCAATCGGCGCATATGGCCTCAAATTCATAGTCGCCAAATGGCAAAGTGGTGATAGCGCAACTGACATTGCGGCGTTTTATCAGCGTGAGTTAGCGCGCTTTGGAAACGTGCTCGATTCAGTTATGCCACAACAAAGCCGCAATTCGAATGGTCCGACGATGACGATAACACGCTTACTTGCGATAGCAGTTCAACCCGTGCGGCGCTGAAAAAAACTGGATTGGAACATGGCGCCCGACTTGAGACTGAACGCCGCCATCACTTCCGCGTGGGCACCAAAAATAATCAACGTATCGTCGCCATTAATCACAAAGATGGCGTGAGCGAAATACAACTCGTCTATGTCAATGCGCGTTTGCCAGCGTGGATGAAATCAACTAGCAATAGTAAGGTGAGTATTGGTGTTTCACCCTAAAATAAATATTGAATATTGAGTGTTGAATAGGGGGCGAGGGTTTTTGGGCATTTTTGGCGCAAACTCCTTGCGGATATTGCACCTCTATTTTTCATCGAATCGTTTCACCACGTCTTCAAACTGTGCGCGTTCATGCTTAATGCTTTCGCGCGGATAGCGCGCTTGTCGGGTGCTGTGGCTCTCAAACAACGTAATTTCAACGGGCGCATCGTCGAATGTTATTTCGTATGAATAACCGCCATCACCGATCTCGCGCTGGGGTTTGAATGTGTTGATGCGTTTTGGGTTGGTGTTTGCGTGGTGCTCTTGAATTTCAAACACTACGTCTTCATTGAGCAAAAATAACTCAAACCGTTTTACGTCGATACCAATCAGCTCTAACTGTATCGCGCTAAATTCATTCGCTGTGCCGCTTAACACGCTGCCTGTAAGCCACGGTTGAAACTCACGTAACCATTGCATCGCCCCGCACGCGGCCTCACGTAGTGCTTGCAATGCAATGGGCTGCGTGTCGCTGGCAAATAGGGCGTGGTGCTCTCTCAGCGCGGCTTCAATCTCATGGTTATCGGGTAACCATTGTTTGTCAGTCACATTGAGGGATTTCGCCGCTTTTAGTTTAGCCTGATGATAATCATCCAACCCTTCGGCGATTAAAGCGGCGGCGCGTTGCGCTAAATCTCGGCGTAGGCTCATCAAAAAATTTGATTTTTCACTTCTTCGGATGGCTTATTGGCTTCGCGTAATGCGGCGGGGCCGTCGCCAGCATTGCCGATATTTTCGGAGTACACATATTCACTCATGGGTTTACCGTCTTTATTGTCGCCAATGGAGATGCTGGCGATGCCAGCAGGCACACTAAATTCACGCTCCTTTACGCCTTTCATGGATCTCGCCATGTAATGCATCCAAATGGGTAAGGCGGCTTGACCACCGGTTTCGTTATTGCCTAAGTCAGCAGGGTTATCAAAGCCTATCCACGCAATGCCAATTTGCGTAGAACTAAAGCCTGCAAACCATGCATCGTAATGATCGTTAGTCGTGCCAGTTTTACCGCCGAGGTCGTTGCGGCCTAAGCTCATCGCCCGAGCGGCTGTGCCATAGCGCACCACATCACGCATCATTGAATTCATTAAAAATGCATTGCGCGGATCAATCACGCGCTCGGCAGTATTAGGAACAGTCTCATCGGTTGTGGCAATTTGCGGCGCGGCGGTAAAGAGAACGGTGCCTTTATCATCGGTAATACGACTAATAAAGTAAGGCTTGATACGAAACCCGCCGTTAGCAAAAACCGCATATGCACCTGCCATTTGCAGCGGCGTGGTGTTACCGGCGCCGAGTGCCATGGTTAAGAAAGCAGGATGCTGTTTGGCGTTAAAACCAAAACGGGTAATGTAATCTTGCGCATATTGTGTGGTGATGGCCTGCAGTATGCGGATGGAAACCATGTTTTTTGACTTGACTAACGCCTGACGCACCCGCATAGGGCCTTCATATTTCCCATCGTAATTTTTAGGCTCCCACGATTGCCCGCCGTTGCGACCTGGGTCAAAGACGATGGGAGCATCGTTAACAACGGTGGCCGGTGTGAAGCCTTTTTCAAGCGCCGCGGAATAAACAAACGGCTTAAATGACGAACCAGGCTGGCGTTGCGCCTGTGTGACATGATTAAATTTGCTCGCCGTAAAATCAAATCCCCCTGCAAGTGCACGAATCGCGCCATCTTGCGGATCAAGCGAGACAAATGCAGCCTCTACCTTAGGTATTTGCATAATCATGGGCGCACCTTTTTCATCAGCGCCAATGCGAATCACAGAGCCACGAACAATTTTCCCCGTGGTTGCTTTGTCACTTAACGCCTTGGCAACAAATTTTAAGGCGTCGCCCGTTAACGTAATACTATCGCCACGTTTGGTAAGTGCGATTACTTGCTTCGCATCCATTGCCGTGACCACTGCGGGCATTAAATCGTTAATAATTTCGCGTTCCGCCAGCGCCTCATCTATCGCTTCCTCTTCTGCTTCTTTTTCTTTGGGCAAATTTACCAGCGCTTCAGGCCCGCGATAACCGTGGCGGCGATCATATTCGAGCACGCCTTTACGCAATGCCGCATTAGCGCTTTCTTGATCCGCTTTTTTTATGGTGGTGATAACGCGTATGCCACTTACGTAAGTTTTATCGCCATATTGTTCAAACACCTCTTGGCGCGCCATTTCGGCGATGTACTCACCATTAACGAATACATCTGCCGTTCACGATTAAATTTGAGTACTTCCGCACGTGCGGCGGCGAGCATAGGCTCATCTAAAAATTTTAATTCACCCATTCGCCGCAATACATATTGCTGCCGGAGCGTGGCACGTTTTAGGTTATTAAACGGGTTGTATTGTGATGGCGCTTTGGGTAAACCTGCCAGCATGGCGGCTTCTGCGGCACTGAGCTGGCGCACATCTTTGTTGTAATACACCCGGCTAGCTGCCGCAAAACCATGCGCACGATTACCTAGAAATATATGATTGAGGTAAATTTCAAAAATCTGGTCCTTAGATAAATTAGCCTCTATTTTGTAAGCGAGCAACCACTCCGATACTTTGCGCGCGATTGAAAATTCAGTCGATAAAAAGAAATTACGCGCCACTTGTTGGGTAATCGTGGAGGCGCCACCTTTTGATTTACCGGCCGCAATCGCCGCGCCGCCTGCACGCATCAGACCAAGCCAATCGACACCGCCATGCTGATAAAACCGTTCATCTTCCGCCGCTAAAATGGCTTGTTTCATCACGTCCGGAAAGTCGCCCACTTTAAGAAAGGAGCGTTTTTCCTCACCAAACTCACCGATTAAATCCCCCTCAGACGTATAAATTTTTAGTGGCAACTTTGGGCGATAGTCTGTTACCGCTGCAATAGACGGCAAATTGGGATACAGCAACGCCACCGTTAAGGCGGCCACGCCGAGGGCAACCAAAATGAGAGAGACGAATAAAACAACAGGATAAAACCACCAGCGAATAATCATGCGAGCCTAAATTGAATTGAGAAACATGTTGATATCGATTATAGCTAGCCCCCTTAGTCGGGGATGGCTAATCAGAGATCAATAGTGGCAATATGATGGCAACTGGGGGCGCAAGATGCCCAACGAATGTTAGAAAATCGTCGTTTAAGCGCAAAAATAAGCAATTTTCGACAAAAAGCTTTACACAATAGTGAGTTGTTGCTAGGATTTAATGTAAATTATGTGATGTCGTTTATAACATTGTCGTTTTAATGTGTTGATTTTATGCTGTTCATGTGTTTTTATACGTTTCTGTGCTTAACGGTCAACTTCATTTAGCCACAAATTGTTAAAAAGTGTGATTTGTCGTAAGCGCGAACGTAATTGTTCTGAAAAAAATAGCAGTTTGTCGGGTTAATCCCCGCGTCCACTCGAAGGCTTAACCTTCCATGCTTAAAGAAAAACTGGCGGATCAGTTCGAATTCCTCCGAGCTAAAGCGCCCCCTCTAATCGGGGTTGATATCAGCTCGTCATTTATAAAGATGGTTGAGATTGTCGAAGCAGGCAAGGGGTTATACCGCGTAGAGCGTTATGTAATAGAGCCATTGCCCCGTGACACCGTCTCTGATGGCAATATTGCCAATATCGAGGCAGCAGGCGAAGTTATGAAGCGTGCCCATAAACAGCTTGGTACACGCATCAAAAATATTGCGCTAGCGCTGCCCTCGGCAGCCGTGATTACCAAAAAAGTGCTGCTCAACGGTAACCAACGCGAAGAAGATATGGAGTTTCAGGTCCAGTCAGAGGCCAACCAATACATTCCGTTTAGTTTGGATGAGGTGAATCTAGACTTCCAAGTCATCGGCCCTGCACCAAATAGTGAAGAAGAAGTTGAAGTGCTTATCGCTGCGTCCCGCAAAGAAAAAATTGAGGATCGCGTCGCGGTCGCAGAAGCCGCTGGCCTAAAAACGATTGTGATGGACGTGGAGTCCTACGCTTCACTTGCTGCTTTTGAGATGATTAAGGGTGCCGCTACTGGCATCGAAAACAAAGATGTCACCGCGATTGTCGATATTGGCGCGCAAACTACCCGTGTCACGGTGATGACCGAAGACCAGCAGGTGTATTCGCGCGAACAGCAGCTTGGTGGTTATCAATTAACCCAAGATATTTCGCGCCAATTCGGTATGCCCGTTGAAGAAGCAGAAGTCGCCAAAAAAACAGGCGGATTGCCCGAAAATTACGGCCCAGACGTGCTGCAACCGTTTAATGAAAAAATTGTGCTTGAAATTTCGCGCGCGCTGCAATTCTTTTTTACTTCTACCCAATTCAACAAAGTTGACCACATCGTCCTAAGTGGCGGCTGCGCGATGCTCGACGGTCTGGAGGAAATGGTCGCCCAGCGCACACAGGTGCATACGGTTGTGGCGAATCCATTCGCCAATATGGCACTGTCTTCAAAAATAAAGCCGCGCCAACTGACGGTTGATGCGCCCGCATTGATGGTGGCATGTGGATTGGCGATGCGGAGGTTTGATCCTTCATGATTCGCGTAAACCTACTCCCCCATCGCGAAGTTCGCCGTAAAGCGCGTCAGCAACAATTTGCCATCTTAGCGGGAATTACGGCAGTCTTTGCATTGGCTATCGTCGGCCTACTTTGGACTCTGTTTAACGCCCAAGTAGAGAACCAAAAAGAACGCAATCGATTCATGGGCGATGAAATTGCAAAGCTAGATAAACAAATCGAAGAAATCAAGCGCATTCGCGAAGAAACTGCCTCACTCTTGTCTAAAAAACAGGTAGTAGAAAGCCTACAGCTTAACCGTTCAGAACCGGTGCAATTGCTTGATCAAATGTTGCGCCAACTACCAGAAGGCTTGTACTTAAAGTCAATCAAGCAAGCCGGCAACAAAGTTAATGTGACGGGTTATACGCAATCACAAGCGCGTGTTTCCGCATTCATGCGAAACATAGAAGCCTCCCCATTTTTAGAAAATCCAAATCTAATCGAGATTAAAGCGGTAACTGTTAATCTCGTTCGTGCTAACGAATTCAATCTCGATTTCTTTGTGAAACGTGCCAAACCCGAAGGCGCTAAGGGAGGGCCTGCAGCTAAAGCTGGTGCTCCCGCAAAAGCGGCTCCTGTTGCTGCGCCAGTAACACCTGCAGCGGTCACAGCTACCACTCCACCCGCAGCACCCACCGCGCCCGTAACGCCTGTAGTACCAGCTAAGCCAGCGGAGAAAAAAGCATGAACGGCTTAAAAAAATGGATTGAGGAATTAAAGCAGCTCGATCCCAAAAACCCAGGTAACTGGCCTTGGCTTTTTAAGATTGGCGCGTTTTTACTCATTTTCGTGGCACTTTTTATCGTTGCGTGGTTCGCATTGTTTGAAGCACAGCTTGCTGAACTTGATAAAGAAGAGAAAAAAGAAAATGATCTTAAAACCACCTTTATTGAAAAGAAACGACTTGCCGTTAATTTAGAAGCATATCAAGCCCAACGCCAAGAAATTGAGCAATCGTTCGGTGCACTTTTGAAGCAGTTGCCTACCAAATCAGAAATTGAAGCCTTGATTATTGACATCAACAGTGCAGGGTTGGGCCGTGGTCTGCAATTTGAGCTATTCAAACCCGCACAAAACGAAGTTTTTACTGAGTTTTATGCGGAAAAGCCAGTGGACTTAAAAGTGACCGGTAATTATCACGATCTAGGGGCGTTTGCGAGTGACGTCTCAAAACTGCCACGCATTGTGCTGTTAAATGAGCTAAAAATTGACAACATCAAGGACGGACTCTTATCAATGGAAGCCAAAGCGAGAACCTATCGCTATCTTGATCCCGATGAAATTGCCGCGCAGCGTAAAACAACTGCGAAAGCGGCGCCCGGCGCACCCGCGGCTCCTGCGAAGGCGGCAGGAAAATAATGATGACCACCATAAATTGCAAATACCGAAGCGCATTTATTTTATTGCTGCCCGTAATGACAATCGCGGGCTGTGGCGAAGGGTTTTCTGACCTGCGCAGCTTTGTTAAAGAGTCCGAAAAAACGGTAACCCGCAAAATTGAGGCGCTTCCTCAGGTAAGACCATTTACGCCATTTGCTTACGAGGGCTTTGATCTACCCGATCCTTTTAAGCCACGTAAATTGGCCATTAAACAAGACAACGCTGGAGCCAATGCACCCGATTTAAATCGGCGTAAAGAAGCGCTAGAAGCATTTCCGTTAGAGCAGCTAAAAATGGTCGGTACGTTGAATCAATTTAACGTAATGTACGCTTTAGTGCGCGCAGAAAAAACGGTTTATCGCGTTAAAAAAGGCAACTATCTCGGTCAGAACTTTGGCTTGATCGTCGATATTACGGAATCCGAAATCAAACTGAAAGAAATCGTGCAAGACACGGCGGGTGATTGGGCAGAACGTGAAAGCGTACTCCCGCTACTCGAAGGCCCAGCGCCGGGAGGAAAATAGCTATGCAAGTCACATCGAAATTATCATTATTCCTATTTCTATCCATGGAGCGCTTTGTGCCATTATTGGCAACCTGTGTTGCGCTTGCAGGACTAATAGGTACAGCGGCTATCCCATCTGCGTCAGCACAAGAAAAAAATGTGCTGGAGTCGGTTACGGCAAATACGCAAACGGTTGGTAAAGTTGTCATTCGTGCAACGTTTAAGTCGCCACTAACGGCTGTGCCAAACGGTTTTACCGTGACCAACCCGGCAAGAATTGCAATAGATTTGCCCAATACGAGCAATGGGTCTGATAAGTCTGTCCTAGACATCGGCCAAGGCGACATAAAAACAATCAACATTGTTGAATCTGGCACACGCACGCGATTAGTAATGAACTTAGCTCGCCCGCTCACCTACACCTCGGCAATTGATGGTCGCACACTACTAATATCAGTTGATGCGTCCACGGCTGGTGTCATGCGTGAAACAGCACAAGTCACCAAATTTGCTGAGCCACCCCTCCAATCGCCGACTGCACCGCAGCGCCAAGGTGTGCGTGATGTTGATTTTCGTCGTGGGCCGAACGGCGAAGGCCGCGTCGTCGTGGATTTGTCGTCTGCAACGTCGGGGATTGATATTCGCCAGCAGGGAAAAGTTGTTATCGTTGATTTTATCAACACCGCAGTGCCTAAAAATCTACAGCGTCGTTTGGATGTGTTGGACTTTGGTACGCCAGTGCGCTTTATTGACGTGCTCGATCAAGGCGCAAATGGCCGAATGATTATTGAGCCGCGCGGCTTGTGGGAATATTCAGCATACCAAACTGATACGCAATTTATTGTCGAAGTGAAGCAAATTAAAGAAGACCCTAATAAGCTCACGCAAGGTTTAGGTTATAACGGTGAAAAGTTATCGTTAAATTTCCAAAACATTGAAGTACGCGCGGTATTGCAGGTGATTGCTGACTTCACAGGCTTAAACATCATTACCCGCGACACTGTTGGCGGTAGTTTGACGCTACGTTTAAAAGATGTACCTTGGGATCAAGCGCTCGATATTATTTTGCAATCAAAGGGATTATCAAAGCGTAAAAATGGCAACGTGGTGCTAATTGCACCTGCTGATGAGCTAGCCACTCAAGAAAAGTTAGCGCTTGAAATTGCCCAACAAACGACCGAGTTAGAGCCGCTACGAACTGAAACGCATTTGTTGTCATACGCAAAAGCAGGAGATGTCCGCTCTATATTGAGTGATGGTCAGCAAAAAATTCTTTCAAAACGTGGTTCCATTACGGTAGACGTAAGAACGAATACAATTTTTGTTCAAGATATACCAGCGCGTTTAGATGATGTGCGCCGTCTAATTGCGCAGCTTGATATTCCGCTGCGTCAGGTGCAAATCGAAGCCCGCGTCGTTATTGCGGATGATCGTTTTGGTCGCGAATTAGGTGTTCGTTTTGGTAGCGCAGCGGGTATCACGGCGAATAACCGTAACGTCGGCATTTCGGGCAGCATCGGCACTGCTAATCAGATTGCGGGCGGGACGTCGCCGTCGAGCGTTACATCGCCGTCTGATTTCAACGTTAACTTGCCGGTAGTTGGTGCAGCAGGTGTACTAGGTTTAACGTTCTTAAATCTAGGTAATGGTAACGTGGTCAATTTAGAATTATCCGCACTAGAGGCAGATCGTCGCGGTAAGGTGGTATCAAACCCAAGAATAATTACCGTTGACAAGCGTAAAGCTAATATCTTGCAAGGTACTGAAGTACCTTACCCTACCCAGTCGTCAAGTGGTGGTGTCACCATTGCGTTTAAGCAAGCAGTGCTGTCTCTTGAGGTGACGCCGCAAATCACTCCAGACGACAAAATATTGCTTGATATCAATATTAAGAAAGATTCAGTCGGTGAGCGTATTTCACTAGCCTCAGGCAACATCCCTACAATTGATAAAAAAGAACTCAGCACGCAAATTTTGGTGGACAACGGTGACACCGCCGTCCTTGGCGGTGTATTCGAGCAGGTTACTAGAACTGACGTGCGAAAAGTTCCTTTTTTAGGCGATCTCCCATTTGTTGGTAATCTGTTCAAGTCAACAGTCAAACAAGACGATAAAACTGAGTTACTCATTTTCATCACCCCACGAATCATTAAAGATCAATTAAACGTTCGCTGACAACGCGATATGCTGCAGCAAAGCGTATGACAAAATAACGGGGCACATTGTGCCCCGTTTTATTTTCGAGTTATAGACTTATCGACACACGTAAAGCCGCGTTTAATTTTTTACATGATGATTGATCAAAACATTTTTCTCATCGGCATGCCAGGTTCGGGCAAGAGCACGGTAGGCAAAGCGCTGAGTAAGCACTTGCAGATGCCATTCATTGATACTGATGAGGAGATAGTCAAGCGCAACGGTGTTTCAATTGCGACGATTTTTGAAATTGAAGGGGAGGCTGGATTTCGGCAACGTGAAACCGCCGTCATTGCCGAATTAACAACGTTGACCAGTATTATTTTAGCCACTGGCGGTGGCGCAATACTTAGCGCAGAAAACTGCACTAACTTGCGAGCAAATGGCGTCGTCGTGTACCTTGGCGCTGATATCGATGTGTTAGTACAACGAACGTCGCGCGATAAAGGCAAACGTAACAAACGTCCGCTGTTAGCCGTCAACAATATTGATGAGCGATTACGTAATCTATTGTTGATTCGTCAGCCGCTCTACTTGAAGACTGCACATATCTTGGTGGATGCGAATCACACCAACAGAGCCAAATTTATTCAGCATTTGATACAAAAAATTACCGCGTACACGTGTTCCAGCCAAACGCATTATTAAACCTAGAAACGGCAGTTGGACGCGTGTGTCCCATAGGGATACCGACCCCTGCGGGGACATAAGTGTGCGTTTTTCGGACTTCCTAGCAAGGCCTCATTTGGCAAACACGGACAAAGCAGGCTTTATCCTGTAAGGAGCAGCAACGCGGCGAGGGAGTTTGAACAATGTGCAATCGCACCTGTAGTGTGCGTCACCAAACAGGTGAACGTGCTAAACCGTTAAACTCGTCTATTCATGCTCACGTTCAAACAACTAAAGCGGTCAACTGCCGTTTCTAGGTTAAAGCATCTTCTATGAATCTTTCAACTGTTACACCGCAAGCAGAACCTCTCACCGTTGCAATTGCGGAGCGCAGTTACGCTATAAATATTGGCGCTGGGCTATTGAGTCAGCTTGCACCGATCATAGAAATAAGCGCAGGTGCACGTATCGTTGTGGTGTCAAACACCACCGTATTTCCGCTTTACGGTGAAATGCTCGTTGCGCAACTACGCGTGCACGGTATTGAAGCGCTGGTGGTGGTGTTGCCAGATGGTGAAGCTTATAAAGACTGGCAAACTGTACAACTGATTTTTGATGCACTGATGACAAACGCCTGTGATCGTAAAACCACTTTACTGGCGCTCGGTGGCGGTGTTATTGGCGATATGGTCGGCTTTGCGGCATCCACCTACCAGCGCGGAATTCCATTCATTCAATTGCCCACCACACTGTTAGCGCAGGTTGACTCTTCAGTTGGTGGCAAGACCGCGATTAACCATCCGCTGGGTAAAAATATGATTGGCGCGTTTTATCAGCCAAAGCTAGTGGTGATTGATACTGCAACACTTTCCTCGTTGCCGATGCGCGAATATCAATCCGGTATTGCCGAAATTATTAAATATGGTGTGGCATTAGATAGCCGTTTTTTTGATTGGCTTGAAGCAAATATGGCCGCTATAAATGCACGCGATAGTGCGGCATTGGCCTACGCCATTCGCCGTTCATGCGAAATCAAAGCGCAGGTGGTGGCGGGGGACGAATTTGAAACTAAGAAAGTCGGTGGGAGAGCGCTTTTAAATTTTGGCCACACCTTTGGTCATGCCATCGAAACAGCGCTTGGCTACGGCGAATGGCTGCATGGTGAGGCGGTCGCCTCCGGAATGGCAATCGCCACTGAGTTTTCTTGTTCGTTAGGCCGCATTGATAAAAGCGCCGCGGCGCGAATTGTTGCCCTCATCAAACAGGCTGGGCTGCCGACGGCGCTTCCTGCCATATCAGTGGACATCATGCTCAATCACATGTCTCGCGACAAAAAGAATGAAGCTGGCGTAATACGACTCATCTTGCTTGATTCCCTTGGGCAATCGAAGGTGGACAGCGATGTTTCGCGCGAATCAATCCGCGCTTTTTTAACGCAGCTAAAAAAATAAAATAACAATGACTGGCGGGCGTTTTGGGACATATGTTTGAAAAAAGCCGCCAATACTAGTAGTCTTAATTTATTTCAACACCCGCAGCACAATCGCCACCGCATCATGTTCATTGGCTAAATAGATCTGACCATCTTGTATCGTTGCGGTGAGGGTCATTTTTTTATCCGCCATTGCCGACAATGCGCGGCTGGCATCTTGCGGCACGTCCAGCACGGCGAGCTTGTCTTGTTTGGCAAGCGCGGCTTGATTTGCCGCCCACCAGACATCTACCGCCCGTCCGCCATAGGTAAATAACGCAACCCTTGCGGCTTTGCCACAGGCGCGCCGAATGAGCCGCTCCTCCGGCAAGCCAACCTCAATCCAGTCCTCAACTGCACCGGTAAGGTCGCGCCGCCATAACGCCGGCTCATCATCGCTCGATATCCCTTTGCCGAATTCGAGACGCTCATTTTCACAATCCACGGCGTTAAGCGCGAATGCCAACACGCGCACCATCATGCGCTCATCGGTCTCTGACGGGTGACGGGCAATGGTCAGACTAAAGTTGCCGTAAACATGACGGTCAATATTAGATACGCATAATTCCGCTTTAAAAATTGTAGCTTTCAGCGCCATTATTTAAGGTTTCTAGTGAATCAGCACATTGCTGAACGCTATGGTTTGGTTAGGACATGAATTTGCGTGTCGGCTACATCAATTATTTGCCCGGCGCGGATTTTATTCCGCTTCCGCAGCTCAACCTGCCCGTCAACTTTGATCACCCCAGTGGCAACCAGCGCACCGCCAGCCCCACCGCTGTCAGCAAAGCCCGTCAGCTTGAGCAAATGATTTAGCTCAATAAAGTCGTGGGTCAATGTGTAATCGATTTTTTTCATAATTTTGGTTTTTATTGATCTAGGATAATTGATTGATAGGCATAAAAACCGCGTGATGCATTAATGCAAGTTTCCAGTGTTTGACAATTAGTTGACGAAGTTTAACCGCAAGCGTTTGAACTGGAGGCGATTTACTGATTTAATTACTCTCCAAGCAATGGCTTTTGCCTATAGTCCAACTAACGCCAAACTGATCGCAGCGCGTATTCGCTTGATTGGCCTAATCAATATGCCCCTTTAAGGAATTAAATTGTCTGCTACAGATGTCTCGTCGCAATTAGCGCAATTAAAGTCGCTGCCCAATCCGTCGATTTTGGTGGTGGATGACGACCCTGTTGTTTTGGACTACATCCGGCTACATTTAGCCACGGCGGATTTTGATGTTCGGATCGCCAGTAGCGCGACCGAAGCGTTTATCGCGATTCGTGAAGAAATACCAGATTTGATTCTGTCTGATATCTCTATGCCCAATATTGATGGCTTCGATTTTTTAGCCAGACTGCGCGCTGATCCTGTTACTGAAAAAATCCCATTTATTTTCTTGACTCAACATGCTGATGCGGATGTGATGCGGCGCGGTATGCAGTTAGGGGCGAATGATTTTCTGTCTAAGCCGATTCGACGCGCTGAATTGCTCAATGCCATTTCTGGGCGGATGAAAATACTCGAGGGCCTGCGTCAAGCCGCATCGAAAGAAGCCGTGCCCACGCTCAATATCCCAGTCATGGATCGGGTGATTGATGCCGCATCCGCCGTGCCCGCACCGAATGATCTCACCCAGTTAGTATGTGCGATAAATACCAGCAGCGCCGCCTCATCAACACCACGCACGGTTGACGGCACGGTGTTGTTTTCTGATATTCGCGGCTTTTCCAGCATTGCCGAAAAACTTAACGCCAACGAAGTCGCCGAATTACTGAATGCTTATTTCGGTACGGCGTGCGAGCCAATACTCGCCCAACGTGGCTGGATCGTTAAATTCGTCGGCGATGGTGTGGTCGCCATGTTTGACAATGAAGCAACACAAGTAAGTCATCAATCGCGTGCCTTAAAAGCAGCGCTACTAATTACGGTCGCCGCAACTCAGTTTCAAGCATGGATTGATCAGCGCTTTCCTGATCGTCGCTTGCCGCGTTTTGCCATTGGCGTAGGCCTACATTGCGGCGAAGTCTCTATTGCCAGCATGGGTCAAGGCAGCGCGCAGGAAACAACGGTGTTGGGTGACGTGGTCAATATTGCATCGCGCTTGGAGTCGATGAGTAAGGAGCTCGGCTGGAGTGTTGTGGCGAGCGCCGAGGTGGTCCTTGCAGGCGGCGAGCGTTTTGTTTTGGGTCGCTCGGGCCAAGTGACGATCAAAGGTCGTGAATCCATGGCCGATATTTTTGAAGTGCAAGCGCTATTGCCTCGCGTCGATGAAGCGATCCCCAAAAGTAGCTCGACCATTTATGATCGAATCGCGCTGGCGATTGAGACCAATACCAACATTGTGGCTGGCTTGCAAAGCGCTAAGCATAGTGCTGAAGATGGCCTTAATAACACCACCCGCGGCACGGCGATACGGCTTGATGGTTACCGGCTCCTGCGTAAACTCGGCGAAGGCGGCATGTCCACCGTATATCTAGCGGAAAACATTGCCGATGGTGAACAGCAGGTGCTAAAACTTATCAGAATGAACGCTCAAGATGATGGTGAAATGGTGCAGCGGTTTATCGGCGAGTTCGCGTTAATTTCGCAAATTGACCATCCCAATGTTGCCAAAATTTTTGCACAAGGGTTCAGTGAATCGCACGCCTATATCGCGATGGAATATTTTCCAGGTGGGGACTTACGTCAGCTAATGTCAGGCGAATTTGGCGAAACCATTGCGGTCGCAACACTCCTACAAATTGCCGGCGCCTTGTCCGCTATTCACGAACAGGGCATCGTCCACCGTGATATGAAGCCCGACAACATCATGATTCGTGCCGATGGCTCATTGGCATTGGCCGATTTTGGCATTGCCACACAAATACAAACGGAGTTAAATGACAACGTCGCGGGCGAGGTTTACGGAACGCCGTCGTATTTGTCGCCAGAACAGGCAACTGACGCCGCAGTTGATCACCGCGCCGATATTTACGCGCTGGGTGTCATGTTTTTTGAAATACTGACGGGCAAAAAACCTTACCGCGCGGCCAGTCCACAAGCGCTCCTTTATCAGCACGTGAATGCGGACGTGCCAAAATTACCAGCCTTGTACGCGCACTACCAAAATTTATTAGAAAAAATGATGGCTAAAGCGCCCGAAGAGAGATTTCATCAGGCCGACGATATTGTGTCAGCGGTGCTAGAAATTTCGCCCCCAAATCTGTAATTTTGACGTTATCCACTCATACTCGTAAATCATCACAAACACCTATCTCTATGGATGCAAGCATGAGCAACAATACTAAAGCCGCATATGCCGTTGAAGTCATCGGCTTCAATCAAACCGAACGCATCGTACTATCATCCATTTTTGGATTATCAGCGCGACGCTCACCAAAATTTTTGCAACACACGACGGTCACGTATTCGCCAGATCTATATTTAGTTGACGCCGTCGATCCACAAGCCGTTTCGCTGTTCAAGGCGCGAAATGGTAGCTTTAAAATTCCAGCGATTTTTATAGGCGATAACAACCACGACACACCTTTTCCAGTGCTGGCACGCCCGTTGCAGTGGACAAAACTATTTAAGGCGTTTGATTTAGCCATTGCCAGCACGCCAGCGGCGCATGCGCCGAGCGCCATGACAACAGAGGAAATGTTTGCACAAACCTTGCCCGCTGAGACAGCCACTCGTAATTTTGCGCTGGATATACCTTCGCTCAACACAACATCATTTGCCACGGCACCGCAGCCAGTTATTGCACCTAAAACTGCTATTCCCGCAGCGCCCGCACCCGCAGTTGCCGCACCTAGCGTACTGGCTGCCGCAGCCCTCACCCCGACAACTGTCGTTGCCCAAACGAGAATCAACAATGCAGATTGGGTACTTGTTGTTGATGACAACGTTACCGTGCGCGAATTCATGAAAACCAAGCTCGCCCCATTTGGTTTTAATGTGGACTATGCGGAGTCTGGCGAGCAGGCAATCGGCTTCACGGGTCAAAAAAGTTACACCTGTGTATTTTTGGATGTCATCATGCCAGGCATTGATGGCTATCAGGTTTGTAAGTTGATTAAATCGAAAAAAACCGCTATCAAAACGGCTGTAGTCATGCTCACCTCAAAAGGCTCGCCGTTTGATCGTATTCGCGGCGCAATGGCGGGCTGTGATGCGTATCTGATCAAGCCCGTTGACGAGGATAAGTTGCTTGAGACTATCGTTAAATTTTTGCCGATTAGAGCGATTGGCTAGCACCCAACACCCAACACCTAAAGCCCAAAACCGCACATCTAAAGCCACGCATTTCCTACAGCATCACACCTCAAAGGAACCAAAATGACCATCAAGAAAGTGCTTTGTGTTGACGACGCCGCTGCTGATTTGGTAATGATTCAAAAAATCGTCTCAGGCGCCGCACTCAATGTGCTGACGGCCACTGGCGGTAAAGATGCCATCGCACGTGCCAAAAGTGAAAAGCCAGACTTAATTTTCCTCGATATTGTGATGCCCGATATGGATGGTTTTGCCGTTATGCGCGAATTACAAAAAGACCCCGAAACCAAAGATATCCCAGTAGTATTCGTCTCCAGCAAATCACAAAAAGCGGATCAGCTTTGGGCAAAAATGCAGGGCGGAAAAGGCTTTGTTGCCAAGCCGGCCACCGCCGAAGCGGTAATGACTGAACTCAACAAATTCTAGGGAGCTCAATGGCAGTTCGTAAAGTGTTATGTGTTGATGATGTTGCGTCTGATTTATTGAATATCGAAAAAATCGTATCGGCAAGCGGCGTCTTTGTATCGACCGCATCCAACGGCAAAGATGCTGTTGCTAAAGCGATTAACGAAATGCCCGATTTGATTTTTATGGATGTCAATATGCCAGTAATGGATGGCTTCGCAGCGATGCGTGAGCTTAAAAAAGATGCGGGCGCCAAAAATATTCCAGTCGTGCTCGTCACCTCAAAAAATCAGAAAGCCGACAAAATGTGGGCGCAAGTGCAAGGCGCATCTGGCTATGTGACCAAGCCCTATACGGCGGAGCAAATTCACGCGCAGCTCAAAGCGTTGTCGTTTTAGTGCCATGGTCGCCATGCAATTCAACGAGGTATCGTTATCCATTGCCGCAACTGAAGTCTTGCCGAGCGAGCCTGCCAAGACTATTGACCGTCAAGGTTATCGCATTGGTCAATTGCAGTTGCTGAGTCAATTTAATGAAGCCTCTGAGTTACTCATCATGCCGACGATTTATCGTCTGCCAGGCGCGACGCGTGAGATTCGCGGCGTCACAAATTTGCACGGCAATGTCATTCCCGTATTTTGGCTCCATGAGCGTTTAGGGCAGGTTTCAACTGAATTCTCCAGCCAAGACCAAACACAACAGCAGATGTTATTAGTGCTGGGGCATGGCGATAAACGTGCAGGTGTGGTGATAGATGGCTTGCCGACGCGCCGGAAATTTTTAGCCACTGACGCTGCTGCTATTGACGATATTCCTAGCCGCTTACATGATTACGCCCGTGCGGCGTGGCGACAAGCGGATGGTTTGTGGGTTGAGTTTGATCACATATCACTGTTAAACGAGTTAACTGCTGACTTACGTCATTGAATCGTAATACCGCTGGCCATCGTTGTTGATTGATGGCCATATAAAAATATTTCCAACAATAACAGCGCGTTCTTGTCCTCACCGTCGCGCTCATTTCCACTCTCACTCTCAATCTCAATTATTAACGCCTTAGGGACACCATGAAATTTAATCTGCTCAATAAATTTAAGCTGGGGCAAAAACTGGGGCTTCTGCTAGCTATTGCTCTGCTGATGACGGCCTTTCCGTTTTATCAATTTTATTTCGCCCAACAGACTAAGGTGGATTTCGCGCAGCGCGAGATTACCGGTATCGAGCCCTCACGAATGCTGGCAAAAGTGTCGCAACGCATGGCAGAACATCGTGGCTTAGTGGAGCGTTCATTAGCGTTGGACCCCATCGCATCGGCGGCGATAAAACAAAAGCAAACAGAAGTTACCCAAGCCATTACTGCAGCGGACGAAAAAATTAGCGCGTTTGGTTATGACTCCGTCAATAAAGCATGGGCTAAAATCAAACAAGATTGGGCGAAGCTCGTTGCTACTCCGCCGACCGCAAGTAAAACGTTTGCCGAGCATATCGCCGTCATTCAGCAAGTGCTAGCCACCATTGAGCTCGTCGCAGACGAATCATTTTTGACCTTTGACCCTGACGCACATACCTATTATTTGTATAGCAACGGTATGGTGACGCTGCCGAAAATTTACGAGAGCTTGGCGCAAGCGAGTGGTTTTGGTAGTGCGCGTTTGATTGAAGCCAACGCGAAGCGCGCCCAATTTGAAGCGCAAAAAGCAGATATGATGAAAGCGGAGTGGCTATCGGCAACTGAGCGTGCGGTTGTGCAAGGCTCGCTTGACTTTGCAGCCTTCTTTGGTGGGGGCACAAGCGCTGGCTATGTCAAGGCAATTGCCGCCATGCCGCGTTTGCAAGGCCGCCTAGGCGCCGACATTAAAGCTGCCGCCGACGCACAGGCGGCGTTGACTAACTTAGCCACGACCGAATTTGTACAAAACCCACGGCCAACTCAGGATGGGGTAGAGTTTTTTGCACGCTACTCGCAAGGACTCGCCACAGTTGTCAAGCTAACCGATGCCACCTATGACGCATTGCGCGATGAATTGGTGATTGTGTCTGCCGGTCATCGTCGATTCCAGTTATTTATTTCTGCCTTGGTGGCAGGTTTTACGATCTTAGGTATTTTGCTGGCCTATTTCATCTCGCGCAACATCACGGGTACGGTGAATAAGCTGCAAACGTCCGTTGATAAAGTACGTGCGGGCGACTTGCAGGCGTTGTCAGCAGTGGAGTCTCAAGACGAAGTGGGTGACTTAGGCCGCACGGTGAATACGCTGTTGCAAGAACGAATCGCGGCGCAAAAAACGGCGGAGGATGAAAACGATAAACTAAATAATTCGGTTATCTCGCTTCTCACCACTGTGGCCGAATTATCTCAACGTAACTTGACCGTAAGAGCGCCGGTCACCGACGACGTGATCGGCACGGTGGCTGACTCTATTAATCAATTAACGGATGCCACCTCGGGGGTGTTACGCGATGTGACCAAAATTGCTGGTGTCGTTGAACACGCATCAAAACGGGTGAAGCAGCAGTCAGAAGCGGTCAACTTAGTGGCCGAACAAGAACGTACGATCGTAAGCAATTTGGTGGACAATTTACAAACGGCCACTAACGCGATGAATGATGTATCGCGTCTCGCGCAAACATCGAATATGGCAGCTGCGGAAGCATCCCGCTCAACTGAGTCGGCGATGGCAACGGTGGATAGTACGGTGCGCGGCATGGATGCGATTCGTGAAACGATTTCTGAAATGGAAAAGCGTATCAAGCGATTGGGCGAGCGTTCACAAGAGATTTCGCAGATTGTGGGATTGATCAACACCATCTCCGAACGCACCCACGTCTTATCGCTAAATGCGTCAATGCAGGCCGCAATGGCCGGTGATGCGGGACGTGGCTTTGCGGTGGTGGCCGAAGAGGTGCAGCGCTTGGCGGAAAATTCCCGGCAAGCGACCGCGCAGATCGCTAACTTGGTACAAAACATTCAAATTGAAACTAACGACACTATCGCAACGGTAAATAAAACCATTGACCAAGTAGTACAAGGCTCTGATATGGCGCGTAGCTCCGGCGAGAAAATGCGTGAGACACGTGCCACCACACAGCGCTTGGTGCAGATGGTGGAGACGATTGCTCAGTCAACCCTAGCGCAGGTAAAATTGGCGAATACCTTGCAAGTCGCGGCGGGCGAAATTTCAGCATCCACGCAAAAAACCGCTGAGCAGCTTGCTCAACAAAATCAAGTCACCAACAGTCTGGTATCAGCTTCACAAAAATTGGTGGAGTCGGTTGCGGTATTTAAGCTCCCTGCTCAGACCGCAGCGTAATCGGCAGAAAACGATGCTGGACGTTTTTTTTCAAGAGATGCGGCGTGAGCTAGCACTCACCACGCCGGATTTTGTGCGTTGGTTAGGTGTGCTTGGCGCTGCTGACCCTGCCACGCCTGAATTTGGCGACGCCATCGAGGGCTACTCCGCACAACTATTACGCATCGGCCAAACGGCTGAAATGCTCGGCATGCCCGGCTTGGGCGCATGGAGTTCTCACGCCAACGCGGCACTTGAGGCAATGACGGCAGCCAACAATGACGCGAGAACGTTGGCGGCAGCGCATTTTGCGAAATGGCCGTCATTGGTGGATCGTTACTTTGAAGTCCCTGCCGAGTTCGAGGCGTCGCTTGCATTAGCGGAATTTTTATCTTTACCTGAATCGCCCTTGCCGCTAGATGAAACGAGTGCCATGGCGGTGATGCAGCAACTCAGCCAGCCACCCGTTATACCCGAAGAGTTATTAGCCGATTTAGCCGAATCAGAAAAACCCGCCGAAGCATTGTTTGACGACACCTCGCTCGCCCTTAAAGACGACGCCGACCCGGATGTGTATCAGGCATTCATTGATGAAGCTCCGCAAAATGTGGCGGCATTCAGCCAATTAACACACCTGATCGCCGAGGGTAAGGCGACCGCTGATGACATGCGACATGCAAAACGCATCGCCCACTCATTTAAGGGCTCGGCCAATATTGTGGGTATTCGCGGTATTGCCTCGCTTGGCCATCACACCGAAGATATTCTTGAGCATTTTGAAAAATCTGCCGCAACACCGCCGCGTGCATTAGCCGCCATCTTAATTGATGCCTCAGATTGTTTGGCACAAATGGTCGGGCATTTGCGTGGCGAAGAAGAAGAGCCTGACAATAGCTTTCAAGTGCTATCAGATGTCGTCGCTTGGGCGAATAAAGTTAAGTCGGGCGAGATTAACGATATGCCAGCGGATGCCGCTGTTGTCGCTTTTGCACCAACCGCGTCACCCGCGCCGATTAAGGCGAGCGTTGATGTTGGTGTTGGCGCTGGTGTTGACCTTAACGCTAAACCAGCCGACGTCAAAACTGAAGCCTCTCTTCGCGTACCCGTGCATACGGTCGAGGAATTGTTTCGCCTCGCGAGTGAACTAACCACCAAAATTAGCCAGTTTGAGTCACGCATTAAAGCCACCAATCGTCGCGCGAAAGAAATGCTTGCGCAAAATTTAGCGATGCAGCAGCGCGTATTGGAGATGGAAAAACTTGTCGTGCTGCGCGGGCTATCACTCCAAAGTGCCAATGCTAATGCCGACGCAGATGCCGCATTCGATCCGCTAGAGATGGATCGCTATAACGAATTACATGGCGCGACGCGAGCGCTAGTCGAGGTGTCTGCCGATGCGCGCGATATTGCGACGGTGATTGAAAACGATATTGCATTGTTACAAGCCGAAGTGCTGCAACAAGCCATTGTCAACAAAGACTTGCAGTACCAAATTACCTCAACTCGCATGACGCCAGTGTCGAGCTTGAGTCAGCGGCTCACGCGTAATGTGAGACAGACTTGTCAGCAGACGGGTAAAGAAGCCACGCTGGAGATTATTGGCGGCGATATTCAGGTTGATGGCGACGTATTAAATAAACTGGCAGACCCGTTGCTACACATATTGCGGAACGCGGTGGATCATGGCCTTGAATTGCCCCAAGAACGGGTGGCGTTGCATAAACCCGCCGCAGGCAACATCAAGCTCGCCTTCCGCCGTCAAGGCTCCACCATTATGGTGAGTGTGGACGACGATGGTCGTGGGCTTGATTACCCGCGCATTCGCCAAAAAGCCATTGACCGCGGCCTGATTGCAGGCGGGAGCGATTACACTGAGTCAGAATTAGCGCGCTTGATTTTGCTCCCTGGGTTTTCGACCCGCGACACCGTCAGTGAAGTCTCCGGCCGCGGTGTGGGCATGGATGTGGTGGCATCCCGCTTAGCCGATCTCAAGGGCAGCGTGGAACTAACGTCAATCACTGGGCAAGGCTCTCATGTGATGCTGCGTTTTCAGGCTTCACTTGTCACCCAGCACGCCTTGATTGTTGAGGCGGCGGATCAACTATTAGCGATTCCTACGCACAATATTGAGAAGGTGCTCGCTGCTGGTTTGGGTGAGTGTTCATCCGCTGCCGACGGCATGGTGCTTAGCAACGCCGATATTGAATATCCGCTGCGGGAGTTAGGGGTGTTGACCGGTTATCCGGCCTCAATGGCAACACTGGATGACGTTGCGAAACATCCCAAAGTGCTGGTGCGCGCAGATGGGCAAACCTATGCGTTAGCGGTTAATCGTGTAATCGACAGTCGCGAATTTATTGTTAAAAGCATGGGACATTATTTACGCCGCATTCATGGCGTGGCGGGCGCAACGCTATTAGGCGATGGCACAGTCGTGCCGATTTTGAATGTGCCAGATCTCGTTGCTGATCCACTCGCCATGACCGAAGCGGTTGCAAAAATGGCGGCGGAGGCAAGACGCCAAGCTATTCGCATTGTGGTGGTGGATGATTCGGTATCGGTGCGTAAATCGCTTATGCAGTTATTTGAAGACGCTGCCTACGATGTTCGCGCGGCCAGCGATGGGCTGGACGCCATTCGCGTGATTGCTGATTTTCAGCCGCACGCGGTCTGCACCGATATGGAAATGCCAAACATGAATGGCTTAGAACTCACCCAACACTTGCGGCAAAAGGCGGAGACCAGCCACCTGCCGATCATGATGATTACCTCACGCTCAATGGATAAACATCGTGAGCAAGCCGCCCGCGCTGGTGTTGACGCGTATGTCACCAAGCCCTATGTTGATATCGAGTTAATGCGGCAAATGCGCGCCTTGATTGAGGCGGGCACTACTACGGTTGCTGCATAAACAATAGAGCATGGCCGCTAACGTAAACATTGCCTTCATTGGGCTTGGCAATATGGGCGGGCACATGGTGCGCCATTTGCGCAATACGGGTCACAGCGTGACGGTATTTGCCAGACGCGTTGAGGCCACATTTCCCTACGTGGCGCTGGGCGCTACTGCCGCCGCCACGCCCGCACTGGCCGCGACTAATGCGGATTTTATTTTTACTAATGTCACCACCACCAATGATGTTGAGGCGGTGTTGCTTGGTGACGCGGGCGTTATTTACGGTGCTAAACCGAACGCCATCGTTTGTGATTTCTCCACCATCGATGCCAACGCCACCCGCGCCATCGCTGCCGCGCTAAACGCAAAGCAAATACACTTTCTCGACTGCCCCGTCTCAGGCGGTGTGAACGCCGCCAAGGCGGGCACGCTATCAATCATGGTGGGTGGTAACGCCCCTATTTTGGAACGCGCCCGTCCGCTCCTCGAAAAACTCGGCAGCACTATTTTTCATATGGGCGACGTCGGCGCTGGGCAGGTAACGAAAGCCTGCAACCAGATTGTGCAAGTGATCGCTATTCAAGGTATCGCCGAGGCGATCCACTACGCCAACGCCAATGGCGCCGATGCCGCGAAAGTGGTTAAGGCGCTCATGGCCGGCTTCGCAGGCTCAAAAATGTTGGGACTGATGGGGCCCAAAATGGCGGCGCGCGATTTTCAAGCCGGCATTCAAGCCAGGCTGCACCATAAAGATTTTGACTTAGTAATGAAGGCCAACCTTGCCGGCGAGAAGCCATTGCCGCTACCCGCACTCACCACCGTTCACGCACAACTGACTAAATTGATGCACCAAGGCTACGGTGAAATGGATACTTGCAGTTTATTACGCGTGCTGGAGAACGAAAACGTAAAACAATAAGACTCGCCTACTGGCGGGCATTTTCAGCCAATAATTGCCCAAAATGCCCGTGGAAAAACAACAGAGCGACCCGAACCCCGTGTTTCGCCGGTGACGCCGTACCTCGAACAAAAGACCGTGCTCTGCGTGGGCGGGCGCACCGGTAACATCGCCAACTATCGCGACCTGACCGGGCGGGTCGGCGGGCACTCTGCCCATCACGAGGGTGGCTTGGAAGATAGCCAACGCGTGCTGGACTCCAGACTGGTCGCCGCAGACTTAGTGATTTGCCAGACCGGCTGCATCAGCCGCAACGCCTATTGCAAGGTTAAGGTCTTTTGCAAGCGCACCGGCAAGCGTTGTGTGGTTGTCGAGAACCCCGGCGCGTCGCCGCTGGTGCGCGGGCTGGAGCAAATATCGGACGAAGACACCAAAGCGTTCCAAGCAGAATTTGTTGGTGCGCCGCCCGGAAGCGCCATCTTGCGTTCTAGCTGGAGGCTATATTATTAAAATGGCCTCTGGCTTTCGTGAATATTGCCTCAAGCGCTAATAAAATAGTAGTAATCCATTTATACGCAAGCACCCCATCGACAATTCAGGGTGGAAGTATAAATGCGCGTTGTTAATGTGGCAGGAGGCAAGGGGCGCGTACAGACACCCATCTCAGCGCCTGTTGGCATGCTCCAGCGCTTCGTCGAGGGATTTCATGAAGTCGGTAACCCGGATAGGTTTGGTCACGTAGCTGAAAAAACCGGCTTTGATACCATTTGCGATGTCAATTTT
>Ga0105049_10001038_pt1 | contig 32224 bp, 28 predicted proteins | sample MAT06_FD_78087 | JGI IMG/M metagenome (GOLD analysis project Ga0105049, IMG submission 78087) | Freshwater microbial communities from Lake Fryxell liftoff mats and glacier meltwater in Antarctica - MAT-06 | ecosystem: Environmental > Aquatic > Freshwater > Ice > Liftoff microbial mat | place... | reverse complement strand
TCTGCAACATATCTTTTTTTTAATTTTTTGTCTCTTTTCTTTACAAGAACGGCGAAGCCTTCTCGCATACCGAAAGATAAAATAGATACTTCATGCGAAAAAGTCTATTTGATTCTGGAATATTTAAAATATCATACAGCAAGGAAGCTAATCTTGGCTATCAAATTAATTTGAATAAGTTGAAAAGTCGGATAGGAATTATCAAATTAAAGAAAGAATTCGCGGCGACAGTGTTTCGATTCTACTTTCGTGCTTTGGATACGCCGACGAACAGCAAGTATCTGATAAGACTCGCGAAGCAATTTGTGAGGCTCGGATGATATCAGTTGCAGAGCGCGATAAGCTCTCTGACAATGAGCTTAATATTATGTTGTCGAAATTAAGAGACGAAAGCATATCAAGCCAAATTTTTGATGATATCAAAGATATAATTTCTGTTATCAAAGTCGACTCGGCCGTTATAAGGATTGGGTACAATCCTTCCTCCCGGTTTGGAAGAAAACAAATTGACGCGAGATGACCCGTCAAAACGTGTAGTATTAGTCCAGATTGCAATTGTCCGAATAAGACATTGAATTCAATATGGAAATGAACCTAAATCAACAGGCAAGGTTCGACCACTCTTAACTGATTGGCTTATCGTGCTTTGCGGTTATGAGATCAAAACGGTGGATTGAACACGCTTGTTCAGTTTTTTGATCTTCCGATTTATACGAAGTACCTCGCTGAACGCATTGCGTTGGATGAATCAAATCAGTTTTTTCTGATCACTCATAATCCCTATTTACTTCTGAGTCTCATCGAGAAGACGCCTCTGGATAATCTGAATGTTATACTCTGTGAGATGAAGAACTACCAAACGGAGGCTATAGTGCTCAGTAAGGAGCAAGTGGAAAAAGTTCTTGATTTCAATTCGGACGTATTCTTCAATTTTGACCAACTTCTCGCTAAGTGATGAGGATTCACGTGGAGTGTTTGCCAGATGAGACATTGGCTATGGCGCTGGGAGTTCCTCGGAAGAGGATAGTGCATCATGCCGGAAAGTCGCGGGTCTTTGCCCAAATCAAGAAGGAGAAAGATTGTATGGCTATTGTGGACGAAGATCCGGGGTCGGCGCGCTGTTCCTATGAACGTTCATTATCCTTGGATTCAGCAGAATACGGTATGGAGTTTCTATCGGATAAGGATGGCAGGAAAGTAATCAGACTAGCTGTGAAGTTAGAAGATTGGGTATTGGCACGCTGCGTCGAGGTCAAGCTGAAACCCGAAGAATCTCACCTCCCTTCTCAACCCAACGAACTACATCGCGTGGTGAATTCAAAATTGGACAGTTTTAGTAAGTTGATTGCTGAATTATTAAACCGCGATTCCCCGGGTGTCAAATTGCTTCGAAGTAAGTTGAAGTAGAATCAGCCCTCGCGCGAATGCCGAGTTGCCTTAAGAAAATGAAAGATTTAGGTTTACTCCCCCCAGCACCACGTTTAGCTAAAGGCGTTTTACTTTCCCAAAAAACTTACCTCTATGCTCGACCAACTCATGCAATTTGTCAAGGTTCAACTTGGCGACAAACTCAAAGATGACAAGCACCTCGATGATAACCAGCGCGATGAAGTATTCAACTTGGCGCAAGGTGGATTAATGGAAACGATCAAAGGGCAGTTGCGCAACGGCAATGTGTCGTCGCTCCTCAACATGTTCAACGGCGAGGATGATCCGAATGACGATTCGAAGCCGGTGACATCCTCTGCCAAGAGCAATGTAGTCTCTTCTTTGATGGATAAGCTCGGGCTGGATGAAGGTATGGCGGGTGCCACAGCCGCTCAGGCATTGCCCGTGATCATGAATCGGTTTGCGAGCAAGGATACAGGGCATGCAGCAGATGCAGGGGATCTGGTGAAGCAAATTGGCTTGTGGACGGCGATTCGGGAATTCAGGATATCCTCTCCCACATCGGTGGGTCAGGCGGCATTGGAGATATGCTGAAAGGCTTAGGCAGGTAATCACAGCGACTTTACAAACTCATCGTCCTTCCCCCATCCACCGGCACGTTGATGCCGTTGATGTATGAGGCGGCGGGTGAGGCGAGGAAGGCGATTGCTGCGGCTATTTCTTCTGGTTGTGCAAGTCGCTTCATCGGTACTTCAGACGCCATCTCGTGCTTTACAGATTCTGCGTCAGCTCCTGTTTTGGTGGCCTTATTTTGGATGATCTGTTCCAACCGACCAGTCTCTGTAGCTCCTGGTAATACATTGTTCACTGTGATGCCATGCACCGCTAATTCATAAGCCAACGTCTTCGCCCAGTTGGCCACCGCACCGCGTATGGTATTGCTTACGCCAAGGTTAGGAAGAGGCTGTTTCACACTTGTGGAAATTACGTTGATGATGCGTCCGTACTGGGCCGCAATCATGCCCGGTATGAGGGCTTGTACAAGGATTTGGTTGTTGATGAGATGCGCGTTGAATGCAAGGCGAAATGCCTCAATGTCGGCATCCATTGCCTTGCCGGGGGGCGGTCCGCCCGTGTTATTCACGAGAATGTGCGCGGTGTTTTTTTCGGCAAATGCCGTGATCACTTCACGCACTTGTTGGTTGTGGGCGAAGTCGGCCACAAGCCAGGAATGCGCTTGTTTTGAAGGTGCTGGAAGAGAGGTTGCGGCGTGTTTCAGCTTTTCTTCATTGCGCGCCATAAGCACGATGCGAGCGCCTAGGAAGGCGAGTTCATGCGCTGCGGCATATCCAATTCCTTGTGTTGATCCGCATACCACTGCGGTCTTACCGGTGAGATCGAGATTCATCCCGCAAAGATGGAAATGCACGAGGCACAGCGGCGTTTTTTCTACGAAATCTTTGACCAGTCGGATTTCTCGCGCATGAGCTGATCCAGATAATGCGCTATGGGGGCATTGCCGGACGAGGTGAGCTTTGGATCGGCTTCTAGAATTTCCAATGCAGCTTCCCGCGAGGCAATTAAAATTTGCTGATCGCGGGCAAGATCTGCAATCTTGAGATTGAGGGCTCCGCTTTGCTGCACACCCGCGAGATCACCGGGGCCGCGCAACTGCAAATCCACCTCAGCGATTTCAAATCCGTCGTTGGTTCTGCACATTGTTTCCAATCGGGTTCGTGCCTCCGCGCTGATTTTATGTCCAGTCATCAGAATGCAATGACTTTGCTCTGCGCCGCGTCCTACGCGTCCGCGCAACTGGTGTAATTGCGAAAGTCCGAATCGCTCGGCACTCTCGATCAACATCACCGATGCATTGGGCACATTCACGCCCACTTCAATCACGGTAGTGGCCACCATCATGTGCGTGCGACCATGCACGAAGTGATTCATTTCAATCTGTCGATCTTCGGATTTCATTCTTCCATGCACTACGCTGATGCGGAAATGGGGAAGGGGAAAACGACGCGAGAGCGATTCATACCCATCCTGCAGGTCTTTGTAATCCATCACTTCGCTTTCTTCAATAAGCGGATATACGATGTAAATCTGCCGACCTTTTTTTATTTCATCTTCGAGAAATTGAAAAACTTCGAGTCGGCGACTATCGGAACGCCAGGTTGTTTGAATGGGCTTTCTTCCAGGTGGTAATTCATCGATCACACTGATGTCGAGATCGCCGTAAAGCGTCATGGCCAATGTGCGTGGAATGGGCGTGGCAGTCATTACTAAGATGTGAGGAGGAATTGCAGCTTTCTTCCAAAGAGCTGCTCTCTGGAGCACACCAAAGCGATGCTGCTCATCGATAATCACCAGTCCGAGGTTGTGAAATTGCACGGAAGGTTCGATGAGCGCATGTGTGCCAACGAGCAACATCTGATCGCCTTCTAACAAGCGAGCAAGGGTTTTTTTTCGTTCGGCACGGGGAGTGGAACCTGTGAGTAACCGCACTTCTATGGGCAGTTCGACGAGCAGTTCGCTGATGGATTGAACGTGCTGTTGGGCGAGAATTTCAGTAGGCACCATCAGACACGCCTGAAACCCGTTGTCGAAAGCCAGCAGTGCGGACAATACAGCCACTACCGTTTTGCCGCTTCCCACATCGCCTTGTATCAGTCGGTTCATGTGGTAGCCGCGAGCTACGTCGGCGCGAATTTCTTTCACCACGCGCTTTTGCGCATTGGTGAGTTCGAATGGAAGTTGTTCGGAATAAAACGTGTTGAAAAGGGCACCTACTTTTTCGAATACGACTCCGCGTTCTTCTTTGGTCTGGGCTAGTTTTTGTTTGCCGAGTTGAAGTTGAATAAAGAACAGCTCTTCGAATTTCATACGACGCCGGGCGAGTTCGAGTTCTTCGGCGGTGGTAGGAAGATGCAGGAGTGAGATCGCTTGAGAGCGGCCCATAAGTCTGAATTTTCGAAGTAATTCGTCGCTGAGGTTTTCGGTAATATCCGATTTGCCCTCTTCGATAAGCACACGGGTAAGCTTAGCGATACCGTTGCTGTTGAGACCTTTTCGGGTGAGTTTTTCGGTCGACGAATACACAGGCTTCAGTCCGCTTCCAGCAGTAAGGCGGGCCTGTTCGAGCGGTTCAATTTCCGGATGGGGAAGAGAGAGTCGGCCCTTGTATACATTCGTTTTTCCATAAACGATACACGGGGCGAGCAGTTTGATACTTTCCTTTACCCATTTCACTCCCTTAAACCAAACTAGTTCAATGTCCCCGGTATCATCACGGAAAAGGGCGATGAGTCTTTTCGCTCTTGCATCACCAGCTTCGCGCATTGCCACAATGGTACCGATGAGTTGCACCCACGATTCTTCTGGGGGAATTTCTCGCACTGCAATGATCTGTGAGCGGTCGATGTACCGAAATGGGTAGTGCTGAAGCAACTGCATGCGGGAAGTGATGCCCAATTCTTCACGCAGGGCATCGGCGCGGAGAGGTCCTACGCCTTTGAGATATATCAACTCCTTTTCCAGCACGATGCGAATTTAACTTCCCACCCGCAGGTCGCATCATTTATGCAGGAATCATATGAATTATTCTTTTCTTGCAGAGGCGGAATGGAGGATCCAATTCTGGATTTCCCCTATCACCAAAAGAAACGTGCCATATGAGAGCAGTTGTACAACGTGTAAGCAGAGCAGAGGTGAAGGTAAATGGCACGTCCACTGGAGCGATCAGTAAGGGCTTGATGTTGCTCTTAGGTATCGAAGCCGGTGATACGTTGGCCGATTCAAAATGGCTTGCGGAGAAAATAGTGCGCATGCGAATTTTTCCAGATGCAGAGGACAAGATGAATCTGGATTTACTTGCTGTAGGCGGCGAATTACTTGTCGTCAGTCAATTCACCCTCCATGCGGCCACCAAGAAGGGCAACCGTCCTTCGTTCATTCGGGCAGCTCGACCGGAAGAGGCTATACCGCTTTATGAAGCTTTCTTAAACGAAACCGAACAACTGCTCGGTAAATCCGCGGCGAGAGGTGTATTTGGAGCGATGATGGAGGTCGAACTCGTGAACGATGGTCCAGTCACGATTCTCATTGACTCGCGCTCGGAGCTTTGATCGTATTATTCGCCTGTGCGCTTGTTTAGGTCGTCGGCTCCCGATTTACGGTCCTTGATTTTCACACTCTGATTGCCGAATTTCCAACTGAAATTGACGCGCAAAAGTTGTGATTCCCATCCTCCGCGCACGTCGATGAATACGCCAGCGAATTCGGAAATACCTCTCCAATGCATGGTGCGGAAAAGATCACCGTAGGCTATTCGCAAGGTGGCTTTATCATCAAAGAGTGTTTTCTTGATCGCAAAGTCAACTCCGCCCATCGGTTTGTTTTCAAATGTACCACCCCACACACCGGGTCCATTGAGCCAACCGCTGAGTTCAGCGCTGAACGTTTTGCTTATTTGGAATGTATTCTGCGCATATACATTATAGGAGGTGACCCGCAGACTGATCTCATTTCCGTCGTCAAATGTGGCCTTGTTGAAGAGCTGATAGGCCGTGACATTTACAAATGCATTCCACCATTTCGCAAATGAAAGGGGTGTGCTCACGTTAATAGAATAGTAGTCCTGATATCCAAGATTGCGCGGCTGAATGAATGAGCGGGTAGTTTCGGTGGTGTCGGTAATTTCTGTGAAGAATCCGATGGTCCGACTCGCCGCAAGCGAGGTGTTCAATTTGTATTTGAACGAGTGATTGAGTTGGACCACATTGGTGTATTGGGGTTGGAGAAATGCATTTCCCCTGCGATAGGAAAGCTCGCTCGTGCGGAATTCAAAGGGATTAAGCGCTTGATAGCTAGGACGATCGATCCGCCGACTATAGCTCATGGAGAGGGCGTGATTTTGATTGACGTTGTATGAGATTGCAGCACTTGGAAAGGGATCGATGTACTTGCGCGATACGTTGTTGTTGTTTTGTGCAATGAGCGCCGTAAGTTCTCCCTGGCTTACCGTTTGCTCGACACGAAGTCCGGCCTGTATGCTCCAATCGCCCAATTGTCGGGAGTAGTTGCCGTATGCCGCCCTTATGCTTTCAGTGTAATCGAATTTGTTGCTGCGCAAACTATCAATGGACTGCACGTTGTTTTGAATAGAGAAGAAATCGAGTCCGTTGGTAGTAGAGACCTCAGAAAACTTTACCCCGAGTCCGAGTTTTCCTTTGAAGAAATTTTGTTCGTAATCTGATTTTCCTGAGCGGATGGTGATCTCTGTGCGGTTGTCGTTGCGGAAATCGTTTTGATTGAGCGTTACCTGCTCGTTGTTGTCGTAGTAGGTATTGGGCTGAAGGCTATTCGTGGTCACGAGATAATCGCCATAGTCGAGGTCTGCCGAAAGCACGCGGTCAGACGTGTCGCGGTATTGATAGTGGACATTAAAGTTGAGATTATCGCGGCGGCCAGTGCTCGACATGCTCGCAATGAGAATGCTGTCAGTCGCGGTTTCACCCACTTTGCCGAGGTAGGTTCTACTGATATTTCCTCCGGTTTGCTCGCCCAAATTTCCATTGACCATTACTCCGGCAGAGTGGCGCGAATTGATGGTGTAATCAGCACCTCCCTTGAAATTGTGCTTGAGTCCACCATTGATCATTGAGGTGGATTGGTTGAATGTCAATCCATTTTGTTCGCGGTACGAATCCATCCAATTCCAGTTGTTGCCCCAGTTATTTCCATAGTTGCCGAAGATGTTCCACTTTTCGTTGCGGTGGTTGAGCGAAAGACTCGTGTTGTATTTGCTGTAGCGCTGGGTGGAGAATCCAAGGGCTAGTGAGCCATTGGTGCCAAAGAGCTTATTTTTTTTCAAACGAATGTTGATGATTCCCGCATTGCCAGCGGCATCATATCGAGCGGATGGATTGGTAATGATCTCGATGCTTTCGATCTGGTCGCTCTGCAAGTTTTTCAGCAGATCGGCGAGTGAGGCTGCGTCCAGTGGAGTGAGTTTATCATCGATATACACCACGATGCCTCCTTTTCCTTTTACTGAAATGTTGTCGTTGTTGTCGAGCGTTACACCTGGAGCTCGGCGCAGAAGTTCGAGCGCATTGAGTCCCGTTGCATTCGGCGTACCTTCTACATTGAATACCGTTTTGTCCGCCTTAACTTCTACGAGTGGCTTGTAGTGTACATATTCCACCTCTTTCAGATTCTGGCTGGTCTCTTTCACCTGCTGATCTCCAAGGTCCGTCAGTGAACCGGCGGTGTGATCAAATGCAGGGCTTTGAATTCGCTCGTAACCGGTGAATACGAACTCAAGAAAGTAGCTGCCGCTGGCAACGTCTTCAATCATATAGCGGCCGTTGGCTTCGGAAGCAGCGGCCTTTACCATGGATGAATCGGCGCTGCTGTGGAGCACCACGTTCATGAATTCTACCGAAGCGTTGGATGGGTTGATGACATGCCCGGTGATGCCCGTTTGGGCGAAAGAGGAAGCCCCGAGGAGAAGGAGTAAAATGGTCTGAAGCGCTTGTTTCAAAATCAAAGTGGCCCAAAAGTATTGGTAGACATGGGTTAAACGCGACACATTTGGGCAAGCGGCTGTCGTGCGGGTTGAGTGGCCTGCGATTGAAAACGAATGTGAAATAATGAGAGTGCGATGAACCAGCGAGACAGTATCCTGTTATCTTTTTGGTAATGATACCTTCCCGAGTCTAGAGGGTAGGTTTTGGTTAAAGGTTTAGTGACTCAGGGCTGCCAACGGGCGGCCCTTTGTTTTGGGTTGAAACGCTTAGTCTTCCTCGGCTTCGAAGAATTCTTTCAGCTTAGAAAGGAAGCGATTTGGACCTTTTTCATCTCGTGCCTTTGGGCGAATGGTCTCCGTTTCTTCTATGCGCACTTCTGCTTCCTTGACGTGATCTATTGGAGTTCCGAATACGGGAAGTTCGAGTCCGTATATCACCAATCCAACTCCAGTGCTGAGGGCGGGTACCAGCATGCCCTCGTTAGGGGCTTTGCTTACGTGTTCGTTCGGGAATCCGATGCGGCAATCCATCCCAGTGATGTATTCAACCAGTTGCTTCATGTGCTTCAACTGGCCGCCTCCGCCGGTGAGGACAATACCGCCAATCAGTTGCTTTTCAAAGCCACTGTTGCGGATCTCATAATGCACGTGCTCCAGAATTTCCTCCATACGGGCCTGAATGATGTGAGAGAGATTGCGCAATGAAATCTCTTTAGGCTCACGTCCTTTTAAGCCCGGAATCACTACGATGTCAGTCTCTTTATTTTCCATTGCCAGCGCGCTTCCAAACTTCACTTTGAGTTGCTCGGCCTGATTGCGCATTATGGTGCAACCCTGACGAATGTCGTCGGTGATCACATTTCCCCCGAAAGGAATGACCGCAGTGTGACGAATGATTCCGTCTTGGAAAATGGCGATGTCGGTCGTTCCACCACCGATGTCGACCAGAACTACACCCGCTTCTTTTTCCTCTTCACTGAGCACTGCTTCCGCACTGGCTAATGGTTCGAGCGTGAGGGCCTCTACCTTTAGTCCTGCTTTTGTGATGCACTTGTATATGTTTCGAATGGCAGTCACTTGCCCTGTAATAATGTGGAAGTTCGCCTGCAAGCGCACGCCGCACATTCCGATCGGGTCCTTGATTCCCGATTCCTGATCCACGGTGTATTCCTGTGGCAGGGCATGAATGATTTCCTCGCCGGGAAGCATATTGAGTTTGAACATATCTTCCACGAGCGCATCAATGTCTTTTCGGGTTATTTCCTCATCCACGTTGCGTCGGGTTCGCATCCCGTTGAACTGAAGACTCTTAATGTGTTGACCGGCAATCCCTACGTTGACCACTTGAATCGTCACTCCGCTGGCTTCTGCAGCCTGCTCCACAGCCTGTCGAATAGAAGTGACGGTCTTCTCAATATTGGTCACAACGCCTCGAGTCACCCCAATGCTTTCGCTCTTGCCAATGCCGAGGATTTCAATTTTTCCAAATTCATTTCTGCGTCCGACGATGCAGGCGATTTTGGTAGTTCCGATGTCGAGTCCGACGATAATTTCGTTTGTCATCTTGTGTCTCAGTATTTTTCGCAGACCACCTGATTGTCATATTTCAGGTTGATCTTGCGGTATTGGTTGAGGTCTTTGGAGTGAAGGGTTTGTGCGTAGAAAGCCATCAGCTTTCTGTATTTCAATTCGAGTTCAGTGCCATCGCCAAACACAATGCGATGATTGCCCACGCGAGGCACGATTTCCATTTCACCACGATCATTAAACACCACGTGCTCTACTTGTGCAGCTAGAAAGTCGTTACCGTGCAGAAATTGCGTGAAATCAAATATTTCATCCAGATGCGAGCGCTTCGCCCAAGTGCTGTCTTGCTGTAAAATATGCACAGGCATTTCGCTCAATTTCTCGGCTAGCTTTCCAGCGAAAATAGGCACCTGCGCAGTATGGTGTCGGCTGAGCGGCATGGTAAAGCCTTCTTTGTCGAGGTAAAAACCACTTCCATCCTGATTGAGAATTCGGGCGATGGGTTCTCTCTGGGAAATGGTCACCTTGCAGCGCCCGTCGACGGTGGTGTAGACCTGCGCCTGCTTGATCGAAAGATGTGCAATTACGGCATCATGAATCTGGTGCAAATTGACTTCGCCAGTTGGAGTACCAATCAAATCGGGAGACACCTTTAGCACGATAGCTCGTATGGCTGCGGAGTCGAGAAAGGAGGCGTCAGAGTGATTGGTGAGGTCAATTTCAAGGCTGTGGATAGGGGTGTCGGAACGCTGCTTATTGACAAAACCCAGCATCGCTAGCAATCCGATTCCTCCAATTACGGCAAAACAATTGAGCATTACTGCTCTCCATCGCTTTTTACGAGTGGGGCCTTTGGGCGTGGTTTCTGGTGTCGATTCCATGAGGGTTTATCATGATGAAACCCTCGTTTGACGCCTATTTCAGCGCATTTCGCAGGGGCTCCACTAGGGTGTCAATATCACCTGCTCCCATGGTCAGAATGACTCCGGAACCCATTGAGCGCAGTTCTCCCAATAATTCACCCTTTTCTACCAATTTTTTGGACGAAATGGATATTTTATCAAGGAGCAACTGTGAATCAATTCCGGGAATCGGGAGTTCGCGGGCTGGGTATATTGGAAGGAGAATTACTTCGTCCAATTCGTCCAAACTTCTGGCAAAGTCATCAATGAAATCGCGGGTGCGCGAAAACAGGTGGGGTTGAAAAACACCTACAAGTCTTTTATTCGGAAACAGCTCGCGGGCTGATCGAATGCAAGCGGTGAGTTCGGTTGGATGGTGGGCATAATCATCTATGTAAACGAGCGAATCCGTGCGCAGGATGGTTTGGAATCGGCGTGCAACTCCTTCGAAGGAGGCGAGTCCGGCACGTAATTTTTGAGGGTCAAGTCCACTCATGAGAGCCGCTGCAGAGGCGGCCACAGCATTCTCCACATTGTGTCGCCCCGGTAATCCCAATTGCAGATCTTCTATTATCTCGTGAGGCGTATGAAGGTCAAATCGGTACGCTCCATCCACTATATGGATGTCGGATGCGTAGTAGTCAGATACGTTCTGAATGGAGTAGCGGTGCACGGTTACATCCGGCCTTTCTTCACTAAATAATGGATCAGTGTGAAGCCCATCTTTCAGCACAAGTATTCCCCCTTGGGCGATGCAGCGGGCAAAAAGGTTAAAGGATTCGACAACATGTTCGGGCCGCCCGTAGATGTCCAGATGATCCGCATCCATGGAGGTAATGATGGCGAGGGAAGGGGTAAGCGTGAGAAAGCTTCTGTCAAATTCATCCGCTTCGACTACCGTTAGGTTGGATGAAGGGTCGAGCAGAAGATTGCTTTGGTAGTTAGTGGCTATGCCGCCAAGAAACGCATTACACCCTACTTCTCCGTGCGTGAGAAGATGAGCTACCAATGAACTTGTGGTGGTTTTGCCATGAGTGCCAGCCACTGCAATGCACGTCGAAGTTCGGGTAATAGCGCCAAGAAGAGTGCTTCGTTTGATGCATTCATATCCATTCTCCCTAAACCAATTCAGCTCAATACTCTCCGCTGGAATTGCGGGAGTGTACACTACTAGCACTTTTTCCACAGGAGTAAGATGAATAAGGGAGGGGATTTCCAGAACTGAATCGGTGAAATGAACCTCAATGCCGCTCATTTGAAGCTCCGTAGTGAGGGGAGTGGAGGCGCGGTCGTAGCCCATTACGGTTGCCCTTCGGGCATGGAAGTAGCGCGCGAGCGCGGACATCCCAATTCCTCCGATTCCGAGGAAATAGTACACTTCTTTTGGGGAATGGCTATCTGACATCGGAGCGAAAGTAGGATGGAAGACCGGCATGTTGGAGGTGTAAATGAGAGTCAGATGTACTTTTGTGGAGCAGTCAGATGGAAGGAACAGAAACCATAACAGACGTTCGAGTTGAGGTGAAAACTGCTTTGGATGAAATGGCGCATGTCTATGTGCATGTCCATTTTCGTTCGGGCAGTGAAGGGTCGCTTATTCGAATATGGAGTACTACTTTTTTGGAAGATTGCCATTCCGAGCATCGGAGTCAGCTGGTGCATTCAGAGAACATCACAACTGCTCCGACGTGGCTAGAAATCGCGCCGAATGCGGATCATAATTTTCTTTTGATTTTTCAGGGATTACCTAAAACGTGTACAATGTTTGATCTAATAGAACGAATTCCTCAGCCGGGAGGATTTGAAGTTCGTGCAATCGTGCGCAATTCACAGGACGTCTATCGGGTGTCCATGGACTAAGAAGAGTGCAAGAAATGCGCTCAGCGTTCGGCCCGAGCGATGCGGACAATCTGACGTGCAATCACTTCAGCGGCATCTCGTTTTCCGAGAGCTTTGAGGTTCTCTGCGAGCTGTTTTCTTCTGGCAGTGTCAATCATTAATTGAATCACTCGATCACCTAATTTACTTTTTGCCTCGGCATCGGGAACAAGCTCGGCGGCATCGCGCTTGACCAAGGCCATTGCGTTTTTGGTCTGATGATCTTCCGCCACATGGGGAGAAGGAACGAATATGCAAGGTTTCGCAATAAGACCTAATTCTGCAATGGACATTGCTCCCGCTCGCGAGATGATGATATCTGCCGCGGCGTAGGCAAGATCCATTTCATATATAAAAGCTTGGGTGAAAAGGCACTTTTTCTGCTCAGCAAAGGCCTGAGCAGTTGGCTGATAGGACTTACCTGTTTGCCAGATAATTTGAAAGCCGGTGTCGATCCAAGTCACCGCGGATTGATGCACTGATTCATTGATTGTACGGGCGCCCAAACTGCCACCTATCGCGAGAATAACAGGCCGGTCATTTTCAAGCTGAAAATGAGTTAGTGCTTTCTCGCGTTTGCCTTCAATTTGTATCACCTCAGCGCGCACTGGATTTCCAGTCAAAAGAATCTTTTCTTTTGGAAACCACTTTTCAAGACCCTCATAAGCCACGCAAATGAGCGAAGCATTTTTCGCAAGAATCTTATTGGTAATGCCCGGATAGGAATTCTGTTCTTGAATTACTGTGGGTAGCCCCATCATTGCGGCCATCCTCAGAAGCGGACCGCTGGCGTATCCTCCCACACCTACAGCTACATCTGGCTTAAATTCCCGAATGATTGTTCGGGCTTTAGCCAAACTTTGAATCACTTTGAAAGGCACAAGTAGATTCTTTACGGTAAGTCGGCGTTGAAATCCGGCTATAGGAAGTCCTTCAATTCGATACCCAGCCTGAGGCACTTTTTCCATTTCCATTTTACCCAGAGCGCCTACAAACAGAATCTCGGAGTCGGGGTGCATCATACGGATCTCATTGGCGATGGCGATGGCTGGGAAAATGTGCCCTCCTGTTCCGCCGCCGGAAATTATGATCCGCAAGGGTTTCATGCCTGAGCGATTGAGTTTGAAATTGGAACCTCCGCGGCTGCAGTTTCGGGAGCTTCAGGATTTAGTGCAGTGCGGCTAATACTGAGAATAATCCCCATTGCCAAGCAGGTAATCAACGTGGATGTTCCACCCATACTTACCAGTGGAAGAGGCTGTCCGGTAGTTGGAAAGAGACTCACCGCCACACCCATGTTGATGAGCGCCTGAGTTACCAACATGAGCGATAATCCGAGGGCTGTAAGAGCAGGAAAACTCTTTGGGCATTTCGACGAAAATCGAATCGTGCGAAATAGAAGGATGAGATAGAGCAGAACTAATCCAACCCCTCCAAACACAGAGCCATATTCTTCAATGATAAAGGCATAGATCATGTCGGAGTAGGGGTGAGGAAGAAAGTTGCGCGAAGAGCCGGTGCCCGGACCTTTCGGCACAAGTCCACCTTCGTAAATGGCATATTTGGCCAGATTAGCCTGGTAGTTTCCATCGGCATCACTATCCATTCGATTGGCGATCCGGTGCTTCCAGGTTTCATATCGCGGGAGTGTACCTTTCGGAGCAAATTCACCGATCCCTATAATCATGATTATTGCCGCCACTCCAGCGAGCACTAATTTCCCTAAATGTCGAAGAGGCACACCAGCAAGAAACATGACCAAAAAGCTGACTAAGGCAATCATTGCGGCAGTAGAGAAGTTGGCCGGTAGAATCAACACGCAGATGACCCCCACCGGCAGCAATGCCGGAAGCACGCCATTTCTAAAATCATGAAGTTGATCCTTTTTCAAACTGAGCACTCTCGCGAGGTAAACCATCAGCACAACCTTCGCGAAGTCAGAAGTCTGAAATGTGAGTCCGATCACCGGAATTCGAATCCACCGATCAGCACTATTGATGTTGGATCCAAAGAAAAGGGTGATCAGAAGCAATCCTGCCGCTACCCAGATGAGGAGCTGTGAAAGCCGAGAGAAGTATTTGTAATGCACACGATGCACAAAGTACATGATTACAAAACCCATAGCGATCATGAATGAGTGCTTAAGCAGAAAGCCAAGGCTCCCGCCACCCTTGTATGCCAGCGTGGAAATCGCACTATACACAGAAAGGATGGACATCAAACTCAGGAAGAACGTGGTGATCCAGATCACCCTGTCACCCTCCAGTTTGCTCAGAAGCCTTTTTAGCATGGCGTGTGTGTTCGGCGCACGGAATTACAATCCGCGCACAGCATTTTTGAATTGACGTCCACGGTCTTCGTAGTTTTCGAAAAGATCGAAGCTGGCGCAAGCGGGTGAAAGCAATACGATATCGCCTTCGCGACCAAGTTCGTAGGCAATACGCACAGCCTGCTCTGCACTGTCAGAATCGACAATAGTATCTACCACAGAAGAAAATGCTTTACGTATTTTCGAACTGTCCTTCGTGAGGCAAATGATCGCCTTCACTTTCAGACGCACGAGTTCAAGTAGTTCGTTGTAGTCGTTTCCTTTGTCTTGACCACCGGCTATCCAGATCACTGGCTTGTCCATGCTCTCGAGCGCATACCAAGTAGAGTTGACGTTGGTCGCCTTGCTGTCATTGATAAAAGTAATGCCATGCACCTTGGCAATATGTTCAAGACGGTGTTCGATGTTTTCGAAGTTCTCGAGGCTCTCGCGAACGATGTCTTTTCTCAAGTCAAGGATGCGCGCGGCAACGCCAGCGGCCATGCTATTGGCCAGATTGTGCTTGCCGTTCAAGGCTAGTTCAGTAATTTTCATAGTTAGCGGGTTTTGGTAAGTATTGATGGTAAAGTCTGTGTTGTGCACGAATGAGCCTTCGGTTTCTGCAGGAAGCGTATTCTCCTGAATACTGAAAGGATACAACTTGGCAGCAGTGGGATGCCGGAGCAGTCCCTTTAGGGTTTCCGGGTCGTCGGCATTGTAGATAAAATGATCGAGAGCAGTCTGATTACGGAGTATCCGGAATTTGCTGTCGACGTATCTATTCATCTGGTATTCATAGCGATCCAAATGGTCTGGGGTAATGTTGGTGAGAATGGCTATGTCGGCTTTGAAGTCGAACATGTCATCGAGCTGAAAGCTGCTCAATTCAAGCACGTACGTATCGAATGAACATTCGGCTACTTGACGTGCAAAACTCTGTCCGACGTTGCCGGCCAAGCCTACATTCATGCCAGCATTGCGAAGAATGTGATAGGTGAGAAGTGTAGTTGTTGTTTTGCCATTCGAACCCGTGATGCAGATTTTTTTTGCTGAAGTATATCTTCCTGCGAATTCAATTTCAGAGATCACGGGAATTCCTCTTTCTCCCAAAGCTTTGATGAGATAGGCGCTGCGCGGGATGCCCGGACTCTTGATTACTTCAACGCTATCTAGAATTCGTTCTTCAGAATGGGCACCCTCTTCAAAGGCAATACCCCGTTCTTGAAGCGTCTTTTTGTATGTTTCTTTCAGGGCACCACGATCCGACAGGAAGACTTCGTAGCCTTTTTCCTGTGCGAGTATTGCGGCGCCTGTTCCGCTTTCCCCACCACCGAGTATGGATAGTTTTTTAGCCAGGGATTAGCGGATTTTTAGGGTGATTACAGTGAGAATGGCCAGCATGATCCCAATAATCCAGAATCGACTTACGATCTTGGATTCATGATACCCGAGTTTCTGATAGTGGTGGTGGAGAGGCGACATCTTGAAGATTCTACGACCCTCGCCGTATTTCCGTTTGGTATACTTGAAGTACGATACCTGTATCATTACCGACAGGTTCTCCACGAGGAAAATTCCGCAGAGCACCGGAATCAAAAGTTCCTTTCGGATGGCAATCGCAAACGTGGCGATTACACCACCCAGAGCTAGACTACCCGTATCGCCCATGAATACTTGAGCAGGGAAGCTGTTGTACCACAGAAAACCGACACATGCACCCACAAATGCGGCGATGTAAATGGTCAGCTCCCCACTTCGCGGGATATACATGATATCCAAGTAGTCGGCGAAGATGTAATTGCCCGATAAGTAAGCAAGAATGGCCAGTGTGACGCCTATGATGGCACTGGTACCGGTAGCCAGACCATCAATTCCATCAGTGATGTTGGCGCCATTGGATACGGCGGTTACAATGATTACAACTACAAGCGTAAACAGTATCCAGAGAGTCGTTTTATTCTCCCAACTGTCTGGCATCAACCAAGCGTAATCGAATTCATTGCCTTTGAAAAACGGTATAGTGGTCTTAAGTGTTTTTTCCTCTTTCCACTGCGAGGGATTGTTGGCGTCGTTTACAGAGTCGTAGACCATCGGAGCGTCGGTTTGCTTGACCTTGATGGTGACATCATTGTTCCAGTAAAGCATGCTCGCTACAATCACGCCCACACCCACTTGTCCTATGATTTTGGAAGTGCCTGCAAGACCTTTTTTATCCCTTTTGAATACTTTGATGTAATCATCGAGGAAGCCCACAAACCCAAGCCATACGGTGGCGATAAGCATTGTAAGGATGTAGATGTTACTGAGATCAGCGAACAACAGGGTCGGAATGATGATGGCTGCCAGAATGATGAGACCACCCATTGTAGGCGTGCCTGCTTTTTCAATTTGTCCTTCCAGTCCGAGATCTCGAATCGTTTCACCGACCTGCTTTTTGCGAAGCATTTTGATGAGTCGCTTGCCAAATACCAGTGAAATGAGCAAGGAGAAAATTACGCTCAGTGCTGCACGGAAGGAGATGTACCTGAACAGACCTGCTCCGGCCAGATCGTAGTGTTTATCGAGGAAATCGAACAGGTAGTACAGCATTATTTTCCGAGCATTTTGAGAGAATCATAAGCCACTTCGTAGTCATCGAAGGGTTTCTTTACTCCGTTGATTTCCTGGTATTTTTCATGGCCCTTCCCAGCGATGAGAATGATGTCGCCCGATTGCGCGAACTCACAGGCTAGTCTGATTGCTTCTTGTCGATCGGCGAGTGTGATTACTTTTCTGAGTTGCGAAGGATCGAGTCCGGATTTCATTTCGGACAAAATCACTTCGGGGTCTTCTGATCGCGGATTATCGCTGGTGAGAATGACACGGTTGCTGGCGTTGGCAGCTATCTGGGCCATTAGCGGACGCTTTGTTTTATCGCGATCGCCGCCACATCCTACCACTGTGATGACTTGCTCATTCCCTGTGCGTATTTCACCGATAGTGTCCAACACATTTTGAAGGGCATCGGGAGTATGTGCGTAGTCGATGACCGCGGTAACTTCTTTTTCGGTGCGGATATACTGGAATCGTCCATCGGGTGCATCGAGCTCCGAAATGGCAGTGAGCACATGAATTTTGTCCAAGCCGAGTTCAATCGCGGTGGCATATACTGCCAGTATGTTGTAGGCGTTGAATGCGCCAATTAATCGGGTGTACAGGTCCTGGCTGTCGATCGTAATATGAAGACCGGCGAAACTATTCTCGATCACCTTCGCGCGATAGTCGGCCATACTTTGCAGGGCATAGCGCTTCACTTTTGCTTTGCAATTCTGAACCATCACTTCGCAGTGTCGGTCGTCGTGATTCACAAGCGCAAATGCGGCTTTGGGCAGTTGATCGAAAAGAAGTTTTTTCGCCTTGATGTACTCATTGAATGAGCCGTGATAATCGAGGTGATCGTGTGTGATGTTGGTGAATATTCCGGCGGTCAGCGTCATACCTGCCATGCGTTCTTGGTGCAAGGCGTGAGATGAAGCTTCCATAAAACAGTACGTGCAACCTTGAGCCACCATTTGTGCTAAGAGAGATTGCAGAGCAACGGCATCAGGAGTGGTATGAGTAGACGGAATTTCCTGATCGATGATTTTATTGACCACCGTACTGATCAGTCCGCACTTGTACTTAAGCTTGCGGAAGAGCCGATAGAGTAGCGTAGCTGTAGTTGTCTTTCCGTTCGTTCCGGTCACAGCGATTACGCGGAGTTTGTCGGAGGGATTATCGTAAAAATTGGAAGCCACAATCCCGAGTGCGTGCGAAGAATTGGGTACCACCACATAGGTTACATGTTCTTCAATACCTTTGGGTAAAGACTCGCAGATAATGGCTACCGCGCCTTGCTTTACCGCAGTCGTGATGTAGGCATGTCCGTCGGTCGCGACACCTTTTATGGCAACGAAAAGACTCATCGGCTTCACTTTGCGCGAGTCCATCGTGATGTATTCAACGGCGGCATTGGTAGAACCGTGTACTTCGGTCAGCCGCGTGCGATAGAGTATGTCCTGAAGGAGCTTCACAGAAGGTTGATGGTTATGTATGGATTTGTCCTTGCGCTGGAGCCCGGCATTACACTTTGCTTTCGAACCGTTCCAGTGCCTGATACGCGCACTTGCAGTCCGCTGTTTTCAAGAAGAAAGAGGGCATCACTGAGTCCCATTCCGACTACATTGGGAACAAGTCCGGCCTTTATGGCGCGCTCTGAAACGGTCACTGAATCGCGTGTGGACTGCGTGCTCACCCAAGCGGTTTTCACGGAACCTTTAACTGGAATGTTGAGTGCGTGATATACCTTTTGAAGCGATTTTGCTGATCCATTTTTGGAAACAGGAATGCGGTAATCGGCCACGGCTGTGCTGTCCATGGACACTTCCATTTCATGGAATTCCATTTGAGTAGAGAAAATTTTATCAGCGAGTTCTTTGAATACCGGCGCTGCGATGGCACTTCCGTAATACACACCGCTTCGCGGATCATGTATGACCACGATGCAGGAATACTTCGGTTCATCTGCAGGGAAGTAGCCCACGAACGAAGCGCGGTATCTATTGGCCTGGTAAGAACCACTTTCATTGATCCATGCAGTTCCTGTTTTTCCGGCAACACTGTAAGGCGAACTTTTGAACACCCAGTCTGCCGTACCACCAGGTTCCATAACCCCTTCCATCATTTTTCGGCAGGCGGCGAGTGTAGAACTTTTAGCGATGTTGTCTCGAATCACTGTGGGTTTGAATCGCTTTATTGTTCGACCGTTGTGACGGATTTCTTGAGCGAAAAGCGGGCGCACCATTTCACCGTCATTGGCTACGGCATTATAGAGAGTTAATGTTTGAAGTGGAGTGGATTCGGATTCGTATCCTATCGCGAGTTGAGTGAGACTCAGACCGCTCCATCCAATGTCGTTGGTGCTGCTATAAAGTTTCGGCTTTCCCTCACCGGCGAGTTCGATATTCAAAGGTTCTGAAAGACCGAATTCGTGAAGTTTTTCGAGAAATTTTTGTGGCTTGTTTTCAAAGCATCGCTTCACAATTTTCGCGGTACCTATGTTGGATGATTTTTCGAATGTTTCTTCGAGCGTGAGAAGACCATTTCCACCTTTATCCCAATTGGAATCCTTCATGGGTTTTCCATGGAAATAGGCAATACCAACTCCTGTTTCTACAGTGTCTTCGAGATCCACCAGTCCTTCATCTAGGCATGCCATTAGGCTCGCCAGTTTCATCGTTGAGCCCGGTTCGATGTTTTGTGAAATAGCCAGATTCAGAAGTTCCTCGTATTCGCCAGTGGAAGGGTTACGCATCAGGTTGGCACTGGCGCGCACGTATCCGGTGGATACTTCCATTAGCACCGCGCAACCCCATAAGGCTGAGTGTGCTTCAAGTTGTCGTTTCAAAGCGGCGTGGGCTACATCTTGCAAGTGCACATCAATGGTGGCGACTACATCGTAGCCGGGCTCTGGCTCCACGATGTACTCATCCGTCATAGGTTTCCACACCCCGCCTGGAATGCGTTCCTGCATCTGTTTGCCTTTCTTTCCGGCGAGAAATTCATCGTACGCCAGTTCGAGTCCGACTTTGTTGTCTTCTCGCTCCAGACCAATGGTTCGGGCGGCAAGCGAACCGAGTGGTTTTTTGCGACGACTTTTTTCGACGTAAATGAATCCGCTTTTGTAGCGGCCAGATTTCACAAAGGGCACGTTTTTGATTCGCTGCAGTTGGTTGAAGTCGACACGATCCGCCACCAGAGCGTATCTCGCTCCTTTCTTTCGTGCAGAAGAAAACGTTTTGCGATAAGATCCTGCTGAGCGATCGCCGATGATTCGGGAGAACATCATCGCCATTGAATCTACTTTTTCCCGATAAAGTGTGACATCGTAGTTAGCCTTGCTATCCCAGTGGATTTCATATTCAGGAACACTGGTAGCAAGAAGACTTCCATCGCACGAGATAATCTGTCCGCGAGCAGGTTCAATCTCATTGATTTTGTAGGTGAAGTTTCGGGCGATTTCGAGCGCTTTCGGGTCGGGAAAAGCCTGCAGCAAAAAGACTTTGACCACGATACACAGGCCGAGAACTACAAGACCAATATAGATCATGTAGGCGCGGGAGATTATGTGTGGTGTTTCGTTCACTTGTCTTTATCGAGAAATCCTTTTTTCACGTCGATTACCTGCGGCGGGGTGCGCAGTTCTTTTAGGCCAATGCTTTGTATGTCTTCGGCAATTGTGCTCTGTTGTCTTTTTCGTTCGAGTTCGCTCATGGTAGTGTTGTATCCGGAGCGCACTTCATTGAGGTCACGGTGCATTTTGGAAAGTTCACTTTGAGTGTGTTCGAAGTAGTATATGAGGCTGATGTGCATCAGGAATAGAAAGGCGAGGAAGGAGATAAAAGGGAGGTGGTTAACAAGGCCCTCTCTTGCTAGAAAGTCACCGTTGAGGATGCGCTGAATAGAGCGGCCTCGCTTTTTTTTGCGTGGTAGCGAAGAAGCAGGAGCCTCTTCTTGCTTGAGCGTGTTCATTCCCGGCTATGGAATTGGTTAATACTAGGTTAAAGCATATACGAATGAGTGTTCATTCGCTTTAGTCACTAATTCTTTCGGCTATGCGCATTCGTGCGCTTCGTGCCCTAGGGTTATGGGCTATTTCATTTTCTTCTGGCGCTATAGGTTTCGCGGATAATGGCTTAAACGGCCTAATGAGGTTTCCGAAGAAGTCTTTTTGCTGGACTCCTTCCATGTTGCCTGATCGCATGAAGTCTTTTACCATCCGATCTTCCAACGAGTGATAGCTGATAATAACCAGTCTTCCTCCTGGCGCGAGAAGCCCTGCGGTTTGGAGCAAAAACTCATTCAGTGCATCCAACTCCTCATTCACTTCGATTCGCAGCGCTTGGAACACCTGAGCAAAAAACTTGTGCTCTTTCATTCTTGGTGCAAAGGGCAACACAGCCTTTTTGAGTTCCTGCGTCGTTTCCATCGGTCTCCACTTGAGAAGGCTGCCAGCGATTTTCATCGGCTGCTGCACCTCACCGTAGTAGCGCAGTATTCGGGAGAGCTCTTCCTGAGAGTAGTTATTTACTACTTCTGCTGCGGTTTTGGTCTTCGAGAGATCCATTCGCATGTCAAGCGGTCCATCAAAACGGATGGAGAAGCCACGTTCAGATGAGTCGAATTGATGACTACTCACTCCGAGGTCTGCCAGGATTCCATCTACTTTCTGTATTCCCAGAAAGCCCAGCCAGTTGGCCATCCTTCTAAAATTCTGATCCACCAGTTTGAACCGTGGGTCTTCAGGAACGTTGGCCTTTGCATCCGGATCCTGATCGAATCCGATCAATTTCCCTTTGTCCAGTCGTGTCAAAATTTCCCGTGAGTGCCCACCACCGCCGAAGGTGGCATCCACGTAAACCCCGTTGGGTTTGATATTTAGTCCGTCCACCGATTCTTGGAGCAGCACAGGGCGGTGGTATCCGTGTTCATTCATTGCTCCTTTCGGCAGGTGTTAGTCTTTACTTTTCTTTTCTATGTCTTTTCTCACTTCTTCGGCGAGTGCGCCGAAATCGAGGTCTTCGTCGAGCACTTCTTTGTTGTAGTTCGCAGAGCTCCAGATTTCCATTTTCTCACCAAGTCCTGTCAGAATCAGTTCATTGCTTTTCCGCAGATCTATTTCTGCGTAAGTCAGAAGGGGTGCTGGCATCAGCAATCTGCCGGCCGCATCCAACTCGAGTGTGGTGGCACCACGCATGAATTTTCTGTGAAAGCGTTGGTGTTTCTCGCTGTATCGGCTCAGTTGGCTCATCTCGTCATTCACCTTATCCCATTCGGGCTTCGGATAAAGAATGAGGCTTGGCGAGAAGATGTCGCGGTTGACTACTAGCCCGTGGTGGATGACCAGCTCCAGTTGCTTTCTGAAGCGCGCAGGAAAGAGCACCCGACCCTTTAGATCGACCTTACAGTGATATTCTCCTAAGAGGTTGAGCATATTGGTTCCTGACTGAGTCGGGACGAATTTAGATCAAATCCCCCACTTTTTACCACTAGAAGATCATTTTGAGTCATTTGTTGAAAAATGTCGAAAATAGGAAGGGCTAAGAAAAATCTAAAATTGTAGTAAAATAGCCTATTAAGAGGTATTGTGGGTCTCGAAATAGGTGGTGGGAGATTGTGGGAGAAGCTAAGTTATGATGAAATTCGACTGAACTGATTTGAAAGTCTTCTGGTGGGTGGATTGGAGTTTGATCGGCAAGGTGGCTGCCTAACGAGGCGGTGTATTTTGATTACATTCGCAGTTGATCACACAGCGTATATGGATTATTCGGTCAGGGAAGAGGAAGGCTTTCGGTATATTGAAGCAGGCGAAGGACAACCGCTTGTTTTATTGCACGGCTTGTTTGGCGCCCTGAGCAATTTCCGCGAGGTGATAGACTATTTCTCAGGAAGTCATAAAGTGGTTATTCCGATGTTGCCGCTTTACTCAATGCCTGTATTGAATACTGGAGTGCGATCAATCGCACACTTTCTGCGGGACTTCATCAATTTCAAGAAATGGGATCGGGTAAATCTTCTCGGCAATTCTCTGGGAGGCCATGTGGCACTCATTTACTCAAAAGAGCATCCTGAGCGGGTGAATTCGCTCATACTGACGGCAAGCAGCGGGTTGTACGAGAATGCATTCGGCTCCAGTTTTCCAAGAAGAGAAGATAAGGAATTCATCCGGCGCAAAGTGGCAGTGACCTTTTACGATCCTGCTCACGCGACCGACGAATTGGTCGATGAATGTTATGCTGTTGTGAATGACCGGAACCGTGTGCTGCGAATTCTTGCGCTCGCAAAAAGTGCTATTCGCCATAATATGGCAAAGGATCTCCCCAACTTCCGAATGCCTACGTGCCTTATTTGGGGAAAAAACGACACCATTACACCGCCAGATGTGGCTGAAGAATTTAACAAACTTATTCCCAACAGCTCATTGTATTGGATTGACAAATGTGGGCATGCGCCTATGATGGAACATCCCCAGAAGTTCAATGAGATATTGGATGCCTGGATGAAGGAAAAGGGAATAGCCTAAATGGCGTTAGGCCGCATGCTCGAAGAAGGAGCAACGAATCAATAGAAGGAATCAATAGTGAATATTTCAAGCGCAGAATTTTTGTCGTCAGTGACGGCTGTGGAGAATTGTCCAAAGCCGGATTGGCCCGAGTATGCGTTCATCGGACGCTCCAACGTAGGGAAGAGTAGTTTGATCAATATGATCCTTATAAAGAAAGGGCTTGCCAAAACCTCCTCCACTCCGGGAAAGACCCAAACCATCAATCACTTTGTCATCAACGGTCCGGCCAAGCCTTGGTACTTGGTGGATTTACCGGGCTATGGATATGCTAAAACCGCCAAATCCAAGCGTGAAAAGTGGGAGCGTTTTGTGCGCTATTACCTTGTTCACCGGGAGAATTTACTTTGCACGTTTGTGCTCATTGATATCCGGTTGAAGCCACAGGCCGGTGATATGGAATTTATGGAATGGATGGGCACCAAGGGAATTCCTTTTCAGATGGTGTTTACCAAGTGTGATAAACTTTCGGTGGGTCAGATTGAAGCGCGCTTTGCTGAGTATCAGGAAAAAATGTTGGAGGTATGGGAAGAAATGCCTGGATACTTCCTTTCTTCGGCAGAGAACAGGCTGGGACGCGAGAAAATTCTGAATCTCATTGATGATTTAAACCGCGAGTATGCGGGTATTCCAAAGGTTAAATCCCGGGACCTTTAAGATTTAGTTTCTCTGCATAGTATTCGCAAAAATCGCGCATGGTTGCGGCCATCTTATCTTCACCCGTTGCCTTCTCAAAACTATCTGCCAACGTGAGAATGGTTTGATGCACGAAATACTTCATTTCATCCACTTCCATCTCTTTGGTCCAAAGGTCGATTCGCAGCGTATTGCCCTCATTTTTATCCCATACCGAAAGGATGATCGCCTTGGCTTCCGCGACTGCAGCCTGGTCGGAAGCTTTCCATTGGATATGCTCCGGCACATTATTTTCGTCGAGTCCAACCTGAATAAGAATGTCTGATGATTTCATAGGGCAAAGATGAGAAGCAGTCTGTCTGATTGATTCATCGGGCCTGCTAAAGCTAGCACGATTAGCGTTTGGGCTTGTAGGCTTGCAGAATTTCGCGGTCGTTGGAAATGAGCAAGAGTTGCGAGGGCGTCAGATCAGGATGTTCCATCATATACGCACGCACAATATTCCATCCCATCCAGACTCCGAGCTGAGCAGGCGAGTCGTGAGGCACTGACGCGGCGTTGGTAAACGGCCCGAAGTCGAACCACCGCACATTCGTGTTCATGTCAGTTCCGAACATGACCTCTTGCCGCGCAATCGTTTTCCATGTATTCCATTCATTATCCTTAGCCCACTTAGACTGTGCGGCGGTCCAATTCATTTTTGTAGAATCCGCGGTGTCAGGCATTAACACGTCGGTCAGAAACATCACTTTTCCATGGAAGATGAGCAAGTTGAGCAGATCGGGGCGTGAAGCGAATGGGATAGACTGGCTCGTTTCCCGCTGGCAGAAGTCCTTCATCATATTTACCACAGCATATTCTTCCTTCATATCTTCTTTGAGATAACCCGGAAAGAGGTCAGAGGGTAATTTTTTCATCAACGGATTATCGGGACCAAGGAAGTAATCAAGTCCAACCGCCCACACGCTATCAGTGCAGTATGCGCTGTAATTCAGTCCGGAGTTCATGTACACCACTGATGGAATTACGCTATCAGGGAAGAAAAAGGTCCAGCGCTGGAGGGCTTGCCGAAATTCCTGATCCATAGCTTCGGTAGCCTCTTGGGGGTGAATGCGATCGACCTCGCGCTGCAACTCAATCATATCCGGCCAGGTTACAAAGCCTTCCAGCGCAGCCGCTGAACTGTCATTATCACAAGGTCCTACCCTGAGTATATCCTCTACATAGTGACAATAGAAAGTGCCGTACTTCTGGTATAGTTGTTGTCTCGCGGCGCCCGGATTGGAGTAATTAGCGGCGAAGATATCGTGATCCATCCGCTCGGAGGCATAAGTTATGGGAGTGTCGGGAACGTTGATTTTCCGGAAGGGGGGACTATCTTCACAGGATATAATGAGAAATGTTATTCCAATTCCTATTAACCATAGTTTACGCATTTCAAAAAGATATTAGATTTGGCCGCTGTTAGGCAGCAATGTTAGAACAGTTAAACACTATCGAATGAAAAAAATTATTCTTCTTATTCTCGTGATTGCTTTCGCAAGTCAGATGAGAGCTCAGGACAACGAAAAGTATAAAATCGGGGTAAAAGTTTCCCCGAACATAGGATGGATCAGGCCAGACTCGAAGTACCTTTCCAGCACAGGCTCTGTCTTTCGGTTCGGATTTGGACTGATCACGGATATTCATTTCACGGATAACTATGCCATTGGAACAGGTCTGAACATCTTTCAATGCGGTGGGAAAACGGAATATTTCCGGAAGACCAATGAGTCGGGCTTTGAGCAGATTTCGGTTATGCAGCGCACGTACAAGTTGCAGTACGGTGAAATTCCGCTCACCTTAAAAATGCGCACAAATGAAATTGGATACATCACGTATTGGGGCCAATTTGGTCTTGGTCTTGGCGTAAATATTCGCGCGAAGGCAGATGAGAATATTGACTATCGATATACTCGTTCAGAAACAGATCCGGATGCTCCGATTTTCCCTTGGGAAGTTTCTAAATTGCCGAGTCGCGTGAATGAAGACGAGGATATAAAGGATGATATTTCTTTGTTCAGGGCATCCTTGATCATTGGTGCCGGTATCGAGTATAATATCTCTGGCCAGACTTCTCTGCTTGTTGGATTTACGTTCAATAATGGATTCACCGATGTGCTAAAGAACAATGGACTTCAGAAGGACGATCTGGATGAAGTGATTTTTGAAGGCACTGGCACGGATCGTTCTCCCGTTGAAACGAAACTGAAAGGAATGACTAACTTTTTTGAGCTGAGTCTAGGAATTATGTTCTGAGAAAATCAGACATAGAGATGACCTTAACTCCACGACATTTGTCCCGCCGCCTCCAACGGTGGGATTTTTTTTAACATGAAGAAAAAGGACATTATCGATCACATTACTCAATGGCTTCTTGAGTATGCGGTCACGAATCGCGTGAATGGATATGTAGTGGGCGTGAGCGGGGGTATTGATTCCGCATTGACCTCTACACTATGCGCCAAAACGGGCTTGCGAACCCTCGTGGTGGAGATGCCGATTTATCAGGCTGCATCCCAGGTTAATCGTGGTCGCGAGCACATTCAATGGCTCATGCAGCAGTTTCCCAATGTAGAAACTCAGGAAGTTGAACTGACTCAGACCTTTGACGCGTTCATGAGCGCTGTGCCAACCTCCGAGGAGGTGCATAAAATGAATCTTGCACTTGCGAATACACGCGCCAGATTGCGCATGACATCGCTCTATTATTTCGCTGGGTTGAATGGATTATTGGTGGTAGGCACGGGGAATAAAGTGGAAGATTTTGGTGTGGGATTTTACACCAAGTATGGCGATGGGGGCGTGGATTTGTCACCTATTGCAGATCTCCTAAAAACGGAAGTGTATCAGCTTTCGGCGGAATTGGGAATTTCGGCGGCCATTCTGGGGGCTGCTCCAACCGATGGGCTTTGGGGAGATGACCGGACCGATGAGGACCAGATTGGGGCAAGTTATCCGGAGCTTGAATGGGCGATGGAATGCGCCACCATTCATTTGTCAAAAGACGGAACACAATATCGTCTGGGCGATTCCGACCTGATCGAATTCAGTGATCGACAGAAGGAAGTGATGCGCATTTTCGTTCGCATGCACAATGCAAACCGTCACAAAATGGATCCGATTCCGGTTTGTTTAGTACCTGCTAGTTTGAAAGGATGAATTAGCTATCCAGTTTGGGGTTGCTGAGGTGTCGAGTAGAGTCCCGCGCAGTTTTCTTTTCCAGATTTCGCGAAAAGGCTTTGGTGAGATCTACGCCGGTTTGATTGGCCAAACAGATCAAAACCCACAGCACATCGGCCATTTCATCACCCAAATCGGCATGTCGATCGCTCTCCTTTTCAGATTGTTCGCCATATCGGCGGGCCATGATTCGAGCCACTTCGCCGACCTCTTCCATGAGAATAGTCGTGTTGGTGAGTTCGTTGAAATACCGCACTCCGTACAGTTTAATCCACTGATCCACAGATTTTTGAGCATCGTCTAATGTCATTGTCATTCTTATTGTAATCAAGCAAACTTGTAACATCTAGTCTGCAAGATTAGGAACGAATGTCTTAGATTTGCAGTATATTTATTCGCTCAAATCAGAATTTCTGTCGTGTAACTTTTCGAACCCATCGACGTATCGGGTGTTTCAAGGTGCTCGAATGGATGCCTTTTATGTGAAGATTCAATTGACAACAATGAGATCAGGATTGAGATTATTTTTGGCGGTGGCTGTTGGCGGAATTTCAATTTCCGCTGAGGGCAGGAATTTCGGATTGTCCGAGTTTTGTGCTGTGATCAATGGTGCACCCGTAGCGGTGAATGATGAGAATTTCGGTCCGTGGAACAATCCCCTGATCGGCGATGTCAGCGACAATGACTTTGATCCGAACGGGGATTTATTGACTTACACCGTGCTGACGCCTCCATCGAATGGAGTTTTGACAATGCAATCCAATGGGCAGTATGTGTATGTGCCCAATCCGGCGTTCTTTGGATTTGACGGAGCGACATATCAAGTGTGCGATCCGTCAGGATTGTGTGCTACTGCAATGATCGAGTTAGCGCTGGCTCTTGTTAACGGACCACCGGTAGTATCTGATGAAACCTTGTTTGTACCAGCAGGACTGCCTTTTCAGGCAAATCTTGCGTTAAATGATTTTGACCCCGATTTTGAGCCAATTTTTTACAATGTGTTAGTGAATCCATCAAACGTGACAGGGCTTTCCTTGTCCATGTTTGGAGTGGTGTCTTTCACGCCGAACCCTGGTTTTTCAGGAACTATAGTTATGGTCTACCAAGGTTGCGATCCTTGTGGGGCTTGCGACGTGGGTGTTGCCACATTCAACGTAGCAGTAAACCTTCCGCCGATAGTCAATGACGACAGCCACTTTACTAGTCTAAATACCCCGCTTGCACTTAGCGTGGCGCAGAATGATAGCGATCCCGAGGGTTATCCGCTCACTTATTCCGTGATAGAGGGTCCGGATCATGGGACGATGGTCCTTGCTTCAAACGGCAGCTATGTCTACACACCCACATCTTTTTTCTCGGGCTTCGATTATATCACTTACGAAGCATGCGACCCTTATGGCCTCTGTGCGGAAGCTGTATTGGAAATTGAAGTAGTGTTTGTGAACGTCAACCCTGTAGCGGAAAACGATAGTTTTACGATGAATGAAGATGGCGTATTACAAGCAAGTGCCGCCACCAATGACTACGATCTGAATGTGGAGGTGCTTACGTTTGTGTTGATCAGTGGACCTGCCTTTGGAGTTGTAAATTGGAGCTTACCAACTGGATCATTTACATATACACCACCTTCGAACTGGAGCGGTACAGTGAATCTGGTCTATAACGCCTGTGATCCGTGCAACGCCTGCGATGTGGGTGTGGTCACGATCGTTGTTAACCCGGTGAATGATTTGCCAGTGGTTAACAACGGCTCTTTTGCATTGAATGAAGATCAGGTGTTCAATGGTTCGGTGGCCTCTCTTGCTTCTGACGTGGAAAGTTCTTCTCTCTCTTTTGCGCTGTTTATGCAGCCTGTTAATGGAAGTGTGAGCATGTTGCCGAATGGCAGTTTTTCATACACCCCAACCCCCAATTATTTTGGATCAGATTCGTTCATGTTTTCTGCCTGTGATGGCATGAACGCGTGCGTGAATGGAACGATTACGCTCAGTATACAAGGCACTAATGATTTGCCCGTAGTGATTGGGGAGTCCTTCACTCTAAATGAAGACGCTATTTTAGCCAGTACCGTGGCATCTAATGACAGCGATGTGGAAACTGCATCGCTTATATACAGTAGTGTGACTCTGCCAGCAAATGGCACATTAGTGCTCAACGCAAATGGTTCTTTCACTTACACCCCGCCGGCAAATTTCTTCGGAACAAACTCATTTACCTATCAGGCTTGCGATGGATCTGGCGCCTGTGCGCAAGCAACTGCAACGATTTCGATTAATTCGGTCAATGACATTCCAGTAGCGACTGCAGGAGCATTTTCGCTCAGTGAAGACAACGTGCTGACTGGATCCGTTCAGTCATTGGCAAGTGATGTGGAGTCGAGTTCGCTTACGTTTAGCACGAGCGTTCAGGCCACTCAAGGCACTGTGGTCATTGCGGCAAATGGTTCATTTAGTTATACCCCTCAGTCGAATTATTTTGGCTCAGATTCGTTTGTGTACTCCGCTTGTGATACTCAAGGCGCTTGCGCCACTGCTTTGGTTTCGCTGACTATTTCTCCATCGAATGATGCACCTATAGCGAGCGCCGACTCTTTTGGAGTTACCGAAGATGGAGTGCTGAATGGTAATGTATCTCTCAACGACTCAGATCCTGAGGGAAGCGCACTTGCCTTTAGTTTAATTTCTTCCACGACGAATGGCGGCTTGGTTTTGAATGCAAGCGGTTCCTTTGTATATACTCCTTCACTGAATTACGCTGGTGGGGATCAGTTCGTTTATCAGGTATGCGATGCGCAAGGCTTGTGTGCAACGGCTACCGTTATGATTACGGTGGTTTGGGTAAATGACTTACCAGTGGCGCAAGATGATTCTTTCTCGACAAATGAAGATCAGGTTTTGTCAGCTAATGTGGGGGTGAATGATTCTGACGTAGATATCGAGCCGCTTTACTATTCCGTGCTGTTTCAGCCTTCAAGCGGAGTAGTTGTGATGGGACAAGAGACTGGGGACTTTACGTACACCCCACCAAGTAATTTCAATGGTTTTGTTACGTTTTTGTATTTGGCTTGCGACTCCTGTAATGCGTGCGATGCGGGGCTTGTGAGTATAATGGTGAATGCAATAAACGATGCGCCTGTTGCTCAGGGAGATTCTTTTAGTCTGAACGAGGACACGCCTTTTTCAGGGACTGTGGCCACCAACGACTCGGATATAGATAGCCCATCACGGACCTACAGCGTTTCTCAGGCTCCACTGAATGGCACATTTGCCTTGAATGCGAACGGCTCATTCACCTACACTCCTGCATTGGACTATTTTGGTAGCGATCAGGCCATTTATCAGGTATGTGATAATCTTAATGCGTGCGCAACAGCTACAGTCAGTTTTACGATTGTTCCCGTGAATGATGCTCCTGTGGTGTTGGGAGAAACCAATGCGGCACTCATGAACACACCGCTCAACGGGAGCGTTGCGAGCAATGACAGTGATCCAGAGAGCTTGTCGCTGACGTACACTTTGGTTACTGGACCGGCTAACGGCACATTTCAGTTGAATAGTAACGGGAGTTATAGCTATGTGCCTGAAACAAATTGGTCTGGAGGCGTGAGCATTATATATCAAGCCTGTGACGCACAGAGCGCCTGCGGAACAGCTACACTTTCAATTAATGTAATTTCCACGAATAACCCGCCGCTAATTTTGGGCGAAACGGTAAGTGGTTTTGAGGACGTTGTACTTGTGGGCAATGTAGCTGCTAACGATAGCGATGTGGATGCTCAGCCGCTGGCATACACCATTGTGGTGAATACTTCAGCCGGAACATTTACCTTGACAGATCAAGGTGCATTTCAGTTTACGCCACTTCCAAATTGGTTTGGCTCCACAACTGTTACCTACGCGGCGTGCGATCCAATCGGCGCTTGTCAGAGTGCAGTTTTAGTGTTGAATATTGCCTCAGTAAATGATATTCCGATAGTCTTGGGTGAAACACTTCACACGAGCGAGGATGAAGCACTGAACGAGACAGTTGCGGAAAATGACACCGATGCAGATGGCGATGCATTGACGTATGGAGTCACCTCACCGCCATCGCATGGAATGATTGAACTGGCGGGTGATGGATCGTTTACCTATATCCCAAATACAGATTATTTTGGATTTGATGAGATCAGTTATGAGGCATGTGATCCTAGCGGAGCATGCGTTTCTGCAGTTCTAGTCATTGAGACACACTTCGTGAATGATTGGCCGATTGCGCAGGATGATACCTATTTTATTTCGATGAACGAAGTGATCACAGCCAATGTTTCTGAGAATGATATTGAAATTGATCCGGAACCTCTTGAGTTCAATATTGTGGAGGGGGCTCAGAATGGAGTTGTTGTCTTGAACAGTGACGGCACCTTTACATATACTCCGAATGACGGTTTTATAGGAACGGATGTGGTGGTTTATTCGGTCTGCGATCCCTGTGGAGCATGCGACACTGCGATATTGTATCTCGTTGTAGGTGCGGTGAATACTGCGCCAGTGGCAGGGGATGCCAGCGGGTTTATCTGCGCTGAATCCGAATGGTCGTTCGATCTTGATAATGTAGCTAGCGATTCGGAAGATCCTAACCAGATGCTATCATTCAACATCCTGAATTCAACGGGAGGAGTTTGGTCTGTCGGTGCAACTTCACATCTCATC
>Ga0105049_10001036_pt1 | contig 32238 bp, 19 predicted proteins | sample MAT06_FD_78087 | JGI IMG/M metagenome (GOLD analysis project Ga0105049, IMG submission 78087) | Freshwater microbial communities from Lake Fryxell liftoff mats and glacier meltwater in Antarctica - MAT-06 | ecosystem: Environmental > Aquatic > Freshwater > Ice > Liftoff microbial mat | place... | reverse complement strand
GCCGACGAGCCCGTTGTAACCAGCGATGCGCAGGTAGTAGTCCTCGCCCGAGATCACCGGCACGGTGAGGTACGACTGCAGCGTCCCGTACGCGACCGGCGAGCCGCCGAACGCATCGTCGTTGCAGCCCAGTTGGGTGCCGCCGCACTCGGTGTAGACCGTGACGACGGTGTCGAGCGCGGAACCGACCGTGTTGATCTGGAGCGTGCCCGTCTGCGAGGCGACGTAGCGGTACCAGACGTCGCGCGCCGTCGTGCCGATGTCACAGTCGCTCGTGACCGAGTGCGTGGCGTTCACGACCGTACCGGTGCGCGTCGAGTTGTCCGTGATCGTCTCGGCGGTCAAGCACGTGTCGTTGTCGGGTTCGAGCGAAACCGTCATCGAGTACTGGTTGCGCTGATCGTTGTAGAGGTACACGCGCCACGCGACCGTGTTCGTCGGCCCGGTGTTGATCCACTCGAGCTTCTCGCTGTTCGATACGCCGGCCGAGATGTCGGTCGAGCTCGCGTCGCCGCAGTTCACCCACAGGGCGGCGTCGATGTCGCCCCAGGCGTGCGTGAAGTTCAAGTCCACCGTGAGCTTCGCGCCGGTGGGCACGCTGATCTCGTACCAATCGTCGTCGTTGCCCTTGACGATCAGGTTCGAGTACGTGCCCTCGTTGAGGTCGGGTAGACCGCCGCACGAGTCGTTGTTCTCGAGCGCATCGTCGGAGCCGACGGCGAGCTGGGTGTCGACGAGCGGGTAGAAGTCCGCGAACCGGCCGTACGAGATGTTCGACGTGCACGGGTCGCCGCAGTGGACCTGGCCGATGAACTGGTCGTTGCTGGTCTTGAAGAAGCCGCTGCCGGAGCTGCCGTGGTCGCAGCTACCCTGCGAGAACACCACCGAGAAGTGGTCGGAGCTGCCGCACGGATACGACGTGAGGTAGGTCCCCGTGCTGGCCTTTTTCGACGTGCCCTGCGGGTGGTGGATGCCGATGCCGGCCGTCCCGAGCGATTGGATGGCGCTGGTCCAGCCGGCCCAGTAGAGCCCGGACGGCAGCGTGCCCTGCACGAGGAGCAGCGTGGAGTCCGACGAGACCTGCGTCGAGACGAACGAGCAGTACGTGGACGTCGGCACGTCGTTGATGTTCGGCACGGTGCCGTTGCACGTGGACGACTGGTAGAACCAGTAGATCTCGGCCGTGTTCGCCACCGTGCTCGAGGCGATGCAGTGGTTCGCGGTCGAGAAGTACGGCGTGAAGTCGCCGGCCAGCGTCCGCATGAGTTGGCCGGTGCACTGGTAGCCGCCGCCGTTCTCGACGTAGTTGATGCGTCCGACCGCGTTGCGGACGCTGCTGATCCCGCTGACGCAGGACGAGTCGATCGTGCAGCCGCCCTCGGGCTCGGGTTGCAGCGAAGGCTCGCGGTACACGTGCAGGACTTCGTCGAGATCGAACGGCAGCGTCGGCTCGACGCCCACTTCGCCCTGCACGAGGTACTCGACGCGCGCGCGCTCGCCGAGGGACGTCGGCGTCCACAGATCGCCCGTCTCGAACGCGCCGCGGCCTTCGATTGGACCGGCGATGCGCGACGGATCGCGCGGCGAGAACGCCGTCAGCTGCGCGCCGCGCGGCAAGTCGAGGTTCGCGAAGTGCAGGCGCACGCCGATCGCGTCGATCGCGCGAATCTCGGCGACCCACAACCAGCGGCCGCCGTCGAGCTCGCTCCACACGCCGTCCACGGCGCGAACGGGAGCCTGGCGCACGAGCCCCGTGCGCAAGGGAACGAGTCCGCTCGACTCGGCCAGGGAATCCTGGAAGCTCAGGCCTTTCAGATCGAGCGACGGGAGAGCGATCACGGGCAGGAAGGACAAGTCCAGTCCCGCCGCGACGCTGAAGGGTTGGAATGCGGGCTTCGTCGGATTCGGCGCGCGCGTGTCCTCGGCGCCGAACGTTTCGGCGTCCTGGGCCCGTGCGGGCGCGGCGAGAATCAGGGAAGCGAGGAGGAAGGCTTGGGATCGATATCGATGCTGCATGGAGGAGTCCTTGGATCCCGTATTCCGCCCTGCGCGGATTGCGGGTCATGAAGACCATCGGGGTCGCCTCGATTCCGTTACCAAGCTCGTGCGCACCAAAGACGGCGCGCGCGAGCTCGCGGTCCCAGGCCGGATCGGAGGCCGGGCTGCGGCAGGAGCACGTAGGCCTCGGGCACAGAGAGGTCGGCCAGCGTGCGACCGGCGGGCAGTACGACGTCCCGGATCCCGTTCGCGAGGTGCAGCTGGGTCAGGCCCGGACCGCCGTCGCCGCCCCCGCCGACGCCTTTCGCCTGGTTGCTGGCCCCGCGGCCGCCGTCGCCGCCCAGCGAGCTCGAGCAGGCGTCCGAGGCCGCTCCCGCCGCGCGGGGCCGGGATCTACGCACGACGTCGATGAGGTCGCCGACTTCCGCATGGACGCGGGAGCGCAGGCGCGTCTATCGTCGCCTTCGCGTGACCGCCTGCCTGCGTCAGATCGTTCTGCTCTCACTGCTCGTCCTGCACGCCATCTCCGGTGTAGGAGCGGCGCGCGCGTTCTTCGTATGCGTGTGCAGTGACGGCGGGATCGTGCTCGAGTCGCACGCGGGCGCTTGCGGTTGCTGCGCGATCGAGACCTCGCCTCCGGTCGAGCACGGCTCTGCTGCGGGCACCCGCGACGAAGCTGGGTGCTGCCAGCGCGAAGAGGGACCGAGCACGCGCGAGCACGACCCCTGCTCGCGCTTCACCGTCGTGAGCGAGGACGCGCTGACGACGAAGTCCGCGCCCGAGCAGCTCGCTTCGATCACGATCTTCGCGGCGGTCCCGCGCTGGTTCGCGGCTCCGATCCGCGTGCCCACAGTGGGTCCGGGACCGGTCGACCTGGATCCGGATCCTCACGATCGGCTCGCGTCGTTGCGCACGGTCGTCCTGCGTCACTGAAGCGCGCGCGCTCTCGCCGCACGAGCGGCTTACCCACTTCGCGCGGGCCAGGACGTCCGCGTGCGCGCACTCCGCGCGACGGGGTGGATGACAGGGTGGGACCGTGGCCGCGCCGGAACTTCGCGTCCCGACACCGGCCGATCGGCGTCGCGCCGACGCGCGCTGCCGCACTTGCACACGCACACCAACACCAACACCACGAAACCAGGACGAACTCATGGAACTGATGCTCATCGCCGCACTCCTCGCGCCCACCTTCCAGGATCCGACGAAGCCGATCTCGCGCGTCCCCTCGTGACCCGTGTGACCCGGCGAAGGCCGCTCGGTCCGTGGGACCGAGGATGAACTCACACCGAATCGTTGGACATTCGGGCTGCGCTGGATCCCCGACATCGAGGCGGATCGGGCCAAGCTGCGCTCGACGTTCTCGTACGCGCTCACGCCCAGCCTATCGGCCGGCATCGAATGGAATCCGCTCGATGACGACGTGCGTCCGATCGCGAACTGGCGCGCGATCGACGAGACCGAGAACAGGCCCGCCCTCATCTTCGGCACGAGCTCGGACCGGATCGGGACGTCTACGGGCAGCGCGTTCACCGCGGTGTTCGCCAAGGACGTCGAGGGATGGACGGGATTGCCGGTGTCCCCCTACGCGGGGCTCTACTACGGGACCGAGGAGGACGAGTTCGACGGCGTCGGCGGACTCATGATCCGCTACGGCGAGGACTGGTCGAGCTACCACATGTGGGACGGACGCAACTTCCACAACATGGTCGAGAGATGGTTCGAGAGCGGGCACACGCTCGGACTGCTCTTGGTCGAGCAGGACGGCCACTACTCGCTCGGGCTGTCGTGGTCCGTGAACTTCGCCATGCCCTGGGAATCGAGCGACTGAGCTGCGACGGATCCACTCGCGCAAGGCGCGCCCCTGGAACGATTTTCCCGCGGTGCGGGACAGGGGAGCGCCGAGCGCTCGCGCGGAGGCGGCCGCTGCGTCGGGACTCCATATCGGGGCCGCTTGGCGCCCATCGCGTCTTCCCGTCGCGACCGGATGCGCGTCTGCCGCGTACCATTCGCGTGGAGATGCGAGCCCGTCGCACGCGCTCGCAGGGTTGACACCCCACCGGATCCCCGATGCAATCTTCGCCCGTGATTCCGGCCCACACACAGCGCTCGCGGCCCAGCGGGCGCGTCCGATCCGGGCCCCTGCGCGCCGTCCTCCCGGGCGCTTCGAGTGTGCTCGCGACCACCGAGACGGCGTCGCGCGCATGAAGATCCTCGGCCTCCAGGCCTTCTACTACAACCACGCCGCCGCGCTCGTCGTGGACGGCCGGTTGAGCTTCTTCATCGAAGAGGAGAAGCTCAACCGGATCAAGTCGCAGCGCGACGGGTTCCCGATCGAGACCATCCGCGCCGCGCTCGAGCACGAGCACATCGGACTCGAGGACGTCGACGAGATCGCGTATCCGTGCGCGCCGTGGTCGTACTCGATGAACCTCGTGAAGTACGGCGTCGGCTCGGTCCTCTCGTCGTTCACCCGCTTCGGCTGGCCCACGGAACCGCCGATCGGGCGTGTCGACCTCACGCAGGACCGCATCCTCACGACGCTTCAGTTCACGCCGCCGTTCCTCCCGAAGCTGATCCGCCAGCACATCCGTTTCGGCCGTATTCCAGGGCGGATCCCGCCGATCGCGTACGTCCCCCACCACCGCGCTCACGCGGCCAGCGTGTTTTACTCGTCGGGCTTCGAGGAGGCCGCGATCGTCATCGTCGACGGAAGCGGCGAGACGGAGTCCACGACGATTTGGCACGGGCGCGGGCTCGACATCAAGCGCCTCGAGAAGATCAGCTTCCCGAACTCGCTGGGCGAGTTCTATGCGGCGTTCACCGAGTTCTGCGGCTTCGAGACGTACAGCCAAGAGGGCAAGTTGATGGGCCTCGCGGCCTACGGCGGGCCCGACCCCGAGATCCAGGCGCTGATGTCGAAGGTCTTCCGCGTCGGCGCGGAGAGCTACCAGGTCGACGCGCGCTACACGATCGACGGACCGCACAGCTGGGGCTACGCGTTCAGCGACGCGCTCGTCGAGCTCTTCGGGATGCCGCGCGAGAAGAACGGGGAGATCACACAGCGCCACAAGAACATCGCCTGGGCCGCGCAGGACATGCTCGAGCGTGGCGCGACCGAGATCGTGAAGAAGGCCGTGCGCCTGACCGGCTGCAAGAAGGTGTGCATGTCGGGGGGCGTCGCGATGAACTGCAAGCTGAACGGCCACGTGCTGCACAGCGGCGCCGTGGACGACCTGTACGTGCTGCCCGCGTCGAACGACGCAGGCGTCGCTCTCGGCGCGGCGATGGAGCGCACGCGACAGCGCGGCGTGGACCCGCGCTTCCAACTGAAACACGCCTACTACGGCCCTTCGTTCGACGACGCGCAGATCGAGAAGGACCTGAAGATCGTCAAGGTCCCCTACGAGCGCATCGACCGCGCGAACCTCGGTTCGATCGCGGACATGCTGACGGTGCAGAAGAAAGTGCTCGGCCTCTACACCGGGCGCGGCGAGTTCGGCGCGCGAGCACTGGGCGCACGCTCGATCATCGCCGACCCGCGGCACCCGGACATGCTCGACATCGTGAACCGCACGGTGAAGTTCCGCGAGGGTTGGCGTCCGTTCGCGCCGGTGATCCTCGAAGGCCACGAGAAGGACTGGTTCGTCGACGGTCGCGTGTCGCGCTACATGATGAAGGCGTTCCAGGTGCGCCCCGAGAAGGCCGCCGCGATCCCGGCCGTCGTCCACGTGGACGGCACGTGCCGGCCGCAGTCGATCTCGCGCGACGTGAACCCGCTGTATTTCGACATCGTCGAGGCCTGCTACAAGAAGACGGGCGTGCCGATCCTCTTGAACACGTCGTTCAACGTGCGCAACGAGCCGATCGTGTCGCGCCCGATCGAAGCGTTGCGCTGCTACATGGGCACTGGCATGGACGCGCTGGTCATCGGCTCGTTCCTGCTGAAGAAGTCCGGATACTGAACCGACCACCGCGTCGTCACGGAGAGAGATCGACCATGGCCGGAATGTCCATCGTGCAGGCTGTCGCCATGAAGGTGTACAGCTCGAAGATCATCGCGAAGATGCTCTTCGACATCGAGTTCCCGCCGCTCGGGCCGAAGGACTACTACTTCGACATCTCGACGCACGTCGTGGTCCGCGAAGTCTCGAAGCGCATCGGGCCGAAGAACCACCTGTGCGACCTCGGCACCGGATCGTTCGGCGTGATCGGCCTGTCGCTGTGGAAGAAGACGGGCTGCAAGGTCACGTGCGTGGACGTGAACCCTGAACTCGCCGCGTCCACGCGCCGGAACATCGCGCTCAACAATGCCCCGATCCAAGTGATCGACTCGAGCTTCTTCACGAACGTCACCGTCCCGTTCGACGTGGTGACCTTCAATCCGCCGTACATCACGACGTCCGCGGGGAAGGACCTCGGGATCGAGTCGCGCCCCGCGCAGTGGGACGGCGGCGAGGACGGCATGAGCGTCGTGCGCCCGTTCCTGAAGGCCGTGGCCGAGCGCCAGAACCCGGTGCAGGTCTACCTGGCGATGAACACGCTCTTCGTGAAGGGCGACGCGGTTCGCGCGCTCGTCGCGAAGGAGCCGGGGCTCGAGTACCAGGAGACGATCCGCTCGCGACTACTGCCGATCGAGCTGCACGTGATTAAGAACCGGCGCTGAATCGAGGCGTTTGCCACACCCGGTGCCGAGCAGCCCGTTCCTTCGACTAGGGTCGGAGCAGGAATCGGCATCCCCTGTCGAGTTTCTACGAGCTGCGCCCGCGAGCACTCCGGCGAGGTGCCCCGCGCGTTGGGCCGAGTGTGAATACACGGTGTCACCACGAACTCGAGCACCGGCTAGAATTCCGCGCCTCCACTCGGCACAGCCGGAGCCCGAGCGAGTCCCGACCTCCAGCCATGCACTGCGCGAACCAACCCGCAACGAGGGTCCGACCCGCCGGATCGGGAGACCATCGACGGGCTGCTGAGAGCGAGGGGCACGCCCGATGAAGCTCGACCTTCGTCCGCCCTCGGCGCACGCGATCCTGCTGTTCTTGTTCGTGTTGACGATCTGGCTCTCCCATGTCGACCCGCCGGGACGTGTACCCGGTCCGGGACTCGACGAAGGGTGGCTGGCGGCGATGACGCACTTCCTCGCGACCGGCTCTCGAGCCGGTACGGATTGGATATTCACGTCGGGGCCTCTCGCCGGCATCAGCTCACCCATCTACCGAGCCGAGACCTACTGGTGGAAGCTCTTCGGATGGGAGGGTGCTTGGCGTCTGTGCACGTCGATCGTCATCGCCCTGGCCACGCTGCGCGTGCGGGGCGGGTTCGAACGCCTGCTGTGCGCCGCGTTCGTCGTCGTCGCCACGATCTACTTCGACGCTTGGGCTCTCGTCACGCTCGTCTCGGCCGCAGTGCTGCTCGAAGACACCGAGCGGCCGCCGAGCCCGATCGTCGATTGGATCGTGCTCGTCGCCTTCGCCGGCATGGGCTTCGCGAAGTTCACCATGCTCGCCGCTGCGATCGGCCTGATCGCGGCTCTCTCGGTCGCGCGCTCGACGCGCCGAGGACACCGGGCCGGCATCGTGCTCGCGCTGAAGGCGCTGCTCGTGCTCTCCGTCACGTGGTTCGCGACGGGTCAAGGCCTCTCCGACCTCTGGCCCTACCTGACGACGACCTGGCAGATCGCCAGCACCTACAGCGAGGCGCAGTCGACACCCGTGCTCGAGCCGATCCGGCGCGTGCTCGGACTACTTTGCGTGGCCGCGTTCGGTCTGCTGCTCGCGCTGTGGACGTTCGCCGGCGGTGTCACGCGCGCCAAAGCCGCGGTGGCGCTCGGCCTCGCGTTCGTCGTTTTCTGCGGGTGGAAGACCGGTTTCGTGCGCGCGGGCGACCACCCGACCTTCTTCTTCAGCTTCGCGCCTGCGGCGGCGCTGCTCCTGCCCGCGCCGCGCTACGCGAACGTGTACGGCGCCCTGGGCGTGCGCTTGCTCCGTCTGACGGCGTTCGTGCTGGGTTGCGTCGGCATATCGCACACCGATCTGCGCAAGGCAGATGTCCCGGCCCTGGTTCGCGAGGGCCTGCGCGCCCCGGCCCGCGCGAGTCGCGCGCTCATCGCCTTCGCGCAGCCAGTCGAGCTCCGCAACCAACTCGAGAACGAGCTCGACCTGCGCCAGACGCAGCATGCGATCCCGCTGACCATCGCGCGCGTCGGTGACGATACGATCGACTTCTACGGATACCACCAGGGCCTGCTGCTCCTGCACGAGCTGAACTGGACGCCGCGGCCTGCGTTTCAGAGCTACATCACCTTCACGCGTGACCTCCAGCAACGGAACGCGAGCTTTCTAGAGGGCCCACGCGCGCCCAAGTTCTTGCTCTCGCGCTTCGAAACGATCGACGGACGCTGGGCCGCGATGGACGATGCGCTCGCGCTCGAGGTCGTGAGCCGGGACTACCGCCCCGTCGAGAACGAGGCCGGGTATTTGCTGCTCGAGCGGCGCGCGGACGCGCCTCGCCAGCTGATCCGCGAAGTCGTGCACGAGACCGAACTGCGTTTCGGAGAGGGTCTCAAGTTGCCGCGCGCAAACCCCGAAGACGCACAGTTCGTGACCTTGGAGATCCGCTCTTCGCTCGCCGGCTCACTGGCTCGCATGCTCGACTCGACGCCCGCCTTGACCATGCGTGTAGTGCACGAGGACGGAAAGGTTCGCCGCGGCCGCATCGTTCCGGTCACCATGCGCTCGCGAGTCATGGTCGATCCCTTGGTGGAGACGAGTGACGACTTCGTCAGCTGGATGCTCGGTCACGACCTGAAACGCTGCGTCGGATTGACCATCGAGTGCGGAGCGAACGAGCGCTGGCGATTCGCGACCACGTTCAAGGCCCGCATCGAACGCACGCGCGCGCTGAAGCCCGACTACCTCAGCAGCCTGGAGACGCCCGAGTGGGCCCGCCAAGCCATGCGCTCGAAGCCCGACATCCTGTTCGTCGCGCGGACGCCGTCTTCGAAGCTCGTCGATGGGCGGCCGGTCGCTGTCGTCCAGGCGCCGAGTCGGCTGGTCTGGAAGCTCGCGCCGGGCCAGTACCGTTTGCGGCTGCGATACGGCCTCTTGCCGGAGCAAGCCCAGCTCAACCGAACGCAGCCCGGACAGTTCGTGGTCCTCGATTTGATTCCTGGGGACGTGCGCGTCCACCTCCGCGAGGCGTTCTCCGCCGACTCCGATCTGGCCCAGCGCGGCATGCAGACGCTCGATACGACGTTCGGACGCTCGAAGCCTTTCGAACTGGTGCTCGCGACGTTGCTCGGAACGGATTGGGCCGGGATCGGCACGAAGCGCGTGGACACCGGTTGCTATTGGACCGACATCCAGATCGACCGCATCGGCGACGCTGAAGAGCAGTAGCCGCGTCCCGGCTGGGCCGCGCAGTCGATGCGCGGACGTCGCTGATCGCAAGGAACGGTGCGCCCGCGACGGTCCGCTCCCTCGAGAACCGGAAGGACCGCTGCGCGCGGACGGGGCCGGTGTGTCGAATGCGAGGATTCGTGCGTGGCGCGCGAGCATCCGCGGAGCATTCAGGCCCACGGTCTGGTGGCGGCGCTACCGAGACTACGGGTCCCAAGTCACCCCGTTGAGCACGGAGGGGAGGTATGCTGTTCGCCTTCATTTCCTCCGTCGGCCTGTCGCCCTCCTCCTCTCCCCCCTTTTTTCATGACCGACATCGTCATCATCGGTGGCTGCGGCCACGTCGGCCTGCCGCTCGGCATGTCGTTCGCCAAGGCCGGCAAGAAGGTCGTCGCGATGGACCTCGACGCCAAAAAAGTCGCCGAGACGAACGCGGGGCGGATGCCGTTCCTCGACAACGGCGCGGACGAGCTGCTGCCCAAGGTCTTGAAGTCCGGCAACTTCCGCTGCACGACCGACCCGGCCGTGATCCGCGAGGCCGACGTGGTCGTCACGGTCGTCGGCACGCCGCTCGACGAGCATCTGAACCCGCGCTTCGACGTCTACAAGGACCTGATCGAGGCCGACAGCACGCACCTGCGCGACGGGCAGCTGCTCGTGCTACGCAGCACGGTCTACCCTGGCACCACGGACCGCGTCGCGCGCACGCTCGAGCGCGAGGGCCTGAAGATCGACGTCGCTTTCTGCCCGGAACGTGTGGCCGAGGGCGTCGCGCTGGAGGAGATCGCCGCGCTGCCGCAGATCGTGTCGGGCGTCACGAAGCGCGCCGAGGGACGCGCGTCGGAGCTCTTCAAACTGCTGACGGACACGGTCATCGTGTTGCCGCCGCTCGGGGCCGAGTTGGCGAAGCTCTACAACAACACGTTCCGCTACATCCAGTTCGCGGTCGCCAACCAGTTCTACATGATCGCGAACGACTACGGCGTCGACTTCCACGAAGTCCACCGCGCGATGACCGAGCGCTATCCGCGCGCCAAGGGCTTCCCGCGGCCCGGTTTCGCCGCGGGCCCGTGTCTTTTCAAGGACACGATGCAGCTCAGCTGCTTCAACCAGAACGCGTTCTTCCTCGGTCACGCCGCGATGCTCGTGAACGAAGGCTTGCCCAACTACATCGTGCGCCGCGCTTCGCAGCGCTGGGACCTGCGCGACCGCACCGTCGCGATCCTCGGCATGACGTTCAAGGGCGACTCGGACGACCCGCGCGACTCGCTGTCGTTCAAGCTCAAGAAGAGCCTCGAGGTCGAAGCGCGCCACGTGCTGTGCTCGGATCCGTACATGGAACACCCGTCGTTCACGCCGATCGACGAGGCCGTGAAGCGCGCCAGCATCGTGTTCATCGGCGCGCCGCACACCCCCTACAAGACGTACGACTTCGGCGACAAGCAGGTCGTCGACGTCTGGAACATCACCAAGTCTGGAATGAGCATCCTGTGAAGACCCTGGTCACCGGTTCGAATGGTTTCATCGCGGGCTACTTGTGCGAGGAGCTCCTCGAGGCCGGCCACGAGGTCGTCGGCATCGACAACTTCGGCAAGTACGGCCGCGTCGCGAAGTCCTACGACTCGCACCCGCGCTACGAGCTCGTCGAAGGCGACGTCAAGGACACGCAGCTCGTAGCGAAGCTCCTCGACGACTGCGACCACTTCGTCGTGTGCGCGGCGATGATCGGCGGGATCAGCTACTTCCACAAGTACGCCTACGACCTGATCGCCGAGAACGAGCGCATCACGGCGTCGTCGTTCGACGCGGCGATCGCGGCCTGGAAGCAGAAGAAGAAGCTGCAAAAGGTCACCGTGCTGTCCTCGTCGATGGTGTACGAGTCGACGACCGAGTTCCCCTCGCCGGAGGGCGCGCAACTGCGCTCGCCGCCGCCGCTCTCGACGTACGGATTCCAGAAGCTCAGCACCGAGTACTTCGCGCGCGGCGCGTGGGAGCAGTACCAGTTGCCCTACACGATCGTGCGCCCGTTCAACTGCGTCGGCATCGGCGAGGGCCGCGCGCTGGGCGAGCACGAGATCTGGTCGGGCAACGTGAAGCTCGCGATGAGCCACGTCGTGCCGGACCTCGTGCAGAAGGTGCTGAAGGGCCAGGACCCGCTGCACATCCTCGGCACCGGCGACCAGATCCGTCACTACACGTACGGCGGCGACCTCGCCCGTGGCATCCGGGTGTGCATGGAACACCCCAAGGCCATGAACGAGGATTTCAACATCTCGACCGCGCGTTCGACGACCGTGCTCGAGCTCGCCGAACTGATCTGGAAGAAGATCCACGGAACGAAGAAGCCCTTCCGCTTCACTTCGGACCAGGCCTTCGACTACGACGTGCAACGCCGCGTGCCGGACGTCACGAAGTCGAAGAATCTGCTCGGATTCGAGGCCACGACGTCGCTGGAGCAGATCCTCGACGAGGTCGTGCCGTGGGTGAAGGAGCAGGTCGAAGCGGGACGGATCTGAGGATCGGTCTCGTGATCCCATGTCGACGAGGCGGATCAGCGTCGTACTGCCCGTCTACAACGAGGCGGAGAACATCCAGACCTCGTTGCGCGGGCTGTGGGCCTCGCTGAAGGATCTCGAGCACGAGATCCTGGTCTGCTACGACTTCGAGGCCGACACGACGCTGCCCGCGATCGCGGCGATGCCGGACAAGCCGCCGTCGGTGCGGCTCGTCAGGAACAACATCGGCAAGGGCGCGGCGAACGCGATCCGTGCGGGTTTTGCCGCCGCGACGGGCGACGTCGTCGTCACGACGATGGCGGATCTGTCGGATCCGCCCGATCGGATCCCGGCGCTGGCCGAGAAGCTGCGCAGCGAGGGCCTCGCCGTCGTGGCCGGCTCGCGCTACATGCGCGGCGGATCGCAGACGGGCGGTCCGTTCCTGAAGCGCACGTTCTCGCGCTGGGCGGGACTGATCCTGCGCGCGCTCGCCGGCATCGGCACGCACGACGTGACCAGCAATTTCCGCGCGTACTCGAGCTCGTTCCTGGCTTCGACCCAGGTCGAGAGCAAGGCCGGCTTCGAGATCGCGCTCGAGCTCACGACGAAGGCGCACAACCGGGGCCTCGGCGTCGGCGAGGTGCCCAGCTCCTGGCGGGACCGCAGCGCCGGGACGAGCCGCTTCCGCATGTGGAAGTGGATGCCCAACTACCTGCGCTGGTGGATGACGGCCGCGATCGCGCCGGCGTTCGTCTGGGCCGTGCTGCTCGGAGCCGCCGCGGTCGGCTGGTACTTCACGCGAGCGCAGGGCGACCGCGCACCGATTCACGCGGCGGTCGTCGCGCTCTCCGCGCTGGTAGGCGGCGCCGCGATCCTCGGCCTGCGGCGCGCGCGCGGCCGCACGCTCGCGACCGACGCGGTCCAGGCCGCGCTCTGGGCCAACCCCTGGCACGCGTCGCTCGTGCTCGGCGGCTCGGCCGCCGTCGACATCGGGGTGACGCTGGCCCTCGCCGCGGCGCACGCCTGGTGGTCGCTCGGCACGCGGGGAGTGCACCGCTCGGACGCGCGGATCCGTTAGCGCGGGCAAGGCCCGGATGCTGGCAGAGGTTGTCGGCGCCGCCTTCGCGCGCGGAAAGGAATGGGCCGAGACCGTGCCTACACGCTCGGGGCGCTGGGCTACCGCACGGAAGGGAAGGGACTGACCTGTCTGCGCGCGCAGCGATCCGCGAACTCGAACGTCACGTCCGTCGTCACGCCGTCGGCGAGGACGACGTTGTGGCGCACGACACGCCCGTCGGGCAGTCGCGCTTCGAGCGTGAACTCGATCCGCGCTCCCGCCAGGCTCAACCACTCGAACGCCACGCAGGTCAGCTGGCAGCCGTGAGGCGGATGGTCCCGACACGGCGCCGCTAGGCGGGATATGTTCAACCAAGCGCGATGACTGGGCTGCACCCGCGCGTCTCGATCGTGATGAGCACGATTCTCATGCGATCCACGCAGCTCCCGTGAAAACTTCTCCGCACGCGCAGAGGATTCTTCCACGGGTCGAGCCGTTCTTTCCACGACGACCTGCCGGAGCCGCGCACGACGGCCGAGCCTCATGACGTCTACGACGATTTGTGGCCGGAGACCGTGCGTTGTCGGCTACGCGTCCGTCGACCTAAAGTGATCTAGCCGTCCAGAGCAGCTGGTCCGTTCTCGCGGGCCATTCAGCGCTGGGTCGTTCCAAGCCACCTCGCACCGCCTACACGCGCACCCTCATGCACGTCCACACACCAGAATTCGTCGAAGCGCAACGCCGCCCCGCGCGCTTCTCCTTCCTCGCGCTCCTCGCGGCTCCGGCGCTGACCTTGGCTGCATGCGGCAGCGGTTCGGATTCGACCCCGACCCCGCCGGCCGAGAACGTGACGGCCGCGGTGACGTACTGGAACCAGACCGCGGTCGACTGCTCGGGTCTCGACCACTCGCCGACGGATGCCGATCACACCTTCGGCGAGCAGGTCGGCCCGTGCCGCTCCTCGCGCGCCATGGCGATCGTGCACATCGCCGCGTTCGAGGCGCTGAACGCCGTTGTCGGCGGCTACCAGAGCTATGCCGGGCTGACCGCGGTCACGGAACCGACGTCGGTCAGCGCCGCGGTCGCACAGGCGTCGCACGACGCGCTCGTGGCGCTGTACCCGTCGCAGACCAATCGGCTCGCGGGGAAGCTGGCCGACGAGCTGGCCGCGATCCCCGCCGGTGAGGCGAAGACGCGCGGCATTGCGCTGGGAACGGCGGCCGCGAGCGCGATCATCGCCTTGCGCACCGGAGACGGCTCGGCGCACGACGAGCCGGATGTCGGCGTCGATTACATCCCGGGCACCGGCCCCGGCGAATGGCGCCAAGACCCGATCAGCATGCACCCGAAGGCGCTCGGCGCATTCTGGAGCCAGGTCACGCCGTTCTCGATGACCAGCGCGGAGCAGTTCCGCCTCGTCCCGCCGCCGGCCTTGGACAGCGCCGAGTACGAGCTGGCCTACAACGAAGCGAAGATATTCGGCGGCGACGGCGTCAACACGCCGACGCTGCGCACCGAGGACCAGACGTTCGCGGGCGTCTACTGGGCCTACGACGGCACGCCGAGCTTGTGCGCACCGCCGCGTCTCTACAACCAGATCGCGAGGCAGGTCGCCGCACAGCAAGGCACGAGCGGCATCGAACTCGCGCGCCTCCTCGTGCTGCTCAACGTCGCGATGGCCGACGCCGGAATCGCCTCGTGGGAGTCGAAGTACTTCTACAAGGTCTGGCGGCCGATCGCCGGCATCCGCGAGTCCGACGCCGGCGCGTGGGGTCCGGGTGATGGCAATGCGGGCACCCATGGCGACCTCACCTTCACGCCCCTCGGAGCGCCGGCGAGCAACCTGCAAGCTCCGAACTTCACTCCGCCGTTCCCCGCGTACCCCTCGGGTCACGCCACGTTCGGGGGCGCGCTGTTCCAGACGCTGCGCCGCTTCTACGACACGGACGAGATCGAGTTCACGTTCGTGTCGGACGAGTACAACGGCGTCACGCTCGACAACGAGGGCAACGTGCGTCCGTACATTCCGCGCACCTTCGCGAACTTCAGCGAAGCCGAGGAGGAGAACGGTCAGAGCCGCATCTACCTCGGCATCCACTGGAACTTCGACAAGGTCGAGGGCATCTCGCAGGGGAACGAGGTCGCGGACTGGATCTTCGATCACGTGTACGCGCCCAACTGACCGCTCCTGGTTCGAATGCACCGGCCTCGTCCGCACCGCGGGCGAGGCCGGTGTCGTTCCGTTGGTAGGCTTTGCGCGTGGACTCGCCGGGCGCACAGCACGACCTGGAGGACCTCGTCTTCGAATGCCTCGAGCGGCTCGAGGCCGAGGGCGAAGGCGCGCTCGAGGCCGTGTGCCGCGCGCATCCCGAGCACGCGACCTCGCTGCGCGAGCGCATCGCGCTCCTGCGGCGGATGGGTCTGCACGGAACCGCGGACGGCAAGCACTCCGTGCCCGAGAGGCTGGGCGACTTCCGCCTGATCGAGCGACTCGGCCAGGGCGGAATGGGCGTCGTCTACCTGGCCGAGCAGATCTCGCTGGCGCGTCCCGTCGCGCTGAAGTTGATCCGCCCCGAGCAGCTCTACTTCGTGAACGCGCGCGAGCGCTTCCGCCGCGAGATCGACGCGATCGCGCGCCTGCAGCACCCCTCGATCGTGCCGATCCACGCGACGGGCGAGGAAGGCGGCATCCCCTATTACGCGATGGAGCACGTGCGCGGCGCGTCACTCGCGCAAGTCCTAGCGGCGTTCGCCGGGCGCGACCCATCCGAACTGACTGGCCGCGATCTGCGCGACCTCGTCGTGGCGGCGTCGCCGCGCGGAGCGGATCCCGCGGGCGACCTCTACTCAGGATCGTGGAGCGACGTCAGCGCGAAGATCGCGCTCGCCCTCGCGCTCGCCGCACAGCATGCGCACGAGCGCGGCGTGCTGCACCGCGACATCAAGCCCTCGAACGTGATGATCGCCGCCGACGGACGCGTCGTGCTGCTCGACTTCGGACTCGCCAGCATGGGCGCGGGCGGCGGAGACTTGACGCGGACCGGATCGCAGATCGGTTCGCTGCCCTACATGGCGCCCGAGCAACTGCGCGCGAACGTGGAGCGCATCGGCGCGCGCACGGACGTCTACGGCATCGGCGTCACGCTGTACGAGCTGCTGGCCCTCGCGCCGGCGTTCGTGGATCCGGGCGACACCGAAGTGCTGCGCGCGCGGATCCTCGCGGCGCGGCCGCGGCCCCTGCGCGACCTGAACGCGGCGGCGTCCGGCGATCTGGTCCTCGTGTGCCAGACCGCGATGCACCCCGAGCTCGAGGCGCGCTATCCGAGCGCCGCCGCTCTGGCCGACGATCTGCAGAACGTGCTCGCATTGCGCCCCATCGCCGCGCGCGCGCCGAGCGCGGCGGCGCGCATCGCGAGCCTTGCGCGCCGGCACCCCGCGCGCGCGACGGCGGCAATGCTGGCGCTGACGCTCACCGTCGGTGGTCCGCTGGTCTTCGGTCTGCAGCAGCAGGCCGCGAACGAGCGCGTCGCCGCGATCAACGCCAACCTGGCCGAGGCCTTGGCCGAATCCGAGCGCCAGCGCGTCCGCGCGGACGCGGAGCGCGCTGCCGCGGATCGCAACCTGAAGAAAGCCATGGAGGCCGTCGACACGATGCTCACGCGCGTCGGTCAGGAGACGTTGCGCGACGTACCGCAGATGGTCTCGATCCGCCGCGACCTGCTCGAAGACGCGCTGCGCTTCTACTCGGATTTCCTGGCCGAGCGCGCGGGCGACCCCGAGTTGCGCCGCAAGGTCGAGCTGGCTCGCAGCAGCGTCTCCGCGCTCCACATGACGCTGGGCGACCTCGACGACGCGAAGCGCGAGCTCGGCACCCTCGTCGCCGCGATGCGCGCCGACGTCGAACGCCCGAACGCGGACGAGGAGACGCTGCGCGCGTTCGCCGTGGTCGTGGGGCGGCTGGGCGAGATCCACGGGCGCCGCGACGAGTTCGACGAGGCGTACGCCTGCATCCAGGAAGCGATCACGGCGCACGAACGCATCCCGGTCGAGCGGCGGACGGCGTTCACGGAGCTCCAACGAGCGGGCTCCTTCGACAAGCTCAGCGAGCTGGAGCAGCGGCGCGCGAACCACGCGGCAGCCGAAGCTCCGGCGGAGACCGCGGTGTCCATATCGCGCGCGGGCGTGGCGCGCTTCAGGGAGCAGGCGTCGTTCGAGCTCGCGCTCGGTCGTCACCTCGACCGTCTCGGAACGCTGCGCTTTCGCACGGGACGCGCACGCGACGCCATCGCGCCGCTCGAGGAAGCGGTCTCGATGCTCGAGTCCTACCGCGCGCGCGAGCCGTCGGACGCGCACGGGCCCAACAAGCTCGCCGCAGCCCTGATCAACCTCTCGAACGCGCTCCAGGCGGTCGGCCGTCTGGCCGAGGCGCGCGCGCGTTCACAGACCGCGATGGATCTGGGCGATGCGCTGGTGCGCGACTTCCCCGACGTGCCGTCTTACCGGACCGACCTCGCGATCGCGAACCTGCAGCTCTTCGTGTTCGCCTACCGCGCGAACGACCTCGAGCTCGCCGAGAAGCACGTGATGCGCGCGGCCGACCTGCAGGATTCCGTCGCGGGAGAGCGAGCGAGCGATTCGAGCTTCCTGGCCGAGCTGGCCGGCACGTGCAACAACCTCGCGGTGTTGCAGGACCGGCTCGGCCGTCACGAGGAGAGCCTGCGGACCACGCAGCGCGGGATGGCCCATCTGACGCGCGCCATCGAGATCGCACCCGGACATCGACAGTGGCTCGATTCGCTGCGCTCGATGCACAACAACCGTGGGATGACGCTGCTGGCACTCGGTCGCTGGCGCGAGGTGGCGGAATCAGCGGCACGGATCGACGGGCACGATTCGGTGCAGTGGTACTCGTGCCGCGCGCAGCTCTACGAGAGGTCCGCGCGACTCGCGGCGGCCGACGAGACGCTCGACGCAGAAGTACGCGCGAACGCGGCGCGCGAACTGCGCGAACGCGCGCTCGCCGAACTGGAGAGGGCCGTCGATCTCGGACGCGACGAGTGGACCGAACTCTCTGATCCGGACGAGTGGACTTCGCTGCGCGACGATCCGCGTTTCGTCGCCCTCGTCGAGCGCTCGACGGCGCCGCGCTGACGCCTTCGATCGCGCGCGCGCCGGGCGCGGGACGTTATTTCGGCCGTTTCCGGTAACGAACGCGCGCGCTTACCGATGGTACGGGAGAGGACGTGTGCCCAAGTTCAGGCAGAAATCGGGAGTCGCCCTCGCAAACCTCGTCACCCCTTGAGGATCCCATGTCCTACTCAGCACCGATCGCTTTGCTGGCCCTCTCTTCCCTGTCCCCCTCCGCGCACTCGGCGCAGGCTCACGACACCGGCTCGACGTCCGCGGACGTCAAGCTCGTGCCGCGTGCGCTCGCGCCCGCGCTGGAGCTCGACGAGAACAGCGTCGAGACTCCCATGACTCCGGCTCGCGCTGCGCGCGACCTCGGCGACTCCGCGCAAGCGACTCGCTTCGATCGCGATCGCCTGTACTTCGACATCGACGCGAGCGGCACCGTCTGGGTGCGCGGGCGCACGTACAAGGCCGCGTTCTCGAGCGATTCCGCGTCGTACGTGCCGTTCCTCGGTTCGCGCGCGCCGCGCAACTTCCCGGTGGACCTGCGCATCGATGCGGTGACGATCGGCGGTGAAGCACTCGCGTTCGACGCCTCCGTGCCGGCCGTGCGCCGCGGCGACACGATCGAGTACGCGCGCGGTCCTTTCGTCGAGCGCTACGTCCTGACGCCCGATTCCGTCGAGCAGACGTTCGTGTTCGATGAGCTGCCGCGCCGCGGGGAAGTCGTGGTCGCACTCCGGATCGTCTCCGAGCTCGCGGGCTCCAGCGACGCCGACGGCTTCCTCTTCGGCAACGAGCTCGGTCACGTGCGCTACGGGCGCGCGGCCGCGTACCACGACGAACTGGCCCCGACTCCGATCGAGAGCCGTCTCGACGGAAGCAGGATCGAGATCCGCGCTCCCGCCGCCTTGGTCGAGAGCGCCGTCGGCCGCTTCGTGATCGACCCCGTGATCACCACGTTCGCCGTCGAGAACGGCACGATCGACGAGTTCGCCGCGGACACGGCCTACGACCTGTCGAACGCCGTTTGGCTCACGGTGTCCGAGGAGGTCTTCAGCGCGAGCGACCACGACGTCCATGCCGTGCGGCACTCGACGGCCGGCACGGTCACCGCGTCGTCCTACGTGGACTTCACCGGCACGTTCTGGGCCGCTCCCGTCGTCGCGAACAACAACCTGGACGACCAGTTCCTGGTGGTCGCAGCCCGCGGCGACGCGCCGAACCGCGCGATTTGGGGCCGCACGGTCGAGGCCACGGTTTCGCTGAACCTGTCGGCTCAGTTCGAGATCAGCGACAGCGGGCTCACGGGCGACTTCTACGCGCCCGACGTCGGCGGCGATCCGGTCGCGCAGGCTCCGGCGTACTACGCCGTGGTCTGGGAACGCGAGTTCTTCGTGGGCACCGACTACGACGTCCACGCACGACTCGTGCGCACGGATGCCACGCTCGTCGGCGGCGGCACGATCCTGATCGACAACTCGGGAGCCACGATCGACACGAACCCTTCGATCAGCAATTCGAACGGCAACGCGACGAGCGCACTGCAGGATTGGAACATCGTCTGGCAGCGCGAGATCGCCGCCGGCAATCGCAACGTCCTGGGCGCGCGCCTGCACTGGGACGGCACGCTGACGGAGCCGACGTTCACGATCGCGTCCTCCTCATTCGACGAGATCAACCCGTCCGTGACTTCGATCGTGGACGATAACGGCGGCACGCGCCCGTGGATGGTCGCCTTCCAGCTCGAGACCACGTCGAACGGCTGGGACGTCCGCTGCCGGACGTTGAACAACACGTCGATCATTTCGACCTTCGACCTGTCGGAGCAGTTCCCAAGCGTCGCGCTCGAGCAGATCAACCCGAGCTGCGACACGGACGGCGAGCAGTTCGTCGTGGCCTACGACGAGCGCTCGGGCCCCTTCTTCCTCTCCACGGACATCAAGGTCTCCACGCTCTACTCACTGGGTGGCGCGCTCGGCGTCAACGAGGGCAATGTCTCCGTGTCGCCGGGCCTCGAGATCGATCTGCGCCCGCGCATCACGGCTGCCGCCTCGTCGGGGTCCGTCCTCGACGACGCGATGGTCGTATTCGATCGCGACGACAGCGGCCCGAACGACGTATATGCGACGGGCTACGACCTGCCCAACGGCGGGCCGGTGACCGCCTACTGCTTCGGCGACGGCAGCGGAACCGGTTGCCCGTGCGGCAACGCCGGCGCGGCGGGGAACGGCTGTGCGAGCTCGCTGAATGCCGCGGGCGCGCACCTCGGCGCAAGCGGAGCCGCGGACCTGTCCGCCGACACGCTCCAGCTCGTCGCCACGGGACTCCCGGCGAGCGCTCCCGTCCTGTTCTTCCAGGGCACGACTCAGACGAGCGGCGGCGCGGGCTCCGTCTTCGGCGACGGCCTGCGCTGCGCGAGCGGTACGGTGATCCGGCTCGCGACGAAGACCGCTTCCGCCGGCACGGCTTCGTATCCGACGGGCGCCGACCTCGACGTCTCCGTACGCGGCGTCGTCCCCGCCGCCGGGGCCGTCCGCTACTACCAGGGCTGGTACAGGAACAGCGCGCCGTTCTGCACGGCGTCCACCTTCAACCTGACGAACGGTTTGCGCGTGCAGTGGATCCCCTGAGGCCCGCGTGAACCGTCCGCGGTCCGCCGCGGACGCTCCAACCCGGCACCGGCCGCGGACCTTGGTCCACGGCCGGTGCCGCGTCCGTTCGAGATCCGTTCATCTCGCCCGCGTGAGCGCGCTGCGCCCGGTTCCCCGTCTCGCGATCCGGCGACCTCCGCTAGAGTGCAGGGCTGGACCTGACCTCCCTTCCGTGAGACGTACACCATGAAAAAGAGCATTGTCGCCACGTGCGCGATCGTCGGCGCGCTAGCGCCCCGCGCCCTGAGCCAGAACGTCGAAGTCATCTACACGAAGCACGATCCGAGCCCGACGTCGGACATCCAAGGCGCGCTCGATCTAGCCGGAGCTCCCGCGCCCACGAAGTGGCGCGCGATCGAGGACTTCACCGTCCGTCCCGACGGCGGCGACTGGGTCCTCAAGGGCCGCACGCGGCTCGGCTCCGACCTCGAGACCATCCTCGTCCGCGGTTCCGGCACGACGGGCACCATGTTCTGCCAGGAAGGCCGGCCGTTCCTCGGCGCGGTCGCCGGCGAGCTGTACGACTTCTTCGACACGCCGAGCCCGGTCTCGTACGACTCGGCCGGCAAGATCGGCTTCAGCGCGCGCGCGCGCGGCGGCGTCACGACCGACAACGAGAAGGGCATCGTCGTCGACCTCCTCGGCAACCACACGCAAGTGCTCGTGCAGAGTCAGCTCCTGCTCGGATTGAGCGACATCCCGGCGAACCCCACGGGTGACGAGACCGTGGGCAACTCGATTGGCTCGGTCCACCTCCTCGACGACGGTCGCTTGGCGTACGTGAACACGCCGATCGGCAACTGCAGCAGCCTCCGCTACCCGGCCTTCCTGCGCGGCGACACCGGCTTCCAGCAGTCGGGCGTCTCCGCCATCGGCGGCGGCGTGTGGGACTCCTTCGGCCTCGACGGCGCGGGCGGCACGCCCGACGGCGCCCACTGGTACGCCGACGGCGACGACGAGGGCCCGACGACGACCGACCTCATCTTCGTGGTCGACGGCAACGTGATCCTGCGCGAGGGAAGCCCCGTCCCCGGCTCCGCGCTGATCTTCGCCGACGTGTTCCAAGCGGACATGGCGACGAACGGCGACTACATCCTGCGCGGTGACAACCCCGCGGGCTCCCCGAACCCGCAGTTCGTCGTGCGCAACGGCACGAAGCTCCTGGAGACGGGCGACAGCGTCGATGGTGGCACCGAGCTGTGGGGCACGACCATCGGCGCGGTCGCGATCAACGCGTCCGGCGACTGGGCGGTCCACGGCCGCACGAACAACGCGGACCCGGCCATCGACGACGTGGTCGTCGTGAACGGCGTCGTCGTGATGCGCGAGGGCGACGCGGTCGACCTCGACGGCAACGGGATGTTCGACGACGACGCCTTCATCGGGCGCGGCATGAACACGAACGCGGCCTTCGCGGCGAACGACCTGGCCGTGACCGAGGACGGTTACGTGTACGCGATCGTCACCCTGCGCAACGGCGCGGGCGTGGACCTCAATGGCTCGGGCTTCACGACGCCGGACGCCTTCGTGCGACTGCGCTTCGACGCTCCGGCGCCGATGGCGTACTGCTTCGGTGACGGCTCGGGCACGGCCTGCCCGTTCGGGAACTCGGGTCTCTCGGGCAACGGCTGCGCCAGCTCGGTCGCCGCCGGCGGTGCGAACCTCGCCGCGTCGGGCATGAGCTCCTTGTCGAACGACACGCTGGTGCTCACGGGCACGAGCATGCCGAACAGCTCGGCGCTCTACTTCCAGGGCACGGCTGCGCAGAACGGCGGCCTCGGCATCGTGTTCGGCGACGGCCTGCGCTGCGCCGGAGGCACGGTCGTCCGTTTGGGGACGAAGTTCAACACGGCCGGCGCTTCTCAGTACCCGGTCGGCGGCGACCAGAGCGTCTCGGTGCGCGGACTCGTCGTCGCGCCCGGCACGCGCGTCTACCAGGTCTGGTACAGAAACGCCGCGGCGTTCTGCACGATCAGCACCTTCAACCTCTCGAACGGCATCCAGGCGACCTGGATCCCGTGAGGTCGCGCGCGCCGACCGCGGTCGGCGCGATCGACTCTTGATTCCGTGGGGCGCGTCGCGATGAGCGGCGCGCCTCGCGCATTTCGGGGCGCGCAGATGGGGAGTGCAGCTTCAGGGCACGCGTCTCACGGCGCGCATCGCAGAGCGCGCATCGCAGAGCAGGCATCGCAGAGCGGCACCGCGGGGCGCGCATCCCGGGGCGCGCATCCCGGGGCGCGCATCCCGGGGCGCGCATCCCGGGGCGCGCATCCCGGGGCGCGCATCCCGGGGCGCGCATGCCGGGGCGCGCATGCCGGGGCGAACATTCCGGGGCGAACATTCCGGGGTGCTCATCTCGGGCCCGGACCTGCGTGGCGCTCGTGTCGAGCGCGCGCTTCGTGCTCGAGCCTCACGCTCTCGCGCTACGGGCCGCGACGCTGGTGCTCTCGGCGCGGGTCGCAGCCTCCGGGAGCGCCTTCACACCGTGACCGAATCGCGGGATCGGGATAACGTGGAGCCCCCCCCACGGAACCCGCACCGCGCCACGCGACCATTCTCAGCGCGCAACTGGACACCACCATGCAAACCACCTCGATCCCCTTCGCGCTCCTCGCTTGCGCATCCGCCGCTGGAGCACAGACCCCCGTCGTCCTCGTGAGGGACATGGACGTGATCCCCGGCGTCGGGAACGTCACGTCGATCGACAACCTGGCCGTGAACGCGAGCGGCTCGTGGATCGTCGAGGCGGACACCGACAACCCGAGCTCGGCGGTGGACGGCGTGCTGATCAAGGATGGAGGAATCCTCCTGCGACAAGGAAACGCTCTCGTGGCGCCGGCGGGCGCCGTCCTTAGCTCGTTCGACGCGGTGACGCTCAATGCCGCCGGGCAGAGCGCCTGGAACCTGTTCCTCACCGTGCCCGCGGGTGGCGATTCGGGCATCTACTTCGGGAGCACGCTCGTGATCCTCGAGGGCGACACTTCCACGTCGTCGTCGTTCAGCCCGGGCACGGTCTACACGGGCTTCTTCGAGACCAAGTTCAACGACGCGCGCCGGACGCTCATCGTGGCCAGCGTCGACGACCCGCTGATCGCGACCACGACGGACCGTGCGATGGTGCTCGCGGACCTGGATCCCCTGGGCGCGCTGCTCACCGAGACGGTCCTCCACAAGGAGGGCGACCTCGTCGCCGGGATCCCGATCGAGACGATCACGGACTTCGGGACGGGGCCCCACGACTTCGCGCTGAACAACTCCGGCGCCGCGCTGTACTCGGCCGACTTGACGGGGTCGACGACGAACGACGGCGTGATCCTGCTCGACACGACCGTGATCGCGCGCGAGGGCGACGCCTCTCCCGTGGCGGGCCGCAACTACGAGACGCTGTACGCGCGCCATCTCGACCTGGGCGACTCGGGCGACTACGTCTTCATCGCGAACCTCGACGGTGCAACGACGGACGACGACGTCATCGTGAAGAACAACTCGGTGGTGATCGCGCGCGAGGGCTCAGGCCTGCCCGCGATCGGCGCGTTCACGATCACGTCGTTCGGCACCGGCCCGGTGCGCATCGACGCGGCCGGAAACGTGTTCTGGTACGGCGATTGGAACGATCCGGACACGACGCGCGACACGGGGATCTTCCGCAACGGCGAACTCCTCGTGCAGGAGGGCGTGACCCTCACGAGCGGCGGTGAGATCGTGACGGCGATCGCCGCGGTACAGGACTCGTTCTCGATCAGCCCCGACGGCCGTTGGCTCGTGTTCGAAGGCCGCGTGGGCGCCGGCACGGTCGACGCGGCGTTCCTCGTGGACGTCGGCGCGCAGGTCACGTCCTTCTGTTTCGGCGACGGCTCGGCCACCGCGTGCCCGTGCGGCAACTTCGGCGCGGCGGGCAATGGTTGCGCGAGCTCGGTCGCTCCGGGCGGCGCGAACCTGGCGGCGTCAGGCGTTTCGAGCATCTCGAACGACTCGCTCGTGCTCGCGGGTTCGAGCATGCCGAACAGCTCCGCGCTGTACTTCCAGGGCACAGCGCAGCAGAACGGCGGCCTGGGTACCACATTCGGTGACGGTCTGCGCTGCGCGGGTGGCTCGATCATCCGCCTCGCGACCAAGTTCAACGTCGGCGGAGCTTCGCAGTTCCCCGTGGGCGGTGATCCCACCGTGTCGGTGCGCGGCCTCGTCGCCTCGCCCGGGAAGCGCACGTACCAAGTCTGGTACCGCAACGCCGCCGCGTTCTGCACGCCCGGCACCTTCAACCTGACGAACGGTCTCGAAGTGACCTGGTCGAGCTGAGTCGAAGACGCGCCTAGCCCGCGGCGCGCCCGGGGGGGGCGTCCGGAGGGGAGTGCCGCGGGCGCGGAGCCGGGCGTCGCGCTCGGCCGCGCCCCGCGCGTGCTCGCCTTCATCGCGTTGGCGACCGATCACTCGCGGCCGATCCTCGCCCACCGTGCACGAGATCGTGCGCGGAGGACCGCATCGCAACCCCAATGCACGCGAACGGCGGTCCATCCCCCCTCCCCGATCGCGCTCCGGGTTACGCTCGGACCCTCGGCGGTGCGTATCGTCGACGATCGTTCCGGCTCCGCGCAGGAGATCTCTCCATGTTCCGCACGGCATCGTCGCTCTTCGCACTCGTTGGTCTCTCGCTCGCGGCAGCGTCAGTCGCAGCTCCTGCCGTCGCCCAGGTCGGATTGACGACCACGCGCGTAGCCAGCGGGCTGTCGTCGCCCGTGTTCGTCACGTCGCCGCCGGGCGACACGAACCGACTCTTCATCGTCGAGCAGGGTTCGGGCAGCACGGCGCGGATCAAGGTGCTCGACCTGGGCACCGGCATCGTGAGCCCGACGCTCTACCTGGCGCTCTCCGGAATCGCAGCCGGAGGCGAGCGAGGACTGCTCGGACTGGCGTTCCACCCGGACTTCGCGTCGAACGGATACCTCTACGTCGACTACACGAACGCCGCGGGTTCGACGGTCATCGCGCGCTACACGGCCAATGCGCCGTTCGCGACGTCGAACTCGGTCGATCCGGCTTCGGCGACGACGTTGATCACGATCTCCCAGCCGTTCTCCAACCACAATGGCGGCTGGATCGGGTTCGGGCCCGACCGCTACCTGTACGTCGCGATGGGCGATGGCGGTTCGGGCGGCGATCCGGGCAACCGCGCGCAGACGATCACGAATCAACTGCTCGGGAAGATGCTGCGCCTCGACGTGAACGGCGACGACTTCCCGGCGGATGCGACGCGCAACTACGCGATCCCGCCCTCGAATCCGTTCGTCGGGATCGTCGGCGACGACGAGATCTGGTTCTACGGCCTGCGCAATCCGTGGCGGAACAGCTTCGACCGTCTCACCGGACAGATGTACCTCGGCGACGTAGGCCAGAGCGCGATCGAGGAAGTGGACGTCGCGGCCGCGGGAGTCAGCGGGCTCAACTTCGGCTGGCGCTGCATGGAGGGAACCATGTGCACGGGATCGAGCGGGTGCACGTGCAACTCGCCCGCGCTGACCCTGCCCGTCCACCAATACACGCACTCCTCGGGATGTTCGATCAGCGGCGGCTACGTCTACCGTGGCACCGCGCTGTGCGGCGTCCAGGGCACGTACTTCTACGGCGACTACTGCAACGCGCAGATCACCTCGTTCCGATACGACGGCACGACAGTCACGAACGTCACGAACCGCACGACCGAGCTCGCACCGGGCGGCGGCCTGACGATCAACTCGATCACGTCGTTCGGTGAGGACGCTTCGGGCGAGCTCTACATCTGCGATCACGGCGGCGAGATCTTCAAGATCGTGCCGCGTGCACCCGGCACGGATTGCAACGCCAACTCGATGGCCGATGCGTGCGACATCCAGAACGGTACGAGCCCCGACGTGAACACGAACGGCGTCCCCGACGAGTGCGAGTACTCGATCACGCCGGTCTGCTTCGGCGACGGGACGGGCACGCCCTGTCCCTGCGGAAACGTCGGTACGACCGGCAACGGTTGCGCGAGCTCCGTGAACCCGGCGGGCGCGAACCTCGCCGGCCAGGGGGTCCCGAGCGTGAGCAACGATTCGTTCCTGCTCGTCGGCACCGGCATGCCGGACAGCGCGGTGCTCTACTTTCAAGGCACGGCGCAGATCGCCGGAGGCTCCGGCAGCGTCTTCGGCGACGGCAAGCGCTGCGCGGGCGGCACGGTCGTCCGACTCGGCACGAAGCAGAATTCCGTCGGCGCATCGTCCTACCCGGAAATCCTCGACCCGCTGATCTCGACGCGGGGCGGGATCACCGGCGGACCGCAGTCGCGGACGTACCAGTGCTGGTACCGCAACGCGGCCCAGGCGTTCTGCACGGCGGAAACGTTCAACCTCTCGAACGGCGTCACCGTCGTGTGGGTGAACTGACATGGATGGACCTTTCACCCCCGATTGACGGGCGGGGGACGCAGGACGTTACCCAAGCGGCTATGCTGAGCGTCGGCTTGGCCCCCGGCTTCGCGCCGGGGGGAGCCTGTCCATGCTCGGAAACTGGTTCCTACTCCTCTTGATGCTGCCCGGATGGTGCTTACCTTCCGGTTCGAGCGTGCCGTTGTGCGGCTGCCTTTGGAGCATCACCGAGACGCGCTCGTGCTGCGCACCGGTCGAAGTCGAGAGCTGCTGCTCCAGCGCGCAGGACGAGCCGGAGTCGGACGACGGCTCCGCGCCGTGCCTCGCTAGCGGAGAGTCCTGCCGCTGCTCGGTCGCCGTTCCCGCGCACGACGGCGGCCAAGCGGTTTCGATCGTCACGCGGGTGGCACCCCGCGCGCCGACCTTCGCGGACGATGCTCCGCGTGTTGTGCCCGCCGGGACTGTGACGGCGCCGCGCGCGAACCCGGACCGTCCGCGCGGTCCGAGCCCGGGCGCGCCGAACCCGCTGCCTCTCCGGTTGTGATGGGCAGTCGCCCCGCGCGCTCGCGCCGCGCGGACGGTCCACTGCGCCGCGCGGACGGCCTACTGCGCCGCGGGCTTGCGCCGCGCGGACGGTAAGAATCCTGACGGCGCTTCGTCCGCCGTCGTGCCCGACGCCCATGCGCTCGGGCCGGAAGCGACTTCGCGCGGAATCCGTTCCGCGGTCGGCGCTCGAATTCCAGACCCTTCCGACCCGCTCATCGATGGATCACGACCATGCACCACGTTCCCTTCCTCGCCGGCCTCGCGCTGGCATTCCCGATCGCTTTCGCCCCTAGCAGCCAGACCAGCGACACCGCACCCGCGGCGGTCACCCAACAGGCCGATGCCGTCGTCGTCCCTGCCTCACCGAACACCACCTGCCCGATCATGGGCAAGCCGATCTCGATGCGGCTCCACACCGACACGCAGTACGGCCGCATCTACATCTGCTGCAAGGCGTGCGTGAAGGACATCCAGGCCGATGTCGAACACGCCTACCGGACCTCGTATCCGACGACGGAGAAGCTCGAGAACAAGGTCTGCCCGGTCACCGGCAAGGCGATCACGAAGGACGCGGTGCGCGTCGAGCTCCAGGGCCGTGACTTCCTCGTCGCCGACAAGGCGGCGGCCGCGATCGCGGTCGAGAGCGCGCAGGTCACGCTGGCGAAGCTCGCCGATCCGAAGCTGGTCGACGTCGGGAACGGCGCGTGCCCCGTGACGGGCGAGGCCGCCGCGAAGAACGTGATCGCGATCCTCGACGGACGCATCGTGCGCTTCAGCTCGCCGAAGGCGATCGAGGAAGCTCGCAAGGACCCGAAGAAGACACTGGCCAAGGCGCTCGAGTTGCGCGCTCGGGAGGATCGCGAGCGCGAGTCGGCGACCGACGCCGGCAAGAAAGAAGCGGAGAAGAAGGATCCCGGCTCGATGCCGACGGGAGGCTGAGCGGTGCGCACACTCCTCTGCGCGGCGATCACGCTCGTGACGGCGTGTCGTGCGGTACCCGAACTGCCAGACGTGCCCCCGGACCATCCGGCTTCGCCCTCTGCTCCGGAAGCGCCGCAGCCAAGTCTGCGCGGACCCGCGAGCGACATCCTGAAAGCGCCGCCGAGCACGGAAGCGGCGCCGGCGACGAACATGCCGATGCCGGGAGGACGTCGCTGATGCGCGCTGGACCTTGGGCGCTCTGCGCAACTGTCGCGCTCGCCGCGTGCACGACTCCCGAGCGCGCCGCTCGGGACGCCCGCGATTCCGTGCGGCGCGATCTCGACCTGCGCCTCGGGACGCTGCCGCGCGACGAGCCGGGCGTCGTCAGCGATCTGCGCGTGCGCGCGCTGCTCGCCGACGGCGTCGACGAGGACGAGGCCGTGCGGATCGCATTGCTGTCGAACCGGGCGATCGTCGCGCGCTACGCCGAGCTCGGCGTGGCCGCGGCGGACCTCGCGCAAGCCAGCTTGTGGGCGAATCCGATCCTCGACGTCGGCTTCCTGTTCTTCGACGACGGGACGGAGATCGACCTGGGGTTGTCGCAGTCGTTCGTCGACGTGCTGATGCGTTCGCGGCGCACTGCCACCGCCGAGCACGAGATCGACGCCGCGCGCGCGCGCGTTTCGCGCGACGTCGTGGCGCACGCGTTCGCGACGCGTCGCGCTCACGTGAACGCACTGGCCGCGCGTGACCGCTTCGAGCTCGAGACGAAGCACGCATCCGCCACCGAAGCCTCGGTTGGCCTGATGCGCCGCCTGCACGACGCAGGCAACGTGACCGCGAGCTCCGTCGCCCTCGAGGAGTCCGCGCTCGCGGCGCGGCTGCTCGATCGATCCGCCGCGGAAATCGCCGCGTTGGCCGCGCGGGAAGCGCTGGGTCGCGAGATGGGCTTGTGGGCCGAGTCGGCCGACTGGTCGCTCGCCGGAGATTTGCGCGCGGGCCCCGCGGCTGGCGTCGACCTGGAGAACGTCGAATCGCGCGCCATCGCGGCAAGCTTGGATCTCGCGGAACGCCGCGCGACCATGAACGTCCTGGCCCAGGCTGGAGGTCTGGCGCGCTGGGACATGCTCCTCTCCGACGCGAGCCTCGGCATTGGCGTCTCCAAGGATGCGGACGGATCGGAGTGGGGGGTGGGGCCGCATGGCTCGATCGGGATCCCGCTGGGCGATGTCGGCAGCGCGCGGCAGTACGGTGCGGACGCCCGGCTCGCGGCGGCGGCGGCCGACCACTGGCAGCACGCCTTGCACATCCGTTCCACGGCGCGCACGTTCCGCGACCGCTTGCGCGCGCTCGACGCCGACGCGCGCTTCTCGCGCGAAGTGCACGTCCCGGCCGAGCAACGCGTCGTGCGCGAGACCCTGCGGAACTTCAACGCGATGCAGATCGGTCCCTTCGACGTTCTACGCGCGCAGGGGATGGAGCTCATGGCCGAGCGACGCGGCGTGAGCTTGCTCGCGGACGCGTGGAAGGCCCGGCTCGATCTCGAAGAACTGCTGGCGGGCAGCGCGAACGACGCGCGGCTCACTTCCGACGGATACATGAGCGCGCCGACTACGGCGCCTGGCGCTCGAGAGGATCACTGACATGAACGAAACTCGCCGCGGCTTGTTACGCACGACGCTTGGCGCAGCGCTGATACCGACCATCTCGCCGCTGCTCGCGGGGCGCGCGCAGGCGCAACGAGAACCACCGCCGGACCCCGATGCGCCGCCGCGCGCGGCCGGACTTCCAGGCCGTGACTACCGCCCGGTGATCACGCCGAACTCCGTCGCGCTCCCCCACCGCATCGTCGACGGTGTCAAGGTCTTCCACCTCGTCGCGCAGGACGTGATGCACGAGTTCGCGCCCGGGCTCGTCGCCGCGTGCTGGGGCTACAACGGCCGCGTGCACGGTCCGACGATCGAAGCCGTCGAGGGCGAACGCGTGCGCATCTACGTCACGAATCGCCTCGCCGTCGCGACGACCGTCCACTGGCATGGACTGCACTTGCCGAATGGGATGGACGGCGTGGGCGGACTGCACCAACGCTCGATCGAACCGAACGAGACTTTCCGCTACGAGTTCACGCTGCGACAACATGGCACGTTCATGTACCACTCGCACCACGACGAGATGACGCAGATGGCGCTCGGCCTGACGGGGCTCTTCGTGGTGCATCCGCGCGAACTCGAAGCCGAACCACCCGCGCGCGACTACGCGATCCTCCTCCACGAATGGAAGATCACGCCGGGCGCGAGACGACCCGATCCGAACGAGATGATGGACTTCAACGTGCTCACGATGAACGCGAAGATCCATCCGGCGACGCAGAATCTCGTCGCGCGGCGCGGCGAACGCGTGCGTATCCGCATCGGCAATCTGTCGGCGATGAGCCACCACCCGATCCATCTGCACGGACACTCCTTTCAGGTCACGGAGACCGACGGCGGACGGCTCGCGAACGGCTGGGTCGAATCGACCATCCTCGTGCCGACGGGCTCCACGCGCACGATCGAGTTCACGGCCGACGCGCTCGGTGACTGGCCGCTGCACTGCCACATGACGCACCACGTCATGACGCAGATGGGTCACGGCCTGCCGAACACCGTCGGGATCGACCTGACCCACGTGGACGACGCGCTCTACGCGCATGTCCCGGCTTACGCGGAGATGGGCAGCGAGATGGAGATGGGTTCCACCATGAGCTCGGACGAGGACCCGCTCGTCCCTCCGAACAGCTTGTCGATGATCGGTTCCCGCGGTCCCCACGGAATCATCACGATGTCGGGCATGTTCACGATCCTGAAGGTGCGCGAAGCGATCGAAGAAGGCGTGGAGCCGGGCTGGTACGAGCATCCCGAGGGAACGCAGGCGCTGCTCGCGACTTCGGACGAGCTGCGGCGCGACGGGGTCGAATCGTAGTGAGCGCCGCCCTTCGCGCCGCGCGGCCGCTGGCCACGCGGCGCGAGCGCTGACTTTCTCGCTGTTCTGGGCCGTCGCGGACTTCGTCGCCGCGTGCGTGACGGACTCCGCTGGATCGCGGAGCACCGGGACAGCGCGTTCCACTCGGCCAACTGTGCTACCTGGGCTCGAGCTCGCGCCGAGGGCGCTCCGCGGCTTCCGAACGGCCAATGGCGCACGCGGATGAAGCCTGCGCTCGCCGGACTCGACTCCGACGCCGTGCACGGCCGATGGAAGACCGCATGGAATCGGTCCTGGCCGTCGAGTGCCCGAAGTGCGGCCGTCCGGCCCGCGACGGAACGCGCGTGTGCGGCTTGTGCGGAAGCCTGCTGCGGACCGGCACGGCGCCTGCTCGCGCCGTAGCGGCCGCTCCCGTCGTCGCCGATCCCACGAACTTCGACCGCGTAGAAGCTGCGCTGATCGAGCGCCAGCGCCTCGAGCGCGATGCGTCGCGTCACGCACCCTGGAAGTACTTCGCGATCGGGCTCGCGACGGCGCCCATCTTCGCCTGGACTCCGTTCCTCCAGTACATGGGTTGGTTCCTCGCGTCGCTCGTGCACGAGATGGGACACGCCGGTTTCGCCTGGCTGTGCGGCATGCCCGCGATCCCGGCGATTTCGCCCGCGGGTCACGCCGCCGCCGTGCACGGCGAGCAGAGCATCG
>Ga0105049_10001033_pt1 | contig 32265 bp, 33 predicted proteins | sample MAT06_FD_78087 | JGI IMG/M metagenome (GOLD analysis project Ga0105049, IMG submission 78087) | Freshwater microbial communities from Lake Fryxell liftoff mats and glacier meltwater in Antarctica - MAT-06 | ecosystem: Environmental > Aquatic > Freshwater > Ice > Liftoff microbial mat | place... | reverse complement strand
GTGCGGGCGTCGGCAAATTGGCGGGTCTCATTGGGGCCGGTGCGAAAGAGGGCGGCGCCGGGATTTGGGAAGCCTTGGATGGGGGGCAAAGTCGGCAGTGCGGGCAGGGTGATGGATTTGAGCCAAGGGGCGTCGTGCTTGCGGAGGCTTTCGCGGTAGGCGAAGCGGAGGAGGGCGGCGCAGTCGATGACGTCCTTGGCGCGCTGGTTGTCGCGCAGGTGGTACTGCGATTCGGCGAGGAAGGTGAACCAGAGGCGGAAGGCCTGCTGGTCAGCCGGATGGGTGAGGCGGGCCTCGGCGAGGAAGATCAGCGTGAGGATCGCGAACACTGAGTTAAATTCTACCGTGGCTCTTGACTCCGTACCACGGTACGGAGTTTAGAGTTATGGTGAAAGGAGGGTCCTAACGATGACCCCAACAACCGATGCTCCCAAGAAATGCTGTGACAAATGTACGTGCGCGGAGTGCCATGGCGCCGCTTGTAAATGTGACGCGAGCAAAGGCAAGTGCGGCTGCAAATGCGGCTGTGGCTGCGCCTGCTGCGAAGGGTAAGACGATCGCGCTGGCGGCGCGCGGGGCGGGGGTGCATGTCGAGACGATTCGCTACTACGAGCGGCTCGGCCTGATTCCCCGCCCTGTTTCGTATGGGGGGTATCGCCATTATCCCGAGGCTACGATTGCGCGGGTGAGGTCGATTAAGCGGGCGCAGGATTTTGGCTTTTCACTGCGGGAGATTGCGGAGCTATATGCGATGACGGCGTCGAGCGAGTCGTCATGCCAGGCGATGTGCGCGAAGGTGGATGCGAAGGTGCGCGAGATTGACGCGCGGATTGCGGCGCTGGTGGAGTTGCGGGAGGAATTGAAGGGAATGGTGGGGCGATCGGCGCGGCGGGGTCCGGCGACGAATTGTGAGGTGTTTCGGGCGTTTCAGGGGAGTTAGCCTGCGGTTCGCGTGAGTGGAGGGATGGGGTTGGGGAGGAGCGGACGGTGGCGGTCGGGTCCGAGGACGCGGAGGATGTGGGGGAGGTCGGGGTAGGAGGCGGTTTGCCTGGGGTCAGAGAGGGCTTCGGCCCAGGTAGCGGGGTCGCATTCGGCGCGCCAGCGGTCGAGGTAGAGGTGGACGGTGGCTTGGTGGGGTTCTTGTCCGAAGGTGGCGACGGGGCAGTTGGCGACGTGGGCGGCGGCGCTGGAATAGGGGTAATCGGCGGCAGTTTTGGCGAGGTGGGCCTCGACGGGGTTGCGTTCGATGTAGATCATCGCCTTGTGGTAGTGGCGTGAGGAGCGGATCTGTTTGGCGCCGAAGCGGTTTTTCCACAGGTGGCCGTCGCGTCCTTGGGTGGAGTGGATCCAGCGGGCGTGGTAGGACTGCAGTTGCTGCATGAAGCGGGAAATGCCGTCTTTGCGGGTGGTTTCGACCAGGAAGTGGACGTGGTTCGACATCAAACAAAAGGCGTGGAGGCGGACACGGTAGCGTTTGGCGAGGATGTCGACGCGGTTCAGGTAGGTGATGAGCTGGTCGTGGGTGTGGAAGACGTCCTGCTTGTAGTTGCCGCGCTGGTAGACATGGTAGACCTCGCCGCATTGCCAATTGCGGAGCCGAGGGTTGGGATTTTGCCGATTTTTGGTCTTCACACTAATAAGTGGGTTTCGTGAAAGAAAATTCTCATTTATTTTTGAATTTTCTTGGCATACGGGACCGCCTCTGAGCACCCTTCCACCCGCAGATATTCCCGTAACTACACCAGAATGTGCAAGTTGCGCTATGCTCCGAGCAGTTTTGCAGGAAGGGCCTGAGCCCATAGTGGTCTTTTTAGTGACGCTGTAAAATTGGAAACTTTGATTAAATTACTTTCATCATATGGACTATTAGGTTTTTCTTTCGATCAAAGACCGCCCGACGAGGTGTACCAGCAGGGCTCCTCGCTTGGATGGCTTTGGGTACGATAAACGCGAAGGCGCAGTTGCCTTCGCTCGAAAACATTAGCCAAGCCGTATTCGGTCTCACTGGGGGTGGTCAGTTCCGTCACCCCTTAGATTAGGCGCGGGAACCCAACGGTGTACCTCCAAACCGATGCCTCAATTCGATCACGCCCCTTCTCGCCAGCACGCTGGGGCTCGCACAGGATTGGGGTGTGGTGTTGGCCGACTTCGTGGCGAAGAGTACGGCCGAGGCGGCGGGACTGAAGGTGATGATATCGTCAGCGCGGCCAACCGAAACCCGGTGGAGAGCGCTCGTCAACTGGGCGCGATCATCTACCAGCTTGCGGGAGAAACCATCGAACTCGAAGTGGTGCGCGAACAGGGGAAGGATCTGGTAAGGAGCGCCGTGATGGAGCGTCCCCGGGATCCCGATTGGCTCTTGTCTTTGGCGACCGGAGTGGCCAACACGATCACGAAGCTTGGCATCCTGGCCTTACCGATCGATGAGCGGGTGACGCCACTTCTGCCGCCGCCGCGGAGCTTGTCTGGAGTCGTGGTAGCGGGCACCCTGACCCGTGGTGAGGCATCGGAAGAGTCTGCGGGTGGGCGACGCGATCTCGGCGTTGAACACTTCGCGTTGAGTTTCAGGGCCGGCTAACGATTGAAGTGACTCTGATGGGAGGGCTGGCCGTGCCCGGCATCTTTGTGCGCGAGGGAAAGACGCAGGCGGCGGCGGTGAACGAAGATGGCAGCCCGAATGACGAGCCCGGTGCGGTGCCCATTGGGTCTGGGATCGCGTTCAACGTGACGGGGATAGGTCTGGTGGACCCGGCACTCGAAGACGGCCAGACGGTAGGCGAAGACGGCGAAGTGCGCCCCACGCAGCCCGATTGAGGTGACGGTAGGCAGCGTGACGGCCGAGGTGGTTAGCGCCCGCGTGCCGGCCAAGCAGTTACCGGGCGTAGTCACCCTCAGGGTCCGTATCCTTGAAGGCGTTGAACCCGGCGCGGCAGTTGCTTTGTCGCTGACTGCTGGCGGGGCTACATCGCAGACGGACGTAACGATGTCGGAAGCATCCGCCGTCCAGCCATGATCTTGTTTGACTTCGACTCACCATTGACTACGGGGAAATACGCGTGACGTTTTCTCGCGAGGGAGGTGCTTCCAGCGGCGCGCTTCGTTCGGGATCTCTCGTAAAACAAAAAAGAAGCCGGGGGCGGCCCCGGCTTCCAAAGTTCTACCGTAGATTTAACTTAAGCGGGCAACAAAACCGCATCAATGATATGAATGACACCATTCGTGCAATCCACATCAGCCGTCTTCACTACCGCGGTGTTGATGTGCACATGGCCACCATCCACCGCAACCTTGACGGCGCTGCCGTTCAACGTCATGGCCGAAGTCATCTTCATCACGTCGGCGGCATGGACCTTGCCAGCCACCACGTGATAAGTCAGAATCGCCTTCAACTTCTCTAAATTTTCCGGCTGCAGCAATGTCGCCACCGTGCCTTCCGGCAACTTGGCGAACGCTTCATCCGTGGGAGCAAAAACCGTAAAAGGGCCTGCGCCCTTCAAAGTCTCCACCAATCCCGCTGCGCCCAAGGCGGCGGCTAACGTCTTGAACGATCCAGCCGCTACCGCGGTATCAACAATGTCATGCATGGCGATAAATACTCTTTCTTACGAATTGGGCCAAGTTTCGACCCAGTTAGGGAGAGTCTAGACTGCGGCTAAAAGAGTCAATTAATTATTGATTGCGAAGCGTCACTAATAGTTATTCGTCCCACATGCCCACTGCATCTCTGAGTGAGTACGACCGTGATCTGAGATGGGTGCCGTTGGGCACGGTCACCAAACTGCGGTTCGGGCTAGCGAATCGAGATCAGTTCGACGTCGAAGATGAGAGCGGCATGGGGCGGGATGTCGCCGCCGGCGCCGCCGGCGCCGTAGCCGAGTTCGGAGGGGATGTAGAGGCGATATTTTGAGCCGGTGGACATCAGTTGTAGCCCCTCCGTCCAACCCGGAATCACGCGGTTCAGAGGGAAGGAAATCGTCTGCTTGCGCTGATAGCTGGAGTCGAAGACTTTGCCGTCGATCAAGCGGCCTTCATAGTGGACCTCCACCGTGCTCACCGCACCCGGTTTGGGGCCGGTGCCTTCGCGCACCACCTCATACTGCAGGCCAGACGCGGTGGTCTGAATGCCTTCCTTCTTCGCGTTCTCTTCAAGAAACTTTTTACCTGCGTCCATGAGATCTCCTTCTCTTCTTAGTGTGCCTCAAAAGCGTCGGCTGCCAGCTTCCCCGCCCCTGCGGTAGCGACCTCAGGCGGCAACGGGGCCGGCGCTGGCCGACAGAGCGGCGACGATCTTTTCGCGGTCGCGTTCGGCGCGGGTGGCGGCGAAGTCGAGCACCGCCTGGTAGAGGGCGTAGCCGACGCCGACGCCCATCAGGAGGACGGCATAGAAGGCAAAAGGCGCGAGAGACGATTGGTTTGCCGAAAGGACGTAGCGGGCTCCGTAGGCGACCAGGATGGGGATGGAAGCGAGCGGATAGAAGAGCAGCAACAGGGTGTGGAAACGACCGGCGGAGCTCGAACGCCAACTTTGGCTGGGGTCAACCGGGCGGGGATAGAGCGTGGATCCGGCATTGCCAATGGAGACGAGAAACAGGCCCAGAACGAAGGTGACGGCCATGGCTTCCAGAAATTGTTGAGGCTGAAGCGGGAGCCGGAGCCCGAGCATCACCAGAAAGATGGCGAACAACTCCAGCAGGAGGAAGGCGAATCCGGCGAGGTTCTTGGCCAGGATGACGGTGCGGTAGGAGATGGGGGCGAGGAAGTAAAGCTGGGCGGCGGCGCGGTCGAAGCCGAGGTGGTTCCAGAAGGCGACTTCGGCCAGCAGGGTGAGGGCGTAGATGCAAACGACGGTAAGGAAATTGTTGGCCAGGAAGCTGGAGCGCGAAGTGGGGCCGAGGTTGCCGAGGGCGATGGGGAGCCAGATCATCAGGCCGAAGGAGAAGCCCATCAGGAAGACGAGGCGGAAGCGCGGGGCGCGGCTCAAGAAGCGAAGTTCTTTTTCGAGCAAGGCGGCGAGCGGGTCCGGGAAGAATCGACGGGGGAGGCAGTAGAAGTGTTCGATGAGGCCGGCGCGGGTGGTGGAGTTTTCCGCAGCCTTAACCTCTTCGCGATCAAAGCGGAGGCTGCGGGCGAATTGCCAGCGGGAGAAGCCGTAGACGGCAACGAGCCAGGTGAGGAGGATGAGGATTGCGGGCCAAACGGCGCGTGAGGGGAGGAGGAGGTGAGCGGTGGCGGCCCAGGGAAGCCAGACGGGCGGGGCGATTTTGAGCAGACTCTTCACCCAGGCGGGCATCCCGAAGACGCTGACGTACTGCGGAAGGGCGGCCAGGGAGACGAAGAGGATGACGACGAGTTCTCGCCAACCGCGTTGGGCGAGGAGGCGCGTGAGAAGGTCCTTGACGGCGACGCCGACGAGGAGATTCAACAGGATGTAGATGGGCAAGGCGAGCCAGGCCCACGGAGACGCGCCCGGGTTGCCGGCCAAGCCAATAGCCAGCCCGGCAAGGAGGATCAGCATCTCGAGGCTGGTGGTGATGCGGAGCAGGACCTCCATCCAGAAGAGTTGGGTGTCGGAGATGGGATAGACGGCGAGGCGGCGGAGGTCGAGCGACATGCCGCTGGAGACCAGGATCAGGGGAACGAGTTGCCAGTAAGCAAAGATGAGCAGCAGTCCATTGGAGAACAGGCTGGGGAGATTGAGCGAGGGGACGGAGCGGAGTTGTTCGGGGTGGCGGAGGACGCCGGCGATGAAGACGGCCAGGGCGGTCCAGAGGCCGTACCAGAAGAGAGTGAGGAGGGCGGCGAAGAGCGAGGCGATGGGGCCGGTGCGCGGATAGAAGTTGCGCAGGATGCGGAACTGAGCCCAGAGGATAGCGCGGAGGGGGGCGGTCATTGGCGCTAGGCTAGCCATTCGAGCTTTTCGGTAGAGGGGGCGCCGCCGACGGTGCGGACGAAGAGCTCTTCGAGCGTCTCGCGCCCGGAATCTGGCCCTTGGCGGAGATCGTCCATGGAGCCTTCGACCACGAGTTGGCCTTCATGGATGATGGCGATACGGTCGCAAAGACGTTCGACGACGTCGAGCACGTGGCTGGTGAGAAAGATGGTGGCGCCGCGGCGGACTTGCTCGATGAGGATGTTCTTCATGAGGCGGGCGCCAACGGCATCGACGCCTTCGAAGGGCTCGTCCATGAGGAAGAGTTGCGGCCGGTGGATGAGCGCGGCGGCCATGGCACAGCGTTTTCGCATCCCTTTCGAATACTCGGCGATCAGCTTGCGGGCGTTGCCGTCAAGCTCAAAGAGGGCGAGCAACTCGAGACTGCGCTCGTGGGCTTCGCGGAGGGGGAGGCCGTAGAGGCGGCCGACAAATTCGATAAATTCGCCGCCGGTGAGGTGGTCAAAGAGCAGGGTGTCATCCGGGACAAGACCAAGGAGGCGGCGAATGTCGAGCGACTGGCGGGACATTTGGAAGCCGAGGATTTCGATTTCGCCGGAGGTGGGCGGGATGAGGCCCATCAGCATGCGGATGGTGGTGGTTTTGCCGGCGCCGTTGGGCCCGAGGAAGCCATAAAAGCAGCCGCGGGGGACGACGAGGTTGAGGCCGTCGACGGCGTGCTTCTGCCCGTAGGTTTTGAAGAGGTTACGCACGGCGATGGCGGGCGGGGCGTTGGGGAGCGGCAGGTCTGGGGGCAAATTGGGCATTCGCTACTTTCTATTATCGGGGTTTCGCCGGCCGATATGCAGAGATACCATGAGTTTGCTGACGAGCTCGACCGCCGACCCTGCTACCCTGCCCCCGAACCAAATGGCGATCCTGGCCCGGCTGAACGATTTGCCGCCGTTTTCGCCGGTGCTGAACAAGCTATTGGCTTCGTTGGGCGACGATTCATTTTCCTATCGGCAGATGGGGGCGTTGATTGAGCAGGACACGGTGCTGACGGGTAATGTGTTGCGGATGGTGAACTCGGCGGCGTACGGGCGGCGGACGGAAGTGATGGCCATCTCGAACGCGGTGGCAATCCTGGGGATCAACAAGCTGCGAAACCTGGTGTTGACGCTGTCGGTGGCCAACATGTGGCGGAGCGTGAAGACGGCGAATCATTGGTCGCTTGAGCGGTTTAACAGGCATGAGCTGGCTACGGCAATCCTGTGCGACACGCTGGCGCAGAGGATGAAGGTGGAGTTTCCAGAGGGGGCATTTCTGGCGGGCCTGCTGCATGACCTGGGCAAGTTGCTGATTGTGATGGCGTCGCCGGCTGATCACCTGGATATTGAGGCCTATGCGGCGAAGACGGGCTGCGCGATGCTGGAGGCGGAGCGGTTTGTGCTGGAGACCGACCACGCGGCGCTTTCGGCCGAGGCGCTGCGGATTTGGAAGCTGCCGGTTTCGCTGCAGGATGCGGTCCGGAATCACCACGCGCCAGTGGTGAGCTCGCTCAGCCTGGCAGTGTCCGTCGCGGATGAGTGTGTCAACCGGTTGGGCTTGGGGATCGTAACGCTGGCCGAGCCGCCGGAAGGAACAGATGTGGACATTTGCAGCACCGCGCTGGGCCGAATTGGCCTGGAGGGGCAGGCAGAGGCCTTGCTGTCCGAGTTTCGGGTGGAATTCGACGCCGCCAAGTCGTTGCATTAGTCCACACCTCTTCTTGAGAACGATTTCTTATAACGCGAACATCTCCCTTATTATGTAGCAGATGCAGCTTGCTCCGAGTAGATTTTATGAGATCAGAAGAATTTTCTGGGGAGAAAAAATATGTGAGAATAATGGCTCGCGAAACCCACTTATTAGCGGGTGCATTCTCTTGAAAACCTGGCTGGTTGGGCCTTTCTCGTTCTCGGACTCTGGATCGCGGTCAGCGGTCTCGATGATCTCGTCCTCGATCTGGCGGTGCTGCATCGCTGGATAACCCGCCGTTCGCGACGTTCCGCGCGGTCGGCGCTGCTGCTGCAGAATCCCCCGCCCCGGATGGCGATTCTGGTGCCTTGTTGGCACGAAAGCGACGTGATCGAACAGATGCTCGAACACAATCTGTCGGTGCTTGACTACTCGCACTTCGATTTCTTCGTGGGCGCCTATCCGAATGATCCGGCGACGATGTTCGCCGTGCAGTCGGTGCAGGCGCGGCGGTCGCGGGTGCATCTGGCGGTTTGCCCGCATGATGGGCCGACGAACAAGGCCGATTGCCTGAACTGGACGATGCAGCACCTGATGCTCCATGAGGAGCAGTGCGGCAAGCGGTTCGATATCGTGCTGATTCACGACGCCGAGGACATGATCCACCCGAGCGAATTGCGCTGGCTGGCGGCGGAGATGCAAGACGCCGAGATGGTGCAGGTGCCGGTGATTGCGCTTCCCACGCCGTTACTGGACCTGACGCATGGCGTCTACTGCGATGAATTCGCCGAATCTCAGGGCAAGGATCTGCGAGCGCGGACGTACCTAGGCGGCTTTCTCCCTTCCTGCGGCGTGGGGACGGGGGTGACGCGGGCGATGATCGAGCGGATTGCGGAGACGGGGAATAACCAGATCTTCCAGCCGGGGTCGTTGACGGAGGATTATGAGTTGGGCCGGCGGGTGCAGGAACTGGGCGGGCGGCAGCGGATGTTGCCGCTGGTGTGGCAGCGCGGAAAGCTGGTGGCGACAAGGGAGTATTTTCCGCGAGAGTTTTGGCCGGCGGTGAAGCAGCGGACACGCTGGATCACGGGCATCTCGCTCCAAAGCTGGGAAATGAACGGCTGGCGGGGCAATTGGATCCGGCGGTATTGGTGGTGGCGGGACCGGAAGGGGCTAATTGGATATCCGCTGACAGCGGTGTGTAATGCTCTGTTTGTGGCCGGGGCATTGGGCTGGCAAGCGCCAATTGGAAAGATGCCGTTTTCGAGCCAAGGGCTGATCGACGTGGCCTATGGGTTCCAGATCTACCGGATGCTCGTAAGGATGGGGTATTCAGCGCGGATCTATGGCCCCTGGTTCGCTCTGGGCGCACCGGTGCGCATGCTGTGGGGCAATGCGATCAACTTACTTTCGACGGCGCGGGCGGTGCATCAATTCGCGCGGGCCAAATGGCGGGGTGAACCGCTGCGCTGGGTGAAGACGGCGCATGCTTATCCGAAGCGGTCGGCGTTGATGACCCAGAAGCGGCTGTTGGGCGAAATTCTGGCGGACTTAGGTTACGTGAGTCGCGATCAGGTGCGGCGGGCCTTGCAGGTGAAGCCCGAAGGCGTGCCCCTAGGCGAGTATCTGGTGCGGCAGGGCCGGCTGACCGATGAGCAGCGTTGGGACGCTCTGAGTGTACAGCAAGGCAGCGACGCGCGGCCGGCAAAACTTACGGCTTCAGCGCCCGAATAAAGAAACTGGTCGTGGTTTCGAGTAAGTGGCGGCGGGCGGGGCCGGAGACGCCGTGGGCCTTTTGAGGATAGAGCATCGTTTCGAAGGGCTTCCCGGCTAATTGCAAGGCATTCATCATCATCATGCCGTTCTGGAAGAGAACGTTGTCGTCGCCGATATTGTGGACTAAGAGTAACTTACCCTTTAAGTTAGCGGCGGCGTGCACGGGAGAGCTGGCTTTGTAACCTAACTCATTCTGTTGGGGCAGGCCCATGTAACGTTCGGTGTAAATGGTGTCGTATAAGCGCCAGTCAGTGACGGGGGCGCCGGAGACGCCGGCGGCGAAACGGTCGGGGGCATTTAGGAGGCTATAAAGGGTCATGTAGCCGCCGAAGGACCAGCCGTAGATGCCGACACGCATGGGATCGACAAAGCCTTGCTTGGCGAGATAGTCGAGGCCAGTAAGTTGGTCAGCTAATTCCTGCCTGCCGAATTGGCGGAAGACTTTGCTTTCCCAGAGATGGCCGCGGCCGGCGGAGCCGCGATTGTCAAGTTGCCAGATGACGAAGCCCTGGTGGGCGAGGGCTTGATCCCAGGTGAGGCCGGTCCATTGGTTGCGGACCGTTTGGGCGTGGGGACCGCCGTAGACCATGACGATGGCAGGGTACTTCTTGGCCGGGCTAAAGCCGGCGGGCTTGATGAGGCGGGCGTAGAAGAGTGTGCCGTCGGGTCCGGTGACCTGGTGTAACTCGGTGGGCAGGATTTCGTAGTCTTCGAGGACTTTGGTATTAGCGGGGCGGACGACTTCGACTGGGGTGCCGTCGGCGCGATGGAAAGTGCGCTGGGGCGGTGAGGTGAGGCTGGAGTAGTTATCGAAGTAAACGGCGCAGCCGGGGGCCATGGAGACGCTATGGGTACCGGCGGCTTGACTGATGCGACGGCGCGGGCCACCGTCGAAACTGACGGCATGGAATTGGCGTTCGAGGGGCGAGGCTTCGGTGGAGGTGTAGTAAATCTGCCGGGCTTTTTCGTCGACGCAAGCGACGTCAGTTACTTCCCAATCACCGGTGGTGAGTTGCTGGGCCGGGGTGCCGGCCAAGCTGCGTAAGTATAGGTGCCGGAAGCCGGTGCTTTCGCTGGACCACAGAAACGTCTTACCGCCGGCGAGTAAGTGGAATTCTTCGGAAAGGTTGATCCAGTAGGGGTCTTCTTCGGTAAGTACGGTTTCGATCTTGCCTTTTTTGGGCTCGATGCTGAGTAAGTCGAGGCGATTTTGGATGCGGGTAAGACGGGTGACGAGGACGCGGGTAGGGGTCCAATTGACGCGGCCGAATAAGTAGTCATCGGAACTGCCGACGTCGATCCAGCGGGTTTTGCCGCCGCCGGCGGGGACGATGCCGAAGCGGACAGTGGAGTTCTTGCTGCCGGCCTTGGGATAGCGTTCGGGTTCGCTTTGGCCTTCCACTTTGGAATAGTCGACGTGGGAATAGACATTGACGGCGCTGACCTCGAATTGCAGGTAGGCGAGCCATTTGCTGTCGGGGCTCCACCAATGGGCGGTGCCGATTTCGAGCTCTTCGGGGTAGACCCAATCGAGCTTGGCGTTCATGCGCGTGGGCGAGCCGTCGGAGGTGAGGCGGGTGATTTTACCGGAGGCGAGGTTGAGGGAGTAGAGGTCATGGTCCTGGCGGTAGGAGACGTGTTTCGAGTCCGGGGAGAGCTTAGCGTCGCGCTCGGCGAAGTTGGTGGCGGTGACTTGGCGGACCTTCTTTTGGGCGATGTCGAGGAGGAAAAGATCGCCGCCGGCGATGATGAGGAGCGAGCGCCCGTCGGGGGACCACTGGATGGGCCGTTCCGTCACGCGGCGATTCTCCCAATCGAAGGGGCCGTGGCTGGGCACGGTTTTGGCTTGGCCTTCGAGCTGCTTCAGGTCGGCCAGTTCGGTCTCACTCTTGGGTTCCAGGCGATGGAGCACGACTTTATCGCGGGCGCGGGCGACGTAGGAGGCGCCATCCGGGGCCCACAGGACGCGCGGGGAAGGACTGGGCGAGGAGGAAGAGACGGCTTCGAGCGTCACCGGCTTTTTCGCGGCGAAGGCCAGGAAGGGCAAGACTAGGAGAACGAGTTTCGGCAGCACGCTTCATGGTAGCTTCCGGGATTGGGGGCGGTCCACTGGAGGGCTGCTCAATCTGGCATAATCAAATGTTTAAGGAGCTGGAAAAGCTCCGACGGAGGCCGATGCGATTCGGGCCAAGGGGCCGAGGGCATCGATAAGACCAAATTGGCAACAAAAAACCACAAGACAACTGAGAGTCCTGCAGCAATGCAAGCGGAGACGTTTAACCAAGCGATGGCTGTATTCCACCAACGCGACTTTGCCCGGGCGATGCCGCTTTTTGTGCAAGCGGCGCAAGGGCCGGTGCGCGAGATGGCGTATTCGGCGCGTACCCATCTGCGGATGTGCGAAAGCCGGCTGGCCCGGCCGGAGCCCGAAAAGCGGAGCGCGGAAGAGAACTATGCGTATGCGGTGGCGCGGATGAATCTGCGGGCCTACGCTGAAGCGGCCGGACTACTGGAGTTTGCGTTGAAGCAGCAGGAGACGGACTATAGCCACTACGCGGCGGCGGTGGCGCTGGGAAATCTGGGCGAAGTGGACCGGGCCGTGAGTCACCTGCGACGGGCCATCCAGATGCAACCGCGGAACCGGGCCATGGCGATGAGCGATCCGGATTTTCTCGAGCTGGCGAAGTTCCAGCCGATTCGCGAAGTGCTGATGGGCATTTAGCCGGCGAATGCCAAATCGGCGCCTGAATCGCGGGACGGACGCGCTGCGTGTGGTAGCCATTGGCGGCGGCACCGGGCTTTCGTCCTTGTTGCGGGGTCTAAAGCGCTATGTGGCCCCGATTGACGGCTTGCCGCCGATCGAGATCGCGGCCGTGGTGACAGTGACGGACGATGGCGGCTCCTCGGGACGGTTGCGGCGGGAACTCGACGTGCTGCCACCGGGGGACATTCGTAATTGCCTGGTGGCGCTGTCGGAGGACGGTGACCTGCTCACCAAACTCTTCCAGTACCGCTTCACCGCCGGCAAGGGGCTAACCGGCCATAGCTTCGGCAATCTGTTTCTGACGGCACTGACGCACCTCACCGGGGACTTTGCGCACGCCGTAAAGCTGTCGTCTGAGATTCTTTCCACCGGCGGGCGAATCTTCCCTTCTACTGATTGCAATGTGAGCCTGGAAGCGGAACTGGTGAATGGCAAGCGCGTGCTGGGCGAGACGAAAATCAGCCGGGCCCGGATTGCGATTAAGACGATTCACTTAGTGCCGCGGGTGTGTCCGCCGCTGCCGGAGACGCTGCAGGCGATCGAAGAGGCGGATCTGATCACCATGGGCCCAGGGTCCTTGTACACGAGCGTGATCCCGAATCTGCTGGTGGAGGGGATTCCGCAGGCGATCCGGAAGTCGCGGGCGCGGAAGGCTTACTTTGTGAACCTGATGTGGCAGCCGTGGGAGACGATGAATTACAGCGCCTTTGACCATGTGGACGCGATTCATCGGCACGCGGGCGGGAAACTGCTGGACTTTGTGATTTTGAACAAGCGGCCCATCGCCGGAGCCCTGCGGCGCGCCTATGCGGCCCAGAAGGTGTTCGCGGTGCAGAACGACACGTTCCGCCTGGTGGAGCAAGGCATGGAAGTGATTGAACGGGATTTGTTGCTCACCAAGGGTGAGCAGGTACGGCATGACCCGGTGCAGACCGCGGCGGTGGTGCTGGAGCTTGCGCTACGGGCGCGGCAACAGAACCTGGCGCGGCAGAAGGATTGAGCAATGCAGAATGATTTGACAGTGGTGATTCTGGCGGCCGGGATGGGCACGCGGATGAAGAGCGCCTTGCCGAAGGTGCTGCATGAGGCGGGGGGCATGCCGATTGTGGAGCACGTGGTGCAATCGGCGGGCGAGAAGGCGCCGTTCGAAAAGGTGGTGGTGGTGACGGGGCACGGGGCGGCCCAAGTGGAAGAACATCTGGCGCAGTATCCGGTGCGGTTTGTCCGGCAGACGGAGCAGAATGGCACGGGCCACGCGCTGATGGTGGCGGGCGAGCAGGTTCCGGGAAAGGAAGGGCTACTGGTGGTGCTGTACGGCGATTGTCCTTTGCTATCGGCGGAGACGATTGGCCGGTTGCTGGAGCAACATGCGGCGAGCGGGACGGCTGCGACGGTGATCACGGCGGTGCTCGACGATCCGACAGGGTACGGGCGCATGATCCTCGACAAAGGTGGCAATTGCCTGGCGATTGTCGAGCAGAAGGCCGCAACGCCCGAGCAACTGGCGATCCGCGAAATCAACTCCGGCATTTACTGTTTCGATGCGGCGCTCTTATGGCGGCATCTGGCGGAGATCACGCCGAACGCAGCCTCGGGCGAAATCTACCTTACCGATATGGTGGAGATCCTGCGGGGACATGGCCATCGCGTGAAGACGCTGCGCGTGCCGGACGCGGCCGAGATTCTGGGGATCAACACGCGCGTGGAACTGGCGCAGGCCGACCGCTACCTGCGCGACCGCAAGGCGAAACAACTGATGCTGGACGGAGTGACGATTGAGCGGCCAGAGACGGTGACAATCGATAAGTTTGTCGAGATCGGGCCGGATACGGTGGTGGAGGCCTTCGTGCATCTGCGGGGCAGAACCCGGATCGGCCGCGATTGCGCCATTGGCACGGGATCGGTGTTGCAAAACGCGGTGATCGGGGACGACGTCTGGATTCACCCTTATTGCATCATTGTCGACTCGGTGCTCGAGAGCAGAGCACAGGTGGGGCCATTCGCGCGGCTGCGGATGCAGGCCACGGTCGGCGAGAACGCGCAGGTGGGGAACTTCGTCGAGCTAAAGAAAACGCACTTAGGTGCCGGCGCCAAGGCGATGCACTTGGCCTATCTGGGAGACTCGCAAATTGGCGAGAAGGTGAATATCGGGGCCGGGACAATTACTTGTAATTACGACGGCGTAAACAAACATGCCACGGTGATCGGCGCGGGCGCCTTTGTGGGGAGTAACTCCACGCTGGTGGCACCGGTGGAGATCGGGGCGGGCGCCTATGTGGGAGCCGGGTCAGTAATTACGGATGGCGTGCCACCGGAGACGCTGGCCTTGGGCCGGGCCAGACAAGTGGTGAAGACGGATTGGCAGCGCCGGCCGAAAAAGACCTAGTTACTCAGGATTTTCACGGACGATGATGCGCCAGGCATGATCCTGGCCGTCATGTGTACGAAAGCCCACCGTTACACGGGCCTGCTTTTTCAAGTGTCCTTCGACGATGGTGTCGTTGCTGAGTTGAAACATGCGGGTTTCGGGGGTTTTGCCGGCTAAGGAGCGGGTGACGGAAACCGAAGTTTCGGAGAGATCCTGGACGGAACCGGAGAAGAATTCACTTGGCAAGCTCTCGGCTTCCTGGCCCTCGGCGTCCTGGGTGACAACCGCAGCGAGTGGAGTGTGGGTCACCCCAATCACTACGCAGCCGACAAAAATGAGATTGACCAAATGAAGCATCGGGAGCCTTCAATTGCAAGCCTACCGCGCTAAGATGAAACAAAGACGATTAATAGATTAAAGTTGATTCACATGCAAACTAAAGGACAACAATGGGGTGATAGACGCAAGGCATTAGTGCTTCGCCGATCGCAATTAATTCCCCGTCAGCGGCGACGGCCTTTACTTGCCTAGCGGAATGGCTTTCGCGGAACGGGGACATGCGGAAGATCCGGCCTTGGCGGATGTGGGCAATGGTGTCGAGGTCAACGCGAATGGTGGGGAATTGGGGCAGAAGAGTGGCAGCGGGCAGGAGGGCATGGGCCAGGTTACCGGCGGTGGCTAAGTGGATGAGTTGGTCCATGGTGTGGGATTGGTCGACCGTGAAACCGCAGGACTCGGTACGGCGGAGTTCGGTGAGGTGGGCGCCGCAGCCGGCGACGCGGCCGAGCTCATGGGCAATGGCGCGGACGTAGGTACCGGAGGAGCAGACGACGCGGAGGCGAGCCTGGTCATCGTCGCAGGCAAGCAGGTCGAGGGACTCGATGGTGACCTCGACCGGTTTCAGGTCAACGGGCAGATTCTTGCGGGCGAGCTTGTAAGCGGGCACGCCGTTGATCTTCTTGGCGGAAATGGGCGGCGGCATCTGAGGGTGGGTGCCGACTTGGAGGTCAAGCCAGTGGCGGAGTTGAGCGGGATCGAGCGAGATAGGCGCGGCGTCGCTGGTTCGCTCGCCCTCTCGGTCGTAAGTGTCAGTGGCGAAGCCAAAGCGAACGACGGTCTCGTAGACTTTGCGACCGACGGCGACGAACTGCGCGAGGCGGGTGGCTTTGCCGACGACCAGGGGCAGGACGCCGGTGGCCATGGGGTCCAGGGTGCCAAGGTGGCCGACTTTGGTGGAGCCCGAAAGGCGCCGCACCTTGTTCACCGCGTCGTGCGATGTCCAGCCGGATGGCTTATCCAGGACGATGACCCCGTTGAGTTCCACTCTTCCTAATTTAATACTGCCGGGAGGGGGCGGGAGGAAACGCGTCGCGAAGGGCGCGGTTGCTCCCTTTGGTCAGTCTCTTTTGGAGGCCGGGGAGTGAGGTTTGCAGTTAAGTTCCTTTGATTCAATGGGTTCAAAGGAAAACCGGGGATGCGCGTGGATGGCCCCATTTATGGTTAAATGACTTATTTTGTTACACTTACGAGCGCGGGATGAAATCGGGGGCCGATATTCTCTTCTTCTAACGGCATCGGTCGCCACGTCACGCGACCGGCTAAAATAAAGTGGCCGCGCATGACGATTCCCCCCGCCTGTATCATCTATCCGCACGACGAGCTCGAATGGGTGGACGATCGCCCGGCGGTTTTTGCCTTGTGGGCCGCGGAGGGTGAGCCGTATCTGGCCAAGACGAACTTCCTGCGCCGCCGCTTGCGACGGCTGCTGGGTGATTCGCGTTGGGCGAGCTTGCGCGGGGTGGCCCAGCGAGTGGAGTACTGGCCGACCGGATCGCGCCTGAGTGCGAACCTAATGCACTACACCTTGGTGCGCGAGTACTTTCCCGATAGCTACGCGCAGCGCATCAAGCTGCGTTACCCGGCGTATGTGCGACTGGTGAACAGTAACCGCTTCCCGCGCACGACCGTGACCACGCGCTTCACCGGTGCGGACTCGCTGTTCTACGGCCCCTTCCGGTCGCGCGCGGCGGCCGAGGAACTCGAGGGCCAGTTTCTCGACCTCTTCCAGATCCGGCGCTGCCAGGAAGAGCTGGCGCCTTCGCCAGACCATCCGGGATGCATTTATGGCGAGATGAACATGTGCCTGCGGCCATGCCAGGAGCTGGTAGGCGAGGCCGAGTACGCCGGCGAAGTGGCCCGGGTGCGGGAGTTCTTGACCAGCGACGGCCAGAGCCTCACCGTGACCGTGGAGCGGGCCCGGGATCGCGCGAGCGAGGACATGGACTTCGAGGAGGCCGCACGCCAGCACCGGCGGCTCGAAAAGGTGCAGCAAGTGCTCCGATTGCGGGACGAAATGGTGCGGGACGCGTCCCAGTTGTGCGGCGTGGCGGTGACGAAGAGCACGCAGGCGGGCGCGGTAGAACTGCGCTTCCTGCTGGACGGCCAATGGCTGCCGGGCCGGAACTTTCGGCTGGACGGCGCGGGTATGTCGATGGATAGGCGGCTGCGGGAGTTGGCCGCGTCGCTGGAGCCGGAGAGCCGTATGACCTTGGCGCGGCGGCAGGATCATCTGGCCCTGCTGGCGCGCTGGTACTACTCGAGTTGGCGCGATGGTGAGTGGCTCGGGTTTGCCCACCGGGGCGAATTGCCGTACCGGAAACTGGTGCGAGCCATTTCGCGGGTGGCCGGCCAGGAACAGACAGCCTTTAGCTTTTGAGGTGATCGATGGGACAGGATTTCGCCTATCCGTGGCGGACCCTTCGCCGCCCGCCGACCTTCGCGCTGACGGTGATTTTCACGCTGGCGCTCGGCATTGGGGCGAACACAGCAATCTTCACTAGGGTGCGCGCGGTATTGCTGAAGCCGTTGCCGTTCCGGGAGCCGCAGGAACTGGTGCAGATTACGGGTGGGGCGACCGATGCGCGGTTCCAGGCGATTCGCGCGGCGAAATCGCCGAACTGGCGGTGATCAATCGTCAGTATGCGGCGGAGCATCGAGGGGCACTGGACGCTCGGCCGTCGACGCAAAGCGAAACGGTGATGCCGGTGGGTGAGTTTCTGGTGCGCGATGGGAAGTCGATTCTGTGGATGCTCCTGGGGGCGATGAGCTTGTTGCTGCTGATGGTCTGCGTGAGCGTCGCGAGCCTCATGCTGGCGCGGACGACGTCACGGGCGGCCGAGTTCGCGTCACGGGGGTAGTGGCCGATGTGCGGTAAGAGGGGCTGGGCGAGCCAGCAGGGCCAGGGCTCTATCGGCCGCCTATGCAGACGCCGGAGATGCCGGCCATGTTCGCCGTGCGGACAGTGGACTAGCCGGGCAGCGTCGTGAGCGCGATTCGGCGCGAGTTGATGGCCATGGACCCGCATCAGGCCATTGCCGCCGTGCTAAGCATGGAAGCGGTGCTGGAAGCGTCGGAAGGGCAGCGTGGAAGCATCCTGCTGTGCCTGGAGCTGTTCGCGGGTGCGGGCTCGATGCTGGTGATGATGGGAATTTACGGCGTGATGGCTTACTCGGTGTCGCGCCGCGGGCGAGAGTTGAGCATTCGGCGGGCGCTGGGGGCGCAAGGCAGCGATATCCTGCGGCTGGTGCTGGGCGAAGGGCTTGGTTTGGCCTTCGCCGGTGTGGCGTTGGGGTTGGCCGCGGCGTGGGGGTTGACGCGGATGTTGCAAAGTCTCTTATTCGAAGTGAGTCCGACCGATCCGCGGATATTTACCGCCGCGGCGGTGGCGATGATGGTGGCGGCCCTGGCCGCCAGCTATTTTCCGGCGCGGCGGGCGCGGCAAATTTCGGCAAAAGCGAGCCTTTAGCCAAGCTGCGCTTGTGTTTTGGCCGAATCGCGATATTCTATCCTTGTCTTCGCTGGGAGTGGGGGAACCGCCTTGTTCCTCGCCGCGACCCCGGTGCCACTTGAAACAGTTCTTAGGGAGTTTTCCTCCATGCCGATCGATGACGAGCTAGACGACTTCGACTACGAAGAAGAACATCTGGATCTGGAGAGCGAAATCAGCTCTTACGATGACGATGATGACGAGGATGAAGACGTGCCGCCGGCGCGTTCCATGTCTCCGCCGGTGGCGCTGCAAGCGTGGAACCCGCCTTCGTCGCCCACGCCGCCGGCGATCATGATCGCGCCGCCGATGGAGCCCAAAGGCCCGTCAGCATTGACTGCGAGGCCATCGGGCGCAAAGAAATCGAACGCGGCGACGCCCGCGCGAAAAGCCCATTCCATTAAGACTAGTACTAAGAGTGGAAATTTGACCTCGAGCCAAGCTACAGTAATAGCATCGGTGACGAAGACCTCGTCTACCAAAACGGTTGTGGCTCCGAAGGCTAAAACGAAATCGGCAGGAAATGTTCCGGCGAAAGTAGTAGCGGCGAAGAAGGCCGCCGCCGAACCAAATCTAGGGAGATCGATTTCTAAAATGAAATTTGCAACGAAGAAGGCTGCGAAGAAGGCTCCGGCCAAGAAGGCCGCCGCCCCCGTGAAGAAGGCTGCTGCACCGGCGAAGAAAGCTGCTGCTCCGGCTCCGGCGAAGAAAGCTGCTGCTCCGGCTCCGGCCAAGAAGGCTGCCAAGAAGGCCGCGAAGAAGTAATTACTTCTTTTCGCTCTTCCGTATTTACTAACAAAAAAGGCGGCGCTTCGGCGCCGCCTTTTGCTTTTGGGAACTCGATCCGGGTTTAGCTATTCACCACATCCCGGCAACGTTTGAACAGCTCCAGCAGCGCCTCGGCATGATCTTCGGCCGAACGCAGGGTGCTCTTTCCGGCGAAGCCTGTCGCGGCCACACCCTTTCCGTATCCGGTATTCACCGCGATAAACTTCATCATCTCCAGGGCGACCTGGTTCTTGCCCGTCGCCTCGGCGGCTTGCTTCTCTTCGTTCGTCTTTGTTTCTTCTTCGCTCATGTTTTCGTTTTTCTCCTCGAATTTCCTGACTCTAGAGGCTCGCTTCTGCCATAATCCATCAAGTATCGCATGCCGATTCGTGCCATCGAATTCGTTCGCAAACTCCGGGGTGGCGCGCAAGCCCATTTGATGAAAGCCGAGGACGGCAATTTCTATGCGGTGAAGTTCCAGAACAATCCGCAGGGGCGGCGCGTGCTGGTGAACGAATGGATGGCGCAGGCGATCTTCGAACAGCTTCGCATTGCCTCGGCCAAGGTGGCGGCGATCGAAGTGACGGCCGACTTTCTGGCCGCCCATCCTGAGGTGAACCTGCAACGGGGCTCCGAGCTGGTCGCACCGCAGCCGGGTTGGCACTTCGGCTCCCGCCTGGCCGATGACCCCAACCGCGTCGGATTCTACGACTTCGTCCCCGACCAGTTACTCCGCGACGTGGTGAACCTATCGGACTTCCTCGGCGCCTTGGTGGTGGATCGCTGGTTGGCGAACGCCGACGCGCGCCAGGCCGTCTTCTTCCGCGCCAAGATCAAGCAGTGGGCGCCATCGGTGCCGGTGCACGGGGCGAAGGTGGGCTTTGTGGGGATGATGATCGACCACGGCTATACCTTCGGCGGGCCGCATTGGCAATTCGCGGACGCCTCTGGCTATGGGCTCTACCATCGCAAGGCGGTGTACGCGTCGGTGACGGGCCCTGAGTCGTTTGAGCCGTGGCTCGAGCAAGTGATGCACTTTCCGGAGACCGTGCTCGAAGCGGCACGCCATTCGCTGCCACCGCAATGGGTGGAGGGCGAAGAGGAACGGCTCGATGAGATTTTGCATCTGCTGTTACTGCGGCGGCGGAAGCTGCCGGCACTGCTTGAACTCAGCCGCACTGGCATCGCGCAGCCGTTCCCGCTCTGGAAAGCGTAGCCATCCTGCTAAGCTGTCATTGAATGAAGATTACCGAGGAGAAAGTGCGCGACGTGGCGGAGCTTGCCAACCTGCGTTTGACTGACGAGGAGGTCGGGGCCATGCGGCACGATTTGGATGAGATTCTGGTCTATATGGAGAAGCTGGGCGAGGTGGATACGACCGGCGTCGAACCGATGGCGCAGGTGCTGTTTGCGGCCGACGAAACGGCCACCCTACGCAACGACGTGGAGCGGCCGGAACGCCGGTTCACCTCGGCTGTCGCTACGTCCCAGGCGCCGCAAGCCGGGCAAGGTTATTTTAAGGTCCCCAAGGTGATTGAACGCGCTTAGCATGAATATTTCGACGCTGACCATTTCGCAAATTCAAGCCGACTTAGCGGCCAGGAAATATTCCGCCGCGGAGTTGGCGCAAGCGGCGCTCAACTTCGCCGCGGCCGAAAATCCGAAGACCAACGCCTATCTGCACTTTTCGCCCGAACGCGCACTGGCGGCGGCCCGTGCCGTCGATGAGAAGCTCGGGCGCGGCGAAGCGGCTGGCTTGTTAGCCGGCGTGCCGATCGCCGTCAAGGACGTGATCGTCACCAAAGGCTTGCGGACCACTTGCGGCTCGCGGATGCTCGAAAACTATCTGCCGCCCTATGACGCGACGGCGATTACGCGCCTGGAAAACGAAGGCGCGGTGATCATCGGCAAGACCAACTGCGATGAGTTCGCCATGGGCTCTTCGAATGAGAACTCGGCCTTTGGGCCGGTACGCAATCCGGTAGCGCTCGATCGCGTACCCGGCGGCTCAAGCGGCGGTTCGGCGGCGGTGGTGGCACAAGGCACGGCGGTGGTATCGCTGGGCTCCGATACCGGCGGATCGATTCGGCAGCCGGCCAGCTTCTGCGGCATTGTCGGCGTAACGCCCACCTATGGCCGCGTCTCGCGTTATGGCCTGGTGGCCTTCGCCAGTTCGCTCGACCACATTGGCCCCTTTGCGCGCAATGTGGAGGATGCGGCCACGGTGCTGAAGGCGATGGCGGGTCATGATGAGTTCGACGCAACCAGCGCCGCGGCACCGGTACCGGATTATGGCGCCCTGCTCGATGGGCAAGTGAAGGGTTTGCGCATTGGCTTGCCGAAGGAGTATTTCGCGGGGCTCGAGAGCGAATCGGGCGCGCTGATCACCCAGGCCGTCCAACAATTGACGAAACTCGGCTGCGAGGTGGTGGATATCAGCCTGCCGACCACGGAGCAGGCGATCGCTTGTTATTACATCATCTGCACCGCGGAGGCGAGCAGTAACTTAGCCCGCTACGATGGCGTGCGCTACACGATGCGGTCGCCGAATTCGGGCACTCTCACCGACATGTACAAAAATACGCGCGGCGAAGGCTTCGGCCGTGAGTGTAAGAGGCGCATCATGCTGGGCACTTACGTGCTGAGCGAAGGCTACTACGATGCTTACTACTTACAGGCACAAAAAGTGCGGACGCTAATCGCGCGGGACTTTGCGCGGGCGTTCGAACAAGTGGACGCGATCGTCGCGCCCGTGTCGCCCTTCCCGGCCTTTAAGTTAGGCGAGAAGATGGCCGATCCGCTGCAGATGTATTTAAGCGATATCTACACGATTACCGGTAGCTTGGCGGGCATTCCGTGCCTGTCCGTACCTTGCGGCAATACCCAAGAAGGCCTGCCGGTGGGACTGCAGATCTTAACCAAACACTTTGACGAGAACACGATGTTCCGTCTGGCGCACGCTTATCAAACCAGCCGCGCCTGATTTCCGTTCATACTAAAGGAGACACTTATGCCATTCACCCTGCCCAATCTGCCCTATGCTCACGACGCTCTGGAACCGGTTATCGACAAGATGACCATGGAGATCCACCACGGCAAGCACCACAATGCTTACGTCACCAACTTGAATAAGGCGCTGGAGTCCGCGCCGGAACTGGCCGGCAAGACGATTGAGGAATTGCTGGCCGGCAACCTGGCCGCGGTTCCCGATGCGATTAAAGGACCCGTGCGTAACAACGGCGGCGGCGTTTGGAACCACACTTTCTTCTGGAACATCATGCGCGCGCCGAAGGAAGGCAACGCGCCGCATGGCCACTTGGCCACGGCCATCGAGGCCAAGTTCGGCTCCTTCGATGCCTTCAAGGAAAAGTTCAACGCCGCCGGTGTGGGCCGCTTTGGCTCGGGCTGGGCTTGGCTCGTGAAGACCGCCGACGGCATCGATATCATGTCGACGCCGAATCAGGACAACCCGCTGATGGAAGGCAAAACCGCCATCCTCGGCTGCGACGTTTGGGAGCACGCCTACTACCTGAAGTATCAGAACCTGCGCCCCACTTACCTGGCCAATTGGTGGCAGGTGGTGAATTGGGATGGGGCCGAAGGCAACTTTAACGGATAGTTTTTCCGTTGGTGGCGGAAGGGGGCATGCCGGGGTCGGCGCGCCCCCTTCTTTTTTTGCGTTACCCTCATCAGTACAACCGTGGCCACTGATCCGATTCTCGAACTCCGCAACGTCACCAAGGCGTTCCCGTCGCACAAGGCGGTGGACGACGTGTCGCTCGCGTTGCAGCGCGGCGAGTTGCATGCGCTGCTGGGTCCTTCCGGCTGCGGCAAGACGACCTGCCTGCGCATGGTGGCGGGCTTTGAGACGCCGGACGCGGGCCAGATCCTGCTCAACGGCGACAACATTGCGCCACTGAAGCCCTATGAGCGCAATGTCTCCACCGTGTTCCAAAGCTACGCCCTCTTTCCGCACCTCAATGTCTTTGATAACGTCGCTTTCGGCTTGCGGCAGCGCGGCGAAAAGGAGGTCGCGCGAAAGGTGAATGAGGCGCTCGAACTCGTGCAGCTTCAGGCCAAGGCCGATCGCAAGCCGGCGCAGATGTCGGGTGGTGAAAAGCAGCGTGCGGCCCTGGCGCGTTCACTGGTTCTAGAGCCGGACTTACTCCTGCTCGATGAGCCACTCTCCGCGCTCGATCCGAATCTCAGGCAGCAAGTGCGCGGCGAGTTGAAGGCCCTGCAGCGCCGCGTCGGCATTACGTTCCTGATGGTGACACACGATCAGGAAGAGGCATTGTCGATGGCCGATCGGATAACGCTGTTGAATCGCGGGCGGGTGGAGCAGGTGGGCACGCCGCAGGAGATCTACTTACAGCCTGCGAATCGCTTCACGGCCGGCTTTCTGGGAGCGGTGAATTGGTTGGATGAGATCGGGGTGCGGCCAGAGTCCACACAGCTGAGTCATGATGCGCCGGGCCACGAAGCGCCGGGCGATGGCGCGCGGGCCCATCGCGGGCGGGTGACGGATTCGACGTTTCTGGGCGATTGTTACCACGTGGTGGCCGAGATTGCCGATGGCCGGCAAATTATGGCGCGCGTGCCGCGGTCCCAGAACGGGTATCATCCGGGAGACCAAGTGCACGTCTGGTGGCAGCCAGCCGACGAGTTACATCTGCCGCGATGAAACGGCTGCGGCTTTTCTTTCTGGCCCCCAGCGCGGTGATCCTGTTCGCGCTGTTTCTGATTCCTTTGCTGATCGTCGCGATGTACAGCGTCTTAAGCCGAGGAGCTTACGGTGGGGTGACGCCGCCATTTACGGCCGAGAACTATGTTCGTATTTTTGACCCCCTGTATTTGAAGATCCTGTGGCGATCGTTTTGGGTGGCAGGGCTGTCCACGCTCATCTGCCTGATCCTGGGTTTTCCGCTGGCGCTGTTCATCTCGCGAGCCGGCGCGCGTCGGGGCCTCTGCTTACAACTCGTGATGCTGCCCTTCTGGACTAGTTTTCTGATTCGCACTTACGCTTGGATGTTTCTGCTGCGCGATACGGGCCTCATTAACACCGCGCTACTCGCGACGGGCCTGCTGCGGGATCCGCTGCCGCTGCTGTATAACGACTTCGCCGTGATTCTCGGCCTCGTCTATGGTTTCCTGCCCTTTATGGTGCTGCCGCTGTATACCAATCTCGAAAAGCTGGACCCGGCCTTGCTCGAGGCCGCTGCGGACTTAGGCGCCCGGCCACTCACCGCTTTGGCCCGCGTCACGTTGCCGCTCTGCCGGCCGGGAATCTTGGCAGGTAGCATCTTAGTATTTATCCCATGCCTAGGCGCCTACCTGACGCCGGACCTGATGGGCGGTGGCAAGAGCATCATGATCGGGACCTTGGTGCAGAATCAATTCACGACGGCGCGGGATTGGCCCTTTGGCGCGGCGCTGTCGTTGTTTCTGATGGCGCTGACGCTGGGCCTGCTGTATCTCGCTTCGAAACGCTCTAGCGGAGAGGACTTACTCTAAGTGCGTCTTCTATCCCTCTACGCTGTCTGCGCCTATGCTTTTCTGCATTTGCCGCTACTGGTGCTGACAGTCTTCAGCTTCAATCAATCGCGCTTTACACAATGGGAAGGCTTTTCGCTGCGCTGGTACACGCAGGCCCTAGCCGACTCCGCACTGCGGGAAGCCACGGTGAACTCGCTATTGATTGGCGGCGCGGCAACGCTGCTGGCCACGGCGCTCGGAACCCTGTGCGCCTATGGCCTATGGAAGAAGAAAGCGCCGCGCCTGACGGGCATGCTGTATCTGTCACTGATGACGCCGGAGATCGTTACCGGCGTGGCGCTACTCGCTTTCTACCAATGGCTCTTTCACTTTTTGAATTTACACTTGGGGATGATGACCGTGATCCTGGCCCACGTGAGTTTCTGCCTGGCCTACGTCGTCATTGTGGTGATGGCCAGGCTTCGTACCATGGACGCGACATTGGAGGAGGCCGCTTTGGACCTCGGCGCAAACGAATTCGAAGCTTTTTACTTAGTAACTTTGCCGCAGTTACTCCCCGCCATCGTGAGCGCCGCTTTGCTGGCCTTCACCATCTCCTTCGATGACTTTGTAATCACGTCGATGGTGGCCGGCGTAGACTCCGAAACTTTGCCGATGGTGATGTACGCTACCGCCCGACGTGGCGTCAGTCCGGTGTTGAATGCTGTTTCCACCATCATCGTCGTGGGCCTGGGTCTGCTGATTCTGGTTTCCGAAAGGTTGCAGACGAAGACATGAACCGACGCACGCTGTTCTTCGCCGGGCTTACGGGGCTAGCTGGCTGTTCGCGTTCGTTGCAGCCGCGGCTGAATGTCTATAACTGGTCGAATTACATTGGTCCCCAGACGGTGGCGCAGTTTGAGCGGCAGACGGGCATCCATATTCGCTATGGCATCTTTGAAAGCTCCGACGAGTTACTCGCCAAGGCACTTACTGGAAATTGCGGTTGGGACGTCGTCTTTCCGACGAATCACCATGTGACGCCGCTAAGGGAGTACAACTTACTCGCGCCCTTGGATCACTCGCAGTTGCCCAACCTGCGGAACTTAGCCCCGGGGTTTCAATCGCCCGAATGGGATCCGCAATTGACGCATTCGGTGCCGTATATGAGCACCTCCGCGGGAATCGTCTATAACCGGCGTCAACTAGGCCAGCTCACCCGTTGGGCGGACCTTTGGGAACCCAAAGTGAAGGGCCGCATGACGATGCTGGACGCGCAGGATGACGTCCTGGGAGCCTGTCTCGTGAAACTCGGGCATCACTGGAATGCCACCGACGAGACCCAGTTACGAGCGGCGCAGCGGGAGGCCATCCGGCAGAAGCCGCTGCTGCGGGCTTATCTGAATGCCGAGGTGCGCGACCAGGTGGTGGCGGGCGATGTGCTGGCAGCGCAGATGTGGACCACGACGATGCTGCCGGTGATGACCCAGGCCCCGCAGCTCGACTTTATCTATCCGGCCGAAGGCTTTGTGCGCTACGCCGAATCGGCGGTGATTCTGCGCGAAAGTCCGCGCGCCGAGGCAGCGCATCGCTTCATCGATTTTCTGCTGCAACCGGAAGTGGCCGTGGCCTGCGTGATCGCGGAAAAGACCGGCCCGGTGCTGGCCGGCGTCCGGGAGCTTTTGCCCCCCGAACTGCGCGACCACCCACTGCTGTTCCCCGCCCCGCAGGACATGGCCCGCGGCGTTTGGCTGCGCACGATGCCTCCCACGGCGCAACGCTTGCGAGACCGCCTTTGGACCGAAATCAAAAGCGCGTAAACTAGCAGAATGAAGGATTTCATCACTCAGCGCTTGCCCCGACGGGACGTGTTTCGCGGTACGGCCTTAGGTTTCCTCACCAGTTGGCTGCCGGCAGCCACTCCGGCCGCGAAGGGCCTGCAGTTGGGGACGACGATGTACGAATCGATCGGGGTGAAGCCACTGATTAACGCGCGCGGCACCTTCACCATCATCAGCGGCTCCACCATGCTGCCTGAAGTGCGCTCGGCGATGACGGAGGCCGCGCAACACCACGTGCACATTGACGAGTTGCAGGCCGGCGTAGGTGCCCGCATTGCGGAGTTGCTGCAGGCCGAGTCGGCCATCGTCACTAATGGCTGCAGCGCGGCCATCACGCACGCCACCGCCGCTTGCATCGCTGGCGGCAACCCGGATTTGCACGTCCGCATCCCGAACCTCGCGGGCTTCCCCAAGGACGAAGTGATCATCCCGCGCCACTCGCGCAATGTCTACGATGCGGCGGTGCGGGCGGTCGGCGCGCGCGTCGTCGAGGCGAGCACGGTGGAGGAGATGGAGTTGGCTTTTGGTCCGCGGACGGCGATGGTGTACATCCTGGCCGGGCCCAATGCAGAAAGCGGCGCGCTGACCACGCAGGTGATCTGCGACCTGGCGAAGAAGCGCAACGTGCCGGTGTTTGTCGACGCGGCGGCTGAAATCTTGACGGTGCCCAACGTGCATCTAACCAAGGGCGCAACGCTCGTCGCTTATAGCGGCGGCAAGTGCATTCGCGGTCCGCAAACGGCGGGCATACTACTGGGCCGCAAGGATTTGATCCAGGCCGCCTGGGTCCACAGCGCGCCGCACCATGGCTACGCGCGGTCCTTGAAGATCGGTAAGGAAGAGACGATGGGCATGTTGATGGCCGTCGAAATGTGGATGAAGCGCGACCACGATGCCGAATGGAAGATGTGGATTTCGCGGCTGGACTATGTCGCCAAGCGCGTGGGAGCCATCCCCGGGGTGACCACTTCGGTGAAGATGCCCGAGGGGCTTTCGAACAAGCATCCCACGCTCAACATTCGTTGGGACGCGGCCAAGCTCGGCGTCACCGGGCGCGCCGTAGCTCGGCATCTTTTCACCACGGAGCCGCGGATCGCGCTGCCTACGGGCGCGGGCGATAGCGGCCTGGCCGTGGTGCCCTACATGATGCTGAATGGCGAAGAGAAGATCGTGGCCGATCGGCTCTATGCCACGATGACCGCGCCCCCCAAGGTCGAAGCCGCGCCGTCAACCGCGGCACCCGCCACCGATTTGAGCGGCCGTTGGAATGTGCGCATTGACTTCCTCGCCAGTTCCTCCGAGCACGTGCTGCACCTGAAGCAACAAGCCGACACGCTCGAAGGCACCCACCAGGGCGATTTCCTTTCGCGTGACCTGGCCGGGTCGATCCACGGCAACGAGGTCCGCATCGCGAGCAGCGTCAGCGAACGGCATGGCGATTCGTTGCAATACGAATTCACCGGCACGCTGACGGGCGAAGAACTCTCCGGCACGCTCAGCATGGGCGAGTATCTAGGGGCCCGCTTCACCGCCAAACGCCACCCTCGAACGCGAGGATAATCCATGGTGCCCACTCTATTGTTTTTCCTTGCGGTGGCCCAGGCGCCAGATCTATTCGAAAGTAAGATTCGGCCGGCGTTAGCTAGTAATTGTTATAGCTGCCATTCGTCGAAGATGAAGGCGCCGATGGGGGGCTTGGTGCTCGACACCAAAGCTGGCTTGCGCAAAGTAGTCACGCCGGGGAAACCTTCGGAAAGCCGTTTGCTGCAGGCGCTGAGTTACAAAGATCAGCACTTACAAATGCCGCCGAGCGGTAAATTGGCCGTGCCGGTGATCGAGAGCTTCGAGAAATGGGTGGCGGCGGGTGCGGTAGATCCGCGGGCCGATTCCGCCGTGGTCGCAACCAAGGCGTTGCGGGGCATGTCGGTGGAGGATGGCCGTAAGTGGTGGGCCTTCCAACCGGTGAAGGAATCGCCGGCACCGCTGGTAAAGGCGAAGGCTTGGCCGCAGCGTAAGATCGATTCCTACTTACTGAGTAGGCTTGAGGCGAAGAAACTCGCGCCATCGAATCGCGCCGACGCGCGGACCTTGGCGCAACGGGCATACCTCGACTTACTCGGCTTGCGGCCCACTTACGCCGAGACGGAGGCCTTTGCCAAGGACACGTCGCCCGATGCTTACCCGAAGTTGATCGACAAGTTACTCGCTTCGCCCCACCATGGCGAAGCTTGGGGGCGGCATTGGCTCGATGTGGCACGTTATGCGGAGGACAACCCCACCTCCGAAGCAACCAATCCACCGTATCCTTATGCCTGGCGTTATCGCGATTGGGTGATTGAGGCTTTGAATCGCGATGAGCCTTATGACCGCTTTGTGAAACTGCAATTGGCGGCTGACTTAATGCCCGGTACACCGCGCGAGGACTTTCGCGCGCTTGGCTACCTGGGCGCCGCGCCGGTGTATCACAAGGACCAACGGCTTTCGCTGGATGTGATCTATACCTTTCTGACGGACGATTGGGACGAGCGGGTGGATGCCGTCTCGCGCGGCCTGCTGGGGCTCACCGTGGCCTGTGCGCGTTGCCATGATCATAAGTTCGATCCGATTCCCACCAAGGACTACTATGGCCTCGCTGGAGTGTTCGCCTCTACCATGCGCTCGGAGCGGCCTTTGTTTGAGGTGGACCCCGCGGTGGAGGCTCGCTACCAGTGGCTTGAGCGGCGCTTGTTTGACCTGGCTTACTCGCGCAACGTGCTCACCGGCGAGCCGACCACGGTCGTCGGGTCAGAGGCGCGGGTGGCGCTCTGGAAAGAGGAGATTGCGAAGTTACGTGCAGAAGCGGAGGCATTGAAAGAACGCTATCCGAAGTTAGTCGCCAACCTCGAGAAATATTGGCGCGATCCGGTCTTGCGGCCTCCGCCCCCGCCGCCCGCACCGGTCAAGGACCCGAACACGCCGCCGGTACCCACAGTCGCCCAGCGACGCCGCGGCGGCGGGGCTTCGGCCGAACCGTTTATGAATACGGTTTACGACGCGGCCCAGTATGTCGATGGCAGCGATGCCAACTACACTTGGATCCACTACCAGGCGGGCGAGAGCCGAGACCTGCCAGTGTTGCTGCGCGGCAGCGTGAATTCTCCGGGCGAAGTAACCCCGCGGCATTTTTTGAATGTCCTGTCGAATGGCGAAACCAAACTCGGCGCGGGCTCCGGCCGGGCGGACTTGGCCCAGAAGATCTTCACCGATGGCGCGCCACTCACCGCTCGGGTGATCGTCAATCGCGTTTGGGGCTGGCACTTTGGCCGGCCCTTAGTCGGCACGCCCAGTGACTTTGGCACTCAGGGCGAAAAGCCATCGCATCCGGAGTTACTAGATGACTTGGCGGCGCGATTCATCCAAAATGGATGGTCCTTAAAGTGGCTCCATCGCGAGATCATGCTTTCGGCGGCTTATCAACAATCGAGTGCCCGCCGCCCAGAGGGAGATCGCATCGACCAGACGAATTCACTGCTTTGGCGCATGAATCCGTTGCGGCTGGAAATTGAAGCCTATCGCGATAGTATCTTGCGCGTCGCCGGCACGCTCGATCCGCAGTTATACGGCTTGTCGCAGGACCTGGACCTCGCCACCAACACGCGCCGCACGATTTACGGCCGGGTCGGCCGTGGCGGCTTGAATGAATTACTCAAGATCTACGACTTCCCCGATGCCTCCCAAACCAGCCCCGGCCGAGACTTCACCACGACACCCTTACAACAGCTTTTCGTGATGAATGGCACTTTCCTGCGCACCCAAGCTCAAGCCGTAGTGAAGCGCATCACCGCCACCGATCAACGCGAACAGATTGAAGCTCTCTATCGCCAGATTCTTTCCCGCGACCCCAGTCCCAAAGAGATCGACCTGGCCTTGAGTTACTTAGCCCAAGGCAGTATCACCGATTACGCGCACGTGCTGCTTTCCACCAACGAGGTACTCTTCCGCAAATGACACGCCGCCAATTGATGCAGACCTTCGGCAGCGGCATGGCCGCCGCCCTGGCTTCGCCCCAGTTACAAGCCGGTAAGTTCCTGGGCCGCTATACAGGGCCGACGCTGCCGGTGAAAGCCAAACACGTCATTTTCCTGTTTCTTGCCGGCGGACCTTCGCACGTCGATATGTTCGATCCGAAGCCCACGCTGCTCAAATTTCAGGGTGAGCGCCCGGGTGGGGTGGACTTACGGACGGAGCGGCAGACGGGTGGATTGTTGCCGAGTCCATTTACTTTCAAGAAATATGGCCGCGGCGGCGTGGACGTAAGTGAGCTACTACCGCAATTGGCTTCGGTGATCGACGACGTTTGCGTAATCCGGTCGATGTACACATTTAACCCGACGCACACGCCGGCGCGCAGTCTAATCCATTCGGGAAGTATCCTCGCTACCCGGCCGTCTTTAGGGGCATGGAGTTCGTATGGTTTAGGGAGTGAAAACGATAACTTACCCTCCTTTATCGCCCTCACCCCGGGCGGCAATAGCGGACCCTTCTTGCGCAATGGCTTTCTGCCCGCTGAATATCAGGGTACTCCGTTTAATGCGACCGAAATCGAACCCGAAAAGATGATCGCCAATCTGCGCAACAAGCAGATGGACGGCGTGGCGCAGCGGCGCCAGTTAGATGCGGTGCAAGCCCTGAATCGCGAATTTAGCGCTAACTTTGGGGCCGATGACTTTCTTGAGGGCCGTATCAAAAGTATGGAGGCGGCCTATCGCATGCAGTTCGAAGCGCTCGACGTCTTCGATATTCGCAAGGAAGACGAAGCCACGCGCGCTCAATACGGTGCGACGCCCTTCGGCAACGGCTGTCTACTGGCGCGCCGGCTAGTGGAGCGCGGCGTACGCTACATCCACGTGAACCACAACTCCGGCCAGGATTGGGACGACCATAAGGACATCGATAAGAACCTTCGCAAACGCTGCCCGGCTATGGACCAAGCTGCCGCGGCCCTCATTCGCGACCTGAAACAGCGCGGGTTGCTGGACGAGACTTTAGTCGTCTGGGGCGGCGAGTTCGGCCGCACCCCTGTATCGGAGAGTGGCGATGGCCGCGACCATAACCCGTACGGCTTTACCATGTGGATGGCCGGCGGCGGCATCAAAGGCGGCATGGCTTACGGCGCCACCGACGACTTCGGCTTCAAGGCCACCGAGAACCGCGTCTCCGTCCACGACTTACACGCCACCATCCTGAACCAACTGGGCATCGACCACACGAGGCTAACTTACCGCTACGCCGGCCGCGACTTCCGCCTCACCGACGTCTTCGGCGATCCGGTGAAAGCGATTCTGGCGTAGCCGGGATGTTGGCACGGCTATTGATCCGTGATGGAAGCCAACGATCACCGCGAGGATGGAGCCCTCCTTTACTTTGTGCGGGTGGATGAACGCTTTGGAGGGTTGAACTTTACCTATTCGTTGATCCAGGGAACTATAGCACTTGGGATCCTCCTACGAAGTGGGCAAGCAATACGGGGAGTGCCGGCGATCAGCAGAGGAGAACGGATCGGTGCCGGGGAAAGGGATGCGGCCGAGGTTAATGTCCATGATGCGTTGGATTTTGGCTTTTTCGGCGAGGGCGCGGGCTTCTTCGGGGGTGAGTTTGGGTTCGTTTGGGGAGGCGTTTGTTTCGGCCGTTTCGGGGCTAATTTCCGCTTCGGGGGTGGGTGGTTTGGGTTCGATTGGTGCGGGCGGATCTTCCGGGGGCTGGGGGGCGCGGCGGTCTTGTAAGTCCCTTAGATCCTTGAGGCAATTGCGGTAATGGCGATGGAGTTGGGCGTCATAGCGGAGGTAGAGTTTGAGTTCT
>Ga0105049_10001030_pt1 | contig 32339 bp, 22 predicted proteins | sample MAT06_FD_78087 | JGI IMG/M metagenome (GOLD analysis project Ga0105049, IMG submission 78087) | Freshwater microbial communities from Lake Fryxell liftoff mats and glacier meltwater in Antarctica - MAT-06 | ecosystem: Environmental > Aquatic > Freshwater > Ice > Liftoff microbial mat | place... | reverse complement strand
TTTGAATGATCTGTATCGGCGCGTGATTAATCGTAACAACCGCCTCAAGCATCTGCTCGAACTGGGTGCGCCCGATGTGATTGTCCGCAACGAAAAGCGTATGTTGCAGGAAGCTGTTGACAGCTTAATCGACAACAGCCAGCGCGGCAAAGCACTGAGCCGTCGTGGACGGCGCGAACTCAAATCCTTGAGCGATATGCTTAAAGGTAAGAAAGGGCGTTTTCGTCGGAATTTGCTCGGTAAACGTGTCGATTATTCTGGACGCTCGGTCATCGTTATTGGGCCAAAGCTCAAGTTGTATCAATGCGGTTTGCCGAAGACGATGGCGTTGGAACTGTATCGGCCTTTCGTCATCAGCCGTTTGGTGCGCTACAACTATGCCAGCAACGTAAAGGGTGCGAAACGCATCATTGAGCGTGAGAAGCCAGAAGTCTGGGAAGTGCTGGAAGAAGTCATCAAAGAACGTCCGGTACTTTTGAATCGTGCGCCGACGCTCCATCGTCTGGGTATTCAAGCGTTTGAGCCACAGCTTGTCGAAGGCAAGGCTATTCAAATCCATCCGCTGGTTTGCTCGGCCTTCAACGCCGATTTCGACGGCGATCAGATGGCGGTTCACGTTCCGTTGAGCGATAAAGCGGTTCAAGAAGCGCGTGATTTGATGCTCAGTACCAAGAATTTGTTGAAGCCAGCAGACGGTCAGCCGATTGTTGGGCCTTCCAAAGATATGGTGTTGGGTAACTATTATCTGACGATGGATCCAACCATTGAAGCGATTACGCTGAAAGAACGGGCTGACGAATTTCGTTCCATTGATAATATCTATGATGCTGATGTGAAGGTGGGTATCGCCTTCCGTTCCAACGGGTTCTATTTTGCCGTCAACCGCATTATTCCGGGAATGAAGGTTTTCGAGAACGTCACTGTGACGGACGAAAATGGACGTGTGAAGATCGTTGAAACGGCGATTGATCGTACCATCCGCGCCTTGCTTGAAGGTGAAGTTGACTGCTTGTTGGCGAATGCTTATGAGATGAAAAATCTCATGACAAAGCGCGGCCTTTCTAGCAAGCTGGAAATTGCTAATCTGCATGAGCGCCGTATCGTCGTGGATATGGATGAGGTTGAATATCTTTATGGTCTCGACTTGGTAGGGTTGCACACGCCGATTTTGCTTGGCAACGTGTATGATGATCGCACCCCACAAGACGAGCCAGAAATTACCACAATAGGTCGTGCCTTGTTTAATCGTATTTTGCCGGACGAACTTCGCTTCGTGCAGGAGACGATGGACAAGAAAAATCTACAGAATTTAGTCGCCCGTTCCTATCAGCGGATTGGGTCTGAACGCACCACAGATATTGTCGATGCGATCAAAAATATGGGCTTCCATTATGCGACGATCTCCGGCACAACTGTCGCCGTGAGTGATCTGACCGTTCCTGAAGAACGTGCCAGCGTCATGGGAGAGGCTGAACTCATTGTCGAGCAGGCAGAGAAAGACTTCCGGCGTGGTTTGATGACCGAGCAGGAACGTTACCAGATCACGATTGATGAGTGGAATCGTGCTAAAGATCGCTTGCAAGACCTCATTCGTGGGGCGCTTGACCCATACGGCCCGATTGCGATTATGGCGATCTCCGGCTCTACCAAAGGTGGTTTTGGCCCGATTACGCAGTTGGCAGGGATGCGCGGCCTGATGGCTGATCCTTCTGGACGTATTATCGATCTGCCAATCCGCAGCCACTTCCGCGAAGGGCTGACGGCGCTCGAATATTTCATCTCGACGCATGGTGCCCGCAAGGGTCTCGCCGATACTGCGCTTCGTACCGCCGATGCAGGTTATCTCACCCGACGTTTGGTTGATGTGGCGCAGGACGTGATTGTGAATCGTTTGGACTGCGGTACTGAACGCGGCATTACAATCCGTCGCAGTGATAACATCGCTGGACAGACTATTTATGAGCGAATCATAGGGCGCTGCTCGGCTCAGGATGTGCGTGATCCGCTTACGGGACGTTTGATTGTCGCCCGTAACGGCATGATTGATGAAGATGTCGCTGATTCCATTCAGACCAGTTCGCTGAACGAAATGCTTGTTCGTAGCCCAATGACGTGTGCATTAATTCACGGTATTTGCGCCTTGTGCTATGGACGCGATTTAGGTCGTGGCGACATGGTGAATATCGGTTCTGCGGTAGGCATCGTCGCGGCACAGTCCATCGGTGAGCCGGGTACTCAGTTGACGCTGCGTACCTTCCATACAGGCGGTACTGCTCAGGCCAGCGGTGACATCACCAGCGGTTTGCCCCGCGTGGAAGAACTGTTTGAAGCTCGCAAGAAGCCAAAAGGCGAGGCCGTCATGACCGACATCGGTGGTGTCTTGCGCCTGAGCAAGCGCGACGGTGTGCGTATTGCAACGGTCATCGACAGCGAAGTTTCCAACGAGCAGCACGACATCCCCGTTGGATGGGATATCATGGTTGACGATGAAGCGAAGATCAAGGAAAACACCATTCTCGCGCAGGAAGTTGGCGGCGAAGGCGTTATCCTTGCTCGGATGGAAGGTGTTGTCCATCTGGAAGGCCATACCATTTATGTGCGCTATGAGCGTGTCGTAGAGGAAGAGTATGAAATTCCTTCCAGCGCACGTTTAATGCCTGATGTTTTTGAGGGCGCAAAGGTCTATCCGGGGCAGCAATTGACAGAAGGTTCCAAAAACCCGCATCGCATTTTGCGCGTGTTGGGTGCTGAAGAAACCCAGAAATATCTGCTCAACGAAGTGCAGGAAGTGTATCGTAATCAGGGCGTGAATATTTCAGACAAGCATTTTGAGATTATGATCCGCAAGATGCTGTCTAAAGTGCAACTTACCAAGAGTGGTGACAGCCATTTGCTCCCTGGTGAGATGATTGACCGCCTGCAATTGCTGAATATTAATGAGCAGTTGATTTCCGCCGGGCTTGAACCTGCGGCTGGTGCGCCGCTTCTATTAGGCATTACCAAATGCGCTTTGAGTACTGACAGCTTCCTCTCGGCTTCCAGCTTCCAGCATACGATTAAGGTGTTGGCAGGGGCAGCAATTGAGGGCAAGATTGACCGACTCTACGGCTTGAAGGAGAATGTCATTATCGGCAAGCTCATTCCGGCGGGTACGGGCTTCCATACCTATCAAGATCGTGAACTCATCGCACCGGACGTATCGCTTGAATCGCAGGGCGCTTTGGATGCCGATGAAGATGCTTACGACGATATGGACGGTATTGAAGAAGGCATGTTGAACTAAACGATATCAGTTAAGGATGCAGTACTTTGCATCTTTAACCACAAATTAGTCTCTTATGGAAGCCGCCGTTGATGAAAAAATCAACGGCGGCTTTTAGTTTTAGGGTGCTTGGCGAGACCCACCTGTTGCTAAAGACAGGATACGGAAAAGGGGGCGCTCACGCGGGGTAACAGCCGTATTGATGATGGCATAACCGGTCACTTCATCACGCAGAGGGTCTGCTCCTTCTGTGAAGTTCAAGTTCCATAAAAACATCAAACCGACGTAGGGCAGGCTTTGCCCGATTTCAAAAGCGCGAATGGCGTAAGATGCCTGATTTTGGGCAGAATTATAGGTCATCCACGTTTCGGGCGCAGCGGCTGGGATACCTTCCCATGTGGCCCATCCGAACTCCGTCAGCCACATTTTGGCATCGATATCGCCGCTGGCAACCATAATGTTATGATAGGCTTCAATGGTATCGAGGAAGAAGAAACGCGGGTCTTCATCCCACCCTCGATCACCGCCGGGGGTGCAGCATCGGGCATCAGGCGCGTTACCCCAGCCATAAGGATGGACACCAATGACGATATCCGCATACTGAGCGAGGCCGGCATTGTACATTTGCTGGAAAAATGCTCTATCATCGACGGCACCGGGAACATTGGGGCCAACCGGAGCAAGACCCGCTGTAACAATGGTTAGTGTGGGTGAATAAGCACGAATTGCGTCGTGTGCAGCATCAAAAAGCTGCATATAGCCACCGCCGCTGAAAGGCAGTGAACCGCGCCACTCGCGGATGAGGTTCGGCTCATTCCAAACTTCGATTGCATCTGTGACTTCGCCAACTTTGGTATTCAGTATCAATGTAAGGAAATCTGCCAAAAGCTGCGGATTATCGGGTGGGCCATCTTCGGTTTGGTTTGATCTTGCCCAAGCAGGGGCTTTAGCGACACTCAATAAGATATTAAATCCGGGTCGTGCCGCAGACTCCATCTGACGCTCGAATAATTGTAAGCGCTCGGTATCCTGAGGGCCATTGGGTTGCAAAAATGCCCAATTGACCTGTACCTTAATCCAGCCTACGCCTGTTTCTTGTGCGAGGCTAATGGCTACTTCAAAATCGACCTGCTCCGACTGTGAGTAAATTTGCAACCCCATCCGAGAATAATCTAGACGGGGGACGGGCGTGGGGGACGGACCCGGTGTTTCAGTCGGACCGCCAGGTGTGGGCGTAATGGTCGGGATAGGGACGAGGGTTGTGGTGACGGGTGGCAGTGTTGGCAGCACATAATTCGGATCGGTTACGGGGCCACGGAAAGTTGCCGTCGGCATAGATGGGTCAGGTGTGTTGCTGGGGGCGGGTGTGTTCGTCTCTGTTGGAATAGTGGGTGTAGGTGAAAGGGTAGGTACGCCTGTTTCCGTTGGTGTTTGGGTGGGTGCCAATGTTGGTACAGCGGTGGCGGTGATTGCGTTAGGATCAAGCGTGGGCGTAACAACAATGACGATAGGCTCTTGGGTGGTGCAGCCAAACAGGAGCATCATCCCGACTATGACCAAAATAGCTGAAAATTGGGAGTGTTTTATCATTCTCATGAGGGGCATACTACCACAGCCCTGTAGGATGCGCTACGGCGTTTGATGAGACTTCTTGCGTGATGTTGGTGTATTTCCGTGCTATAATAGAACATATATTCCCATTTGGTTGGTTGACATCATTTTGTTCACGCCCTAGAATGAGGCGAGTTCTTATTTCCGAGGAAAATTTATGAATATTGGTGATATTCAACAGGTGAACATCGAGCAAGAGATGCGCGATGCTTATCTGGATTATGCGATGAGTGTTATTGTGGCGCGGGCGCTGCCGGATGCGCGTGATGGGCTAAAGCCGGTTCATCGCCGTATTCTTTATGCAATGTATGATATGGGACTGCGTGCTGATACTGCTTATAAAAAGAGCGCACGTATTGTCGGTGAGGTGCTGGGTAAATATCATCCGCATGGCGATGCAGCGGTCTATGAATCGATGGTACGTTTAGCGCAAGATTTTTCGCTGCGATATATGCTGGTGGCAGGGCAGGGCAACTTCGGCAGCATTGACGGTGACGGCGCGGCTGCCATGCGCTATACCGAGGCACGGATGGCAGAAATTGGCGAGGAACTCCTCGTCGATATTGGGAAGGATACCGTCGATTTTACTGATAATTTCGACGGCAGTTTGCAAGAGCCGAGTGTGCTGCCTTCCAGCTTCCCGAATTTACTTGTAAATGGGTCGTCTGGGATTGCGGTGGGCATGTCTACCAGTATTCCGCCGCATAATCTGAATGAGATTTGCGACGCGCTGGTTTATATGCTGAAAAACTGGGAAACGCTGGACGATATTGGTGTTCAGGAACTCATGAAGTTCGTGAAGGGGCCAGATTTCCCGACTGGTGGGCTGGTCTATCGCCATCAAGATGGCGGAGAGGGCGAAGATACCCTTGTTACGGCCTATGCGACGGGGCAAGGGAAGATTATCGTCCGCGCCAAAGCCCACATTGAAGACATGGGGCGGGGCAAAGCACGAATCATCATCAGCGAAATGCCGTATCAGGTCAACAAAACGACCTTAATCGAGCGTATTGCGACGGTGGTGCGTGAAGGCAAAATCGAAGGCATTGCTGATCTGCGCGATGAATCTGACCGTCAAGGGATGCGTTTGGTGGTTGAACTTCAGCGCGGCGCGGAACCTACTCCGGTGCTAGCGGCATTGTTTAAACTTACGCCATTGCAGGATACATTCAGCATTCGTATTTTGGCGTTAGTAGAAAATCAACCGCGTTTATTGAGCCTAAAACAAGCGCTGCGGGTTTATCTCGATCATCGGCTTGTCATCGTCCAGCGCCGCAGTGAATATGATCTGGCACGGGCTAAGGAACGCGCTCATATCCTTGAAGGTTTGCTTAAGGCGTTGGATCACTTGGATGAAGTCATCCGCATTATTCGTGCTTCACAAACGACTGAGGCCGCCCGCGATAATTTGATGAGTGCCTTTAGCTTGAGCGAAATTCAATCGCAGGCGATTCTTGATATGCAGCTACGCCGTCTCGCTGCATTAGAGCGTAAAAAGATACAGGACGAATACGATGAGAAAATCAAGCTGATCGTATATTTTGAAGGACTGCTGCAAAGCCCTGAGAAGATGCGTAGCGTGATTTCTGAAGAGCTGAGTGTCATCAAATCCGCTTATGGTGATAAACGCCGCACCGTGATTGTGGATGGTACCGCCAGCAGTGCGCGGGTGGAAGATTTGCTGATGCCAGAAGAAAAGACATGGATTACGTTGACGACCAGCGGCAAGTTAGCCCGTACTATGACGGATGCTGCGCCAAAAGTCACGAGTGCTGCTAAAGAGCCGCCACGTTTTATCCTAGAAGGTTCGACGGCGCATATCCTTTATCTGTTCAGTCGTAAGGGGGAATGTGCCACGATTCCGGTTCAATCGCTTCCGCAAGTTGAAGAGCCTACCGAAGGCGCACCGTTTAATGATTTATGTCCTTTTAGCAGCAAGGAAGAAATTGTTACGGTATTGAGCCTGCCGGGAGATTTAGAAACCGGCTATTTATTCTTTGCCAGCGAAGGGGGGCAAGTGAAGCGCATCCGCTGCCAAGATTTGCCGGGGATGTCTTCTAACGCTTTTGCTGTGATGAATGTTGGCGATGATCGTCTTTCGTTTGTCTTCTCAACGGACGGTGAGCGTGAAATTCTGCTCACCACTGACCAAGCCCAATCAATCCGCTTTAAAGAGAATGAAGTGCGTCCGACGGGTTTGCCTGCTGGTGGGATGCGTGGGATTAAGCTGCTTGGTGAAAAAGATAAGGTTGTTGGCGCAAATATTGTGGTGGATGGCGCTTATGTCTGGACGATCACTGACGATGGGATTGCTAAGATTTCCGAAATGAATGAGTATCCCACGCAGGGACGCGCTGGCGGGGGGGTCATTACGATGCGGCTCGGCAAGACCAGCAAGGCTGTTGCAGCGACAGCGGTGGGAAGCGCGAATGATACTGTCATTATTTTGAGCAACAAAGATAAAGCAAAACCGACCAAAATTGGGGCAGCACCAGTGGTGAAGCGCGGAAGGGCGGGCGGCTCTGAAATCTTTAAACCAACCCGCCAGAACGAAGCGATTGCAGGCGTGGTGATGTATCAGGAGCGTTATTCTGCGCCCGATTTACTTCCCGAATCTATTCAAACACTGGTTGAGCCGGAGACAGAAGCCTCCTAATTGTTAAGGCGGGAGGACGACCCATCATCGCTCCTCCCGTTATAGCTTAAATCATAGGACTTACGCAGGTGAGCAAGTTTTGAGTTAAAAGTTGTTGGTCTGTGGGCCTTTGTAAGGACAAAGAGTTTCCCTTACAGTTGGTTTTAACTAAAAACTAATTACTCTGAACTCCGCAACTTCTAATCAAAGGGAATGTTCGAGTTCGCGGCGAATCGTGGCTGCCATTTCTTGTAATTGTGCATCTGGAAAAATTCCTGGCTCACTGCTTAGTTCTGCTGAAAGCTGCGCGTAAACTGCCAGCGCGTCGTCGTGCATATTGAGTTCGTGGTAGAGGCGCATAATGTTGGAGACTAACTCTCCGCGCTGACGATTGATAGCCGCCGCCTGCAAATATAAGCCAAGCGCGTGCGGTTTATCGCCTAATTCCTCTTTTGTTTTGGCTAAGGCTGCTAAGGCTTCTCCGTAATTTTGTGCCAATTCCATTCGGCGACGTTTTGTCCAATCGGCCTCTGTTGCACTTAAATAAGGGCCTTGATAGAGGGTAGTGGCGCGTGTTAATAGAGAGGCCGATTCTTCCAAAGGCGCGATGGCACTGTTGTTGACCATTTCTGTGAATAAAATAACATCATAACTCAGCCTAATATCGGGAGAGATGCGGTAAAAACCTGACCAATAGGTGGTTAAATCAATCCCAAGAACTTCGCTGATTTTACGTTTGGTAACATGAAACACGTTGGTGGCCTCGCGCACAGGCAGATTAGGCCAGAAGGTTTCAAAAATCTCGTTGCGTGTCGCCATGCCACGATCTACAAGATAGAAAAAGAGTGAACGCGGCAGTACACCATCCCAATTATCGACACTCTGCCCATTGAGCAAAACTCGGCCTTCGCCAAAAGCCCGAACTTCGAGTAAGGATGCTGCCTCGTCACGGCGGGCATAATCCCACAACATGATCGGCTCGTCATCGGGGATAAAGGCGGTTTGATGACGTAATTCCTCATTCTCTAACACACACTGGGGCATTTCTCGGCTGAAAAGGATAATTCGTCCACTACCTACTTCATGGACGATTTGTTCGAGGAAAAAATCAAGCTCGTCTGGCAAGGCGCGATCACATTCGTCAACGATGACGACGCTGGATTTAGGCAAAGCGGCGCTGCCGTTTTGGGTAGAAATCGCTTGTTCAAGCTGTTCACGGAGCTGAGTCCGATTGAGCTTTGCGCCACTAAAGCGTGTATAAATGGCTTGGTCGTCTAAAAATACACCCAAGACCACATGCTGTTCAGCATAATTTGGATGCACAACAACAAGCCGAATTTTGGAGTCTAACGCTTGTAGCTGTTGGATGACAAGCTCTCGTAAGTGATTGAACATAACGCATTCTCCGATTTTAGTGGTACGTTTGACTGTAAAACACAAGACGAGGCTTTATATACACATGATCTTAAGAAGATAAGACCTGTATTCATAATAAGGCACTTCTGAATCTTTGGCAACCACTTACAATTTAGATTCTAGGTCGCTTTTTACGCTGAATTACAGCGATAGGCTTCTCGTACACTGCGAATTGTTTCGATTTTGGAAAGGACACGAGTCAACTGCTGATTATTGCCAATTTCCATGGTGATATGGAGGGTGGCGATCTCTTGCCGGGTGGAAACGCGCACTTCGGAGATATTGACTTTTTCATCGGCGATGATGGTACTAATATCGCGGATCAGCCCCTCTCGATCATAAGCGATAATTTCCACTGGGACGGAATAGCGGCGTTCAGGGTTAATCCCGCCCCAAGAAACGTCAATCAGTCGCTCTGGCTCGCTTAAAGAAAGCATATTAGAACAATCCCGGCGATGGACGGTTACACCGCGTCCGCGTGTGACATAGCCTACAATTTCGTCTCCCGGCATCGGGCTGCAACATTTCGCCATACTGACGAGCAAGCCGCCTGTCCCTAAAATCGTCACACCGTTGCCATTGGGGTCATCTTGAACAGATGGTCCGGTACGGGGTTTGACCTTAAGGAAGGAGTTGGAATCCTTCAGGCGCTGTTTTTCGCGTTCCTCGTCTAATACCTTGTGGGAGATTTGTGCGCCGTTAATGTCGCCTGCGCCGACTGACGCAAGGAAATCTTCAACCTTTGCAATATCAAAAAGATTGGCGACGGCCTCAAACGACATGCTATCCAATACACCCATGCGCTTAAGTTCGCGTTCTAGCACTTCGCGCCCTAGCACGATATGTTTGTCACGATTCAATTTGCGGAAGTAATAGCGGATTTTATCACGCGCCCGCGCCGTATTAACGTAGCCTAGATCAGTATTCAACCAGTCCATACTAGGGCCGCCACGTTTAGACGTGAGGATTTCTATTTGGTCGCCTGTTTTGAGTTGATGATCGAGGCTGACGAGCCGACCATGAACTTTTGCGCCCCGGCACCGATGCCCGATTTCGGTGTGGACATGATAGGCAAAGTCGATAGGCGTAGCGCCCACAGGCAGATCAATAATATCGCCGTGCGGGGTATAGGCGTAAACGCGATCTTGGAAAACTTCACTTTTCATCGTGTCAAGGAAGGTTTCGGGGTCGGCGTTTACGTCGGGGCCAAATTCCATCAAGCGGCGCAGATAACTTAAGCGCTCGGCAAATTTTTCGTCATGCTGGCGATTACCTTCTTTGTAGCGCCAATGGGCGGCGACCCCATATTCAGAGTGTTCGTGCATCTCCCATGTGCGAATTTGCACTTCTACCGTTTTGCCGTTTTTGTCGATGACGGCGGTATGCAGACTTTGATAAAAATTATCCTTGGGCGCGGCGATGTAATCATCAAATTCTTGCATGATGGGTCGCCATAGGCTGTGGACAATACCCAGCGAGAGGTAGCACTGTGGAATGGTGTCGCAGATGACGCGGATGGCACGGATATCATAAATTTCACTAAAAGGCAGCCCTTTGCGTTGCATCTTTTTGTAGATGCTATAGATGTGCTTAGGTCGCCAGCTAATGGCGGCGTTTTCGATGCCGTGCTTGACGAGTTCGGCGCGAAGGGTATCCGCGACATTTTTCATGTAGGTTTCACGGTCAATGCGGCGTTCTTCAAGGTTATTGGCGATAGATTTATAGGCATCTGGTTCGAGGTAACGGAACGAGAGGTCTTCCAGTTCCCACTTAATTTGCCAGATTCCCAGCCGATTGGCTAAGGGAGCGAAAATATCCATCGTCTCTTTGGCGATGATTTTTTGCTTATGAGCGGGCATATAGCCGAGTGTCCGCATGTTGTGGAGGCGATCCGCCAGTTTGATGAGGACGGTGCGAACATCATCCCCCATCGTGAGCAGCATTTTGCGGATATATTCCAGTTCGCGGTTGGTGTCACGAGGGCGTTTGCCTGTTTGGTCTTTTTCAACATTGATCGGCAGTTTTTTGAGTTTGGTTACGCCGTCGATCATCCGTGCGATACTTTTGCCGAATTCACGCTCAATGTCGTCAATCGTCACGTCAGTATCTTCTACAATATCGTGCATCAGGGCGGCAGAAATCGCTTCCGCATCTAGTTTCATATCGGCTAAAATGCTGGCAACAGCGAAGCAGTGGGTGAAATAGGGTTCGCCCGATTTACGGATTTGTCCGGCGTGGGCAATTTCGGCACGTTGATAGGCGCGTTCTATGAGGGCGCGGTCATTTTGGTTGAGGTCGGTTAGCGTAGTCAGCAGCGAATTTAGATCCGTCGCAGTGGATATAACGGTTGGAGGCATAGTTTACACCCCGGAAATCCAGATTTTTAAGATGTTAATCAATGATTATAGCGTACATTCGGCCTTTTCATCCAAAAGACATAACGGCACAATAGATATTTAACGGACTTCTTATAGTTGGAGGGCAAAACATTGACCGACTTATTAAATGTTGATACAGCGCTTGAACGTATTTTAGCGCAAATTGAACAAGTAGGTGCTGAAGAGGTAGATTTTAGTGAAGCGTTGGGGCGTGTGTTGGCGGTGGATGTTTATGCCAACCTCAATTTGCCGCCGTTTGCCAATTCTAGTATGGACGGATATGCGGTACGTGCAGCCGATATTGTCAGTACTCCGGTTGTATTGACGGTTGGGATGGACATCACAGCGGGCAAAGTGGCGGAGCGTGGCTTAGAATCTGGTGAAGCTGCTCGTATCATGACGGGTGCGCCGATGCCGGAGGGTGCGGATGCTGTTGTCCCGGTTGAAGATACCGATGGAAAATGGGATAGCCAAGGAGAAACACCTGCCTCAGAACAAGTCACCATCCAAAAGAGCGTACAAGCTGGTGCTTATGTGCGCTCTATCGGGGAGGACATTACCGAAGGACAACTTATCCTCACTGCTGGTACTTTGTTACGTCCACAGGAAATCGGTGTCCTTGTGGGTTTGGGAGAAGCAAAAGTTAAGGTCATCCGCAGACCTCGTGTCGTGATTTTATCGACGGGCGATGAGCTTTTGGGCGTGGGTGAGCCACTTGTCCCTGGTAAAATTCACGATATGAACAGCTATGTGCTGGCGGGGTTGGTCACAGAGTATGGTGGTCATGCGCTTCGCTTGCCGATTGCGCGGGATACACTGGATGAAATCCGTACCTTGTTTAAGACGGCACTCATGCAGCAACCGGATATGATAATTAGTTCGGCGGGTGTCTCTGTCGGTGCGGCGGATTTTATTCGCACGGTTCTGGCAGAATCCGGGGAAGTCGATTTTTGGCGGATTAATTTGCGCCCTGGTAAACCGTTGGCCTTCGGGCAGGTGCAGGGGATTCCGTTTTTTGGGCTGCCGGGTAATCCTGTTTCGGCGATGGTGACATTTGATGTGTTAGTGCGTCCAGCTTTGCTTAAACAGGGTGGTCGCAACCAAGACTGGTCAATCGCTGAGGCTATTCTCACCCACGATCTGCAATCTGACGGACGACGAAGCTATATCCGGGTAAAGCTAGAAAGCAAAGAGGGCAAACTTTATGCGACGAGTACAGGTACGCAAAGTTCCGGCGCGTTAACATCAATGGTGATGGCGGATGGGTTATTGATTATCCCAGAAGACCTCATTGATGTTAAAGCGGGTATAGCCCTGTCGGTTCGTCTGCTGCATAAGTGAAGCGCAACAAGATAAGTTTTAAGACGAGTCGTTTTCACTCGTTAACGGGTATACGTTAGTCAATAGAGGAGCATGGGATTATGTCTGTCAAACAAGCGGAACAAACGGTGGGTAGCGTCGAAGGAGCGCAACCGCGCTTTCAGCTTTCGCTGCGGCTCATCAGTATCCTATTGGTGATTTTTGGATTAGGCATCAGTGGCTATCTCAGCTATGTAAAGCTGACTGATGTGCCGATGGTATGTAGCGCAAATGGCGCATTTGACTGCGGCGCGGTGCAGGGCAGTGTTTACTCTGAATTGGGTGGTATTCCGATTGCGTGGATGGGTTTCGCTGTCAATATTCTGATGCTTACTATTTTGCTTTTAGAGCCGCGTGTTGAATTTTTGCGGCAAAGTGGTAATGGGGTCATGCTACTTTTTGGGATCGTACTATTTGCGGCATTGTATTCTGTTTATCTGATTTATATTCAAGGTGTAGTGCTGCAAGCATGGTGTATGTGGTGTTTAATGCACGAGGCTTATATTTTTATCTTGTTTGGCGTGACATTGTGGCGTGTAATCGTGATTCTCTCCAAAACAGAGGTAGAAGCGCACTAAAACACCTTACGATGATACTAAACGTTGGCGTAGTGCCTCAAACATGAATAATGCGCCGGAAACCGACACGTTCAGCGAATCGGATAAAACGCCTTCCATAGGGATGCGGACGCGGCTGCTGGATTGGGACAACCAATGAGCATCTAGTCCGCGATCTTCCGTCCCCATAATGACGGCAGATTTTTGGGTGAAGTCCACTTCAAAAATGGACTTTTCGCCTTCTACGGCTGCCGCTACGATTTTATAAGTCTTTGAGTGCAGAAAGTCAATCGCGGTGGCGCTGCTAATGCTGTAGATATTGTTCAGGAATACTGCCCCGGTGCTGCTGCGGATGATGTTTGGATTATACAAATCGAGCGCAATGTCAATGAGTAAAACCGCTTTAAACCCGGCGGCATCCGCAGACCGAAGTAGTGCGCCGATGTTGCCGGGTTTTTGTAAATTGACTAAGCCCAAGATATATGATGCACTGATTTCGTGAAGGTAAGAGACATCTTTGTGCTGCGTCTGCTTAATAACGGCGATAACGGGCGATGGGTTCTCCCTGTAGCTGAGTTTTTCCATGATTTCGCGGGAGACTTCATAAACAGGTGCCGCTGGGAGCGTAACATCATTGTGATCTAAAGCAGGGCAGTAAAAAAGATAGTCAATCGCGTAACCACAGGTTACGGCGCGTTCTAAGTCGCGCTCGTAATCAATCACAAAGCGTTTTTCGCTCTCTCGACCTTTTTTATCGCGCAGTTTGTTGATCTGTTTTACGCGGGGATTTTGTAAGCTAAGGATGCGTTCCATACGTTTTTATTTTTAGGTCACAGATAAGTTTATTAAAGAAAACATGAACCACAAAGGTCGCAAAGACTCGAATTCAAATTCTTGGTATCTTGGCGGCTCAAAGACTTTAATTTACTGATATTACGTCACTAAGCGCGATATTCCGTAGGGGAGAGCTTCAAACTCTCTCCTACAAAAGAGCAAAATCTGCGTAAGGTGAGGCATTTAATTCTCATCAAAGAGGCTGCGGACAAAGTTATCCGGGTCAAAGCCGATCATATTGGCGATGCCTTCTCCCAAACCGACATACTGCACAGGTAAACCTAATTCTTGAAACACAGAAAAGATCATACCGCCTTTGGGTGTGCCATCCAATTTGGTGACGATAACGCCAGTGATGTTAATGATTTCCTTGAATTTCTTGGCTTGCTGGAGCGCATTCTGTCCGTTGGTGCCGTCGAGTACAAGCAGGACTTCATGCGGTGCGCCGGGAACGACTTTATCCGAAACTGAGCGAATTTTGACGAGTTCCTCCATCAAATTGTGATTGGTATGGAGCCGTCCAGCGGTATCGACGATTAAGATATTATAGCCGCGTGCTTTGGCGGCGGCGGTTGCGTCAAAAACAACAGCAGCGGGATCGGAGCCGGGTTTGTTGGCGATGACGGGTACGTCGGCACGTTTTCCCCATTGTTGCAGTTGTTCGATGGCGGCGGCGCGAAAGGTGTCGCCAGCAGCAAGCATCACTCTGCGGGCAGGCGGGTTGTTCAGACGGGCGGCGAGCTTGCCGATTGAAGTCGTTTTGCCAGAACCGTTGACCCCTACTACAAGCACAATCGAAAGTTCACGTCCGCTGACATCCAAGGGGCGGGGAACTTCTAGCAAAGAACGCAGCGATTCACGCAGTGCTTTTTGTAATTGATCGTTGCGCCGCAGCCCGCGTGATTTGAGGTCTTTCATGACGATTTCGGTGGTTGGGATGCCGACATCGGCTTGAATCAAAGTGGCTTCAATATCGTCCCAAGTCTCATCGTCAATTTCCGCCGCACCGCTTAACATGCCTGCCAGCCGCCCGAAGAACGACGTGCGGGTTTTAGTCATGCCTTTTCCAAATAGGCTCATTTTGTTGTCAGCCTTTAGTTGATTATTTTAGCAGGGATCTTCTGCTCTTAAATACAGGAAACAAACTGAGAATACGATTTTCGAGTATACCTGTGATACAAGGGCAGTTCAAGACTGGTATAATTGTGCTATAAAAGTCTAACGCTCGAAAGCATAAGTCGATGGATAACGAACTGACGCATCTTGACGAAACAGGCCGCGCCGATATGGTGGATGTCGGCGCGAAGCCAGAAAGTGAACGCATGGCGGTTGCTGCTGGGACAGTTAGAATGCAGCCGAAAACGCTGCGCTTAATCAGTGAAGGTGTGCTGAAAAAAGGCGATGTGCTGACGGTAGCACGTATTGCCGGAATTATGGCGGCGAAACGCACCTCAGAACTTATTCCGTTGTGTCATCCCATTCCTCTGACGAAAATAGGCGTTGATATCGAGATTGATGAGCAGGGGAGCGCGATACATATTACGGCAACGGCACGTACTGTTGGTAAAACGGGTGTCGAAATGGAAGCGCTGACGGCGGTGAGTGTGGCGGCGCTCACGATCTATGATATGGCGAAAGCGATTGATCGCGGAATGCGAATTGGCGATATTCGCCTGTTAGAAAAGCGCGGGGGTGTGCATGGTGATTATGCGGCTGACGAATAAGACACGCATCTGTCGCAGCCGGAAATGAAGTAGCCAAAATGTATTTGGGTGGGATTAAAGGTGAGTTATGCAGGTGAATGTGCTGTTATTCGCAACGTTAAAAGATATTGCCGGAAGCAATAAAGTCTCGCTGCTGCTGCCGGAGGAAAATGCGACAGTAGACGACATCAGGCGTGGCTTGATCGATCTTCATCCAGCGATTGAACGAAATGTGCAAGCGGCGATTGCGTCCGTGAATCGGGAATTTGCGCGGGGTGATAGTGTGGTTTTAGATGGAGATGAAGTAGCTTTCTTCCCGCCTGTTAGCGGCGGTAGTTCTGAATCACCAGAAAAACCTGAAATTTACCGTCTCCCAAATACGCCGATAGACCATGATGAAATCATTGCCACGATTACAACACCCGCCACAGGAGCAGTCTGCTTGTTTAGTGGTATGGTACGGGGGGAAACACAAAGAGAAGGTCATTTGCCGCAGACGATGCGCCTTGAGTATGAGGCTTATGAGCCAATGGCAATTGTGAAGATGCAGCAAGTGGCGGCAGAAATCCGTGAACGTTGGCCTTTGGTTTTGGGTATTGCTATCGCACAACGTATCGGCCTGCTGAAAGTGGGGCAAAATACAGTTTTGATCGCCTGTTCCGCCGCACACCGCGACGACGGGTGTTTTGAGGCAGCACGATATGGTATTGATCGCTTGAAAGAGATCGTGCCGGTCTGGAAAAAAGAAATCGGATTAGACGGAGAACGGTGGATTGAGGGGGGGTATCTGCCCTCAGTTGAGGATAACCACACCTAATTTTTCGGGTTACACTCTCACACAACTTGCACTATATTTTTTAAAAATTTATTTCCGGCATCATAAGGAGACAAACGCATGTCAAGACGTGTTGTCGTGACGGGTCTAGGGATGGTTACACCATTAGGCCACACCGTCGAAGCGACCTGGGATGCGATCAAAAATGGGCGGAGCGGTGTAAGCCGTGTGACTCGTTTTGATGCAAGCACTTATAACGTCCAAATCGCGGCGGAAATCAAAGATTGGGATTCATCGCCGTATCTGTCTGCAAAAGATTTACGCCGTCATGACCGTTATCAATGGTATGCTTACGCGTCAGCTTGCCAAGCTGTAGCTCATGCAGGCTTGCAACTCACTGATGAGCAGCGTCCACGCACTAGCGTTATTGTGGGGTCGGCGGTGGGGGGTGTAGAGAGCTATCATGACCAGACACTTTTAGTCGATCATAGTGGTGATTTGCGTAAAGTATCGCCTTTTGGCATTCCGATGCTGGTCGTCAATGGTGCCAGCAATATGGTGAGCATCATGCTTGGCGCGACGGGGCCTTCATATACACCTGTTTCGGCCTGTGCGACGGGCGCTGATTGTATTGGTCATGCGTTTGATCTGATTCGGATGGGCAAAATTGACCGAGCCATTACAGGCTGCGGAGAAGCACCGATTATCCCAATGGGACTTGGGGCATTTGATCGAATTCAAGCAACATCGCGGCGGAATGATGATCCTGCCGGAGCGATGCGACCTTTCGCAAAAGATCGGGATGGCTTGGTTTTCAGCGAGGGGGCAGGCGTTTTGGTTTTGGAAGAATTGGAAGGTGCGAAGGCACGGGGCGCGACTATCCTAGCGGAATTGGTGGGATATGGGTCTACATCTGATGCCTTTCATGTGACTGCACCAGAACCGGAAGGGATGGGCGCGAGCGAGGCCATTCGCCAAGCGATGCACAATGCTGAGGTGAATTTAACTGATATTCATTACATCAACGCGCATGGGACGGCGACCCAATTGAATGATCCGATGGAGACGAAAGCCGTTAAGCGTGTTTTTGGCGATCATGCCTATAAAATTCCGATGAGTTCTACGAAAAGTATGACTGGACACGGAATGGGCATGACTGCGGCGATTGAAGCCATTTTTTGTGTGTTGGCGCTGCGCGATCAAGTTGCACCGCCGACCATTAATTTGTACGAATCTGATCCAGAATGTGATCTGGATTATATCCCCCATACCGCCCGCGAAGTGAACATGACGGTTGCGATGAGCAATTCTTTTGGCTTCGGCGGGCATAACGTCTCTTTGATCTTTAAGAAATATGAGTAAAAATGGAACTGAACGAATTTGCGGAAATCCTCGGTGTGGAATTTAAGCAACCCGACCTATTGCGGCAGGCTTTGACGCACCGATCTTACATCAATGAGCAAACTGGTGAAGAAATTGGTGATAATGAACGCCTAGAATTTTTGGGTGATGCGATTCTTGATTTTATCACGGCGGATATGCTCTATGTGCGTTTCCCAGATATGCCGGAAGGGGGAATGACTCGTCTTCGCTCGGCTTTAGTACGGACGGAAGCGCTGGCGCAGATGGCAATCGACTGTCGATTGGGCGAGGTGCTTCTTATCGGTAAAGGTGAGGAAAACAGCGGCGGACGAGAACGTACTAATAATCTCTGTCGGGCATTTGAGGCAGTGATAGGAGCGATCTATCTCGATCAAGGGTTGGATATTGTCAAAGGATTTATCATCCCACGTTTGAATCAAATGCAGCAGTATGTTATGGAAGCGGCGATCCGCAAGGATGCCCGCAGCCAGCTGCAAGAATGGAGCCAAGCAGCCCACAACCTGACTCCAGTTTACCGTACCGTGTCCTCTTCGGGACCCGACCACGATAAGGCCTTTGAGGTCGAGGTTTTGATTGGGACGAGAGTGATCTCTACTGGCAGCGGACGCAGCAAGCAATCCGCCGCGCAATCGGCGGCAATCACTGCCTTGGAATTAGTCGAAAGCGGTCAGATAGAGATTTAGGACTTGCGTGGGGCGAAGTAGTTGTGTTCGCCCCAAATTTCCCTATATGCTTAACGCAGCCTGACTCCGATGACGGCAAGACGATGATCGGAGGCGGCATTGTTCTTGATAACGTTTGCACCTTCCAGCGGCAGGTTATTGGTCGTCCAGAGATAATCCAGCCGCGCTTGCTGTCCTGTGCGGACAAAGGTTGCCGAATCATCAAGTGATGCGCCTGCAAAGGGGTCATTTAATCCGGATTGTCGCATCCGCTGGATTAAATCTGAGTCGGGAACATTATTGAACGTTCCTCCAATAAGTGTGCGGCTGCGCCCTAATGAATCGCCTGTAAACTGATTACTGATGATATTGAAAATTTCATTAAGCTGCTGCTGCTGCTCTTGCTCTTGTTCGATTGGTGTACGTGCGGCATCTGTTGCCAGCAAAACCCCCAGCCAAGTATTGTAGAGCGTAATCACGCCGCCATCAGGACGGATTTGGACGCGCTGCAAGCCAGTTTGAATACCGATACTTGTCAGTGGATAGCCATCGTCAAAGACAATCTCGATGCGTGAGAGGACAGCTAATCCCTGTAAGCTGCCATTGGTAGGATAGAAACGCGCATCCATGCCTAGCCGCCGCGCCAACCATAAAACCTGATCGACCCCAAAACTGGTTAACCGTCCCGTTTCCACTTCTTGCAAAAGTACCACGTCCGCGCCACTTTCCAGAACTGCACGGGCGACAGCTTCAAGATCGTAATACCAAAATTCGTTATAGCCTGCGTGGACATTATAGGTAGCAACACGCACTAATTCAGGATTAGTCAGCCCTTCAACACGCGGAGGCCGTGCGGCGAGTGCGCCACCAATCGCTGCTGCCGCGATGAGGACAATCGCGGCAAAGGATTGAGCCATGCCGCCGCCGGGCCATGGAATGCGCCGACGGGTTTGCACCATGGGCAGGGCAGCGAGGAAGACACCGAGTAGAAGCACAATCAGCCCTAACCCGCGAAAACCACGCAGCAGCGGTGGGATAATATCATTCAAAAAGTTAAGCTGCGGTGCGAGATTGCGTACAAAAGCGTACTCAAAAGTGAACGAATCCGCAATGACGAGCAAAGTGAAGACAATCACCCCTAGAATGACCCAAATCGCGCTAAAATTGCGTTCTTTTTGGGCTTGTGGACGTGGCAGCCACCACCACATCATACTGACGAAAAATTGCGCCGTGACCAAAATGATAACCGCAATCGTGCCGCCGATTCTTGTACCAATGACGATAAGCAGCGCGACTAAGAGCATCCACGACCAGCCGCGCACACTACTGTCGAACAGGCTGATGAATTCTCGCGCTTTGACCCGTATCCAAGGGATGAGGGGGAGTAATGTCGCCGTGATTGTCAACGGTACAAGGATGGGATATAGGATATAACTGCCCGACCCGCGTGCGATCATCGCATTCGGCAGGGCGAGAAGAGCCATCTCCAAATAGAGCAACCCGCCCATGCCAATGCCACTCCAAATCGTCATAAGTCCTATCGTTACAGCGGCACGATCCTTACGTCGTCCTTGTTGGCGCTGTTGGAGCAATAGGGTGCTAAATGCGATTGTGACCACGACAATGGAAAGAATAAGTTGCAGCGATTGATAGGTTAGAACGGCATTGGCTGACCTGAGAACGATTGTTGCGCCTGACCAAGATGGATCGAGGGTGTTCCCGGCAGCGCGGAAAATCTGGTCGATAGCGATTGCAAGCGTAAAAAAAAGAGGTAGCGTTTGTGGGCGGTGGCGAGTGAGCAGGGTGATGTAAAATAAGCCGCCGCCAACTGCCATTGCCGCTCCTATCGTGCTGGAAAATGTCACCGAATCCGCTACCATAAAATAACGTCCAACGGCAGTGAGCGCTGCGCCCACTAATAAGAGCCAGCGTACCCGACCTATGAACAAAGTGAGCAATGGTAGGGAAATCATATAGATCAAGAAGGTGATCTCGCTGCTGGCTGTATTTGGATCGACCAAACCCGGCAACGCCCGATTAATCAAGGCTGGGTCAAGCGCGGGAAATTGGGAAGCGCTGGCGATGCGGCTGTAGAGCATCCCGACGAGAAAGCGCAGTGCCTGGATGAAAAACACACCAATCAGCGCCCCTTCAATCACAAAAAGGGGTTGTGGGCGCAGGGGAAAAACAGAACGCAGGCAACTAAGCATCAGGGTACTCCTGGGGTGTGGGTAACAATCCGCAAGAAAAATTTAGGAACAAGATTTTAAGCGCTAGTTAAGGTTTCCTGTACAAAGTCTACATGTGCTGTATAATTTCGCCAATTTCCTTACGGAAGAAATGGAGGCTGGTGATGGAAAAGGTTGATGTCATTTTAACTGGCGGCACAGTGATCACCATGAACAAAAAGTTCGATCTGATTTTTGGCGGCGCGGTTGCTATCCGCGAAAGTAAAATTGTCGCCATCGGCACGAGCGCTGAAATCGCCGCCCAATATGAAGCCTCTGAGATTGTATCTTGTGAAGGCCAATACGTCTTGCCTGGCCTTGTCAACGCACATACCCATGTTCCAATGACGCTCTTACGCGGCTTGGCGGACGATTTGCGTTTAGATGTTTGGCTCATGGGCTATATCATGCCAACGGAGCGCGAGTTTGTCAGCCCGGAATTTTGCCGTTTGGGTACGAAGCTGGCCTGTGCGGAGTTTATTCGTGGTGGGGTAACGGCCTTTGCAGATATGTATTATTTTGAAGCGGAGATTGCCGCTGCGACTGCTGAGGCGGGGCTGCGCGCGGTTTTGGGGCAGACGATCCTGAAGTTCCCTGCGCCAGATGCCGAATCGTATGAAGATAGCCTAGAGTATGCCCGCGAATTCATCGAGACGTGGCGAGATCATCCTTTGATTACGCCAGCGGTTGCCCCACATGCCCCTTATTCGAGTACCGAAGAACTGCTCAAGAAATCGGCGCAGTTGGCGATGCAGTATGATGTGCCGGTTCTGATTCATGTTTCTGAGACACGCACAGAAGAAGAAGACAGTCTTAGAGATTATGAGTTGCGTGAAGTCCCTTGGATGAAATCGACGGGACTCCTGAACGCCAAAGTTTTGGCCGCGCATTGCGTTCACGTCAACATCAGCGACATTGAGACGCTTTATGAGAATGATGCGACTATTGCACACTGCCCAACGAGCAATTTAAAGCTGGCGAGTGGGATTGCCCCCATTGGCAAAATGCTCGAAACGGGTGTTGTGGTGGGCATTGGCACAGATGGCCCTGCGAGTAACAATGATTTGGATATGTTTGAGGAAATCCGTTTGGCGGCAATTCTGGCAAAGACGGCACAGAATGATCCGACGGCACTCCCCGCTAGACAAGCGCTCCTGATGGCGACGCGGCAGGGCGCAGAAGCCTTGTTTTTGGGCGATGTAACGGGCAGCTTAGAAGTGGGGAAATATGCGGACATCATTATGATGGATGCGGAAACGATTCATAACACGCCCTATTTTCGGCGCAATCCTAATGCGGTTTATGCCGAGATCGTTTATTCCGGCAAGAGTACCGATGTGCTGCATGTGATGTGCCATGGACGCTGGCTGATGCGTGATCGGGAATTGCTCACGCTGGATTTACCACAAATCAAACAGCAGGCGCAGCAGTATGCCGCAAAGGTGGATATTTTCCTTGCCGCACATGAAGGTAATGCGTTGAGCAAGCTGCTGGCGGTGGGTGGTGTGGAACGAGCGGAGAGCTTTGAAGTTCAGGTCAAGGCGATGCTGAAAGATCAATCCATTCTCGAAAACTTGCTGGATCATCCCGATGTTGAAATTCTACGGATGACGCACTACAAGCAGTACGATACCTACTTTGTGTTCAATGATGAGCGTGATGAGGACGTGCGGGTGCGCTATCGGGAAGATGATCGCGTGGATTCAAATGGCGATGTCGGCGAAGTCCGCACCCGTTTGACCTTTACGACACGTACTAAAGAGAACGAATTTGACTCAGCCGTGCTGCTTTCTCACTCGCGCTTTATCGCCCCGGCAGATCGCCCGCTGCGCTTTTATCAGGAATATTTTGCTGGCAGTACCCAGCGTGAACTGCATAAAGAGCGTATGCGCTATCATATTCACTATCAAGGGGTCTTGTTCTACATCAACATTGATAAAATGCTGAAGCCCGCGCTTCCAGATGCGTTCATCGAGATCAAGAGCCGCACTTGGTCAGAGACCGATGCGGAGATCAAAGCGGCACGTATCCGCGAAATGCTGGATATTTTGGGATTAACTCATGCGGATGTCATACGGATGGAATATTTAGAGATTACCGCCCAGCCAAGTTAAAACCATCCATAATGTAAAAATTGCTCATGTTAGTTGATAAAAACGCAGAGGTAATTTCTACTTCTGCGTTTTAGATTCAATTGGGACTTTGGTTCGCTACTGTATGAACGAGCCATTTAAACGCCTTATCTTGTCCCTAAAAAGCTGAAAGGCGAACCCTCATTTTGACACAATAATCTGATTTTGCTCACTTCACAAAGGTCTAATCATTATTTAATTTTGGACCATCAGCATAGTGAGCTTGCCCCGTCAGTTCGGCAGAGCAGGCTTCGCAATCTATTGTGTTAGCTTCACTAAGGTTGTCCACGATCACTTACCAGTAATCCTCGTAACCATCATATTGTTCTGCGTAACATTTATCGCACAAACGGTAACGATGATTGATCGGTAGCACCCGTCCACACTGCGGACAGCGTCTAGATGTATCCAATTTTTGTAGCAAGGCGCGATCAATATTTTCCGACCATTTAAAGCGTAACTCGCGCACGTCTTCATGATGGGGCGCATAATCTTCAAAGTCGCGCCGCTGCGAAAGCCATAGGTAAATATCGGCTCCAGCAATAGCGAATTCTGTTTGTTCTAATTCCGCACTGCTCGTAATGCGAGAAGGGGCGGGGATAGGTCTGGGCATGGCACGACCTGAGAGAATTGCATCGGCGCATTTGCGCCAGTAGCCTCGGCTGCTGTTGCGCGTAGGGGCATTAATGAGCTTGAGCGCCGTCGCCAAACCGACTTTTTCGACTTCCTCACGGGTCAACATTTTGGCAAGTTCAATCGGTTCGGTCAAATCGGCAGTGCTGATTTTGTCGCGGAGATTATCTGGGATAGATTGCAGCGCTGACCATTGAATAAGCTGATCTGCTAGGTCGCCTGGGATCATAATGAGGTCATCATAAGTGGGGGATACACGGGCGTGAGTAAGCGTAATTGGCTCGGCATTGAATAAACGGCGGATAATATTTAGATTACGCTTGTTAGTCGCACCGATCACACCTGCATTAGAAAAACCGAAGCGCCCGGCGCGTCCGCCGATTTGTTGAACTTCAGCGGTGGTCAACAGCCGTTTTTGTTTGCCATCAAATTTTTCTATTTCATAAAAACAGACGTAATCGGCGGGTAGATTCAGCCCCATTCCAACGGCATCTGTCGCAATACAAATTTCGGTTTCTCCGTTAGCAAAACGATCTGCTTGCTTGCGGCGAACTTCCGGCGGCAAGTTCCCATAGACGACGGAAACGCGCCGTTTGCTTTGTTCTAAGATTGTTTTAAGGTGTAAAACAAGCTGCCTAGAGAAGGCGACTAAAATCGTATGTTCTGGGAGTTTTTCCAATGACCACGCCTCCTCCGCAATTGAAATCGGAGCGAGCCGTTCATGGCGGATGACTTCAAGCGGGATAGTTGCGGCTTGGGCGAGTTGGTCAATTAAACCTTCTGTTGTAGTGGGCGCAATGACGTGAAGTTCTGGCGATTGTGCCTCCATCAAGGCGCGTGTCCATGCCCATCCTCGATCTGCATCAGCTAGCATTTGCGCTTCGTCGATGACGACGCATTCCCCGCTATAGGATGGATTGAACATCTCGATAGTGGCGGCGGTGATGGTTGCGCCGGGAATATCGATGTGTTCCTCACCTGTAAGTAGATTACAGGGTGTCCCGCGTTGATTTAGGCGATCAAAAATTTCAAAAGCCAATAAACGCAGCGGCGCGAGATACCATCCACTGCCTGCCTCTTCTAAGGCAATCAGCGCATCATGGGTTTTGCCGCTGTTGGGTGGCCCGATATGTAATGAAATGAACTGATCGCCGCGTCCTTCATGCGCCCATGCGGGGAATGCTGCCAAAAGACGATTACGAAGTTCGCTGAGTTGTTCGCGTTCTTGGCGACGTGCCTCGCGGATATGCTGTTTTCGTACTTCGCGTTTCGCTCGCCTTTCTTTACGTTGTTCCGCTTTGTGCTCGTGTATGAGTTCGCGGAATTCATGAAAGGTCTTTGGTAAGTCCCACTGACCGCGCAAATCTTGCCATGTTAGCATCCCATTTTTTAGGCCTGCCTTTGCCAGCCCTTTTTTCATTTCCTCATACGTGATGTTACGTGCGAGGATGAGGTCTTCCATTGGGATGCGCTGATAGGCGGTAATTTGCTCTAACCGGATCGTATCTGCTAATGCGCCTTCCACTTCGTAGGCGGGAATCCGCACTTGATTTTCCGGGTCGATAAAACTTACAAGCACGCCTTTTACGATGGCTTGTTCAAGGGTAACTTTTTTGACCCCCAGTCGGTTGAGCGCTTCGTTTAGGGTATAAGAACGCGCAGTTACTTGGCTTTGGAAAGTCTTTATATCACGGCGTGGATTGGGTTTAAAGACTTCTCCACACTGCTCTAACAAGGGCTGCCACAATTCATCTGGAGTAGGAGTTAACAGTGGGTTGGAATTATTCATTTTACTTTGGTCTAATCCATCGGATTTATCAAGCGGAAGCCGTGACCGCGTACTGTGATGATATATTGGTTATCCGGGTCGTGTTCGGCTAATCGGTCACGCAAGCGGCGAATGAGGGCATCAATGGCTTGTTCACTTACGCCTTCTCCCATCACATCGGGCCACACGGCTTCTACGACTTCATCACGGGTGCAGATGTGACCGTTGCGATTATAGAAGAGTTCAATCAAGCGATATTGTGGGAGGCTCAACGGCGGGTCAAGTTCTTCATCGCCGATAAAAACACGTCGCGCTTCTCGGTCAATGCGAAGCCGTCCCCCGATGTGATCGGGTAATTCAAACGGGAGTGGGGCAGTCGCGCCGGAACCAATAAATAGGATTCGTACTGCCAGGGCGATATGAATCTCATCGCCGTCATACAGATCGCGCTTGCCCGTCAATTTTTGTCCGTTCACCCACGTTCCGTTGCGGCTTTCTAAATCTTCGACCTGATAGACACTTTCGGTTCGCACAATGCGGATGTGCTGGCGGGATATCTGGCGTTCTGGAATGACAATAGTACATACATCATCGCGTCCGATAATGGTCTCATCTTCGTTTATTACCCAATGTTGATTGGCGTATTTTCCTTCAATGACGGTAAGAACGGGTTTTTCTGGTCTGCGCTCAGTCATAAAAGCCTTCTTGCCTTTCTTGACGTGTTCTTAAATTCAATTGATTGCTCTATTATAACAGGAATGACTAAACCCGGATTCTATTGGACACTGACGGGTATATCCACCGAATCCGACTCGGTTACACCGACCCATAGACCTTGATCGCCATAGATAGCGACACCTGTACCTACGGCTGAGGCTGTCCCGCTTGTATTGTTCCGATAAAACGCCTTGACGGAGCCAGAGCCTGTGCTGACAATTGATAAATCCGACGGGGCGAACTGATTCGGCTGTATCAGCGCACGATGGACACAGCGCTGGCGCGGTCCGAGCAGGCGAATTTGTGTTTCTGGGTAGCCACCGACATTTTGTGCCGCTGCTGGAACGGGGACATTATTAAAGGCGATCCCCAAACCGCTTTCGCCCGTCCCTGTGCCAATGACAACGCGTTCTGTGGTGACGAGAATGGGTATTGTGCCGATGGTATTATTGGTAACTGTTATCCATACCACCAGTGGCCCATCAATCGCTGCAGGAAAATCGCTGGTTTTGATAGTTAGGCTGATGGGTGGGTTGACTCGGTTGGAGACAGCCCGGCCTAGCAACGATTGATGAATGGCACGTTGATCGCCTGCCCGCAGCCAATCACAGGGTACGCCCTCATAGACAAAGGGAAATTGATCGGAGAGCAGGCGCGGGAGGACATTTGGCCCCGCAAAGACTGCCAATAAAATCAATAAAAAGATACCCGCTATCGCGTTAGGATTTTCGGTACGGCTCACGTAACGCATAAGTTCAAATATGCTCTTTCAGCCAGTGGGCGCAATTTTGAATTAGCACCTCTCCGGTAATCTGTTCTCCATTATGCCATATTATGCCGTTATCGTGTCCCCTAAACCAAGTGAGTTGCCGCCGGATAAAATCATGGGTGGCATTTTTGGTTTCAATAACAGCCTGCTCAAGCGATAAACCATCCAAAAGATGTGCTGCAAGTTGGGCATAACCTAAGCCGCTGAGGGAGGGAAGAGCGCGATTATAGCCTTTGTCTAGTAAAGATTGGACTTCTTGAACGAATCCTTGTGCCATCATTTGATCAACACGGTGGTCTGCGCGTTCATATAAGGTTTGCCGTTCTACCATCAGTCCAAGTTCAAAAATAGCGTAAGGGGGTGGTTTTTTGCGCTGTAATTCGCTAAAGAGCTGACCAGTTTCATAACAGACCTCTAAGGCACGGATGACACGGCGGACGTTATTCGGATGGATTTTTTCTGTGGCTGCCGGATCAATGGCGAGGAGCTTTTGATAAAGGGCTTCTGCACCGTTTAATACTGCGAATGATTCTAACTCGGCGCGTAAAATTTCATTGGGTGGGACTTGAGGGATAGACCAGCCTTCGGTTACAGCCGAGATATACTGCCCTGTACCTCCGACCAACAGCGGGAGACGTTGGCGAGCATGAATGTCATCAATGGCGGTATAAGCCATATGCTGATAACGTGCTAAAGAAAGATTATCGTCCGGCATAACAAAATCTATTAAGTGGTGGACTATTTGTTGACGTTCTTCAAGGGTGGGTTTGGCGGTGCCAATATCCATATAGCGATAGACTTGGCGGCTATCTGCACCGATAATTTCCCCATTCAGTGCTTGGGAGATTTTGATTGCTAAACCTGTCTTCCCAGCGGCGGTTGGTCCCAGAATGACGATGAGAGGCTGCGGTTTTGATTTACCAATCAAGAGCATTCTCCAGATGATCTATCAGAGGATCTCCAGAACGGGGGAGTGCGATGGCAATGACATCAATACGCCATGTGTGATTTTCAAGGTTGTGCGCTTGTAGGTAAAGTTGTGCGCTGGCAATCAACTTGCGCTGTTTGGCGCGATTGACGCTCTCGAAAGAAGCCTCTGTTGTCTCTGCATGACGGGTACGCACTTCGATGAAGATAATGCCTTCATTGCGTCCGGCGATAATATCAATCTCGCCGCGAGGACAGCGCCAATTTGTCGCAATAATGGTATAGTTCTGTTTTTTTAGATATTCGCTTGCCAAGCGTTCACCTATTTGGCCTGATTGCTGATTTTGACTCAACGAAACGATCTCCCACTTTTAGTCTTGATTAATTAATGATGCTCAGATCCTTCATTAATTCCATTTATTATACCATAATAATAAAGCAAAAAGGAGCGTATTCCTTTCCGCCCCTTTTGTGTGTTGATTTAAGTATTTGCGATCTAATCGGCGAGTTTTGGATCAAACGCATCACGGAGGCCATCGCCAACAATATATAGACAAAGGACGGTTATGGCGATCAGAAGACCCGGCGCGATAGCTAAATGGGGTGCCTGACGGATCAATTCTTGGCTGCTGGTGAGCATATTGCCCCAGCTTGGAGTAGGCGGTTTGATGCCGAAGCCCAAGTAGCTTAGGCCGGACTCAATAAGAATGAGGCCACCAATGGCCTGTGCTAGAGTAATCACGATAAGCGAAATCACGTTGGGTAGAATATGGAGATACATAATCCGAAAATCCGACGCACCAATAGCACGGGCGGCAACGGTGAATTCACGCTCGCGCAATGAAAAAGTTTCTCCCCGAACCAACCGCGTCGTCCCAGTCCAGCCAAGAAAGGCCAGCACGAGTACAAGGGTGCTAGGGGAAGGAGAGAGTACCGCACTAATAATAAGGAGTAAGAACAGGCTGGGAATGGAGTTCAGCGTTGTGATAAACCAGATCACGATGTCGTCCACGATGCCACCGTAATAGCCGGTTATGACACCCAGTGAAATCCCAATCACTACAGAAAGTCCGGCTGCTCCGAAGCCAATGCCTAACGAAACCTGTGCGCCATAGAGTAATCGGGCAAGATGGTCACGACCTAAATCATCTGTACCGAATGGATGCCCCTCTGCCCCCATATCGGCATAGATATTGCTCAGGGTTTGGTGGAAGGGATCAATGTTGAGCAGATCACAAATCACGGGTGCAAAAACTGACATCAATGTCATCAGAACAATTACGGTGAGCGCAACAAGCGTGAGTGGGTCGCGTGTCAAGCGATAGACTGCTTTTTGAAAAAGCGATTTACTACGAGGCTGCTTTTGTTCCAACATATTTAGGTTGACAATCGGAGCGGTTTGTGTCGTTGCCATGTTCAAATTCTTTCTTAAAATCGAATTCTTGGGTCGAAGACGGCGTACAAAATATCAGAAAGCAGGTAGCCGATGATTGTTAGCACAGCCCCGACAACGACACCTGCCATCACCAGTGGATAATCCAGGCTAGTTGTTGCACGGACGAGCAAGCGTCCCACCCCCGGCCAGCTAAAAATCGTTTCGGTAATTGCTGAACCACCTAGTAGGCCAGTAATTGTTGGTCCCAAAAACGTCGCCAGCGGGATCATGGCATTGCGAAATCCATGTTTAAACCAGACTGCCTGTGTGGTTAAACCTTTAGCGCGGGCAGTACGGACGTAATCGCTGCTAATCGTTTCTAGCATGGCAGCACGCATATAACGGGAATATCCAGCAACGCCGCCTAATGCCAGCACGAGCGTCGGGAGTACAAGGTACTCCAGTCGCAAATAAACCGGCGGACAGTCACCGCGCGTGACACCACAGCGCCCGCCCATGGGTAGAATATCCAGCCATTGACCGCCCGACCCAAAGACAATAATCAAAATAATTCCTAGCCAGAATACAGGTATCGCATCACCAATGACGGCGATAATACGCGAACCGTTATCAAACGCGCCACCGCGCCAGACCGCTGCCAGAATACCAATCGGAATACCTAGCGCTAGGCTAACGATAAGAACAATAACATTTAATTCTAAGGTTGCAGGTAAAAACTGACCAATCAACTTCAGCGAATCTTCCCGGAAACTGAATGATTTGCCGAAGTCGCCGCGCAGTATGCCGCGACGATCTCCCGGCGGTTCGGCAACACCATCTCCATTGGCATCAAGCGCGATCAGAAAAGAACGATCAGAGATGCCGTCGCCGTCACTGTCCCAGCGCAGCCAGTCGTCACCTACTAACCAGCGGAAATATTGGAGCGGCCATGGATCGTTTATACCCATCCGAGCCGCCATCGCTGCTTTTTCCTGCTGCGAAAATGATGGGTCATTAGTCATTAATGCCACCGGATCGCTAGGTGATGCCAGCATAATCATATAAGAAAGTAAAGTAATCCCGAAAAAGGTCGGGATCGCTTGAACAAGACGGCGGATGATAAATTTTGTCATAATACCAAACTCGCAATTTCGTTGAATTAGGAGACGAAAGCGCCGAGAAGATCACTTCTCGGCGCTTCGCCTTAGAATGTCTTACGTTTAGTCAGGTGTAATCACCCAAGCATCATTGTCATGCGCAGCAGCCCACTGAACTGGATTCCAGCCTTGAACCCAATTTTGCGCTACTGCCATCGTCTTGCCTGAATACAGGAAGATTACAGGCTGTTGTTCATAGAAGATGGTCTGAATTCTTTCATAGATTGCACGGCGTTCTTCGACATCGCATCCGGCTACAGTTGAGCCAGCATCAATCAATTCTTCGTATTCCTCATTGTAGTAGGAATAGCTGTTGAAACCGTCGTTGACAATATCTGATTCGACATTAAAGATGCCATCGGCACTGGGGTTTACAGGCAGACCGAGACCCCAACCTAAAATGTAAGAGTCGAATGTCTGTGCGCCCGTTTGTTCCAAAACCACACCGAAGTCGATCGCTTGGAAATCCACCTCGACACCGATGTCGGCCCACTGTTGATCCGCAACTTCACCGATTTGCTCACGAATGGTGTTGCCGGCGTTGGTAATCAGAGTGAACGACATGGGTGAGCCTTCAAAGGCGGCATCTACTTCAGTGGCATACAGGCAGCCCTGGCAGACGCGGGGCGTTGCAGTATCGTCATCGTCATCAACCCATCCAGCTTCTTCCAGTAACTGCGAAGCTAGCGCCGGGTCAAAAAGGCGTGGTTCAAGCTCGGCCTGAACCCAGTTGAGCGGGTAAGTGTGGGTATTAATACGGGTGCCATTGCCTTGCAGCACCCCAGCGACAATGCCGTCAATATCGATACCGTGCGTGAGGGCAATACGGACTGCCGGGTCGCCAAAGATCGGGTGGAGACCCTGATCGATCAGTTCGCCATTTTCGTCTACGCCATTTTGCGGGTTGGTCGGATCAGCCAGGTTAAAGCCAATATAGACATAGCTGTTGGCATCAGCTTCAAACACCTGGAAATCAGAGTTGCCGCGGAACTCGGCCTGACGGTTGGCTGGAACAACACCATACGTGAGGTCACCAGCCAGCAAGCGCTCAACCGCTACGTTGGTATCGGGCACGTTCTGTGCAACGTACTCGCCGGGGCTGACGAAACCGAGTAATGTATCCGGGTAGGATTGGTCGGCAATGACACTGTAACGCTCGGCGGGCGCGAATTCCAAGTCTTTCCATTGACCGAATGTCACAGTTGGAAGGGCGCGTGGGTCTTCGTCCATCAGAGCATAATCGGTGCCATAAAGTTCGCTGAAAATATGAGCAGGTACCAGCGAGACATCATTGATGTCGTTAAAGGCGGTGCAGTCGGCTTCGGTGAAGGTAATCACAACCGTATAGTCATCGGCGGCTTCAATACTGACGATTTTACCACCGGCAGGGGTTCCGTCATCGAGTGTCTCAAACATGCTGGTGCGCGGCGAGGAGGTTACACCGCTGCGGACAGCGCTGGTCGCATACACATAATCGGCAGCAGTAATCGGGGTTCCGTCGTTCCAGAACAAGTCTTGGCGCAGGTTAACCGTCAAAATAGTGCTGGTTTCGTCATATTCCCAGCTTTCCGCCACTGAGCCAGGGAGGTTCGGCGCGGGTTCACCCGTCACCGGATCAATTCCGACAATGGCGGGGTAAAAGAGACCAGTAACTGCCAACGAGGCGCTGTCACTGGCAAGAATTGGGTTGAAGGTTGAGGGATCATCGCCGAAATAGTAGTCGATAATCGTTCCACCCTCACCCGCACCTTCTGGGCCGGGGGGGTAGTCACCATCTTGCGCCAGAGCTGGGATCATCAGCGTGCCAAGAAGAATGACGGTCATGAGCATGACCAAAAATGCAAAAATCCTTTTCATCGAGTACTCCTTCTGTATAAGTAACTATATGGTTTGTTAATTTGTGTGAATTTCTGTTTTGGGGACATTCCACACAACATACGTTAGACGTATTTGCTTCAACATAACTAAAAACTGAGTGTTCTACAACAATTTAAAACAATTTAAATGGAGGTTAGATTTCATTTAAGTAAGGATGAATCACCAATTATGGGCAGCTTT
>Ga0105049_10001027_pt1 | contig 32386 bp, 24 predicted proteins | sample MAT06_FD_78087 | JGI IMG/M metagenome (GOLD analysis project Ga0105049, IMG submission 78087) | Freshwater microbial communities from Lake Fryxell liftoff mats and glacier meltwater in Antarctica - MAT-06 | ecosystem: Environmental > Aquatic > Freshwater > Ice > Liftoff microbial mat | place... | reverse complement strand
GCTACCTTTTCCGACCTCCTGTTAAAACCTCCGAGGTATTCTCAGACATCGATCCGATTTCACAGGAGCTCGCAGAGGTCGGAAGAGATCGGAGGTCAGGAGCCAAAAAATTCCGGACACTGACCGCTGAACTCTAACCTCTTCCGTCGTCCGTCCTCCGCTCCCTCTTCCTAGCTCCGGTAAAAACGCTCCGTCGATCGTCGTCTTTGCTTCACTTCCGACCGAGCAGGGGCAGTGCGGGTGCGTCGTTCGTACCCCTATTCTCCAGCTACCGCTCGACAGGGGAAACGCGCCCGCCTACTCTGAGGTCTTGACCCCGATCACCGTTCCCTTTCAGACGGTCGCCCGGCTGGCGGCTCCCTCGGACAACGTCGCGATTGCCATCGCTCGGATTGAAGCCGGCACGGTCGTGCCGATGGAGGGCCAGACGTTGACTTGTCCCCATACGGTGCTCGAAGGGCACCGTTTTGCCGTCAAGTCGATGGCTTCGGGCGATCTGCTCCTGTCTTGGGCGTTGCCTTTCGGTCGCGCCACGCGTGCGATCGCTCCGGGAGATTACGTCTCTAACCCGTCGATGCTCGAAGCGATGATGGTGCGGGACCATCAGCTCTCGTTGCCTTCCAAGGCTAATTTTGAAGATCGGATCGCTCCGTTCCAGTTGGACGAGGTCACGTTCGTGCCCGCTCCGCCTGTAGAACTGTTCGAGCGGCCGCGCACCTTCGACGGTTTTCGCCGGGCGGGAGGGCGAGGTGTCGGCACTCGCAATTTCGTGGTCATTCTGGGAACGACGTCGCGCACGGCGAGCGTCGCTCGCGAACTTGCCAAGCGATTTCAGCCGCTGGTCCGGCTTTACCCGGGCATCGACGGGGTCGTGGCGATCGCGCACACCGAAGGCGGCGGTCCTGAGGTGCCGAATAATGTCCGCGAAGTGCTGCGGGCGTTGTCGGGATTCATGGTTCACCCGAACGTCGGAGCGATTCTGGCGCTCGACTACGGGGTGGAGCCGATCGACAACCGTTTGCTGGAGTCTTTCATGCGCAGCGAGGGGTACGAGTTGAATCACGTTCTCCATCGCTTTCATACCCTGAGCGGCTCGCTCGCCGTGGAGATGGCGAAAGCGGAGGCTTGGGTCCGCAGCTGCCTTTCCACGGTTGCCGCGTTTCGCCGGACGCCCGAGCCGATCTCCGGTTTGCGCGTCGCTCTGCAGTGCGGGGGCTCGGACGCGTTTTCCGGCGTGTCGGGAAATCCCTTGGCCGGATCCGTCGTCCACGAGGTCATCCGTCATGGCGGCTCGGCCAGTCTCTGCGAAACGGACGAATTGGTCGGCGCCGAAAGCTATATGCTGCGCAAGGTCCGCGATCTGCCGACGGCGCGCGCGTTGCTCGAAAAAATCGCGGCGTTTACCGAGCGTCTTTCCTGGCACGACCTCACGCCCGAGGCAAATCCGTCGGCGGGAAATAAACTCCGCGGACTCTACAACATCGTCCTTAAATCCTTGGGAGCTGCGCACAAAAAGGATCCCCGTACCCGGGTCGACTGGGTGATCGACTACGGCGTGCGCATGAAGGCCCCCGGGTTTTTCTTCATGGATAGCCCGGGCAACGATCTCGAGGGGATCGCCGGACAGGTGGCCTCCGGATGCAATTTGTTCCTCTTCGTGACCGGCAACGGCTCAATCACCAATTTTCCTTTCGTACCGACCCTCAAGGTCACGACCACGACGCGGCGCCACGAATTGCTCATTCACGAAATGGACGTGAATGCGGGCCGCTATCTCGATGGCGAAAGCATGGAAAGTCTCACGGCCGAGACCTTCGAACTCGTCTTGGCGACGGCGTCGGGCCGTCGCACCCAGGGAGAGCACGCGGGGCATTCGCAAGTCTCGCTCTGGCGCAACTGGAGGCAGACCGATCGTTCGCAACTGCCTCGTCTGCGCGCGCGCCGCACGCCCGACGGGATCCCGGCGCTCGGCGCGGTGGCTGCACGCGACTCGATTCGGAAACACGGGCTTGCAGAAGCGACCGCAACGTTTTCGGTCGTTCCCCTTGGCGAAGAGCGGTGGGCGACGGAGCGGATCGGACTGGTCTTGCCGACCAGCCTTTGCGCCACCCAGATCGCCCGATTGGCGGCCGAGCGACTCACTACGCATGGTGTAGGACGCGACCGGGGAATCTCGCGTTACGTGGCGCTGATCCATACGGAGGGCTGCGGTTTCGGCGGCGATTCGATGTACAAACTGCTGCTTCGTACCTATCGCGGATACGCCACTCATCCCAATGTGGCGGTGGCGCTGCTCTTGGAGCACGGCTGCGAGAAGGTCCCCAACGACGTGATGAAACGGCAATTCGAAAAAGCGGGGGTGCCGTTGGACCGTTTTGGCTGGGCGAGCGTCCAGTTGGATGGCGGCATCGACAAGTCCCTCCAGAAAATCGAAACGTGGTTCGAGGGCCGGACTCCCACGCTGCCGGAGTCGGCCACGGAAACGGCGGGCTTCGAAGCATTGTCCATCGGGATTCAAACCGTCTCGGGACTTCTCGAGACGACCCGGCAGAGCCTCGTTACGTTTATCCTCAACGCGATCGCGGCCGGGGGAACCGTTCTCATCGCCGACTCCGATCCTCTCCTGCTCGAGCGAGGCGGATTGCGAACCGTGCTCCCACTCGAAGACGTGCCGTCCAGCCTGGACTACGGTCAGATGGCGCAAGAACCCGGCCTGCATCTTGTTTCGACCGAGACGACGGAATGGTCCGAAAACCTTGCCGGCTTGGGCGCGTGCGGCGCTCATTTGGTGGTATCGGCCATAGCGATTCATCCGCGAGAAGGGCATCCGCTCATCCCTGTCCTGCAGTTCGGCGAAGGGGCCAGGACGGGCACGCTCTCGCGAGAAAACACCGATGGGACCTTGACGGGCGATGCGGCTCCCGACCTCGCCTTGATTGTGGATCGGATGGACCGCCTCTTCCGGGGTGAGTACACTCCCGCGTCGCGAGCGCTCGGGATGACCCACTTCCAGCTCACCCGCGGTCTGCTGGGTATTTCGACCTAAACGTTTTTTGACTGTTGACACGAGGTCGTTCAACGAAATAGAAAAAACGTTTTAGCAATCTACCCTCCTTGCCCCGCGGTTCTTCGAACGGCCTGCGGACTGCGTTCTCCCCACGACCATGATCTTCAAACATTACTTCACCGCCTTTTCGTGTGCCATCCTGGCTTTGGCGGGTACACTCCCCGGCCAGGAGCTGCCGCGCCTAAAGTACAACCAGCCCGGTCAGCTCGTCGATCTCGGCGTGGGGCTTTGGGCCTGGCCGTTGCCGATGGACTACAATGCTGACGGGTTGATGGATCTCGTCGTGGTCTGTACGGACAAGCCGCACAATGGCACGTGGTTCTTCGAGAATTCGGGCCAGGTCGATCCGCAGTTGAAGCTTCCGGTTTTCAAAGCGGCGGTGCGTATTGGCAATTCCGCTCCATCCTCGGGAATTTCGTATGTCGACGGTCGCCCTTATGTCACGAGCACCGCATCGCAAAAGAAGGGAGAGATCTACCAGTTTCGCGGAAATCTTCACCCCGATTTTAGCTCAAATCGGTTTTCGAAACCGCAAGAGCTGCCGGTCCCCGAATCGATTCTGACTCAGCCGGGCAATATCCGCCAGAACCAGTGGAAGGTCGTGGACTACGACGGCGACGGTGCGTTGGACGTCACGATCGGAATCGACTTCTGGGGCGATTTCGGGCCGTTGAACGGGGGCGACGACGCTTTCGATGCCAAAGGCAATTGGACGCGAGGGCCGCTGCGGGGCTACGTTTTTCTGATGCGCAACGAGGGGTCGACCGAAAACCCCCGCTACGCGAAAGCGGTGCAAGTGCTCGCGGGCGGAAAGCCGGTGGACACTTATGGCATGCCGTCTCCCAGCTGGGGAGATTTCGACGGCGATGGAGATCTCGATCTGCTCTGCGGCGAGTTTCGCGACGGTTTCACCTATTTCGAGAACGCCGGTACGCGCACGCGCCCCGTCTACGCCGCGGGAAGGACACTTACCACGGCGGGCATTCCTCTTACGATGGACCTCTGCATGATTACGCCGACCGCGGTCGATTTCGATGCCGACGGGGATCTGGATCTCGTTGTCGGTGACGAGGACGGTCGCGTCGCTTTCGTCGAGCACACCGGCAAAACGGTCGGAGGGATGCCGCAATTCTTGTCGCCCCGCTATTTCCGCCAGTTCGCGGACAACGTGAAATTCGGAGCGCTGGCCACGCCGTACGCGTTCGATTGGGACGGCGACGGCGACGACGATCTGATTACCGGAAACTCCGCCGGTTATGTGGCGTGGATCGAGAACCTCGGGGGAAACCCCTTGCGTTGGAGCGCGCCCCGTTATCTGAGCGCGGGCGGGGTTTTGATTCGCGAACAAGCCGGTCCGAACGGTTCGATCCAGGGGCCCGCCGAAGCGAAATGGGGCTACTCGATTCTGAGCGTCGCGGATTGGGATCACGACGGCTTGCCGGATATCGTCACGAACGGCATCTGGGGAAAAATCGTCTGGTACAAGAACGTCGGGACGCGCACGGCGCCAAAACTCGCAGCGGGCCGACCGGTCGAAATCGCAGCGGGTCACACCTCGTCGAAACCGGTGTGGTTTTGGTGGAATCCGCGCGGAAACGAACTGGTCACCCAATGGCGGACGACTCCTCAGGCGATCGATTGGAACAAGGACGGTCTTAACGATTTGGTGATGTCCGATGCGGAAGGCTACCTGGCGTGGTTCGAGCGCAAACGCGGAGCCGAAGGCAAACTCGAGCTCTTGCCCGGTAAACGGGTTTTTTGGAGCGAAGGCGCAAGCGCGTTCACCAGCAATGGCGTTCCCCAGAACAAGGAGTCCGGTTTGTTGCGCCTCAATGACGGGTCAATCGGCCGGAGCGGCCGTCGCACCTTCTGCTTCGTCGACTGGGACGGAGACGGCGAACTCGATCTGATGCTCAACAGTGTCCCCAACGTTAACTTCTTCAAAGGAAGCGGAAAGAACGTAGCGGGCCAGTGGGTCTTTACAGACCGAGGACCCATCGGCACGCATGTGCTGGCCGGGCACGCCACGAAACCCACGTCGCTCGATCTGAACGGAGACGGACGCGCCGAGCTGCTCGTCGCGGCAGAAGACGGATTTTTCTATGTCGTTTCGCAACCGCGCACTCCCTGAAGTCGGTTCGCCGTTTCATTTCCCTTCATTCTTCATGTCCACCGCATTCAAGCCGCAAGGCATCTACTCCGCACAATGGATTCCAACCGATGCCGAGGGACGGCTCGACCGGACCGCGCTGACCGCGCACCTCGCATTCGAGAGGCGGTGTGGGATCCAGGGTATCCTTGCGTTGGGTAGCACGGGCGAGTTTCCGCAGTTCGACACAGCGCAGCGCATCGAAATTTTGTCCGCCGCGCGGGAGGCTGCAGGACCGGATTTGTCGTTCATCGCCAACGTTTCGGACATTCGTCCGCGTGCTGCGATCGAGGTTGGCCGGGCGGCGAAGGCTCTGGGCTATTCGGCGATCGGTTTGATGCCGCCGATGTTTTTCCCGGTCTCGCCGGCGGATCAGCTGGCTTATTTTCTTCACGTCGCCGGGGCGGTGGACCTTCCGGTCATGCTTTATAATTTTCCCGAACTTACGGGGAAAAAGATCGATTTGGCGACGGTCGCCGCTTTTGCGGATCGAGCGCCCATGTGTGCGATCAAGCAGAGTGGGGGCGATTTCGGGTATCATCGCGAGTTGATCGCCCTCGGCCGCGAAAAGGGCTTCGTTGTGATGTCCGGAGCGGATACACGTTTGTCGGAAGTTTTCGCGCTGGGTGCGGCGGGAGCGATCGGGGGATTGGTCAATATCGTCCCTGACGTGATGGTCTCGCTTTACCGGAATCGTGCCGAGAGCTCGTCGCCCGCTGCCTTGGAGATCTCCCAGCGGATGGTCGAGGTGGGTCGCATCGTGGACCAACTTACTTTTCCGCTCAATGTCGCGGCGGGCCTGGAGGCGAGGGGGCTGCGTCCCGGCGTGCCCAAGATGGTGGTGTCCGAGCATTCCGCAGGTCTCTATCGCAAGATTGCGATCGAGCTGCGCGCACGTCTTTCCGATTGGGGAATGTCACCGGCTTGAGTCGCCTTCCTGCCTTTCTCGCCTGTGACCAAAACTCTCGGATTCCTCGATCTGGCCGTACTGCTGGCGTACTTCGTCGGAGTGACGGGTTTCGGTTGCTGGTTTTACTGGAGGAACCGCAGTAGCGAGCAGTACATGTCGGCGGGACGGTCGTTACCGGGTTGGGCGGTCGGCCTGTCCATCTTTGGCTCGTATGTCAGCAGTATCAGTTTTCTGGCGAATCCGGGAAAGTCGTTTGCCGGAAATTGGAATGCCTTCGTCTTTGCCCTGACCTTGCCGGTGGCTGCCTTCGTCGCAGTCAAGTGGTTTGTGCCGTTCTATCGGCGAAGCGGCGAGGTGTCGGCCTACCACCATCTCGAAAGGCGCTTCGGCGCATGGGCGCGCACGTATGCAGTCGTTTGTTACCAGCTCACGCAGATCGCGCGGTTGGGGACGATTTTGTATCTGCTGGCATTGGCTTTGGTGCCGCTGACCGGGTGGGACATTCGCACGATCATCGTGGTCGCGGGTATTGCGATCGTCGTTTATCCGCTGCTCGGCGGGACCGAGGCCGTGATTTGGACGGGGGTGGTGCAGGCGGTCGTTTTGGTCGGCGGAGCCTTGGCGTGCGTGGTCACGCTGCTGATGGGAATCCCAGGCGGGGCGGCCCGCGTCTTCGAAATCGCGGAGGCCGATCGAAAGTTCAGCCTGGGCGATTTTGGCGGAGGAGTAGGGCAGGCGACGTTTTGGGTGGTTCTTGTTTACGGATTGGCGATCAACCTTCAGAATTTCGGGATCGATCAGAGTTACGTGCAGCGTTACATCACCGCCAAATCGGATCGTGCGGCACAGCGTAGTGTGTGGGTGGGTGCACTCCTTTATCTCCCGATCGGCGCTGCTTTCTTTTTCATCGGGACGGCCCTCTACGCGTTTTATCGGGTGTCGCCCGAGTTGCTTCCCGCAGGGACCGGAGCGGACCAGGTTTTCCCTCATTACATCAGCACTCAGCTTCCGGCCGGGTTGGCGGGATTGGTCATTGCAGGCCTGTGTGCGGCCGCGATGGATTCCAACCTCAACTGCATGAGCACCTTGTTTCTCAAGGATATTTACCAGCGGTATTTCCGCCCGCGAGCGACCGAGCGCGAAGCGATGCGCGTGCTCCATCTTTCGACGCTGGTCTTCGGAGCGATTTCCGTGGGCGCCGCGTGGGCCATGATCGAAATCAAAAGCGCGCTCGATGTTTGGTGGGAACTCGCGGGAATTTTTGGCGGTGGCATGCTCGGGCTTTTCCTCCTCGGCTTCATGTCCGCTCGCGCTCACGCCCGCGCCGCGGCGATTGCCGTGGCCGCCGGCGTGCTGCTGATTCTCTGGATGAGCCTGTCACCGCGCTGGACGGGCTCGCTGGCCGCTTGGCGTAGCCCGTTCCACGGCCTGCTTGTGATCGTCCTGGGTACCGCGATCATCCTGGTCGTCGGACTGGCGGTGACGGCGTTTACCTCAAGGAACGGACCACCCGGTACTGCCGCTGCTGTTGGGCCGAACGACCGAGGGTGATCGACGTCAGGTATTTGGTGTCGACGAAAAAACCGATGGCAGAGTGATAGTTGGTGATCTTCGTATGCCGTCCGTTGGACGACGTGTACAAGACCCAATAGTGCTCGACGCGACCGTTGTAAGCGATTGCGATCAAGTCATTTCGAGCACGAGCTTGGCTGACCGAGCCCAAAAAAAGAAACAGGAAAAATAGGACTTTCATGAACGTGTGCGCTGGCTCCACCGCAGAGTCGGCCAGTGTCGAGGGATCGACACAGGAGATAAAATCTTGAGGACCTTCGCGCGGACAGTCGGAGGGTGAAGAATTTACGTTTTTCGGGTGTTCGCAGGGAGCCGATCGAGGGTAGGCTTGACGGTTGCACCGTGCTAGGCGATTTGGGGAACGCCGGTTTCGCCCACTCCGCGCTAACGCTCTCCAGCCAGCCATGATCGGTATCGATTTTATCCGGGATTTCACGGTGGTTTTGATTGTCGCAGCCCTTGTCGGGTGGGGGTGTCATCGCCTGCGGATTCCTGTGGTCTTCGGTTATTTGGTCGCGGGCATCGCAATCGGTCCCGGCCTCCCCGAATGGGGGTTCGTGCGGGATCTCGGGCGGATTCAGACATTCTCCCAAGTAGGGCTGGTCTTCGTCATGTTTGCGGTCGGCTTGCGGTTGAGACTGAGGAAAGTGCGACGCATGGGGTTCGGGATTTTCGGGGCGGTTTTAGGCGGAGCGTTACTCATCTATTACCTCTCCCGGCTTGTGGGGACCTCCTTCGGATTGATCGGCATGCAGACCACATTCTTCGCCGCGATGATCATGATTTCGTCGTCCACGATCGTTTCGAAGATCCTCCAGGAGGTCGGGATGACCCATGAACGGGCAGGCCAGATTGCGATGGGTGTGACCGTTCTCGAAGGGATCGTCGGGGTCCTCGCGCTTACCCTGCTCAATTCTTACATGCAGTTTGGCGGTGGCTTCGTCCGTGCGCCCCTCGGGGAAATTTTCGGGCAGTTCACCGCCTTCGTGATTTTAGCGGGAATTGGCGGCCTTCTCCTCGTACCGTGGCTGCTGCGTCGCATGACCACGCTCATCGGCGAGGAGTTGAAGACGGTGAGCATGGTCGGTCTGCTTTTTACGCTGGCGATCCTTGCGCGTTATGCGGGCTATTCGCTGGCGCTCGGTGCCTTCCTGCTCGGTGCGATCGTCGCCGAGACGCCCCATCGCAATCAAGTCGAGCGCAAGTTCGAGGGACTGAGGGACGTCTTCAGCGCCCTCTTTTTCGTCGCGATCGGAATGCAGATCGAGGTGCGCGCGCTGGTCGATTACGCGGGAACGATAGTGGGCGTTTCGCTCTTTACCCTGGTCGTGCGGATGGGTGGGAGTGCGATAGGTTTGGTGCTGGTGGGCACCCCCCTGAAGGACGCGTGGAGGGCGGGATTGAGCGTGACGCCGATCGGCGAGTTTTCATTGATTATCGCGCAAATCGGGGTGAACGCGCTTTTCGTTCCGTCCTATTTTTTCCCGCTGGCAGTGGGCGTGTGCCTGGCGACGACCCTCATGGCCCCCTGGCTGACCCGTTCGTCCGGGCCGATCGCCGAAGGCATTGTCCGAAGCGTGCCCGGATGGCTAAACGATTGGGTGGTGCATTATCATGGGTGGATTGGTCGGGTCCAGGCGCAAGAGAAGCGGAATCTGCTCTGGCAGCTGAGCAAGAAACGGGTGGTGCAGGTGTCGGTCGGAGTACTTCTGGTTTCCGGTCTTCTGGTGTTTTCCGAGCGAATACTTGAGGCTTATACGAGCTGGCTCGGCCGCGATTTCCTGGCGCCGGACGGGCTCACGATCGTGTTTTGGGTCCTGCTCGGTCTCGTCGCACTCGCTCCGCTCGTGGCGATCTGGAGAAACCTCTCGGCGATGGCGCTGCTTTATGCGCAGGTGGCGACGCACGGCATGCCGAACAAGGCCCGTGTCCGGCCATTGTTGGAGACCGCCCTGAAAACGGTGGGGGGCGCGGCGATCTTCGTCTGGTTGTCGAGTCTTCTTCCGAGCGGCGGAGCGGGTCGATGGCTCGTGGCGGTGAGTGCCGCGGCCGCGCTCCTTGCCTTGCTCGTCCTGCGCCGCAAGTTGATCTATTGGCACAGCGAACTGGAAGTGGAACTGCGCGAAATGCTCGCAAGCGGCGATACCGCGCCGACCGATGCGCACTCGGCGTGGCTGCGTCCGCATCTCGGCTGGAACCTCAACCTCGGGGAATGCACGCTTCCCGACCTAGCGGACTGCCAGGGCAAACGCATCGCGGAACTGGACCTGCGGGCGCGCATCGGCTGTACGCTGGTTGGAATCGAATGGCAGGGATTTATTATCGCCCTGCCCGGGCCCGATGCTGTCTTGTATCCAGGAGACAAGGTACTGCTGCTCGGCACCTCGGAGCAGGTCGCCGCCGGCAAGGCGTTTTTGGCGACCGTCGCCGAGCTGCCCACGCCGTTTTCGGAGTTCGACGACATCCGGATGGAACTGCTGACGGTCCCGACCGAAAGCCGGGCGGCGGAGTTGAGTTTGCTGCAGCTCTCTCCCGCGAGCGTTCATCGCGTCCACATCGCGGGCATCCAGCGTGCCGGCGTCCGTATCCTCACCCCTGGAGCCGACGAAGTGGTCAAGGCCGGCGACGAACTCCTCGCTCTGGGCTCGCCGGACAATCTCCGGGATTTCAAAGCATGGTTGCTGGACGACGGGGAAGGGGAGGTGACCGAAGGGAATGCCGATTAACGAGTTCTCCGGCAGAGGCAAGGTCACGGGCATCGCGCAGGACGGTCGATTTTTAGCCGATCCAGCGCCCGAAGTGACGAGACACCCGCCGGGCTCGGTCACCTGAGGATTTGGAACATTTCCGAAAAGGTTCCAAGGGCGGCAACGATCCGCGCCTCCGCGCCAGATTTTCTTGGGTAAGGAACCAGGGTCCCAATCCAAACGACGAGGCCGGACGAACTCACACAATTACGATGGTTTTTTACCAACCTGTTTGTCGGTGCTACAGGCACGAGGAGTGGATTCGAATGAAATCGTGGTCCGTCCGGCTCCGCTCGTCTCTGAGGTTTATCCGGAAAGGCTTGGTTAGGGTCGATCCCCGTATCGTTCCGGTTTGACTCGAGTCTCGATCAAGACTCAGTGGAGACTCATGAAGACAATCAAGATTTCGGAGGCGAAGCGGAACTTCACGCGCATCTTTGCCCGGGCCAAACGCGGCGAAACCATCATCCTTCAAAACGGGAACGACTACATGCAGCTCGTGCCCTGCGCCGTTTCGGATCCGTCCCCCGTCTACCCGGTTGGCGTCTTTCGCCACACCGACGAGGAGGTCGCCTTGATCAATTCTGCGCCTAGGGATTCCTCGCCGCTGCGCCGATGAAGAACAAGCACGGCGTCGACCTGCGTCAGTGGAGCGTGGTCAAGGTTCGTTTCCGCCCCACCGATCGCGACGAGCACCCGGCCGTCATTGTTTCGAACGACGAGCACTGTAGCGATACCCGGTTGACGCGTCTCAATCTTCTCTACGGAACCAAGACCTCGCCTGGCAATCCCGCCCGGCCCCATCAATCTTCGATCGACTCGGCGGAGGGATTGGATTGCATTACCGCGGTGGATTGCAGCTATTTCTACACGGTCGAGAAAGACGCCATCACCCGATCGATCGGAACGGTGGGCGCCGAACGCCGCCGGGCTTTTAAACGAACGATCATCGCGGCCTATCGATTGATCTGAGCATTTACGGCGAAAAGGCGGCACTTTCTCGTAGAGATCTGGCTCGAGTTGTGCGCGTCCGTTGACGCACCGATCGGAACCTCTTTTTTATTTTTCTCTACCGTCGTCGTGAAATTGACGCTAAAGGCGCGCCAGTGTCGCTTCCCCAAAGGGTGGGAGTTCTCCAACTCGGCGGCCACGACGATCCAAACAACCCGGTGGACACTTCCCTTGACCGTGGCCCTTCCATAGACTCGTAATTCTCTCATCCACACAGAATAGAGATTGGAGGCGCGGGACGGAATCGAACCGTCGCATAGAGCTTTTGCAGAGCTCGGCCTTACCACTTGGCTACCGCGCCTTACGCTTGTCCTGACTTTCCAATGTCAGAAGGGGAGTTACTACGCGGGCTTCGGCGGGCACGTCAACGGAAAGTTCAACCAGCGGCGCGGTGGCGCGGGTTCGACGTTGTTTGCAAGAGGCAGGGCCTTCCTTGCGGCAAGACAATTGGGGGAAACCAGGATCTGCGAGCGCCGACGTTCGGGCAGCAGCGGGCGGGCTCAGGCGGTGGCCGGTTCGAGCCGGAGGGGGACGTCGCGGGGGCAATCGGTAGGCTCGGACTCCGCTTTTAAGGTGAAGCGGAAGGTGGAGCCTTCGCCCGGACGGCTTTGCACCGAGATCGTTCCTCCCATGATTTCGCAAAGGCGTTTTGAGATGACGAGCCCGAGACCCGTGCCGCCGCCGCGGACGCGGGCGGAGGCATCGACTTGGCTGAAGGGGAGGAAGAGTCGGGGGATTTTCTCCGATGGAATTCCGATGCCGGTATCCACAATCGAGAACGCCAGTTGCACCGGAGCGCGCGTGTCGGTGTCTTCGCCGTCGAGCGAAGCGCGCTCGACGTCGAGGCGGACGCTCCCGCGTTCGGTGAACTTCAGCGCATTGCCCACGAGATTGATCAGGATCTGCCGCAAGCGATTGCAATCGCCCACGATCGCACGCGGCACGTTTGGGTGAATCGAGACGTTAAGCGTCAAGCCGGACGAATGCGCTTTCGGCGCAAAAAAAGCGACGACGTTGTCGACACACTCGCGCACGTCGAAGAGTTCGTGATCCAATTGGATGTGTCCCGCCTCGATCCTGGACAGATCGAGGATGTCGCCGACCAGCCGTTCCATCATCCGTCCGGCCGAGACGATCATCTCTACGTGTTCCTGCTGCGAGGGATCGAGCGAAGAGCCTTGCAGCAAGCGCGCGAATCCGAGCATGCCATTGATCGGCGTGCGGAGTTCGTGACTGACGACGGCGAGGAATTCCCCTTTGGCGCGGCTTGCCGTTTCGGCGGCAAGTTTGGAGCGAAGGAGCGTAGATTCGGACTCTTTGCGTGCGGTGATGTCGTGCCCTACCGCCTGATATTCGGGCCGGTCGCGGTTCGTTTCGACGATCGTACGGCGTGTCCAATGAAATGCCGTTTTCCTTCCTTCGATTCCTTCCAGCTCCATCTCGAACGAGTTCGACTCGCTCGACGTGGCCGGGGAAAGTAATCCGGGATAACCGAGTGCATGGGGCGGAAAGTCGTGTCCGATGAAGTCGTGTCGTCCGCGTCCGAAGAATCGGGCGTACGCTTCGTTAACGAAGGTGAGTTTTCCGCCCGCATCGTACCGACAGATCAAGTCGACTTGGTCCTGGACGATCGCGCGATAGATGGGTTCCGCTTTTTGAAGCGACTGCGCCATCCGTTCGATCTGTCGCGCCAGCCCGATATCTTCCTCGTAGGCGGTACCGTCCCGATCGTTCTTGCTCTCGGCGAGCGCCTCGGACGAATGCGAAACCTGTACACCGATGTCTCGCAGGCGTTGAAAAAGGGCGCGGTCCCAGACATAGCCGGCGAGGACAAGGAGAATGCACCCGAGGATCGAGAGGCCCGCGATGTAAAACGTAGTTCCGAGGCGCTCTTGCATCGATTCCTGGAAAATCAATGCGGCCAAGGCTGTGGCCAAAGCGAAGACCAAACTGAAAATTAGAGCCGTTTTACGCTGGCTGGCGAGCACGGTGATCACCGCGGTTTGATGGGCGAAGCGGGCATCGAAGTCTAACGAAAATCCGGCTCCGCACGTTTGGATGTAGTAGTTTACACCATTTTGAGACGAATTCTGACTGATTGCTTTCGAGCTCGTCGGCGATTTCCCGCTGAGGCTCAATCGTCCGCATTCAAGGTGTGCAATGGCTTCGGCCGCCCGAGAGCCGGCACCGTGCGGGCGACGATCGAGACCACCAGGAGCGTGCCGATGCGGGAGGTGGGAAGGAGAAGAGGAACGATCGTGGCACGGGAGGGCCACCCGACGATACGCAGGCAGGAGATCGCTCCGAGCGGCAGTAAGATCGGGGGCAGGGCAGGCTCCTCGAATCGAAGCGTATCGGGACTGACGTATCGTTCGAAAAACAGAGCGACTTGACGGAGTCCTGCATTGGCCCAGCGGAGCGGCGCGACATAGGGGATGTGCGCCTGGCCAAAGGAAAGCGCCATCAAGCCGAGCGACAGGAATACCAGGACGACCTGGCTTCGTTCGATGATCGCACGACGATCCGATCGATCCGCGAGGGCTCCGGCAGGAAGAGACAGCGCCAGCAGCGGAAGCAGGTTGATGAATCCGACCAGTCCGAGGGCCGTGGCGGAACCGGTCCATCGATAAATCTCCCACATCGCCGCTACGCTGACCGCCTGGCACCCGACCAGAGCAGCGAAGCTCCCGGTCATGTAGTTGCGGTAGGTGGGCATCCGCAGGGCGAGGTAGGGGTCGTGCGTCGTCGGGCGGGCGGATGCGGCCATTTGCGAGGGTGCCACACGCAGATTTCGTACCGCCCAGCCAGAACTGCGAGCGACGCGGCGCTTACACCGTGGATTCGTTCGTTATCAAATGGTTGATTTTTTCGAGGAGATTCTCGCGGGTGAATGGTTTCCGCATGAACATGTTCGCATCGGTAAGCAACCCGGCGAGCGCGGGCTCTTGCTCGGTGTATCCGCTCATCAGGAGGATCGGCATGTCGGCCCGGAGTTCGCGAATGAGTCGCATGGCGGTCACGCCGTCCATCCCCGGCATGGTCAGGTCGAGGACGACAATATCGAATTCGGTGGTGCGGCTGCGGAAGGTTTCGACGGCCTCGATGCCATCGCAGGCCGTCTCGACGGTGCAACCCGCCCGACGGAGCATTTCGGCGGTCACGTTGCGAACGGACGCTTCGTCGTCCACGACCAGCGCTCGGGTCGAATTCCACTGCAGAAGCGTCTCCCCTGAAGCGGGAGGCTCGAAGCTCACCGCAGTCTGTGCCGGAAGATCGAGCATCGGCAGGCACATGCGAAACGTGGAGCCCTCGCCCAGGACGCTTTCGACGAAGAAACCGCCTTTGTGGCCTCGCACGATTCCAAGGACGGCCGCGAGGCCCAATCCCCGTCCGGTGAATTTCGTGGTGAAGAACGGGTCGAAAATCCGCGCCATCGTTTCCGGCGTCATTCCGCAACCGGTGTCGGTAACTTCGAGAAAGGCGTACCGGCTGGGGGGGAGCTTTTGACCGATGCACGCGCGCGAAAGCATGTCTTCCGTCATCCAGGCCGAACCGGTGCGAATTCGGATCGTTCCTCCATGCGCCGGCAGCGCTTCCGCCGCATTGATCACCAGATTCATCATGACCTGGCTCATCTGCGCGCGATCGGCCTCGATCTCCGGCGAATGCGGCGAGAGTTCGAGTTCGAGTTGCGCGTTCTTTCCCACCGATAGCTCCAGGAGCTGCACCGTTTCGCGCACGAGTTCGTTCAGCTCCGATTTCCTGCGCAGCATCGGGTTTCTGCCTGCGTATGCGAGCAGCTGATGGCAGAGGTCCGCCGCCTTGAACGAGGCTTTTTCGATCGACGCCAGACGCTCGTCGACTTCGCCGCCTTCGACCGACGAGAGGCGGCAGAGCTGTGCATTAGCGAGAATTGCGGTGAGGAGATTGTTGAAGTCGTGCGCGACGCCGCCGGCCAGCACGCCGAGGCTCTCGAGTTTCTGAGTTTCGAGTAACTTGTTTTGAAAATCTTCTTTGGAGGCGTCGTCGGTCTTGCGCGCCGAGATGTCCTGAAAGGAGCCGTAGACCTTGCCGATCCTTCCCACCGCATCGCGTTCCGTCCGTCCGATCGTGCGCACCCACACCGTGCGTTGTCGTGCCGTTTTCAGTTCGAGCTCGAGATCGAAGGAGTCGCCCGAGGAACGGGCGCGTTCCAGCGCCGCTCGCAGGACGATCTGGCTCGCGGGTGGGTAGAATCTCACCGCCTCCTCCAGCGGCGGGCTCTCGCCGCTCGGATCCAGGTCGTGGATACGAAACGTCTCGTGCGTCCAGAATAACGTCTCGGTGGCGACGTCCAGTTCCCAGCCACCCACCCCGGAGACTTCCTGGCTCTGACGAAAGAGCGTTTCGCTTCTTCTCAGCGACTCCTCCATCCGCTTGCGCACGGTGATATCGCTGCCGGTGCCGACGATCCTCAAGGGACGGCGATGAGCGTCTCGAGAGACGATTTTGGCGCGATCGAGCAGCCAGCGCCAGCTCCCCTTGCGGTCTTTGATCCGGTATTCGACCCGGCCGAATGTGGGGTGAGCGGGATCGCTAATCGCTTCCATCGCTGCGGTGACCGACTTCGCATCCTCCGGGTGGATCAATGCGAGAAACCCGTCCAGTGTGGCTGGAAACTCGTCCGCCGTAAAACCGAGCATCTCAAGCCAACGCGGGCTTCGTAGGACGTGTCCGGTCCTGAGGTCCAGATCCCAGAATCCATCCTGGCTCGCATCGAAGACCAAGGAGAGTTGAAGCTGGCTCGCGTGGAGATCCGCGGTTTGGCGATTGAGGCGGGAGACCGACCGTCGCTGCCAGGCCAATGCCACTAACGCCCCTCCAAGGGCAACCCAGAGCGGAAAGATCAGAGGAGCGATGTCGGTGGAGTCGAGAACGAGATCGAACCAATGAGGAGAGGACGCCGCCTCGCCTTCGAGATTGTCCTCGGCTCGAAGCGAGGGAAGCACGGCAGCGAAGGCCAAGGTTCCAAGCGACGGTAGTCTCCAGAACGAGAGGGGGGGGCACATGAAGAAATGCAGGGACCGCGGCAATGCCATGCAATTTTTTCAATCGGCACACTGGGCACCTCCCCCAAGGGAAACCGACCGCGCATGAGGTGGCAGAATTGCGCATACCGCGCTTTCGAGCGCCCATTAAAGCAATTAACGTGTTTTAATGGCGAACAACCGAGCGACTTTTAACCAATTTAGAGATTTGCTTGCGATTGGTGTCCGCCAAGTTGGCCGAACCGTTGACCGGCTATTTCACCGTGACGGTCCACTGTTGAGTCGTGGTGACTCCGACTGCGCTGACCGTATAAGACCCGGGTTGAATCGATCCACCCGGCGCGGTGAGGCGAAGAGTCGCACCAGCGGACCGAGCCGTGAGCTCGCCTTGTAATTCTTCGCAATGGACGATGAGGATCAGCTCTGACTCCTTCCAATAAAGGTAAGCTCTGCCCAGCGATTGCCGTTGGTTGGGAAAAGTGCAGGTCAGCTCGATCGTATAGGGCAGGAGCGTGCTGGCGGTTGCGGCGGCGCGCACCGAGTCGATCGAAAGCGGGAGGGTGGGAACCTCGATGAGCGATTCCTTCAATTGCGGCGGAATTCCCCCGGGCACTGCGACTACCGTGGCGGGAGTTTCCCCCCAGCGGCCCGTCTCGAGGGAATCTGCCGGTTGCTCGGCGATCAGTGTGGTCCGGCGAAACCCGGCCGAAAGGAGGCTCTGCACATTGGCTTGTCGTTTGAGGTCTCGGTAGGGCTCAAACGCGCGACCCGGTTTGCGGTAGTGCAGGTTGAACCAGGTGTAGGGAATCACGACCACGACGATTGACAGAACGATCCACCGCATTGGCCAAGGCTTGAAAGTTCGTCGAGCGGACATGGGTCCCGAGCAACGCATTCGGCTTGTTTCGGGGCAACTCTTCCTTGGTATTTACCTCTTTGCGGGCAATCCACTATACGTTTGCCCCGTGCGGAAGGCGGCGTTTGGTTGTCTGATTCCATGACACTTTGGTCGCAGTTTTTCATTCCCACGCTCAAGGAAAGCCCTGCCGATGCGGAAATAGCATCCCATAAGCTGCTCGTCCGAGCTGGCTTGGTCCGGAAATTGAGCGGCGGTCTTTACACGTACATGCCCCTCGGCCTGCGCGTGATGCAGAAGCTCACCCAGATTTGCCGCGAGGAGATGAACGCGGCGGCCGCGATCGAGCTTTGGATGCCGCACGTCCATCCAGTCGAAAACTGGCAGGACGGTCCGCGCTGGGCGGCGGCACGGGAAATCATGTTTCGGGTCGACAGTGCCGGCGACGGCAAACGTTCGGGCCGCGAGCCGGAGTTCGTGCTGGGACCGACGCACGAGGAAATCATCACGCCTTTGGTCAAAGCGGAGATCACGAGTTATCGCGATCTGCCGAAGAATTTTTACCAGATCGCCACCAAATTCCGGAACGAGATCCGTCCTCGTTATGGACTGATGCGCGCGCGCGAATTCGTGATGATGGATGCGTATTCGTTCGACGCCACCGACGAGGGAGCGGTGAAGAGCTACTTCGCGATGAAATCGGCGTATGAACGCTTTTTCCGTCGGCTCGGAACGCTTGCCATAGCCGTCGAGGCCGACACGGGCGTGATGGGCGGCAGTTATTCGCACGAATTCATGGTGCCGGCCGAGATCGGCGACGACGACATCATCTACGGTGAAGAGGGCGGCTACGCCGCGAACCGCGAAAAAGCGACCAGCGCGCTTGTGCCGGCCGATTTTGTCGATGCGGCACCGGGTGCGGCGGTCGAGTCTTTCGACACGCCCGGAGTGGTCACGATCGCGGCCCTCGCGGCCGCGCCGTATTCGGTCGCGGCCGAGCGGCAATTCAAGACCCTGGTGTACATCGGCGACGGCAAGCCGTTCCTAGTGGTCCTGCGCGGTAACGACGAGTTGGAGGAGGCCAAGTTGGGGCAGCTCGGTTTTGGTCTCGTGCGTCCGGCGACTGCCGAGGAAATCGTTCCGGTGTTGGGCGCCAAACCCGGGAGTCTCGGCGCGGTCAATGGCACGGTGGCGAATTCCGCCGCGCTCGCGGGCATCTTTGGCGATCACGCCATCCGTTTAATCGGCAACGGGACGACGGGTGCGAATCGCGATGGCGTGCATCTTCGCAATGTCAACGTGGTGCGCGATCTCGCGATCGGCCGCTTCGGCGATTTTCGGCGCGTGCGCGCAGGGGAACCGTGTCCGAAGTCGGGACATCCTCTGAAGAGCCGGCGCGGGATCGAAGTCGGCCACATTTTCAAGTTGGGAACGAAGTACTCCGAGAAATTCGGAGCCGTTTTCACCGACGACCAAAAGCAGTCCCACTTCATGGTGATGGGCTGTTACGGCATCGGCATCAGCCGGACCCTCCAAGCGATTATCGAGCAGAGTCATGACGCCGACGGGATCGTATGGCCCTGGGCAGCGGCACCGTTTCACGTTTTGATCTGCGTGCTCGATCCGCTCGTGCCGGAAGCGATGGAATTGGCGAAAAAACTGGCGGCGACCGCGGAGCGGTTGGGTGCCGAAGTGTTGATCGACGACCGCGCGGAACGTCCCGGTGTAAAATTCAAGGACGCCGACCTGATCGGAATTCCGCTGCGCCTCGTGATCGGCAGCAAGGGACTTAAGGATGGCGTGGTCGAATTGAAACCGCGTACGGTCAAGGAGGCGGTCAAGATTCCGTTGGCGGAGGTCGAATCCCGGCTCGAAACGATCGTCGGCGAGCTCTCCGGCCGCGTGCGTGCCTAGCTGCGTCGATCGCGCTTTTACGTTAAGACTCCTTCCTCATGCCCACCCGTTCGAAGACACAAACGGCTCCCGAGACCGAAGTCCTCGCAGAGACGGAGCTGCAAGGGCGTTGGAACGTGGTCGTGCTCAACGATCCGGTGAATCTCATGTCGTACGTGGTCCTCGTTTTTAAGAAGGTCTTCGGATACGACGAAACGAAGGCGAGGAAGCACATGATGGAAGTGCACGAGGACGGTCGTTCCGTGGTCTGGAGCGGAGTGCGCGAGCGAGCCGAGCACTATGCGTTCACCTTGCAGCATTGGCATCTCACGGCTGTTCTCGAGTCCGATGAAACGCATTGAAGTGAGGTTGAGTCTGCCGGTGGTCGCGCCCTTGTTGGATGTCATCAAAGCGACGGGGGACTCGCTGAGTGCGGAGCTGGCGGCGCCCAATACGCTCGCCGAGATCGAGCCGGAGTTGCGCCAAGGTTGGCACGACGAGTTGGTTCAGGCCCAGAACTCCGAAGTGGCGCAGCTGCTGGCCCTGTTCGACAACGAGTTTTTTTCGAGCGGGGTGATTGCCTTCGATGGCGACAACGCGGAGCCGGTGGTGCGAGCGTGCGCGGCGGTGCGCTTGCGCCTGCGTCAGCGCTTTCTCGCCGGATTGGACGAAGATCTTTTGGAAAGCGGGGATATCGAACTGGAAGGGTTGCCGGAGCCGTCGCGCAAGGCCTTCATGTGCTATCTCTTCCTCGCGACCATTCAGGAACTGATCATCCAGCACCTGGATTCCTCCATTCTCGAAGGCTAAGCGTCGTCGGTATCGAAAGAAAAGATGCGGAGAACTCGCCTTCGCATTTGACGGATCTCCCCGGGAGCGGCACGTTCGAAAACGACACCCTGCCGTGTTCGAGGTGCTTTCAATCCACGCTCTTTGCCTTTGAATTATACCGGGAGCCGCTAAAACGTCGGTGGCTGCTAGGCCGTAAATCGGAAAGCAATAAATCGACGAGTGGCGCCCACCTTAGCTTAAAAAGGTCCTGAGCCTTTGAGCATACGGCACAAGCGGGGTGTCTCCTTTTTTCCATGAATCCACACGAGTCCGCCGTTCTTCATCTGCTTCACGTGGTGGCGGCCATGATCTTGGTCGGCTTCACCTTTTTGGCGTTTGCCGCCCCCGCCGAGTCTCGTAAGAAGGTGATGATCTGGACCGGTATTGCGAACGTTTTGATCCTTTTGACGGGCATTCGCATGTGGCAAGGGCTTTACGCTTTCTCCGGCGGTTGGGTCATCGTCAAAATTATCGCGTGGCTGGGGTTGGCGGGAATCGCCGGGATCGCTTTCAGGAAGCGCGAGAAAGTCGGAGTGCTCCTCTGGACTTCGCTTCTGCTGATGACAATCGCCGTGGCGATGGTGTACGTGAAGCCCTTTTAGCGCCAGGTTGCGTCTTCGCGCTGCGCGCAGCACCTTCACCGCATGGATACGCTCTGCGGTGTCTGGGTTTCCGAGGAGGGAGAGGTCCATCTCGCGGTGGCCACACCGTTGGGTGGGCGCGAAGTGCGCAAAGAAGGCCTCCGTCCTTTCGCGTGGTTGGCGCAGGAGCCGGCAGGTTCGTTGCCGCCGGGAATTACGGTCGAGCGCCTTACGGGGGAGGCCGCTTTCCCGTTTCTGGTCCAGACCGAGTCGCTCGATGCGTATGAGCGCTGGCTGGCTTTCGCCAAGGAGAACGCGCTGACGGTCGACGCCATTCGCCCTTTGGAGAGTCAGTACTTGCTGCGGACCCGCAACCGGCTGTTCGACGATTTGCCGTACGGCCAGTTGCGCCGGTGCCAGTTGGACATCGAAACCGGTTCGACCGATGGCTCCTTCAGCGACGCGACGCGCGCGGACGATCGGGTCCTGGCGATCGGACTGCAGTGCGGTTCGACGTCGAGGACTTTGGTTCTCGACGAACTCACCGATGCTGCCGAGAAAGCGATGTTGGAGCGGCTCAACGTCGTTTTTGCCCAGGAAGACCCGGACGTCGTCGAAGGGCACAATCTCTTCAAGTTCGACCTCGATTATCTTCGGCTGCGCTGTCGACGCTTCAAAGTCCCCTGCGACTGGGGTCGGTTCGGACAGAAAGCCACCTGGCGCAGCAGCCGTTTAAAGGTGGCGGAGCGATGGATCGATTTTCCTCGCTGCGACCTTCCAGGGCGGAGTGTCGTGGATACCCTTTTGTTGGTCCATCTCTACGATATCGGCGCGCGCGACCTGACGTCTTTCGGTTTGAAGGAGGTCGCGATTGCCTTCGGCGTCACCTCCGAGGATGCCGAAGAAAAGGGCAGTCGGACCTACATCGACGGTGGTTCGATCCAGAACGCCTACCTCCATGAGCGAGAACGGTTCCTCGCTTACCTGGCAGACGATTTACGCGAGATACGAGGGATCGCCGACCGGTTGCTGCCGACCTATTTCGAGCAGACCAAGACCTTTCCGATCCTTCTGCAGGAATCGATGCTCCGGGGAAGCACCTCGAAGATCGATCTGCTCTTTCAGGAGGAGTATTACCACGCGCGCCAGTCCTGCCCGGTCCCGCCCGAAGTGCAACCCTTCGAAGGCGGCTACACCCGCAGCTTTCAGGAGGGCGTTTTCCGGCATGTGTTGCACTTCGACGTGGCCTCGCTGTACCCCAGCCTGCTTCTCGCGATCGGTCGTAACCCCGTTTCGGATACGCTGGGAACGTTCATTCCGTTGCTGACGCGACTGCGCGCGTATCGGCTGCGTTTTAAGCTCCTGGCGCGGTCGGCTCCGACCGAGGCCGAAAGGGCGGAAGCGAATGCGAGGCAGGCCAATTTCAAGATTCTCGTCAATTCGTTCTATGGGTACCTCGGTTTCTCCGGAGCGCGTTTTGGCGACGGGGAACTCGCGGCCGAGGTCACCCGTCGCGGGCGGGAGCTGCTCCAAACCTTGATCGCGGAGTTCCAGAAGCACGATTGCACGATTCTGGAGGCGGACACCGATGGCATCTATCTCTCCTCGGAACGCTACTACTCCGCGCCGGACGCGCTTTTGGGGGAGATCACGCCGATCCTGCCGGCAGGGATCGAGCTGGAATATGACGGAAAGTACGAGGCGATGTTTTGCTACAAGGCGAAGAACTACGCTTTGCGGGACGGCGACACGGTGACGTTGCGTGGAAGTGCCCTCCGTTCGCGCGGGATCGAACCCTTTCTCAAGGACCTCACGGACCGGATGATCCGGTTTCTCGTCGGTCTCGCCCCGACCTCGCCGGTAGCGGCAGTGAGCGAGCTACGCCAGCGGATTTTGGCTCGGGCGGTGCCGGTGGCAACGCTGGCCAAGACGGAGAATCTCAGCCAAAGCGTCGACGCGTACGAACGGTTCGTCGCGGGCGGGGGCAAGCCCCGGCGCGCCAGTGCCGAGGCGGCGCTGCAGCTCACGCCGCGTCCGCGAATGGGGGACCGGGTGTCCTATTACATCGCGCAAAAGCAGAAAGGGAAGCAGAGCGACTGGCAAAGGGCGCGACCCGTAGCGCTGTTCGATCCGCAACAGGCACCGTACGACTCCGACTACTATCTGAAGAAATTGGACGACTGGCTTGAGCGTTACGGAACGTTTTTCGGCGTCAAACCGGCGGTCGTGCAGGACGAACTGGCTTTAGATTAAGCGCGCGTCCCGCGCCGGTCGACGTCAGCTCCAACTGAGGTCGGTCTTGGCGAACGGGAGCGTGCGAATCCGTTTGCCGGTCGCGGCAAAAACGGCGTTGCAGACTGCCGGGGCGAGAGGAGGGAGGGCAGGTTCGCCCAATCCCGTGGGTTGGTTGTCGGTCAGGTTGAAATGGACTTCCACGTTGGGGGAGTCGGCGATTCGGAGGAGGGGATATTCGTGAAAATTTCCCTGCACGGCGCGACCCCGTTCGATCCCGATCTCCTGCAGGCCGGCGGCGCTCAATCCGTCGACGATCGAACCTGCCACCTGGTTTTCGGCGCCGCTGGGATTGACGATCTGGGAGCCGACGTCGCCGACCACGACGACGCGATCGACTTTGAGCGTGCCATCTTTGGTGACCGTGACGTCGGCCACGTTGGCAAAGTAGCCGCGATGGCTGAAATGAAAGGCGATGCCCTGACCCTGTCCTTTCGGCAGCTTTTTGCCCCAACCGGCTTTTTCTGCGACCAGTTCGACGACATCGTGCATGCGCTTGGCGTCGTATCCATTGGGGCGTTCGCCTGGGGTCGTCACCATTCTCTTGTCCCGGAGTAGCGACAGGCGCACCTCCAGCGGATCGCGGTTGGCGGCATGAGCGAGCTCGTCGAGAAAGCTTTGGATGACCCATGCGAAAACGCTGCCACCGGGAGCACGCCACGGTCCCATCGGAACATTGCACTCGATCAGGGACATCTCGGCGCGATAGTTGGGAAGGAACCGCGCCGGAAACTCGTCGGGCGAGAGGCTGCCGCCGCTCCCCGGTTTCCCTTTGGCGTTTCCGAAGGTGACGAAATGGTTCTGCCAGGAGGAAAGATTGCCCTGCGCGTCGACCGAGCCCTTGAGAAAATGCAGGCCACCGGGGCGAAAATGATCGTGGCGGAGATCGTCCTCCCGCGTCCAAGTCAATTTGATCGGTGCCTTCACCCGCTGGGCGATCGCCGCTGCCTCGATCATGAAATCGCTGCTCAAGCGGCGTCCGAAGCCGCCGCCGATCCGGGTGAGATTTACCTTCACCTTTTCCTTCGGAAGCTTGAGCACCTCGCAAATCAGGTCCTGGCCGCCTTGCGGACGCTGGGTGGGGGCCCACACTTCCATGACGCCGTCTTTGAACCAGGCCGTGCAGTTTTGCGGTTCCAGATTCGCGTGGGAGATGAAGGGGTAAACGTATTTGGCCTCCAGTGTTTTGGCCGCTTGGGCACCGGCCGCCGCTACGTCGCCATCCTGCCGAAGCGTTTGCTCTCCTGTCTGGAGAGCCAACGCTTCGGCTTTCTCCACAAACCCAGCCCAGCTGTCGTTGGCGCGTGGGCCTTCGTCCCATGTGACTTTGAGCTGACGGCGGGCGCTCATTGCCGACCAAGTCGAGTCGGCGATAATGGCGACGCCCGGCATCAAGCCATTCAGATTGGTCGTACCTTCGATGACGAACGCGTCGCGCACGCCTGGTAACGCTTTGACTGCGGCGAGATCGGCCGAGGCGACTTTGCCGCCGAAAACCCGGCACTTCTCGAAGACGGCGTAGAGCATTCCGGGCAAAGTTTGGTCGATCCCGAAAAGAGGCTTGCCGGTGACGATCGCCGGATTGTCGATCCCGCCGATGCGCTGGCCGACGATCTTGAAGTCTTTGGCATCCTTCAAGGGAACCGTCTTCGCGTCGGGCACTGGCAACTTGGCGGCGTCGGCGGCCAACTCGGCGTAGGTCAAAATGCGTTTCGAGGGCGTGTGCGTCACTTGGGCGTGAGCGGCGATGCAGGACTCGACCGGTACTCCCCAGCGTCGAGCGGCAGCTTGCACGAGCATGATCCGGGCGGTTGCGCCCATCTGACGCAGCGGCGTATAAAGGCGGGGCATCGCGGTGCTTCCACCCGCGACCTGGGCTCCGTAGAAGGGGTCCAGCGGGACCAGTTCGATGGAGATTTGCTTCCAGTCCACCTCGAGTTCCTCGGCGACAAGCATCGGCAACGAGGTCCGGACACCCTGGCCGCCCTCCGGCGAATGGGCAGCGATGAGGATCTTGCCGTCGGCAGAGATCCGAACGAAGGCGTTGAGCGATCCGCCCGCTTCCGCCGTGGCTTTCGCGATCGCCGGATTGCCTTCGGCGAACGCGTCGTCCGCAAACTGCAGGCAGGTCCCGAGGACCAAACCGCCGCCCGCAACGGCGGACAGCTTGAGGAACCCGCGACGATTGAGAGAAGGCGAAAGGGTGCTCAAGGTGAGAGGGAGGTTAAGACTTCCAGGCGATCGCGAATCGATTGGATGCGAGAAGGGAGAGCCCGGACGGCGTTCGGCCGTTCGGAGCGTGACTGTGGAAAGGGGTTCGTCAAATCAAGGCGAGTGGGAAAGTGCCCGGTGTTTTCGATCTTGTTTCTTATCGTTTTGTCGTCCGACTGGTCGCCGCCCCCCGCGCCGCTCCGCCGAATTTCCACCTTCAAATCGCTTCGTGTCCTCGGTTCCCATGCTCAAAAAAATCAACGTCGCTATCGTCGGTCTCGGCTTTGGCGCGGAATTCATTCCGATTTATCAGGCGCACCCTGACGCGCACTTGATCGCGGTGTGCCAGCGGGATCCCACGAAGCTGGCCTCGTTGCAGGCGGCGTTCGGCATCCCCAAAGGATTCACCGACTACGACGAACTGCTGCGGGATCCGGAGATCGACGCCGTTCACATCAACACCCCCATCCCCGACCATGCCGAGCAGACGATCAAGGCGTTGAAGGCGGGCAAGCATGTGGCCTGCACGGTGCCCATGGCCACGTCGATCGCCGATTGCCGGAGGATCGTGGACCTCAGCAAGAAGACCGGTTTGCGTTATATGATGATGGAGACGGTGGTCTATGCCCGGGAATATTTGTATGTGAAGGAACGGTACGATCGCGGCGATCTCGGGAAAATTCAGTTCCTGCAGGCGAGCCATCAGCAGGACATGGACGGCTGGCCCAATTACTGGCCCGGACTGCCGCCCATGTGGTATGCCACGCACTGCGTCGGACCGCTGCTGGCGTTGACCGATGCAAAGGCGGAATATGTGTCCTGTTTCGGTTCGGGCACGATCCGGCCCGAGCTCGTCAAGCATTATGGCTCCCCGTTCGCCGTGGAGACCGCACACATCAAGTTCAAGGACTCCGATTTATGCGCACGGATCATTCGTTCCCTCTTCGATACCGCCCGTCAGTACCGCGAAAGCATCGATGTCTACGGCTCCCAGCAGTCGTTCGAATGGTCGCTTATCGAGCACGAACCGCATGTGCTGCACACCGCGAAAAAGGCGGAGGCGAAGATTCCGCAGAAGGTGACGGTGCCCGACTATGCCAAACGGCTGCCGGCCGGTATTCGAAAGTTCACCACGAAAGGCGTCTACGACCTCGGTAAAAAATCCCATCTCAGTTTCACCCAAGGCGCGGGACACGGTGGATCCCATCCCCACCTTGCGCACGAATTCGTTTCGGCCCTGAAGGAGGACCGCGAGCCCTATCCGAATGCCCCCAAGTCGGCGAACTGGACCTGCGTGGGATTGTGCGCACACGAATCGGCGCTGGCGGGCGGAAAGATTGTCAAACTTCCGGCTTTCACCCTCGCGTGAGCGCGGCGACGCCGCTCCTCGGTGTGACCTTTCTTCGTCTTCTCGTCTTTGGGTGGATTGCGGTCGCGGGTCACGCCTCGCAGGGAGAGGCGACGGTCTCGTCGCCGCCGCGTGCACCACTCTACGCGACGATCGACGAGTCGATCGCGCGGGGCGATTTGGACGACGTCAAACGTCACCTTGCGGCCGATCCGGCTCGGGTAAACGGCGACTCGGGTGCAAAACTGCAGCCGCTGCATCAGGCGATCCTGAGGCGGAAGACGGAAATCGTCCTGGTCCTGCTCGCGGCGGGTGCAAGTGCAAAAACACCGGATTCCTCCGGCCGTTCTCCGCTCCACCTGGCCGTGGAGAGAGGCGACGCGCCCGTCGTCGCCGCGTTGCTCCGCGGGAAGGCGGATCCGTCCGTGCGCGATAACCGGGGCTGGACTCCGCTTCATCATGCGGCCGCCAAGAACCAGCTGGAGATCGCCCGTCTGCTCCTCGACGGAGGTACGGATCCGAACATTCTGAGCGAGCTCGGGGGAACTCCCCTTCACGAGGCGGCAGTCGGGGGAAGCGTTGCCTTGGTCCACTTGTTCCTCGATCGCGGGACGGATCCCTTCATTCGGTCGAAGCCCGGCGTCACCGCGCTCGAAATCGCTCGGGAATACAAGAATCTCGAAGTCGTCGTGTACTTGGAGAAGATCAAAAAGTAGTGGACGCGTTAAGCGGTGTCCAATCCGAGCGCCCGCCAGCGGGTCAGTTCCAAGTCGACGGAAGCGTTCATGGCGAGCAGGGCAAACGACGGCGGGTTTGGGAGGAGATGCAAGCCGTAGAAAAACGCTGCGGCGGCATTGGTGACGTCCACCGGTTCCCGCGGATGAGTCCAAGCCCGGTTGAGGAAATCCAAGCACCAGCGACGGGCGGCGAGGATCACCAGCGTGTCCCGCCACTTCAGCGTCAGTCGAAGCGTATTTACTTCGTCGCGACGTTTTCGTCCCGCGGAACTGCTTACGTGATGTTTTACGACGCTGCGCAGGACGACGAGATTGACCCGGCGGTGGGCCGTCGTGCGAAAGCACAGGTCGACATCTTCGCAGCCGTTGACGAAACGTTCGTCGAAACCGCCGAGCTCCAACCAAAGGCTGCGGGCGATCAAGAGGCATGCCCCGGTGACCGCATCGACGCGGCGAGCGCCCCGCAGCCGTGACCAGAGGGAGCCGGCGGAAAGGTCGCGCTCGTGCTCCGGTTTTCCCTTGAGATTGATGACGATCCCGACGTGGTCGACAGTTCCATCCTGGACCGTGCGCTGGACGTTTCCGATCGCCCCCGCTCGTGTTCCGAGGCGAGAGAACTCCGAAAGCAGGGGTTCCAGCCATCCCGGTGTGAGAATCAAGTCATTGTTCAGCAGGACAAGAATATCGGCCCGGGCGGCGGCAGCACCTCGGTTGGTCGATACCGCAAAACCGACGTTTCCTTCGTTCCCGAGAGTTCGAATGGACGGTTCGTCGAGGGAATCGAGCCACGCGGACGTTCCGTCTGTGCTGCCGTCGTCGACGAGGATCAGTTCGTGTGGAAGGCCCCGCGGAAGGGTCGCTTTTAAACTGGCGACCATTGCCTGGGTAAGCGCCAGGCAATTGAAGAGGGGAACGACGAAGGAGACGAGCGGCGGTGGATTCTCCGTCGCAGGCGTGACGAACGGAGCCGACACTTGACCGCCGTCAGGTACCTTGGGGCGGGGTGACATCGTTGCGGAACGAACGAGCGGGGTCAGAGCAGGCGCTTCAGGTATTCTCCGTATCCGGATTTGCCCAGCCGTTCGATTTGCGACTCGAGCGCGGTCCGAGCGAGCCAGCCCTGTCGCCAGCCGATTTCCTCCAGGCAGGCGATCTTCAAGCCCTGACGATTCTCGATCACGTGGACGAATTGCGCGGCTTCCAGCAGCGAATCGTGGGTGCCGGTATCGAGCCAGGCGGTGCCGCGTCCGATGATTTCGACGTGCAGCGTGTCTCGCTCCAAGTAGAGACGGTTGAGATCGGTGATCTCCAGTTCGCCACGCGGGGAAGGCTTCAGAGACCGGGCGAGAGCCACGACAGCGCGGTCGTAGAAATACAAGCCGGGAACGGCGAAGTTGGACTTCGGAGTCTTGGGTTTTTCCTCGAGAGAAAGTACCCGTCCGTCCGGTGCGAACTCCACGACGCCGTACGACGTCGGATTCGCCACGTGGTAACCGAAGACGGTCGCTCCCTCTGTCCGGAGGCTCGCCGCCTGTACCGACTTTTGAAAGTCGTGCCCGTAGAAAAGATTGTCGCCCAGCACCAAGGCGGAGGGGGTGTTTTCGTCGAGAAAGCCCACCTGGGCCGCGATCAGAAACGCCTGCGCGAGGCCGTCCGGGCTCGGTTGTTCGGCGTAACTTAGAGAAACGCCAAATTGCGATCCGTCGCCCAGCAGCCGTTTGAACAAAGGCAGATCGAGTGGGGTCGAGATAATGAGGATCTCGCGTATTCCCGCGAGCATCAGCACCGACAGCGGATAATAAATCATCGGCTTGTCGTACACGGGCATCAGCTGTTTGGAGACTGCGATGGTCAGCGGAAACAGGCGGGTGCCGGTACCGCCGGCGAGGACGATGCCGCGACGCGAGGGAGAAGCGAGGGAAGCGGTCACGGTTAGACGGAGGCGGCCATTCCGAGGCGTTGGCGTTGATAAGCGCGGCGGGCGATGTCGGCGGCCCACTCGCGATGGGTGAGGTACCAGTCGACGGTTTTTTCAATGCCGGTGTCGAAGTTTTCCTGGGGAACCCAGCCAAGTTCCGTGCGCAGCTTGGTGCTGTCGATCGCGTACCGACGGTCGTGTCCCGGACGATCCGCGACAAAGGCGATTTGCGCGGTATAGGAGGTGCCGTCGGACTTCGGGCTTTTGCGGTCCAGCAGCTCGCAAATTCTTTTCACGATTTCCAGGTTCGGGCGTTCGTTGAGGCCGCCGACATTGTAGGTTTCGCCGACGCGACCGTTCCGCAGGACGAGCCAGATCGCCGAGGCGTGGTCCTCGACGTAGAGCCAATCGCGGATCTGCTGACCGTCCCCGTAGACGGGAAGGGTTTTTCCCTCGAGCGCGTTGAGGATGACAAGCGGAATCAGCTTCTCGGGGAAATGATAGGGCCCGTAGTTATTGGAGCAGTTCGTCGTGAGGACAGGTAGACCGTAGGTGCGATTGAACGAACGGACGAGGTGGTCGCTGGACGCTTTGGACGCGGCGTAAGGCGAGTTCGGTTCGTAAGGACATTCCTCGTTCCAAGGCGCATCGCCGGCGTGAAGCGTGCCGTATACTTCATCCGTGGATACGTGCAGGAAGCGAAAACTCTCTTTGCGCGGGGAGGGCAGCGCGGCCCAATGGCGGCGGACCGAATTCAAAAGGCGGAGAGTGCCGAGCACGTTTGTCTGGATGAAGGGCTCCGGCGAATCGATCGAGCGGTCGACGTGACTTTCTGCGGCGAAATTGACCACGGCGTCGATCGCCTGCTCTTTCAGAAGGCGCGAAGTGAGGGGCTCGTCTCCGATATCGCCTTGGACGAAAACGTAGCGGATGTCCCCCGCGAGATCCGCGAGGTTGGCCGGATTTCCCGCATAGGTGAGGCAATCCAGATTGACGAGGGCACCGAGCGGCGACCCCGCTTCGGTCAAACGCTGACGAATGAAATTGCTGCCGATGAAGCCGCAGCCCCCGGTGACGAGTACGTTCATGAGAGGAGAGGGTGAGAGCGCGCGCGACGAGCGGACTCAGCTCGTTTTCCAGTCGCGCAGATCGCGGGAAATCGCGTCGCGCACGTCGGTGAGGGAGATGCCGACGGAGGCAAGTTTGGAAGAGCTCATGACGCAGTTGCTGCGAGGAGTCTTCGCGGCGATCTGCATAAATTCGCCTTCGTCCCTGAAAAATTGAAAGTCCTTGGTGGATACGCCGCTCTTGCGGATGAGTTCGACCACCTCGCGGGTGGTGACCTCGCCGGGGTTGGTGACATTATAAAGGCCGAACGGCACCCGCTTTTCCCAGCACGCAAACGTCGAGGCGACGAACTCGTGCAACTGCGAGATCGAATTGGTCGCCTCGAGGAGCTTCGAGTATCGCATCAGCTTGGTGAGGTAATTGCGCGGACTGTCGATGTGGTCGAAAGGAATGCGCAACCGCCACACATAGAGCTGCGGTTTGTCGGCAAGGACCTCTTCGCCAAGGGCTTTCGTGCCGCTGTAGAAAGAGCAGTTGTTTTGACGGAACGTGAAGTTGGGGATGTCTTCCTCCGTGAAGGGCGAGCCGCCGGGCCGCGCGCCGGTGTAAATGCATCCGCTCGAAACATGTCCCCACGGAACACCTGCGGCTTCGCAGGCTTGAGCGATGGCTCCCGGTAAAACCGCATTTCCCTGCAGACAGTCGGCCTTGTGCAATTCGCAGGTATCGACATTGGGTTTGCCGGTGTAGCCGGCTGCGTTGATGACGAACTCGGGACGATCCGCTTTCAGCGCTTCGGTCAGGCGGGCCGGATCGGCGTAATCGAGCTCTTTCCTTCTTAAGTTCTTGAAAGAAATACCCTTGCGAGTGAGAAGCTGTTGGTAGGCATGCCCTACGTAACCGGAGCCACCGAGCAAATAGATCATAGGCGTTGTCGACGGTTGTTAACGGCCGGGAGAGTCACAAGCTGAAATTCCCGGGCCGATGGGCGTAGTTTTCGCCCGGAAGAGTCGCCATAGGCAATTGTTTGGACGAGAAAAATACTGGCGCGATGCGCTGCAAGCGGGCAAAGCAACCCGTTTATCGCGCGAGCGAAACGTAATGATCCTTTGGATTTACCGCCTGCTGTTTGGTCCGGTGCTTCTCGTCGGAGCGCCTTTCTATCTGTGGCGCATGCGTCGACGCGGAGGGTATGGGCGACATTTCGGCGACCGTTTCGGCGGGTTCGACCGCGTTCCGGCGAAGGTCGCGGGAGCGAAGCGCATCTGGATTCAAGCGGTCAGCGTCGGTGAGCTTCTGGCAATCGGGCCGCTCCTCGACGCATTTAAAGCGGATCCCCACGTCGAAATCGTACTGACCACGACGACGAGCACGGGCTTTGCGCTGGCGGAGCGGCGTTATGGTTCGTGCACCGTCGCGATCGGGTACTTTCCCCTCGATGCCTGGCCGTTTTCGCGGCGAACCTGGCGCAGCCTTGCTCCGGACCTCGTCGTGATGGTAGAGGGCGAATGGTGGCCCGAGCATTTCGCTCAAGCCCGCGCCCGCAGCGTCCCGGTGGTGTGCATCAACGCTCGTCTGAGCGATCGCAGTTTCCGACGCATGCGGTGGCTGGGCTTTGCACTCAAGCCGTTGTTCGGCGGGATCGCCATGATCCTGACAGGTTCGGACCTGGACCGGCTGCGATTTCTTGCGCTCGGTTTCGTTCGAGAAGATCGGCTCAAAACCACGGGCAATCTCAAACTGGACGTGGCGATCGCAGAACTGGAGGCGGGTGAGGTCCGCGCCCTCCGCGCATCGCTCGGCTTCCCGGAAGACGGGAAAGTGTTGCTCGGCTCGTCCACCTGGCCCGGGGAAGAGCTGGCGATGATCTCCGCCTTTCGCGCAGTCCGTGAGCGGGATCGCACGTGGCGTTTGTTGCTCGTTCCTCGACACGCGGAACGTCGCCAAGAGATCGTTCCCCTGCTTGCGGAATCGGGCTTCACCTTCCACGTCCGTTCGACGGGCTCGGCTCCGGGTTCGGTGGACATCGTGCTCGCCGACACGACCGGGGAGCTCAGAAAGCTGACGCAGCTGGCCGAACTCGTTTTTGTGGGGAAGAGCCTGCGACCCCATCATGAAGGTCAGACCCCGATTGAGGCGGCGGCACTGAGCAAGCCGCTTTTATTCGG
>Ga0105049_10001024_pt1 | contig 32457 bp, 23 predicted proteins | sample MAT06_FD_78087 | JGI IMG/M metagenome (GOLD analysis project Ga0105049, IMG submission 78087) | Freshwater microbial communities from Lake Fryxell liftoff mats and glacier meltwater in Antarctica - MAT-06 | ecosystem: Environmental > Aquatic > Freshwater > Ice > Liftoff microbial mat | place... | reverse complement strand
GTATCCGAGCAACGCGCCGCACTTGGAGGCCTCTCGGCTCAGTCGTCGTCCGGTCGGCCGTCGTACCCACGCGACGTCCAGTAGGCGTCGTTGTTCGAGTTCAACTGGTTCGCGTGGTTGTCGTTGTTAGCCTTGTCGGAGTTCGGATCTTCGCGATGGAAGTACTTCATGGTCTGGTCCTCTCGGTCTCGGATGGGACCCACCAAACGAAGCTGCAGACGGGCGACTACACTGCTCGGTTGGATCGGCGGTAAGCGATGCGCAAGGTCGTCGCTTCCTTCACGCTGGCTGACCGGCACGATGGGCCTCGGCTGATTGCAACCTTGCCCCTCGGCCAGTCGAAAGGTTGGAGTTCCCCCGGTTCCGTGGACTCGGGAGAGGTTCAGTCGCGGAACCCACAGAGCGGCGAGTCGACTGGGTCCAGGCTCCTCGCGTCGTTCGCCCCGCCGCCCACCCGGGGAGCCATCTCTCTACAGCGCGATCCGCGCCGAGGCTGGCACACGCCCCGAATCGCCTGCATCGCGGTTTTCCAGCACACACGATCGGCCGATTCGCGTCCGATCGGCGGCCAACCCTCTATCGCGGCTCGACGAACGAGACGCGGGGGTAACGCCCGGATTTCCGATGCTGCAAGCCAGAGAAACTTCGGTCCGGAACCAGGGCGGTGAGGTCCACCGGGTGGGCAACCTGATGCGCTGGCGCTGCGCTGGAGCGGCGAGGAGCACTGCACGGCGCGCTGACCGGCCGCGTCGGTGCGGAGATCTAGTTTGACACAATTCGGCCCCAATGAGGGACTCAGCGGACGCTCCTCCGTAGCGTACTGACGCTATCGCGCGCACAAAGGGCCGGAACGTCGGTGCCTCGACGGCTGCACAACCCTCGGCTGAAAAGCAACTACGAATTGACGCGGATCACTGCAACGTGCGCTGTCCAGCGCGCTTCGGTGAGTTGACCGCGCCCTAATTCCAGAGGCCCAGGTCCGCCGTAGACATGGATGGCCCCTCGATTGCCGGACTCGCTCATTCGACCTGGCCCAGGCCGGATGTGCGGCCCGGCGCTCGCGCGACGCCTCGACCGTTCGCACCGACTCTTTGCGAGTTCGGAGCTTCCCCTTCGCGTCAAGAGCACCCCATGTTCCGCTTCCCCTCTATTCTCAGCATCGCATTCCTCGCTGCGTTTCTGCCCGGATCGGCGCGCGCCGACATCCTGGGTTCTGCGGAGAGCTTCGCGATCTTGGCCAGTTCGACAGTCACAAACACCGGTCCGAGCATCCTCTCGGGCAATCTCGGCGTGTGGCCGGGAACCGCGATCTCGGGCTTCCCGCCGGGGGTCGTCGTCAATGGAACCATCCACTCCGCTGACGCCGTCGCGATGCAGGCGCAGAACGACGCGAACACGGGGTACAACACGCTCGCCGGGCTGGCTCCCAATCAGAACCTGACAGGTCAGGATCTGGGCGGGCTCACCCTCCCGGCCGGCGTCTACTTCTTCGCGTCATCGGCCCAACTCACAGGCACTCTGACCCTCGACACCCAGGGTGATCCGAATGCGCTGTTCGTGTTCCAGATCGGGAGCACGCTGACGACTGCGAGCAACTCGAACGTCATTACGATCAACGGTCCGGACGAGTGTCACGTGTATTGGCAGATCGGGAGCTCGGCGACGCTCGGCACGGGTACGACCTTCCTCGGCAACATCGTCGCGCAGGCCAGCGTCACGATGACGACCGGATCGATGATCACGAGCGGACGCGCGATCGCGCTGAACGGTGCGGTCACATTGGACGACGTCGACGTCACCGCGCGCTGCACGTGCATCCTCGGGCCGATGGACATGGACTGCAACGCGAACGGCATTCCCGACGCGTGCGACATCGCGGACGACACGAGCGCGGACTGCAACGCGAACGGGATTCCGGACGAGTGCGACATCGCGACCGGCACGAGCCGCGACTGCAATCTGAACGGCATTCCCGACGAATGCGACCCGGCCGGCGCGTTCCCGAGCTTCACGACGTGCGAGCCGACGCCGACGGGCAGCGTGGGTTCGACGCTCACCTTCCAAATTTGCGCGGTCAGCGGCAGTTCGGGTTCACCGATCACGATGACGCTTTTCAACACTCTGCCGATCGGAGCGACGCTGACGCCGCCGCTGCCCGCGACCGGCACCTCGATCTGCACGACGTTCCAGTGGACGCCGACGGCCGGACAGATGGGTGCGCCCATTCTCGAGTTCTTCGTCACGGACGCGAACGGATGCACCGCCGACTGCAAGATGCGCATCCTCGTGAACTCCACGCTGCTCCTGTTCGGGCCCGCGCAGGGCGTGAGCCAGATCCCGATGTTCGGTCAGGTCTTCGACACGCAACTCACGAGCGTGCGGCGTGCCTTTCCCGTCTCGACCACCAACGGGCCGGCGCCTTTGTTCAGTGCGACAACGGCGACCTACTTCGTCCAGGTCGTGTCCCACGGTCCGCCGCAGTTCTCGCAGTCGTCGTACCGTTGGTCGCACGCAGTCAGGTTCACGAAGGACATGGTCGGCCTGACGATCCTCACGCAGGACTTCGGTACGGCGAACGGCATCGACCTCGATGTCGAGGCCTTCACCGACGCGAACGGACTCCGACGCGTGCGATTCCCCTTCTCGTTCCCGTGAGCGAGGTTGCAGGAATGCGCGTAACCACCACGGGGTGACAGGGGGAACTCCTCCTACTCGAGCTCGGCCCGATCGCGCGACGCGACCGGGCCGAGTGACCATCCCGGGTGATTGCGAGAGTCAGGCTGAAAGACTGGCGAGCCGGTGGCCGGCCGCCCGGGCTGGCGTCGCAGCCGGAATGCTCGCCGGACGAAACCGCTTCGACGCCCTCGCACCCAGTCGGAAGTCGCGCGATGCAGATCGGCGGCCATGGGTCCGGTCATCGTCATCGAGAAGCGCAGTTCGAGCTCGTGATCGTCGCACTCGCCGGGATCGAGCCAGCGACGTCGAGCGCGAGGACGCTGCGACGCACGCCGACGGGCGATCCCCGGCGCCGTTGCTCCATTCCTCCGGTCTTGAACAGAGCGTGTTGTCCTTGACGGCCGCGATCGCCACGACATCGGCGTGCGCGGTCGCGGAGAGTCGAGCGAAGACGGCCGGGACCGAGAGAACGCGGAGGTGATCGGTGTAGAGAGGGATGCTTCGCTCAGATCGGCCCTGGATCAGCTCCAACTCACCAGAGTCAGCCGCGCTCCAGAAGCTCTGACATGCCCTCATGCGATCTTGATCGCGCCTCATTCGAGCTCGGCTAGGGTCGGCGACCGTTCGTCAACCTTCACCGAATCGGAGCCCCGATGCAGTTCTCTCTCGTGCCCTCGGCCATCCTCGCCATCGTCCTGGCAACGCCCGCACTCGCACAGGCGCCTTTCGACACCGTGCACCCGATCTTCCGGGCCCACTGCGCGGACTGCCACAGCACGCAGGGGAACGGTGGGTTCGACATCGCGAACGGCGACATCGCCTCCGCCTACGCGGACTCTCAGCTCCCCTCCTATTTCGTGTCCGGACAGACGAAGGGCTTCGCCGCGCTCGTGCGCATCCAGAATGGCGACATGCCTCTGGGAGCAGGCTGCACAGGCGATCCGGTTCTCGACGCGCCGATTTCCGCATGCCTGACGGCTGCCGAGCAATCGCAGATCCAAGCGTGGATCCAGGACGGACAGCTCTCTCCGCTGTCGAGCACCGGAACTCCCTACTGCTTCGGTGACGGCACCGGGACGCCGTGTCCGTGTGCGAATGTCGGAGCTGCGGACGGCGGCTGCGCGAACACCGTGAGCTGGGATGGTGGCAAGCTCGTGGCCGCCGGCGTGGCGAGTTTGACCGCCGACTCGCTCGTGCTGCGTGGCACGCGGATGCCGAACAGTGCGGCTCTGTTCTTCCAAGGCGCGAGCACGATCGGCGGCGGCCTCGGCGCGGTGTTCGGCGACGGGCTGCGCTGTGCGGGTGGATTCATCGAGCGACTGGGCACGAAGACCAACTCGGCGAGTGCCGGCCAGTTTCCCGAGAACGGTGATCCCAGCATCTCCGTGCGCGGGGCGGTGACGACCCCGGGGATGCGCACCTACCAAGTGTGGTACCGCAATGCGGCGGCTTACTGTTTGCCCGCGACGTTCAACCTCACGAACGGTGTGACGATCCACTGGGCCGCGTAGAGGCGCGGTGGACGCGGGTGAACGCGGGTTGACGCGGTGGACGCGGTGGACGCGGGTGAACGCGGGTGAACGCGGGCTGACGCGGGTGGACGCGGTGAACGCGGTGGACGCGGTGGACGCGGTGGACGCGGGTGAACGCGGTGGACGCGGGTGAACGCGGGTGAACGCGGGTTGACGCGGGTTGACGCGGTGGACGCGGTGAACGCGGTGGACGCGGGTGGACGCGGTGGACCCGGGTGAACCCGGGATGGATCGAGCCCTTGTTCGCGACGGATCGAGTCATCGTGAACAGGGTGCGCACGCACGCTCCGCGCCGCAGCTCGTCCAGGCTCGTGCAGTCAGGGCGCCGGCAGCGCGCGAAGATCGAACCCTCGCGGCTTGTAGTTCCTGACGAACTCGATCAGGTCTTCGAAGAAGTCGTGATATCCGAACGCCTGCATCTCCTCGATCGCTTCGCTCGGCGTCCAACCGTTCATTTCGATGCGCCAGAGTGCCGCGAGTGTCCCCGTCCGGTCTTTTCCGTGCGCGCAGTGGAAGAACACGGGCTGCCGTTCAGGGTCGAGCACCGTTCTGAAAAACGACCGGATCTGCTCGTCCGTCGGAGGCTCGCTGCCGAGCAGGTCAGCCTGCATCGGAATGTGCACAGCGGTCATGCCGGCCGCCTCGACTTCCTCGCGCTCCGCGTGGTGACTGCGCAGAGAGATGACCGTCTTGATCCCGCGCTCGTGCAGCTCGCGGAGCCCGGACGCGTCAAGTTGCGATCCTCGATAGAGGAACACCTCGATCTGCGCGACGCTCTCGAACCCCACGAGCCGTCTCGCGAGCGGCTTGCCCGTGGAGGTCGTCGTGAGCAGCCCTTCGGTCGCGCGACAACTCCACAGACACGAGAAGAGAAGGAAGCTCGCTAGTTGCCAGAAAGTCTCGGCGCGGGCGTGCGCTCGCGTGGGGACCGCGTGCCGATCGGCCGGGCACTCACCTCCCCGCACGTGCGACGACGACCTTCGGACCGCTACGCGTCCACGAGAACGTTGGAGATCACTCGGAGGCATTTCTAAGCAACTCGACGACAGCGCGCAGTTGAGCGTCCATCGTCTCTTCGAGTACGACCCTTGGCGCGTCCGAGGAGCTTACATCCGTCCGTGGAGGAATAGCGCGGTACTGACGTCGGTCCGTCCTCCCACTTCACGAAATGGCGTCGAGGAGCTCGGTTGGGCAGAGGGACGCCGGAGCGTCGCGCCGACCCGCTTGCACGAACGAGGCGGGAGTGCGGCTGTCGGCCGCGCTCCGTGCTGAGACTTGGACCGCGACGCACTCGCCGTATCGCCGCGCGTCGTCGTCACGGCTCCTCGGGGCTTAGCGGATCGTGGCGAGCTCGGAGTGCGAAAACAGGGCGCCGCCCCACGGATGACGCTCGAGCAAGCCCTGGAGACGGGCACACCGCCATCGGTCGGCACGTCCGAGCCACGGAAGTCACTCGGATCGATCCGAGCGCACAATCGGTTCTCCGCATCCGTGGATCGAGCGGCGACGAACTCTCCGTCATGAACAACGGTCCGGTCCACGTGATCCTCGGCGCCAGCGGCGGGATCGGCGCGGCGCTCGCGCGCACATTGCATCAGACTGGTGCCCGGCTCGTGCTCGCAGCCCGTGACGCGCAGCGACTGCACGACGTCGCCGCTCCACTGAGTGCTGACGCCGTGCCGACCGACGCTTTGGTGTCGGGTGAAGTCGATGCACTCTTCGCGCACACGATCGCGACTCACGGACGCGTCGATGGCGTCGCGGTCTGCGTCGGCTCGATTCTCTTGAAGCCGCTGCACTTGACGAGCGACGACGAGTTCCGCCGCACGCTCGAACAGAACGTGCTGCCGGCCTTCCACGCGACTCGCGCTGCGGTGCGGGCGATGCAGGAGAGCGGCGGCTCGATCGTGCTCTTCGCGTCCGCCGCGAGCGAAGTCGGGCTCCCGAACCACGAGGCGATCTCCGCCGCGAAGTCCGCCGTGGTCGGGCTCGCCCGCTCGACCGCTGCGACCTACGCCGCGAAACACATCCGCGTGAACGTCGTCGCTCCGGGGCTCGTTCGCACAGCGATGTCCGCGCGCATCACGCAGAGCGCGCCCGCGCTCGCCGCATCGACCGCCATGCACCCGCTCGGGCGCATCGGCGAAGCGGACGAGGTCGCGCGAGCGGCTGCGTTCCTCCTCGATCCCGCGAACTCGTGGATCACCGGCACCGTGATCGGCATCGACGGTGGGCTCGCGCAGTTGCGGGGACGATGACTCGGTCGAGGAGCGTCGCGCGAATCTGACGTTCCGTCGATAGTGATGTTGCGCAGCCGAGGACTTTCACCACCTGCTGCCGGCCAGCACGCGGCCATGCCGTCGGTCCGGTTGGACGTCGCGCCCGAGCGGACGGCCGTCGAGCGCTCGAACCCCTGTGTGAAGCGCGGGCTGGCGAACGACCCGCGCGCCGAAGGTGTTTCGGGCGCGGATCCGCCCGAGAATGCGCGCCGACCGATGCGACGTCGCGACGCACGCCGTATCGTGCCTTGCTTCATGATCGCCCTCTCGAACGTCTCGAAGCACTACGGCCGCCAGCTCCTCCTCGTCGAGGCGTCGCTCCAACTCGACCCCGGCGAGAAGGTGGGCCTCGTCGGGCCCAACGGATCCGGGAAGAGCACGCTCTTCCGCATGATCGCGGGTGAAGAAGACCCGGACGACGGACAGATCTCGGTCCCGAAGAACCTGCGCATCGGCTGGTTCAAGCAGGATGCGGCCGACGTCTCGGGACGATCCGTCCTCGACGAAGCCATTGCCGGGTCGGGCCGAGCGGGTGCGTTGCACCACGAGCTCATGGAACTCGAGCACGCGCTCGCGGATCCGGAGCGAGTGCACGAGATGGATGCGATCCTGCAACGCTTCGGCGCTGTCCAGGAGGAGTACCAAGCGCTCGGCGGGTACGAGCTCGAAGCACGCGCGCGCACGGTGCTCGACGGCCTCGGATTCCGACCCGATCAGGTCGACGCCGACGTCGGCGCACTGTCCGGCGGATGGAAGATGCGCGTCGCGATGGCGAAGGTGCTCATCGGCGCGGCCGACGTGCTGCTGCTCGACGAGCCCACGAACCACCTCGACATCGAGTCGATCCTGTGGCTCGAGCATTTTTTGAGGGACAGCGAAGCTGCGATCCTCATGACGTGCCACGACCGCGACTTCATGAATCGCGTCGTGACGCGACTCGTTGACATCGACGAGGGCGACCTCGTCTCGTACACCGGGAACTACGAGTACTACGAGCGCGAGCGCGCCGTCCGTGCGGCGCGCGACGAGGCGGCCTACACGCGCCAGAAAGCGATGCTGAAAAAGGAAGAGCGCTTCATCGAGCGCTTCGAAAAGCACGCCGCGAAGGCTGCGCAGGTGCAGTCGCGCGTCAAGAAGCTCGACAAGATCGAGAAGCTCGAACCGCCGAAGAAACGCATCCTCGTACCGTTCGAGTTCCGCTCGCCGCCCAGATCCGGCAACGACGTCGCGACGCTTTCGGGAGTGTCGAAGAAGTACGGCGATCACGTGCTCTACGATCGCTTCGACTTCGAGATCAAGCGCCAAGAGCGCTGGTGCGTCATGGGCGTCAATGGCGCGGGCAAGACGACGTTGCTCAAGATGGTGGCTGGGATCCTGGCCGTGGACTCGGGTGAACTTCGACTCGGCGCGAGCTTGAAATTGGGCTATTTCTCGCAGTCGGCGCTGGAGATCCTCGATGCGAAGAAGACCGTGTGGGAGGACATCGACGGTCGCTTTCCGCTCGCTTCGATCGCCACGAAACGGAATCTTTTGGGCGCGTTCCAGTTCGGCGAAGACGACATCACGAAGCGCGTGTCGATGTTGTCCGGCGGGGAACGATCACGCCTCGTGCTGGCGCAAATGCTTTTCGATCCGCCGAACTTCCTGGTGCTCGACGAACCGACGAACCACCTCGACATGGCCACGAAGGAGATGCTCGTGAAGACGCTGCACGAGTTCGAGGGCACGATGCTCTTCGTGTCCCACGACCGCACGTTCTTGAAGGGACTCGCGACGCGCGTGCTCGATCTGTCGGGGAACGGGGGACGGTCGCCGCTCGTGTTCCACAGTTCGTATTCGGAGTGGGTCGATCGCACCGGGCATGAGGCGCCGGGGGTGCATGCTTAGGCCAGCCCGCCGCGCTTGCGCGGCGGGCCACAAGTAACGCGCGCGTCCAGATCGGAAGTCCGACGCACCCGACGCACCCCACGCACCCCGCCGTTCAGCGCCCCGCCGCCAACTCCCGCGCATAAAACCAAACCCCGTTGAGCGACCGCCGTTTCGGAGTCAACCCGCGCAGCTCCTCGAGATACGCGCGGTACTCCCCCACCCGCGCATCCCCGAGCGCCCCCTTCGCCGCCTCGTCCCCACTCGCGAGCACCCGGCGCACCTCCGCCCACGTCTCGAACCGATTCCGTAGCTCCGCATACCGTGCGTCCTGCTCCGCCGTCCGCCCCTCCACGACCTCCTCGTGATCCTGGTCGCCGACCAAGAGATCCACACGCCCGTCGCCATTCAGATCGGCCACCTCGACCGACGCGTTGCGACGCGACCGCCCACGCTCTCCGTCCGCGCTCGCGATCAACACCGAGAGCGGCGCAAACTCCGGTCGTCCCGCGCGGCCCACGTTGCGCGCCCACGACACCTCCCCATCGTCCCCACCGAGGACGATGTCGAAGCGCCCATCTTGGTCCCAGTCGGCGATGACAGGCATCGCGTGCCCCGAGCGGATCGCGAGCCGCTCGCCGCCCACCACCAACTCCTCCGCGCGCTCGGCGAAGGCCGGCTTTTTCGACGTACCCCAGTTCGTCCAGCGCCAAACCTCCCCATCCGCCGTCCCAGCGACGAGGTCTGTGTCCCCGTCATCATCCCAGTCCACGACAGCGATCGACACGGCGTGCAGCGCACCGAACTCCACGCCCTCCGGATTCCGCCACTGCTTCGCTGCGAAGTCCCAGTACATGCCGAGGACGAGTTCGCGACCCGACCGATTCAGCAACGCCACCGGCGTGAGGTACCCGCTCGCACAGGCCTGCACGAAGTAGACGCGACCGTCGTAGCTGCCCGTGACGAAGTCGAGTTCACCGTCACCGTCGAAGTCCGCGAACTGCGGACGGATACCGATGCATCACCAGTTGGAGATGCGGATGTCCTCGCCCCCTGCACGCAGGAACTCAGCCCTCGAAAAGACCGGTTCGGCCCGACTGCCGACGTTCTCGTGCAACAGGATCTTGCCGTCGAAGCTGCCGACCAAGAGGTCGAGCCGGCCGTCACCGTCGTGGTCGACGACCGCCGGGCTGGGATATCCGTGGAGCTCGGTGACGTCGATCGCCAGTCCCGCGGCCTCGAGTAGGACGGCGGGCTCGAAACGCGCGACTTCCTCGAGCGGGATCTGGCTCCGCGGCGTACTGCACGCCGCGAGCACGAGGAGTGGCAGCGACGCTTTGACGGGGATGGTGGTACGAGCGTTCAGAGCTGACGATTCCTGTTGGGTGTCACGGGGCCCGACCCGATCTCCCCGACCTACTTCGCCGCGGAATCGCCCGGCAAACGTGCCCCTTCGAGCGTCTCCGAGATCCACACCGTCATGTCGCCGGCCTCGCGGTTGTCCCACATCCAGTAGGGAATCGCCGTCAGCGTCGCGACCTTCGTCTCGGGCGCGGCGGTCGTCCCACCGACCACACGCTTCGCCCGCGCGCGGATCACGCGCGTGCCGCCCAGGATCGTCCCCACGTTCTCGACCTTCAGCTCCATGTCGGTCGTGAGCACCATCGAGCGCGCAGCTCCCGCATGATCGACGCCCTCGAGGCAATAGACGAGCGGCCCACGCATCAGCGCGACACGACCCCGGTCGGCTTCGACGCGGTCGTCGGCCTTCACACGCCGCACGGGCGCGAGAAAGTGGATCATGAACCCGTCGGTCGTTTCGTAGCCGCGCTCGAACGGCACCCAGCCACCCGCGTGTTCGTTGTCGTAGAGGTCGTGCTCCGGCTCCTTCATGTCGTGCTTGACCTTCGCCGCTCCGTTCCACGACGGCTTGCGCAGCTTCACGTTCCACGTGCCCGGCTTGTCGGCCGACACCACGGCTTCCGTCCGCCCGGAGTTCGGGAAGTCGGACTTCATCCGCACCTGCACTTTCGAATCCATGAGGCCGACCTCGACCTCGGCCGACGCGAGCTGCGCCTGGTACAGCGTGTTCCCCTTCTGCGCGAAGATCATTCCCGGCACCTGGGGCCAGAAACGCGCGATGTTCGGCGCGCAACACGCGGATTCGTGCCATTCCTGGCGTCGTTGCGTGCCGTCGCTCTCCAGCGGAATGGCCTCGAAGAACAACTCGCCCGTGAGGTTCGTCGCCGCGGCCGCGTGGTTGTAGAGGATGCGCTCGATCGCGTCGGCGTACTTCGCGTCACCGGTGAGGATCAGCATGCGCTGGCTCCACGTCGCGAGCGCGAGGCCGGCGCACGTCTCGCAGCGCGCACTTGCGTTCGGAAGCTCGAAAGAGGGCGCGATCCCGACGCCCTTCGCGGATCCGCCGAACCCGCCCGTCAAGTAGGTCTTCGTGTCCCACGCGTCGGCCCACAGGGCTTTCAAAGGCTCGACGAGCGTCGTGTCGGCCGCGAGCATCGACACATCGGCGGCACCGGCGAACAATGTCGCCGCGCCTTCGGCAAGGCCGACGACGGACTTCTGCTCGCGAATCGGCACGTGATCCTGCGCGATTTCGCCATGGCGCGCGGTTCGCGCGGCATGCCCACGCTGATCGACGAAGAACTTGGCCAGCGCGAGCCAACGCGCTTCGCCCGTGTGCTCGTGCAGTTTCGCCAGCGCGAGCTCGATCTCGGGATGCCCGCAAACATCCGCGCGTTTCGCCGGCCCGAAAGTCTTTTCGACGAGGTTCGCGAAGCGCAGACCGACGTCGAGGAGCTTCGTCTTGCCCGTGCCGCGGGCGTACGCGATGCCGGCTTCGATGAGATGGCCCGCGCAGTACAGCTCGTACCCGTTCGCCATGTCCGCCCACGGCGCCTGACCCGAGGCGGCCTGGACGCGCGTGTTCAGGTATCCGTCGGGCTTCTGCGCGGCCGCGATGGTCTCGATGAGGGCATCGGCCTGGGCCTCGAGCGCCGGTTCTTCGATCGAGACGAGCGTCCAACCGATCGCTTCGAGCGTCTTGTAGACGTTGGCATCGTCCGACGCGCTGCCCTTCCGCTCGCCCTTCTCCGCCCCGGAGGCGATGCGGAAATTCGCGACCAGTCCCGTCGATTCGCAGCGCGCGAGGCAGAGCGGAATCGTGACTCGTGTATTCGCCTGGAGGCGCGTGACGAAGAACTCGTGACTGAGCTTCACGCGCTCGATGGGGATCGGCTCCAGGAACCGTTCCGGAACTCCGACGGAGGCGAGGGCGAGGAATGCGATTTGGATCATCGGACCGTGTTACGCGCGTGAGCCGCGGCGGTTGGGGCGGAGGGCGCGGGCCTCGGAGGGGTCCGAGACTGCGCGCGGGCGAAGATCCTACCGCTCACCCGCGGCCGTGCGCAGCGGTTCTACCCGCTCTTGACAGGCACTTGGTTCCGCGCTGACCTCGACAGGCGATCACCTCCTCCACCCGCCTAGCGGAGCGTTCCGCGGCAGGTGTGCACAGGACCACCGGAGACGTGATGCACAGGACGAGCGAGCGACCGAGCCTTCCCTTCCGGATCGATCTCCGCCGCGCGGGGCTCTCGCGCGCAGTCTTGGCCCCACTCGAACGGGCGCTCGCCTTGACCGAGCTCGCGCGCCTCCACGGCCTGTGCGCCGGATCCAGCGACGTCGACGTCTTTCTGACGCGTGTGCTCGTCGAAGGCAGCGTGGACCTGGCGCAGTTGGTCCCCCGGATCGAGCGCGACGAGAAAGGCATCCCTGTGCTCCTGCGCGAGTACCTGAAGCTCGGGGGGAAGCTCATCGCACTGAACGTCGACGCGGACTTCCAAGACGCACTCGACGCGCTCATCGTCGTCGATCTCCTCGAGGCGGACACGCGGCTCTTGGAACGCTATCTCGGGATGGACGGCGCGGCGTCCTTCTCTCTGTTCCATCGCGAGAGCGTGCCCGATCGGGTCGCCATCTGAATCCACGACCCTCGCGATCACGGCGCCCAGATCGCGCGCAGCCCATTCGTCAAGTTGAACGTCGAGGTCGTGCAGTACGCGGCCGCGTTGCGATACCACGCCTGGTAGAAGTACTGGACGCCCGAGGAGAGCATGATCAAGTGCGAGGAGATCGTCGGGTCTCCGGCTTCGGGAATCTGCGAGGCCCCACCGACGTTCAGTTTCGTCCCGAGGCGTATCGTGAAACCGGTGACGCACCGCAAGCCGTCGCCGAAGACCACTCCGCTCCACATTCCGGCCGGCCCCGTGCCTTGGAAGTACAGCGTGGCGGTGTCCGGCATCCCGCTGCCGAGCAACGTGAACGAGTCGTTGCCGACCCACGGATTACCCGAGTACGCGAGGTTCGCGCCGCCCGAGTTCACGGAGTTCGCGCAGCCGTTGCCCGCTGATCCGTAGTTCGCGCACGGACAGGCATTCCCGCTTCCGTCGCCCGAGCAGAACGAGTCGGCGAAGCCGCCTTCGCCGCCGTCCCACAGTCCGGTCCAGACTTCGCGCACAGCACCCGGCGTGAACTGGTCCAAAACGTCCCAAGCTGCGAGATAGCGTCGACGCGCGCCGCCACCGCTGTACTTCGAAGTGATCGCCGGAGCGAGATCTTGCGTCGACGTGTACGCGAACGTGTCCCACGACGCGACGAAGGGATACCCGGCGGCGTAGACCATATCGGCGACGAAGATGTCCCAGTCGGCGAACCCGCCGGCGTGCTCCTGCGCCCAGGTCACCGAGAAGTGCCAGCCATCCGAATCGACGCGGGGACGGATCTGTTCGCTCGAGTTCGTGGCCGGGTTGACGTAGTTGCCGATATCGGTGCCCGTCACGAACTGCGTGCCCTCGAAGACCGCACCGATGATGTCCCAATCGGCCTGCTGCTGCCCGCGCACTTGGAACGCGACCATGTACGCGCGCTCGAAGCCGCCGAAGTCGAGCAAGGACGAGACGCTGGGCGCGAAGCAATCGTCGCCTTGGTCGATGGGGAAGGTGGCGTGGGTCACCGATCCGTCCCACAGGTACTGCGCGCCGAAGATGCGTTGCTCACCCGCGAAGGTGTCGAGGCGCTGCCACGCGATCGTCCAGTTCTGCGTTTGGAAGGGCGGGCCACCGTCCGACTTCGAGATCGCGGGCCACGTGTCGATCGTAGCCGTCGAGTTGTCCACGAAGACGACACCCGAAGCGGTGGTGCCGTTCGCGTTCACGAGCCGCGCGTGGATGTCCTCGTCGCTCGCGGAGTACCTGCGTTGCCACACGACGAAGTAGTAGGTCGGCCCGATGAGCAGCGGATCGCCACCGACGTCGGCGTAGAGCTTGTCGCCCGACTCCGTGCCACTGATCGTGAACTGCGCGCCCGGCGTGCTCGTCGCCGCAGCGAACGTCGCGCCGCGGATCCGACGCAGGCCTCCGGCGACCGGCGTCACGGCAGCCACGCACAAGAAGTTCTGCGCCAGCGCGTTGCTCGCGACCTTGGGGCGGCGCCAGTCGTCGGTCGTGTAGTCGATGTAACCGCCGAAGAGCGGCGTCCCGTTCGCATCCAGGTGGAGCGCGTACACGTCGTGATCCGCGGCGGAGTAGTCCTCCTCGTACACGACGAGATAGGTGTTGGTCGCGGCTTCGTAGGACGTGTCGGGCGCGTGGTCGTCGGCCAAAGACGAATTGAATGTCGTCGTGGACACCACGGGATCGACCACGAGCGGAAACTGCGCGCTCTCGAGCGCGACGCGATCGAGCCTCAGTTCGATCGTGCTGCCGGTCCAAGTGCTTTTGAGCGGGAATCTCCGACCGAGAGCATCGATCGCGGTCGCGGCTCCGTACTCGACGCTGCCGAGCGCGCAACCGAACGAGTGTGCGCCGTCCATCGACCGCGACGTCAAGTCCGTGACGACAGCGACCTGCACGACGAGGTCGCCCGCGGGCGCGAGCGCTTCGATCACGAATTGCTGCTCGATCGAATCGACCGTGAGATTCCAGCGCTCGACGAAAGCGCCGCGCTGGAACTCGACGCGGTCCGCGGTGAAGACGGGCACCGCGGTCTTGTCGACCTCGAGTTCGCCCGCGCCGACACTGGCCCTGTCGAGCGCGAAACGCACCGGGTGGTTCTTCTCGGCGCTCGATCCGAAGAACGGCACGAACGTGACGCCTTCCGCGGAGAAGCTGGCTTTGTAATCGCGGCCGCGGACCCAGATCTCGCCGTCACCGTGGTCGGCGACGTGCACGCGTTCGAAGCGCCGATCACGAGCGGGAACCGGAGGTGCAGCCCGAGGCTTCGCGCCAACGGGATTCTGCGCGGCATTCTGCGCGGCATTCGGCGCGGCATTCGGCGCGGCATTCGGCGCGGCATTCGGCACGGCATTCGGCACGGCATTCGGCGCGGCATTCGCCGCGGCATTCTGCGGCGCGGCACTCCGCGCCGCGCTCTCGGACGGGATCCGACTCGGACCCGCGGTCGAGATCGGAGCGGGCGTCTTGACGTCCTCCGCGATCGCGATCGCGCGCGGGATCTTCTCGGCCTGCGAGGCCGAACTCCCGCGTGCGATGCCCGGGAGGCAGGAGATCAGGGCCACGCAGAACCAAGGCGATCGATGCGCGAGGGAGGACATGGGGACCTGGAAGGAGCGCGTGCTCCGGCAGTCGGCTCGGGATGGGATTCGGCCGACGCTCGGGCGCCGGCGGAGGCCAAAGAGGCGCGGTCCGTCCTCCGCTTTCAAAGAATCGCGAAGTTCTGAGCGGGATCGATCGCGCGTCGTGCACCGCGAAGCCGGCTCAGAGACTTCGCGCGCGAAACGTCCCGCCGTCACTCGGAGAACGATGTCGAGAGCACCCACGCCGCCCAGGAGCGCGGTGGAGCTCGGCGCTCGCGCAGGGCGCATTTCGCGCGCCAGAGGGCGACGTCCGGCGCCAGTCCGTCCCGCCACACGCCGCGGTAGAAATGGGTCATCAGCTCGCGCGTCGCCTCGTCCGGAACGCGCCACAGAGCGGTCACAGAAGCGCGCGCGCCCGCTCCCAACAGACCGCGTTGGAACGACGCCGCGCCCTGACCGGCGATGACCTCGCCGCGCGCCGTGTCGCAGGCCGAGAGGACCGCGAGCTCGCAGCCCGACAAGTCGAGCGCGCCGAGTTCCTCAGCGGTCAACGTCGCGTCACGATCCACGTTCGCGCCGGCCAGGACGAGCTCGCAACGCACCATCGGCACGAGCGCGCGCAACGAGCGTCCGTGTTCGGCGGCGAGTTCGTCGCTCCCGGCGGTGAGGAGACTTCCCGGCGCATCGTCCTCGTCGAAGGCTCCGTGCGTGGCGACGTGGAGCCAGCGCGCCACGCCGGCGCGTTCCGTGAGTCGTCGCGCGCTGGCTTCGGTACCGCGGAGGAGCTCGACGACCGCGCCTTCTCCGGCGGCGGTCCGGCGAATCTGGGCCACCGATTCGATCTCGCCCCCGGTCGCGGTGAGCGAGGACCAACGCGGCGCGCTGCCGTCGGCGGGGGTGCCGAAATCGGGATCTCCCACGAGGACGAGCACCCCTTCCCCTTTTTCTCGCGCACGCGTGGTCTCGGTCTCGGTCTCGAACGACCAGACGGTGACGAGACGCAGATGATCGCCGAGCAGTTCGTCGCCGCGCTCGCCCGGATCCGGCAAGGCATCGAGCGGCACGGTGAACAGCGGACCATCCGTGGCCACGCGCCAACGACGCGCATCGGGAATGAGCGCGCGCAACGGGTCGACCACGAGGCGACGGACTCGCTCACCCGCGGCCCGCAGTGCCGCGGGATCGAAGGGAACGCTCACGAGTTCGGCGCGCCACGCTCGGCACGCGACCGCGATCTCGTCGACTTGTCCCAGGTCGACCCAATCCACGGTGGCGTCCGGACGCACCACGAAGCCGAGCAGCGATTCCTCGGTGGCTGTGTCGAACTCATGGTCGTCGCAGCCTCGTGTGCGCACGCGCCAGCTCACCGCAGCTTCATCGGGCGCGAGGCCGTCGGCGAGCGCGGCCACGGAGATCGCGCGCGGCACGGCGCTCCGAGCGGCGAGGTGCGTTCGCAGAGCGCGCTGCGCCACGTCCCGTCGCTCGAGGGCCTCGCGCAACGACTGGGAAGCGGACGCGCGAGCCGCACGCACCACGTCGACCTGGGCACGGCGCGCGGACTCGCGCAGGTTCACGACCTCCACGCCGCCGGCTTGCGTCGCGCGCAACGAGCGCGCCGCGGCGATGCCCATCGCGCGGGCCGTCTCGCCGACCTCGAAAGCCAGGGCCGTGCCGCCGGCGTGCACGGCCGAGAGGGACGGATCGAGCAGGAGCGTTTGCACGTTGTCCACGATCATCCGAGAACTGCGCGCGCTCGCCTCGGCTTCGTGCGGAGACAAGATGAGTGCACGCGCCGCGAGCATCGCGAGCAGATCCTGCGCCACCGCATCGACCGCCTGCCGCGCTTCGGTCGAACGCAAGCGCAGGCCGTCCGTTTCGGCGCATTGCAGTTCGACCTGCAATCGATCGATGTGATCGGGGGGCAACGATTCGCGGACCATCGGCAGCAGTTCGGCTTCGACCTGCGCCGTTTCGTCGTAGCGACCGAGCGTCCGCAGCGCGAGCGCTCGATTGCGCAGGATCCCGCGCAACAAAGCGTGGGTTCCCGACAGCTCCCCCATGAACTGCTCCATCAAGCGTGCGAGCTCGCGTTCGGCCTCGACGACCGCCCCGAGGCGCAGGTTCACCGCCGCCAAGTTGAAGCGCGTCTGGACGAAGATCTGGTGATCGGGGGCGATGCCTGCGGGTGGTTCCGCGAGGATGCGTTGCATCACCGTGCGTGCGGTTTGATCCTCGCCCGCGCGCACTTGCGCCAGTGCGACGTTGAGCTCCGCCATCGCGACGGCGACGTGGCCCGGCGGGTAACTCGCGCGCGCCGAGGCGAGCGTCTCCTCGGCCAGGACGCGTCCGGTCGCGTGGTCGCCCTGCTCGGTGACGATGGAGCCGTACGCAGTCCGGATCTGGAGGTCGAGCGCCGAGCCGAGGAGGAGGGACGAGGCCCCTTCGCGCGCGGCTTCGGCGTGCCTACGCGCGCGCGGCAGGTCGCCCAAGTAGAACGCGCCGACGGCCAGGTTCGCCTGCATCTGCGTCCGATCGCGCTCGACGACGGGCTCGATCCGCTCGAGTCGCGCCGCGACGATCTCCCAGATCTCCATCGCGCCGGCCATGTCACCGATGCCGGCGAGCAAGATGCCCAACCCGGCCTCCGCCGAGGCGAGCCCACGATCCGTGGACTCGAGCGTGCGCTGACACGCGGCGACCGCCGCGCGCATTTCCGGGATCGCCTCGGCTGCCCGACCGACCTGACCCATCAAGGTGCAAGCGAGCAATCGCGCTCGCAGAGCGGGTTTGCTTTCGGGAGGAGATCGGTCGCGCTGTGCGGCGACGACGAGCTGGGCGGCCGCGAGTGCCGCCGGGTGATCGCCGGCCCGATCCAAGGCTTGGGCGATGTCGAACAGAACCGACTGCACGGCCTCGCTCGTGGAGAGATCCGGATGATCCCCGATGCGTCGACCGAGCTCTGCCAGGGACGAGCGGTGCTCGATCACGGCGTCGGTTCCGAGTCCGAGGACGGCTCGGTCGAGCTCGGCGCGCGCACGGTCGGCGTCCGCCAGCGCGGCCGCACTCTCCGCGGTTTCGAGGATGACGAGGCGACCGGCGCCGGTCCCGTTCTTCGCGCCGACGACGAAACGCACCGAGCGACCCGCCGCGCAGGGAACGTCGATCCACGGGCTCGGTCGCCCACCGGAGTCGTCGTCCTCGGCGATCCGCATCCCCGACTCGTCCTCGGCGACGAGCCGCGCGTCGAAGGCATCGCTCTCGACCCAGGCTCGAAGCAAGCCGCCCCCACTCGCTCTCCGGACGACGTCGAACTCGCCACCGGAGACGTCGATCGAGAACTCTTCGACCACGCGGATGGGCGTGGGCTCTTCCGCGGCCGAGAACGCGCAGAGGATCCCGGCGAGAATCATGCGCTCATGGTATCCGTCGCGAGAATGCCGGATGCTCGTCGTCGAGTGGAGACCACCCCTTCTCCGGCGAGCGCGTGGGAAGCGGCACGCCGTGGCGATCTGGGTGCGCGCGACGAACTCGCGCAACTCGCGCGCGCCATCGCGGCTCGCGAACTCGCCCTGCGGCGGGTTCCGGCGCACGACGTGGAAGATTTGGTCCAGGAAACGGTCCGCTCGTTCCTCGTTTACTTGGGCGGCCCGGAGGAGGTTCCGCGAGAGATCCGAGGATTCCTGAAATGGCGGACGCTGGGCGTCCTCTCGGACCACCGGAAGCGCCGCCGCTCCCGCGCCATGGAGACCTACCCCGAAATCATGCCCGAACCCGCGACCGAGAGCGCGGGCCCCGTTGCGGCCGCGGCGGCCGAGCAGGTGCGCGCGGCGCTCGCCGACTGTCGCTCTCGGCTGGCCGAGGACGCGCGCGTTCTCCTGTCGCTGCGCTACGAGGGCGATCTCGACGCAGCCGCGATCGCCGCGAGGTTCGGCGTGACGCGCAATGCGATCCACGTGAGGACGTTTCGCGCGATCGCGGCCCTGCGTGAATGCTTGGTCAGGAAAGGCATCGCACCCGAGGACGCGCCATGATTCCGATCCGTGACGAGGACCTGGAGCTCGCCGGCGCATTCGTCGACGGCGAGATGGCGGGAGCCGAGCGCACGCGCTTCGAGCTGCGGCTCTCGGTCGAACCGGACCTCGCGCAGCACGTCGAACGCCTGATGAGCACGGACGAACTCGTGCGCCGTCATGCGCGCAGTGCGCGCGACTCTTCGACGCGCGATGCTCGGGTACCGGCGGGTGCTCCGTCGCGCCCACGACCGAACTTGCGTCTGTGGCCGGCCCTTCTCGCCGCGGCCGCGACGATCCTCGCGATCGTCGGCGTCCGCGCGCTCTTGCGCGACGACCAGGAGCGCGCGCTCACGGCCGAGACCGAGGTCGCGATTGCGGAGAGCTTCGAGTCAGCGGCGGAGTGGGTCGCGCGCGTGCCCGAACTCGCGGCCCAGCATCCTCCCGGTCTCGACGAGCTGCGCGGCGAGAGCGAAGTCGTGAACGCTGATCCGCGCGCGTTCGTGCAGGCGGCGCATCGCGCTGAACGGCGCGAGTTCGACGCCGAGCCCGCGGCGGAGACGACCGCTGCGTTCTTCTCGCTCTCCGTGCGTTTACCGGAGCCGACCCAGGTCCTCGTTCTCGGCTTCCCGATCGACGGAGCTCCGCTGCGCTACTGGCCGACACCGGAGGACGAGCAGGGTGCGGCCGCGCTACTCGGCGCAGGCGATCACGTGCTCCCGGCACCGAGTTTCCGTCTCGTCGAGGGTCCGCGCGGCGTGTATGTCGAATACCAGCGCGGCTTCCTCGTGCCGATCGGCGCGGAGCGGCTCGAAGTCATCGTCGCGACGCGCCGTGCCGGCACACCGCTCGAGCTCGACGATCTCGTGCCGGGTATCGATGCCGCGACGACCGCCGCGCGACTGCGCTCGGCCGGGTTCGCGGTGCGCACACTCATCGTGCGCGAGCCCTGATCCGATGCGCGCGCTGAGAACCCGTGAAGAAATCGAGTCTACGGGCTCTCAGATTCATGTGGCGACGCTTCGCGTCGCGAGAGCGTGTGATTACTTCACACGCTCTGAGAACCCGTGAAGAAATCGAGTCTACGGGCTCTCAGATTCATGTGGCGACGCTTCGCGTCGCGAGAGCGTGTGATTTCTTCACTCGCTCTGAGAGCCCGTGAAGAAATCGAGTCCACGCGCTCTCGGAGTCCGTGAAGGAATCGACCGCGACGGCGAGACCCGGGTCGGCCGCCTGTGGCCGAGCCCGGATGTCGCCGGTCGGAAGCTCCTTTCGCCGACCAGCCGAAGTTTGATTCCGCACCGTTTTCGGGTGCTCGTGGCGCTTCGGGCACCACTGCGATCAGCCACCGCCCCGATCTGCGTTGCAGAACGCCCACGGCGACCCAGCGCATCGCGTTGAAGGCGATCGCCGACCACAGTGGTACGCACAGGACCTTCTCCATCCCACGCACCTGAAAGCGATCGAGACCACTCGATTGGCGCCGCTCCGCAGCGCGAGAGGCCGTGAACTCTTCACGGCCTCTGAGGTCAGCTGCTGTACCGGTCGTCGAACCACGGCTCGGCCGTGTTCGAGTAGCCGCGCTCCTCCCAGAACCCCGGACGATCCAGCTCGAGGAACTCGATCCGTCGGATCCACTTCGCGCCCTTCCAGGCGTAGAGACGCGGCGTGATCATCCGACACGGGCCGCCGTGCTCGACCGGCAGCGGCTCGCCTTCCCACGTGTGCACGAGCATCACGTCGGGGTCGAGCGCGCGCTCCAGCGTCAAGTTCGTCGTGTACGGAATCGTCGTGCCGGGCATGTGGTCGTACCCCGTCGTGGCGACGAACTTCGCGCCCTGTGACGGGATCGCCAGCTCGGCGATCGTCTGGAACGAAACTCCGCGCCAACGATTGTCCATGCGACTCCACGTCGTCACGCAGTGGAAGTCGGAGATGTCGTCCTGTTGCGGCAGCGCGCGGAACTGTTCCCACGAGAGCGTGAACGGGTTCGCGCACGCGCCGCCGATCTCGAGTCTCCACGACGCGCGGTCGATCTCTGGAACGTCGCCGAGATCGAGCACGGGCCAGTTCTTCACCGGGCGCTGACCGGGTGGAAGTTGCGGCATTCCGTGACGATTCTTGGGGCCCGATCCGTCGGGCGTGCGGCCCTCGAAGCGCACGTCCAACGTCCCGGGCTTCGAGCGCTTCATGCGCTCGATGTACGCGATCCGCTTCGCGACGAGATCGTCCTGCGTGCTCATCCGATCCCCTCCTCTCCGTTCACCACACGTGGAGCCCGAGCATGCGCGCGTAGAGCAGGAACAAGACGAACAGCAAGGCGCCGTGCACGAGCAATGTCGGCAAGAAGACAGGCAGTGAGCCGGCCGCTTGATGCGTCTTCGAGACGCTGCGGGCCATGAGCCTTTGCGCGACGAGGTAGAACCCGCCGAACATCCCGACGGTGGTCGCCATCGCCAACCCGACCTTGGTCCAATTCGAGAACGAGGACGAGAGGACTTGTCGCCACAGCCAGTCCTTCGCGACTCCGAGGACGAGCACCGCCTCGGCCGCGATGAGGCCGCGGTGCATCGAGCGCACGAACCCGCGCGATCCGCCGGATCGGAGGGTTTTCTTCACCGGACTCGCGGAGATCGCGGCGGCGGGGACAGCGAGAGTTCGAGAGATCGGTGCATCGCAGTCGCGCAACGTAGGGTCCGCACGCGCTCCGAACCAGCGCTGCACCTGGACCTCGTGCGCCGCGCGGGGCAAACTGCAGCGGGCGTCGCCTGCGCCCGTGCATGACGGACACCGCCCGCCCCCGCCGATCGATCTGGAAGAAGGTCCTCGGCGTCCTGATGCTCACGTTGGTCGTGATCGTCGTCGGAGTCGAGATCGCTTCGCGCGGTGCGGATCGCGTGCTCCTGAACCGTGGTACCGAGCCGGGCTACAAGCCGCCGCTCGAGACGAAGGATTTCGACGTGTTTGACCGGCTCGCGTATCCGACGCTCGAATACGGCAGTCCAAAGCGCGGGCTCGAGCAGTCCGGAGCGCGCTCGGAACCGCATCCCTACCTCGGTTACGCGCTGGTCCCGAACTATCGGTCCGCGCCGACGGCCGCGCAGCAAGTCGCGCACAACGCCCTCGGTTTCCGCGGCCGGGAGACGACCTTTGAGAAACCCGCAGGCGTCTACCGCATCGTCACGACCGGCGGTTCGAGCGTGTACGGCATGAGCGAGTCGAGCGACGCCGCCGTGTGGTCGCAGAAGCTCGAGGAGATGCTGCAGGCCGAACGGCCCGGTTTCCGCGTCGAAGTCGTGAACTTGGGCGTCATGGGTTGGTCGACGCACGAGATGCTGATCAACCTGTCGCTGCGCGGTCTCGACCTCGCGCCGGATCTCGTGATCGTCTACGAGGCGATCAACGACATGCGCTGCGCGCTCTACACACCGGGCGGCCCCGTGCAGCATGACAACACCCAGTGGCGGCAGGCGTGGCCGCTGGATCGGCCCAGCCGCATCGAGCGCACGCTCGCGGCGAGTCGAACGTATCTCGTCGCGCGCCGCTGGTTCACGAACTACGCGGCGGAGCGCGTCGACCTCGGTTTCTACGGCATCAAGAACTACAAGACCGACTTCGGCGATCTCGATCCGTACCTGCACGCGCCCGACCCCGTGCCGCAGTTGGGCTTCGCGAACACGCGCAGGAATCTGACGGGGATCGTCGCTCTGTGCCGAGCGCGAGGCGCGCAGGTCCTCTTCGCGACGCAAGCCCTTCCGCGTTGGCACCTCGGCGGCCGTGCGTCGGCGGGCGATCAACTCGCGGGCTTCGAGCACGTCCTCGAGATCCAGCGTGCGCTCTCGCGCGAGCTCGACGTTCCGCTGGTCGAGTCCGGAGCGCAGGTGGAAGCCGTGCTCGAGTCCGAGGTGCGCGCGAAGATCGAGGACACGCTCGCTCTGAACCCGGGCCGAGCGCGCGCCGACATCGAAGCCGAATGGCGTCGCCCCGGTCGTCGCGACTTGCTCTTTTTCCAGGAAGTCCACCCGAACGACAGCGGCTCGGAACTCATCGCAAGGACGATCGCCGACTACTTGCTCGCGTCGCCGCTCGTCCCGCGCTGAGGCGACTCATCCGGCACGAACGGCATGTGCGGCAGCGCGCGCCACGGCGCGAGCTCGGCTTCGAGCCGGCTGCGAACCTCGGGCTCGCTGGCACTTTGGTCGCGTGTTTCCGCCGGATCCTGGAGCACGTCGTAGAGCGCTGAACGTGCTGTGTCGGGATCGTCGACGTACTTCCACCGACCGTCGAACACGGTCCAACTCGTGCCGTCGGCGCGCTCGACGCCGAACACGCCTGTGCGAACCGGTGACGGCGCACCGTGGACGAGCGCGGCCCACACGCTGACTCCGTCGCGCTGCTCGTCCGGCGCGAGCGCGACGCTCAACGCCTCGCACACGGTCGGCACGATGTCGACTGCGTTCACTGCGACACTCGATCGGCCCGGCCGAATGGTCCCCTCGAACGAGAGGATCGCCGGCACGCGCAACGCGCCGTCGTACACCGAGCCCTTCGCGCCGCGCAGCAATCCGTTCGACCCGCCGTAGCCGAGAGGCGCTCCGTTGTCGCTCGCGAAGAGCACCAGCGTCCGACCGCGGATCCCCTCTTGCTCGAGCGCGTCGAGCACGACGCCGACACCGCGGTCGAGTTCGTCGACGAGCAACGCGTACGCGCGGCGCACCGGATCGTCACCGGCGACCTCGTTGAGCCTGCGACCCGGCGGCACCGATGTCGGCGCGTGCGGTGCCGTGAACGCGACGTGCAAGTACAACGGCTTCGCCGGATCGCGCTCACGAATCGCGCGCGCGGCTTCGGTGGCGAGAAGCCGCGTCGCGTGCCCCTCGTCGACGGCCGGAGATCCATCGCGCCACCAATCCGCGTTCTTGCCGCGCGCGTGAGTCTCGTAGTCGATCCATCCGCCGAGCACGCCGACGAACTTCTGGAAGCCGCGCTGCATCGGCCGCAAGGGTTCGCTCGCGTGACCGAGGTGCCATTTCCCGACGAGTTCCGTCGCGTAGCCCGCCGCGCCGAGCGTCTCGGCCAACGTCGGCGCGTCGAGTCCGAGTCCGCCGACGTCCTTCTGCGAGATGTTGCGCAGCAGGCCGAGCCGCGCTGGCGCGCGCCCCGTCAACAGCGCCGCGCGCGCGGGCGTGCACAGCGGCGCGGTGCGGAACTGCTCGAGCACGAGCCCGCGCGCCGCGAGACGATCGAGGTTCGGCGTCGCGATCGGACTCGTGGCGAGCCCGCTCCAACCCACGTCGCCCACGCCCAGGTCGTCGGCCAGGATCACGACGACGTTCGGATGCGCGAGCGGTGGCGCCTCCCTGCACGCCGAGAGCGCGAGAAACACCGTGATCGCGGCCGGGAACGACATCAGGAGGCGCGCAGGTGCGAACTTCAACGCGGAACTTCCAACTGCGTCCGAGCATACCCGTAGCGCACACGGCGCGTGCAGGATCGCACGACCGTTCTCGCGCCCGGTGCTTGCCGCGGTCGCCGACGACGGGCACGTTGTTCGCAGTCGGAACACGCTCTTCCGGCCCCTTTCGAGTGAACCCCATCCTCTCCCACCTGCGCGTCCTCCTCGTTCTCACCGCGTCGATCCTCGCGAGCTGCGGTTCGGACTCGAGCGCGACCACACCCCGCTCGAGCGGACCCGGCCTCGTGTTCGAGAATGCCGACGCGGCGCGCCCCTACTTCCACGACTTCGGTGATCGCTTGTGGGGGGAACGGATCGAGCACACCTACCGCCTCGTGAACCGCGAAGGACGCACGATCGTCCTGCAGGATCTGCTCCCCGACTGCGGTTGCACGCAACCGCAGGCTGCGGTCGTCCTGGCGGATGGGTCGCGCGTCGAGGGCGGATTCGAGACGCGCTCGATGGGCCTCGCGATCCCCGATGGAGCGACGCTCGAAGTCCGCATCGCTCTCGACACGACGCGCGTCGAACGACCGAACCAGCACAAGCTCGCGCAAGTGCGGATGCGCTGCGATTCCGACGTCACGCCGTATCTGACCTTCGAACTGCACGTGCTCGTGAAGCGCGCGTTCCGTGCCGCGCCGACCGAAGGCGTGCTCAAGGACGTGCCCCAATCCGCGGGGAAGAGCGTGCGTCTCGACGTCACCACGGAGATCGCCAGCGACGACTCGAGGATCCGCGGTATCGAGGTCGTCGAGGGTCCGTTCCACGCCGAGCTCACCGAGACGACGGCTGGCTCGGAGAACCTGTGGGTGCTCATCGTGAGCGCCGATCCGGGTTCGAACCTCGGGCCCCACTCGGGCAAGGTCGTGCTGGGCACGACGACGGACGACGGGACAGGTGTGGGTCAGAACTTCGAAGTCTTGGTGCGCGCGATCGTCGTCGAGGACTGCGTGATCGATCCCCGCGTGCTCTCGATCTCGCGCGAGGCCGGCGCGAACGTGAGGGCGAGCGTCATCGCGCTCGTGCCGGGTGCGAAGGTCGGCGTGCGGGGCGTGAGATTCGAAGGCGGGGCGTCGACGATCCTGCGCGCGGACCATGAAGCGGATGCTCCCGACGCGGACGGGCGAGCGTCGCGGTGGCGACTCGTGATCCGCGCGGAGGGCGAGCTGCCGCGCGAGGCGTTCTCCGGACGCTTCATCGTGGAGCTCGACGACCCGTCGCTGCCCTTCATCGAAGTGCCGTACGCGGCGCCGCCGCGCTGAGAGCGTGAGAAGAAATCGAGCCTACACGCTCTCAGATGCTGTTGGCGCCGCTTCCGCGGCGGATCGCCCGTGAATCCTTCACAGGCTCTGAGGGCCGGGTAGCGATCTCGGCGATCGATCACCGGCTGGAGGTCGAGACGCGTAGCGAGCCGGATCCTGCGGATCGATCAGCGCACGATCTTCGCGAAGCGCGTTTTGCCCGTCTGTACGAGCAAGGGCAGGTCACCCTCCGCGTACACGCGTATCGGATCCGCGACGACCGCCCCGTTCACTTTCACCGCGTTCTGCTGGACCAATCGCCGCGCTTCCGAGTTCGTGCTCGCGAGCTTCACGGCTGCCAGCAGGTTCGCGAGCGGCAACGATTTCCCCGCGTGTTCGCTGGGCCAGCGTCGCTCCTCGACGTCGCCCGGTCCCTCGCCGCGCGCACGGCGCTCGTACTCGTCGCGCGCCGACTTTGCCGCGCCCGCTCCGTGGAAGAAGCATGTGATCTCCGTCGCGAGCCGAAGTTGCGCATCCCGGTGATCGCCCGCGAGCAGCGTGGCGACTTCGGTGTCCGGCACGAGCGTGAGCAGCCTGTACCAGTCGCCGAGCGCCGTGTCCGGCACCGTCTTCACGACCTTCTGGAACATGTCGAACGCCGGCTCGAGGAAACCGATCGCGTTGCCGTAGCTCTTGCTCATCTTGCGGCCGTCGGCGCCGTTCACGAGCGGCATCGTGAAGCAGATCTGCCCGACCTGGCCTTCTTGCGCTTGCAGATCGCGCCCGCGCAGCAAGTTGAAGAGCTGATCCGTCCCGCCGAGTTCGAGATCGCAGCGGATCATGACGCTGTCCCAACCCTGCATGAGCGGATAGAGCAGTTCGTGGCAACCGATCGGCTCACCCTCCGACATCCGCTTTTCGAACGTGTCGCGCTCGAGCATGCGCGCGACCGTCGCGCGGCCGAGCAGTCGCAGCACGTCCTCGAAGCGCATCGAATCGAACCACTCCGAGTTGCGTCGCACTTCGGTGGCAGACATGTCGAGCACCTTGCCGGCTTGATCGACGTACGTCGCGAGATTCTTGTCGATGTCGGCACGCGACAGCGGCGGGCGCAGTTTGTTGCGCCCCGAGGGATCGCCGACCATCGCCGTCGCATCGCCCACGATCAAGACGATCGTGTGACCCAGTTCCTGGATCGCGCGCAGCTTCATGAGCTGCACCGCGTGACCGACGTGGAGGTCGGCGCTCGTCGGGTCCATGCCGAACTTCACGCGCAGCGGGCGACCGCTCGTGTGACTCGCGAGAATGCGCGCCTCGAGTTCCTCGGCATCGATCAGGTCGACGACACCGCGGCGGAAAACCGAGAGTTCGTGCGCAACGCGCGGATTCGTGTCCTTGGTTTCCATGGGTGGCGCGAGTGTCGCGCGCGACGGCGCGCGATCAAGGCTCGGCAGCGATCAAGGCTCGGCAGTGATCGAGGCTCGGCCGCGATCAAGGCCCGGCGAGGTTCGGGCGCAAGCTGCGCGGCAGGACCGGCTCGCTGCGACGACGGCTTTCACGTCGATCCTGCGCACGCGCCTCGAGCCAGGCTGACCACGTCGCGCCGTCTCCCCCGCCGTGCGCGTCGGGTGCGAGCCAGCGCAGCGCCGACGCGAGCTTCTCGGCGCGCTCAGCCTGATTCAGGTCCGTGGCGAGGGGCGCCAAGTCGTCGAGCACGGCCTCGCGGTCCTCGCGCCGCACGCGCAGCGCGATCTCGAGCAAGTCTTCCGGCCGCGCATCCGGATCGAACGCCGCGGCCTGCATTTCCCCCGGTGCCGCCGGACCGAGGCCCAGCAGTCGCCCGGTCAGCAGCACGAGTTCGCCGTCACGGACGTCGATGCGCTGCGCGGGCAACGCGCGCTCACCGACGCGCACGGAACCCGATCGCAGCCGCAGCTCGGCCGTGAGTCGCAGCGCGCGTGCATCCAAGGGCAATTCGAGCGGAACGGCCGCGAGCTCGACGATGCCGGTCCCCTCGGCCGGGATCTCGACCTGCGCGAGGTCGTCGAACGAGCGCGTTTCCGCTCCTTGACTCGACAATCCGCGCGCATCGATCGTCAGGGCCGTGAATGCCACGGTCGCGGGCCCCGGCACGAGTTGGCGCGCGATCCCGTCCTTCGAGCGCGCCGCCAAGCGGACGAGGCACGTTCCCGCGCCGGGTCGAGCTGGATCGGGGGACCAGACGCACTCCATCCGCAGATCGAGTCCCTGCAGCGCCTCGCGGCCACCGATGATCCGCTCGTACGCCCGCGCGAGGTCGAGTGCCGCTCCGGTGGGTTCCAGGGAGAAGAGTCGCGCGAGCACCGCACGGGCGAGCATCACGTCGTCATCGGCGAGCGCGGCACCCAGGGCGAGCAGCGCCGGCTCGAGTCGCGGCTCCACCCGGGTGTCGAGGAGGAGTGTCGCCTCGTCCGCCTGGTCACGCGCCGAGCCGCGCGCGCCGAGCTCGCGGATCTCCGCCGCGGCCGCGCGTGCCACGGCCTCGTCACCGTCGCGCAACGCCGCGTCGAGTCGCTCGATCGCCCGCGCGACAGCGGCCTCGCGCTCTCCGTCCTCCGCGCTGGCGCAACCGACGAACGCCAGCCCCGCGAGTGCCGCCGCCACGAAGAGACCCGGAACGAACGGACGGCGCGGCGCGGGACGAACCCGCGCCGCGCCGTCCGCGGACCCACGCACCGAGGCGCGCAGGACCTCGTTCATCAGGTCGGCTCTTCCACGGGAGCGGGTTCTGCAGAAGGAGTCTCGGCCTTCGCCACCTCGGGCTTCGGCTTCTTCTCCTTCTTCGGCTTCGGCTCGACCGGCGCTTCCGCGCCCTCGACCGGCACCGGCGGCGCTTCGGCCGCGAGCTTCAGGATGTTCTCGTTCTCCTCGAAGTCCGAGTGGACGAACGAGAGACCGATCTTGCGCTCCTCGACGTCGACGCGGATCACGCGCACTTCGACCTTCATCCCGATCTTGAGCACGTCCTCGACGTTCGTGACCTTCGAGTCCGACAGTTCGGAGATGTGCAGCAGACCTTCGAGGTCGTCCTCGAGCTTCACGAACGCGCCGAAGTTGGTGATCTTCGTCACGTAGCCCGACAGGAGATCGCCGACGTGGTAGTTCGCGGGGATCGTCTCGAGCCACGGGTCGGCATGCAGTTGCTTCTTGCCGAGCGCGATCCGCTTCTTCTCGCGGTCGACCGAGAGGACGACGCACTGGAGCTTGTCGCCCTTCTTCACCATCTCGCTCGGGTGCGTGACCTTCTTGGTCCAGCTCATGTCCGAAACGTGCAGCAGGCCGTCGATGCCTTCTTCGATCTCGACGAACGCGCCGTAGCTGGTGAGGTTGCGAACGGTGCCCTCGATGACCGTACCGATCGGGTAGTGGTTCTCGACGAGATCCCAGGGGTTCATCTCGGCTTGCTTCATGCCGAGGCTGATTTCCTGCTTCGCGTGGTTGAACTCGAGCACGACGACGTGAGCCTTGTCGCCGACCTTGACGATCTCGCTCGGGTGATTGATGCGCTTCGTCCAGGACATCTCGGAGATGTGGACGAGGCCTTCGACGCCGTCCTCGAGCTTCACGAACGCGCCGTAGGACATGATGTTCACGACTTCCCCGTTGTGCTTGCTGTTGACGGGGTAGCGCGCCTCGATGCCTTCCCACGGGCTGGCCGTGCGCTGCTTGAGGCCGAGCGCGATGCGCTCGCGATCTTGATCCACGCGCAGGACGACGACTTCGATCTCCTGGTCGATCTTGACCATCTCGCTCGGATGGTTGATGCGGCCCCACGACATGTCCGTGATGTGCAGCAGACCGTCGATGCCGCCGAGATCGACGAACACGCCGAAGTCGGCGATGTTCTTGACGATGCCCTTGCGCACTTGGCCGTCCTGGATGTCGTTGAGCAGGAATTCCTTCTGCTTCTGACGCTCCTCCTCGAGGAGCTTGCGGCGCGACACGACGATGTTCATGCGCTCCGTGTCGATCTTGATGATGCGCGCGCGCACCGGCTCGCCCAGGAAGTCGCCGATGTCGTGCTGACGGCGCAGGTTGACCTGGCTCGCGGGCAGGAACACGTTGACGCCTTCGACGTCGACGAGCAGGCCGCCCTTGATCTTGCGGGTGCAGATGCCCTGGATCTCGTCGCCTTCGTTGTACTTGCTGGAGACGCGCTCCCACGCGCGCAGACGATCGGCGCGACGCTTCGAGAGCATCGCCGTGTCCGAGTCGTCGAGGCCCTCGTAGTAGACCTCGTAGGTCTCGCCCATCTTGGGCAGGATCTCGCCGAACTCCGCGATCGGGATCTGGCCCTCGGACTTGCCGCCGACGTCCATGACGACCGTGCCGGTGCGCTCGTCGACCGAGTCGACCTTGGCGATGACGATCGTGCCGGGACGGATGTCCTTGATCGATCCCGCGAGGCGCTCCTCGAAGAGCTCGGTGGTGATCCCACCGAGGGCCGAGAGGATCTTCGATTCCAGCTCAGCCGGGTCGATCTCGAATTGCTTGATGCGGCTCCAGGCGGGGGCCATGAATGTTGAGTCTTATCCAGGGGTCTGCGGGTTCCACGGAAGCCCGAAATGGGCGACCGGGGCTCGGCGGGACGGCGAGCGAAGCGGGACAAGGTAGCGGCCGAGCCGGTCGCGGCGCAACCACGGCGGCGCGGTGCGGCGGGGTACGGTGCCAGGAACGACCCCGACACTTCGCCGGCAGTCTCCGCAATCCGTAGCAGCTGCCGGCGAAGTGTCGGGGTCGTTCCTGGCACCGTACCCCGCCGCACCGCGTAGGATCGGGAGCGTGGCGCAGCGCCTCGCCGAGCCGCGAGTCGGAGCCCCCGTGGTGCTCGTCACCGGGGCCAGCACGGGCCTGGGGCTCGAGATCGCGCGCCGGCTCGCCGCTGGACCAGCGCGGGTCGTCCTCACGGCGCGCGAGGCATCACTCCCGCGCCTCGCCCAAGCCGGGATCGAGCCCTGCGAGCGGATCGCGATCCTGCCCCTCGACGTGACCGACGCCGCGCAGCGCCGCGCCGTCGTCGCCGAGGGCGAGGCCCGTTTCGGCCGCATCGACGCGCTCGTGAACAACGCCGGGTTGATGGTCCGCTCCGTGCTCGAGCACGTCCACGACGACGAGCGCCTGGCGCAGATGGACGTGAACTTCCTCGCGCCCATGGAGCTCGTGCGGCTCGTCCTGCCCGGCATGCGCGCGCGTCGCAGCGGCCGCATCGTGAACGTGTCCTCCGTCGGCGGGATGATGGCGATGCCGACGATGGCCGTGTACAGCGCGTCGAAGTTCGCGCTCGAAGGCGCGAGCGAAGCGCTGTGGTACGAGGTGCGCCCGTTCGGGATCCACGTGACGCTGCTCGAGCCGGGTTTCATCCACTCGAACTCGTTCCAGAACTCGCGGCTGACTCTGGAGAGCGCGCACTCGGTCACCGCCGCCGACGATCCCTACCACGCGCACTACGAGCACATGGGCCCGTTCGTCGCGAAGCTGATGGACTGGTCGCGCGCGAGCCCCGAGTTCGTCGCGCGCCGCGTCGAGCGCGCGCTCACGATGCGCTCGCCGCCGCTGCGCATGTCGGGGACGCCCGACGCGTTCTTGTTCTCGATGCTGCGGCGCATGCTGCCGCGACGCATGTACCACGCGATGCTGTACCGCTGCCTGCCGGGCGTCTCGACCTGGGGCAGCCGCGATCTCAGGTGAGCGCGTCGAGCGCTAGCGCCGTCGCGCAACCGATCACGGTTCCCCACGTCGCAGCCTTCGCGCCGGATCCGCGGTGGCTCTCGGGGATCACCTCGCCCGACACGACGTAGATCATCGCGCCGCCGGCGAACGCGAGCGCGAACGGCAGAGCTGCGTCCGCCGCGCTGGCCGCGGCGAAACCGACTGCGGCGCCGACGGGCTCGACGAGGCCCGACAGCGCCGCGTACCACAGCGATCGCGCTCGCGAGTAGCCCTCGGCGAGCAACGCGACCGCGACGATCAATCCCTCCGGCGCGTTCTGCAGTCCGATCGACAACGTGAGGCCGTCCGCGATCGCCGCGTTCCCGCTGGCGACACCGACGCCGACCGCCAAACCTTCGGGGATGTTGTGTAGCGCGATCGCGATCACGAAGAGCCACGTGCGCGCCAACGTCGGTGACGCCGGGCCCTCGCGACCGCGCAGGAAATGCTCGTGCGGCGCGAATCGGTCGAGACAAGCGATGACGAGCGCACCCGCCATGAGCCCCGCCATCGGCAGCACGAGCCCACCGTGGGCGCCGCCGCGCGCGACCTCGATCTCGATCGCGGGCAAGAGCAGGGCCAGGAATGAAGCCCCGAGCATCACACCCGCGCTGAATCCCATGAGAGCCGAGCGCCGCTTTTCGGTGAGGCTCGGCACGAGCAGCGCGGTCGCACCGCCGAGCCCCGTCGCGACCGCGCCGGCGAGAAAGCTCGCGCCGATCGCGGCGCCGATCCCGTCACCGGTGAAGCCTTCGAGCATCGCGGGATCTCGCTACGAGGGAGCGCGCTCGCGCGCGCCTCGCCCGGCGGTTTCCTCGGGCGCGATCCAGGGCTGCGCGCCCGAGAGCCGCGCGACCTCGGTCACGAGGCGCTCCTGTGCGTCGGGCGACGCGCTGTCGATCGGCGCGCCGAACGCGACGCGGATCTTCCTCGGGCGCGGCAGCGCGACGCCGCGCGGGAACGCGCGGTTCGCGCCGGAGATCCCGGCCGGGACGATCGGCACCTTCGCGAGCCGCGCGGCGAGCAGCGCGCCGCCC
>Ga0105049_10001023_pt1 | contig 32486 bp, 34 predicted proteins | sample MAT06_FD_78087 | JGI IMG/M metagenome (GOLD analysis project Ga0105049, IMG submission 78087) | Freshwater microbial communities from Lake Fryxell liftoff mats and glacier meltwater in Antarctica - MAT-06 | ecosystem: Environmental > Aquatic > Freshwater > Ice > Liftoff microbial mat | place... | reverse complement strand
CGCACACGCACACGCGACGGTCGCGTGAGCGCGCCCGCTCGTCCGCTGCCAGCCGCACCGACGCCCATCGTGCGCAAGCCGGGTGTCGTTCGTGTGCTGATTGTGGACGACTCCGCACTCGTGCGGCGTATTCTCTCCGACGCACTCTCCAAGCACCCCGATATCGAGGTGGTGGGCACGGCGACGGACCCGTATGTCGCGCGTGAACGCATCGTGCAGTTGCGCCCTGATGTGATCACGCTCGACATCGAAATGCCACGCATGGATGGACTCTCGTTCCTATCCAAGCTGATGCGGCATTTTCCGATCCCTGTCGTTGTTGTGAGTTCACTCACCCCGCAAAACAGTGAGACCGCACTGCGTGCGCTCGCGCTCGGCGCGGTTGAGGTGCTGGCCAAGCCGGGTTCGTCGCTCGCCGCGGGTGACGTTGCCGAAGAACTCGTGCGCGCCGTGCGTGCGGCCTCACACGCGCGTGTCGTCAAGCGTGCAGAAACGCCGGACGCGCCGATTGTTCCTCGACCGACCATGGCCACGCTCGATGCAACGCACAAGATCATCGCACTCGGCGCATCCACTGGTGGCACGCAGGCACTCGAACACGTGTTGCGACGCTTCCCGGTAGACTGTCCCGGCACCGTGATCGTCCAGCACATGCCGGAGCACTTCACGCTGTCTTTTGCCAAACGGCTCGACAGCGTGTGTGCCATGCGGGTGCAGGAAGCGAAAGACGGGGACTATCTCACTACGGGCCTCGCACTCGTTGCACCGGGCGGCAAGCATCTCATTCTTCAGGCCAGTGGCGCACGTTGGGTCGCCCGCGTGAAGGATGGTCCAAAGGTGCACCACCAGCGTCCGGCGGTTGACGTACTCTTTCAGAGCGTCGCCCGCTGTGCCGGCCGCAACGCGGTGGCCGCCCTGCTCACCGGCATGGGCGCCGACGGCGCCAAGGGAATGCTGGCAATGAAGGAAGCCGGCGCATACACCATCGCGCAGAACGAAGAAACCTGTGTCGTCTACGGCATGCCGCGCGAAGCAGTGAAGCTCGACGCCGCAGTCGATATCCTTCCGCTCGACAAGATTGCCGATGCTCTGCTCAACTCTCTGAAGCCAGCGCGCGTGTAGTCAGAGGTTTGGTGGCTCCCCAAGCAGCGTTCGGGCGAGCCACTGCAGCGTCAGCGGTGCCGAGCCTTCGAGCCGGTTGTTCACCACCACGTACAACCGCCGCTGATCCTTCGCGGCCATCTGCACCAGCTGCACAAGATCTGCGCGAACTTCCGGCGCTTCTTCCTGCAGCCGATCGTACGGCGAGAACTTGTCGACCGCGGCGGCGTAGGTCCGCCCCGGTCGCAACAGGGCGCGACACACCGCAAAATCGGCCGTCATCGAATCGTGCGACAGCTGTTCGCCGATGCTCGGCATGCGCGTCCAACTGTTGAACAGATGCGCAACGTTGTGCTCGCGAAGCACGTCGAAATACGCCGGCGCGAGAAACGATTCGTTGCGGACCTCGACCGCGTACTCAGGGCCGCGCGGCAACTGCCGAAAAAACTGATTGAGATGATCGGCAAATCGCGTTGCGGTCATGCGCGCAGAGGTCGCGATCGCTTCGAACTCAAAGACGAACGGACCGGCGTGCTCGCCGAAGTGCTGCATCGTCGGGTCGAGTACCGCCTGCTGAAAGAGCCCGGCGTTCAACCAGTCTGTGTTGAGCTCACCTTGTGCAGCGCGGTGCTTGGGGCTTGCCTTCGCAAACGACGTGATGCGATCCCACACCTTCATGACGCAGCGAAATCCGGGCGGCAGTACGTCGGCGTACGAGCGCAGTGTCGAAGGCGACGGTGGCGTGTAGAAGAACGAGTCGACACCGACCGTGTGAAAGAGCGGGTACGTCGCGTACTCGCGAAGCATCGCGGCACTCGTGCCGGTTTTCCGATATGGCTTCGCGTAGATAAGCCCGGTCCAGCCGGGGTAAGTCCACGAGGAAGTGCCGAGCAGCAGCCAAGGGGGAAGTCGCGCCGCCAGCACCGCGACGTCGGTTGCCGCCGGAGAGCCGGCACCGTCGTCGAGGAAGAGCGAAGTCTGTTCGTCGGCCATCGTGTGCGCAGCGCGGAGGTGAATTACTCGTGTGCCCGTCGCGCGCGCGATTACTGCGGCATCGGCAGCCAGAGCGAAACGGCGGTGCGATCATTCGCGCGCCCGCGGGTCAGCTGTCCCTGCTGTCCGTGCGCAAATGCCAGCGCCAGCGTGAGTCCAAAACCAGCAGCACGCACGCTGTCCTTGGTGGTCACGAACGGATCTTCTGCGTTGGCTCGAACGGAGTCGGCAAAGCCTGCGCCGTTGTCCGTGACCGAGACTACCGCCCACGTGCCCGGCGGAACCGTGGATGCGTCGAATATCGCCGCCGTATCGAGCACGCGTGCGTCCCGGGTCACGACCACTGCTCCGCCGGCCGGCGACGCGTCGCGCGCGTTCTGGATCAGCTCGCGCAGCACATCGGCAAACCAGTTCGCGTCCGTGGCGACCGATGTGAGTGCCGCCCCTGTGCCGGTGTCGAAGCGGACCGGCACATGATTGGACGGTAGCGCAGAGATTACATTTGCGATCGCTGCATCGAGGTCCGCCGGATTGGCCCGCATGCTGCCCACGCGCGCAAAGCGTCCCACGCGGTTCACGTAGGCAATCATCGCATCGGCGGCGCGGAGTATCTCGGACACGTCCGCGTGTGTGGTGCTGTCGGCCGGCAAGTCGGACAGCAGCAACTCGCTGTATGTTCGAATCACCGTCGCGAAGTTGTTCAGATCGTGCCCGATCTTGCGCGCGTACAATCCGAGTGCCGCGTGGCGCTCGGACGTGCGTTCAGAATTTGGCTGCGGGGCAGGAGGCGGCGCCGCGCTGTCGGTGCTGGTATCAGCGATCATGGCCAGTGGAAGAAACGATACCGCCCCTCGATTGACAACTGCCGCCGTTGGCGATCCTATACGCATTACGCAATTCTACTATTAACCGAGAACCTCATGCCGTCCGTTCCCACGAAGCTGCTGATTGTCGCCCTCGCCGTTGTCCCATGCTCGCTGGCGGGCGCGCAAGCGTTGCCGCCCGTCGACCAGCAGATCGCCGCCGCCGTGATCGCGCTCCCCAAGGACATGCGCGATGGCGCCGGTGTCATGGGGTACAAGACCGCCGGGAAGCTCGAGCTGGTTCGCCCGGTCAAGAACGGCATGCTCTGCCTCGCCGACGATCCCGCGGAGAAGCAGTTCCACGTCTCCTGCTACCACGAGTCGATGGAGCCGTTCATGGCGCGTGGTCGCGCGCTGCGTGCAGCGGGCACGACCGGACCGCAAGTGGACACCGTTCGCTTCGCCGAGGTGAAGGCCGGCAAGATCAAGATGCCCACCGCGCCTGCCTCGCTGTATCAAGTGTTCGCCGATGTGAACGACTTCAACCCGGCGACATCGAGTGTTTCGAAGGCGAATTCACTGTTCGTAGTGTACGTCCCGTTTGCGACGGCACAGAGCACCGGTCTTTCGACGAAGCCGGCAGAGAAGGGGCCATGGTTGATGTTCCCCGGCACGCCAAAGGCGCACATCATGTTCACCACGAGCATGTAAGGAGTTAGGGCGTGGGCGTTGTGACGAGTCGCGGAACGACACAGCCCGCAACGCTCACGGCCGCGCGCGTCAAGCAGGGCGTGGCGGAGTTGACGGCGGCTGACGAACGGCTCGCCGCCGCGATCGAACGCGTGGGACCATGTACACTGGTTCCACGCGCCGAAGGGACGCACTTCGATCACCTCGCGCGCGCCATCGTCTATCAACAGCTGTCCGGTTCGGCCGCGAGTACCATCTACGGCCGCTTTGTCGCGCAGTGTGGTGACGGCGTCGCGCCGACCCCCGAGTTGATTCTGTCGCACGACGAACCACGCCTGCGCGCCTGTGGACTGTCCAACGCGAAGACGCTCGCCATTCGCGATCTCGCCAAGCATGTCGTCGATGGCCGCTTGCCGCTCGATCGCGTCAAACAGATGAGCGACGAAGCGATTATCGAGAGTCTGGTGCAGGTGCGCGGAGTGGGGCGTTGGACGGCGCAGATGTTTCTCATGTTCCGACTTTGGCGCCCCGATGTGCTCCCCGTTCTCGACCTCGGCGTGCGTAAAGGCGCCCAGCAGATCTATCGAATGCGCCAGCTCCCCGAGGCAGATCGGCTCGAAAAGGTGGCGAAGAGATGGCGACCGTGGGCGACGATCGCGAGTTGGTATTGCTGGCGCGTCCTCGACTTGGAAGACAAGGGCGGCTGGTAGACGCGAACCGGCGCGGTGATTGCAGCGTTGGACTGACATGAGCAAGCAGACATTCAAGAAGACGCTACGTGTCCCGGTTCCCGTCGAGACCCTGTTCGCCTGGCATGAGCGACCCGGCGCGTTCGTGCGCCTGTCCCCGCCATGGGATCAGCCTCGTGTACTCGAGCACATTGGCGGCATTCGTGACGGCGCGCGCGTCACACTCGAAGTGCACGCGGGCCCGATTCCGACCAAGTGGCGACTCTCGCATCGCGACTACATCGTCAATCAGCAGTTTCGTGACGTCATGGAAAGCGGTCCGTTTTCCGAATGGACGCACACCCATGGGTTCGCGCCCGACGGACCGAACGCAAGCACACTCGTCGACGAAATCGTCTACGCGCTCCCACTCGGTGCACTCGGCGACGCCGTCGGTGGTGGCTACGCGGCGTCCACACTGGAGCGCGTCTTCAACTATCGGCACGCCGTGACCACGGGCGATCTAGCACGTCACACCGAGTTCGCCGCCAAGCCGAGAATGCGCATCGCCATCACCGGCGCGAGCGGGATGATCGGGACGCAGCTGGGCGCGTTTCTGTCCACGGGCGGACACGACGTGGTGCGCATCGGGCGCGGCGACGTGGTCCCCGGGAAGGTCGATATCAGCTGGGACCCCGAGCGCGGCAAGCTCGACCCGCGGGCGCTCGAAGGGGTGGACGCGGTGGTGCATCTGGCTGGGGCGCCGATTGCCGACCGGTGGAGCAGCGCGCACCGAAAGGCGATCAAAGACAGTCGGGTCGAAGGCACATCACTGTTGGCCCACGCGCTCGCAAACCTGAGCCAGCGCCCGTCTGTGCTCATCAGCGGCTCGGCGATCGGAATTTACGGTAGCCGTGGCGATGAGATTCTCGACGAACGCAGTTCGCTGGGTAGCGGATTTCTGGCCGAGGTGGGTCGAGCGTGGGAGGGTGCGACCGGCGCGGCCGAGAAGGCGGGAATCAGGGTCGTCCATATTCGCACCGGTATCGTGCAGGGGGCGGCCGGCGGGGCGCTCGGCAAGCAGCTGCCCCTGTTCAAGGCGGGGATCGGCGCGCGGCTTGGCGACGGCAAGCAGTGGGTGAGTCCGATCGCGCTCGACGACGAGATTGGAGCCATCCACTTCGCCCTGATGCGCGACGATCTTCGCGGGCCGGTAAATCTCGTGGCGCCGACGGCGGTGACAAACGCGGAGTATGCGCGGGTGCTGGCCGACGTGCTGCACCGGCCGCTGCTGGCGTCAGCGCCAGCCTTTGTCCTTCGGGCGGTGCTCGGCGCAGAGATGGCGAACGAGACGGTGCTGGCGAGTCAGCGGGTGGATCCCAAGGTGCTGACCGAGGCCGGGTTTCGGTTCGGGTATCCGGGGTTGGAGGGGATGCTGCGGTTCGAGGTGGGAGCCTGAGTCGACTCAAAACTCCAACTCAAAACTTCCCACCTCCAGCGTTCGACTACCAGTCGTGAGTTTGCAGTTCGGGTCACGTGTTCTCAGTGAGACAACTCGAAACTCGCGACCCCCCACCCACCACGCGGTTCATAAAGGTGATGCGTGGTGGGTTCTGAGTTCTGGGTTTCGGGTTTCGCCGTTCACTGGAAACTCGAAACTCGAACTCACCACTGGAGACTCAGAAGTTGCAACCGAAGCCCGCCGCCCCCGCTCGTCCCCATCCTGACACAATTCCCGCGTCCCTGCCGTATTATTCTTCAAACATATGAACGCCATCTTGCTCGAAAGCGTCCTCTTCATCGCCGTGGTGGCGGTGGTGGGCGCTTTTGTACTCACTGCCCTTGGGTATTCGCCATTCGGGAAGCGGTTCAAGCAAACCGCGAACCGTCGTCGAATCGACAAGCAGGCCGATCTGACATGCCCCGTCCACGGTTTGCAGCGCGAGACCGATCTCGTGCGCCTGCCGACGGGTGAACCGCTGTGCTCACACTGTTATCGGGAGGCCGTCGATGGCCACGTCGATTGATTCTACGCTTGAAGGACTCCGCAGTTCGATGCGCAACTCCATGTCCGGTATGACGGGCGGTGGAGGGTTGGATGGCGGCGGAGGCGGCAATCCCGCCGGTACGTTGGGGAAGCTCGCGGTCGCCGCCGCCGTGCTGCTGGCTGTTGCGCTCGTTGCCAAGAACATGATCGCGTATATCGAGCCGGGTCACGTTGGCATTGTGATTCATCGCGGCGGAGGCGGGGTCGATCCGACGCCATTGGGTCCGGGCTTCCATGTGCGTAACCCGCTCATGACGCAGATCAACGAGTACCCAACGTTCATGCAAACGCTGGTGCTGACGCAGACGACTAGCGAAGGTTCGCCCAACAACGACGAGATCAACGTGAACTCCGTCGAAGGCCAGCCACTCTCGCTCGACATCTCGATGTCGTTCGCGTTGCGTCCCGAAAAGGTGCCGGCCCTGTACCAGACATTTCGCACGGATGTGCAGACGATCTCTCACGGATTCATCAAACAGGCAATCCGTCAATCGTTGCAGGAGGTCGTTGGCAACGAAGAGATCGCGCAGATCCTCGGCCCCAAAAAGGCTGAGGCCGTGAATCGCACGCAGGCGCTGTTGCAGAAGCGACTCGATCCTTATGGCATTGACGTGAAGCAGTTCACGCTCAACGAATTCCGCGCACCGAAAGCCGTCATGGATGCCATCTCGCTCAAGAACGTCATGCAGCAGCAGGCACTCACGGCGCAGAACGAATTGCAGAAGAACACGTTTCAGGCGCAGGGTGACAGCATCAAGGCGGCGGGCCGTGCAAAGGCCATTCTGACGGAAGCTGAAGCGCAGGCCAAGGCCAACGAACTGTTATCGCGCAGCATCACGGGCTCGCTGGTGCAATACGAGATGGCCAAGCGGTGGAACGGTCAGATGCCGCAGGTGACCGGTGGTGCGATGCCGATGCTGCAGTTGCCTGGTTCGTCCAAGCCATAACGCAACCGGAGCAGCACATGCCAAAGGTTGATTTCGACACGCTGCCCGCCACGGCACGGGTGTGGGTGTTTGGAGCCGCCGCGCCTGTCGTGGGCGCGGCGGCGGACCGTCTGGTCGATGCCGTCGACGCACATCTCGCGCAGTGGCGTGCGCACGGCATGCCGCTGGTGTGCGCGCGTGAGTGGAAGGACGATCGCTTTCTGGCCATCGGGGTGGATGAAGCGGCGACGGGCGCGTCGGGGTGTTCGATCGATGGGATGTTTCGCGTGCTTGCGTCGATTGAATCGGAGCTTGGTACAACAATCACCGGTGGAAATACGGTGTTCTGGCGCGATGCATCCGGTGGTGTGGTTGCTGCAGATCGGCCAGCGTTTCGCGCCGCGAATTCCGCCGGGTCAGTTACCGCAGACACTCACGTCTTTGATTTGACGGTCGTGAACGTTGCCGACTGGCACACGCATTTCGAGAGACCAGCGCGAGACAGCTGGCATTCGCGATTACTTAAATAGCGGTCGCGGGTTCCGCGAACAAACCGCGGCCACGAATGACGCGAATAAAAAGTGGGCGGATCTGCACAATGCAGATCCGCCCGTTTTTTCTGTTGTTGTACTTTTTTGGTTTTTTGTGGCTTTTGCTTTAGCTGTATTCGCGTGATTCGTGAAATTCGTGGCCGGCAGTACCTCGAAACTCGGCAGGTCGCGCCGACCCCTACACCCGAAACCCCAGCGCCTTGGCCACGGCGCGCTGTTGGAGGTCGAAGGTCAGAAACGTCGCATCGTGCGGGACGGGCAGCGCGAACAACGCAGTAGCGAGGTGCCAGGAGTCGGCACCCCTCACGTATCCAGCCTTCAGGACAGTTTCGAGCTCGAGAGCAAGTGAGCGATTCACATCGATCCATGTGATTGGATCGAGGAACGCGGTGTCTGGCGATAGCGACTCGCGTCGAAAGGCACTGTAAAACTCTGCTTCCAGAAATCGCGCGGCGATGATCGTGTCGAAATCGGCAAGCTTGGGACCTCGGGACTTTGCCGGACGCTGTCCGAATGCGTCGGCGAGCAGAAACGACGTGTCGACATACGCCAGCGCCATCAGTCGCGCTCCGAGAGGAAGCGTGCCAGTGCCCCGGCGCTGGCCTTTGCTCGTTTGCGTTTGAGTAGCGCGGCGTACTCGTGGGGCGAGCACTTGGCCGGTGTCAGGAGACCGCGCGCTTGGAGATCCTCATGGCGCGACTGGTTGGTCGGCGTCGTAGAGGCGGGCTCAATGGCGCGCAGTTCGGCGGCGGGCTCGCCGTGGACTGTAATGACAATTGTCGCGCCCTCCCGCACTTGGCGGACGAGGGCGGAAAGTTTGGCCTTTGCTTCGTAGAGTGAGTATTCGCGGGGCATGCATGAATATTGCAAACTAGTCAGACTAGTCAATACCTTCCCAGTCGCAACTCCGACATTCATTCCATTCGAACAGGCCGGCAATGGCGCACGATCAACTGGATACCGCGGCGTACGCCGACGTGCGGCCATTGCGCACCGTCGACTGAATGAGTCAGTCGGACGCACGGCGGGCGCGATGCGACCCATTCTGGTCGATCGTGCACGGGCGCGCGCAACCAACACGCGCGGCGGTGGTGGGCCGCATGGCACGCTCAAAGAAGATGCGATTGCCGCGGACGATCAGCCGGCAGCACTGCCCGAGATCGACGAAGCGCTGAATCGGCTCTCGGCGTTTGCGCCGCGGCTCGGACAACTGGTGGTGCTGCGATTCTTTGGTGGCCTGACGGATGCGGAGATCGGCGACGCGCTCGATGTCACGCCGCGAACCGGGCAGCGCAATTGGATCAAGCCCCACATGCTGTTGCAGCGCGAGTTGGCGTTGTGATCCCCAAAGGCAGTTTCCCGTCGGGCAACGAACGGATCACCGCTGCGACGCGAGGCCACGTCACAACGCGCGGGCTGGCGATCTCGAAGTGTCCCACGTTCGGAACCACGATGAGGTTTGCCCGATCGTCGGCCCGTGCGGCCGCGCGCACGTATGCCTCCGCGAACGAACGCGGCACGAACTCCTCGTACTGGCCGATCAGAAGCACCTGCGGGATCCCCAACAGGACGAGCTTTACGGAAGACGATTGCGCGTAGCGCTCAGGCACCGCCGCGGGCGTGCCGCCGACCAAGGCGGTAATCACGCGCGGGAGCGCGACTGCAAGAGGGCGGAACTGCATCACGCAGATCCGCCCTCTTTCCTTTCATTGCTTCGTTTCTCTGATGTTTGTGCTGCGATTCGCGAAATTTGCGACCGCTGTTCAGCTCCCTACATCACCGACCCACGCAGATCCTGCAACGCCTTCTTCAGCAGATCGATCTTGCTCGGATCGCACGAGCGATCGGCGTCGATGGACGTGCTGAGCTTGGTCAACGCATCACTACGCGCCCCACCCGATGCCTTTTCTGCTGCGGAAATCTGTGCGCGGATTTCGCTGATACGCGGGGCCGCCACGCAGCCTTTGCGCTCGATCTGGTCGGTGTACGCCTTGGCCAGTGCGAAGCTGGGCGGCCATGCGATTTTTGGCTGACCCTGTGCGTTCAGGTACGCCCACTTCACCGTCTTCGCCGCGTCGATCTCGTTCTGCGAGATGTACTGGCTCGGCACCAACTCCGCGACGTCGAGTCCACGCGCGATTTCCGAGCTGACGATCGCGCCATTGTACCAGTACACCGACCACGAACCGCCCATCTGCATGCGCGTCGAGTCGACCGGGCCACGATCGAACGAGGCGATTTCTTTCGGGGCCTTGGCATCCGTCCAATCGAACACCGAGATGCCGCCCTGATACCAGGCCTGCACCATGATGTCGCGCCCTGGGATCGGAATCAGCGAGCCGTTGTGCGCAACGCAGTTCTCGTTGGCCGACTGATACGACGGGAGCTTGTAGTAGCTCTGGAACTTCAGCTTCTTGTTTTCGATCGAGAAGATCGCGTTGGCACCCCACTCCGGCTTGTCGCCGGCGCGGCACTTGGGCGAACCACCACCGCCCCACTCGTCGGAGAAGAGCAGCTTGGTGCCGTCGTTGTTGAACGTCGCGGAATGCCAGTAGGCAAAGTTGGAGTCGGCGACGGCATCGAGACGCACCGGGTTCACTGGATCGCTGATGTCGAGCAGCAGGCCGTGCCCTTCGCACGCGCCACCGGCGAGACCAAGCGCCGGATACACCGTGATGTCATGGCACTGCGAACGATCGCTCATCGCACCATTCGGATTGGCGGCCGGACCGGCAGCCCCAGCGAATATGCGATTGAGCATCGGCTGCGCCATGGCGCGCGCGACGGCCGTGTCAGCCGCCGTGGGTGCACCAGTGCCACCACGCGTCTTCACGATGCTGTCGAGCAACGGGCGCAACAGCTGCGGCGGCATGGCCATATCCAGACCCGACTGCGGATTCTTCACGATGATCTGACCACGGGCGCGGGCCTGTGCAACCTGCGCGGCCCCAACTTCCTTGTCGGCATCCGAAAGTCCGTGCGCCGGACTCTGCTTGAGCCCCGCAAAGATGTTCGCGCGGCCGACTACCGCGGCCTTGCTCGGATCGGCCAGCGGCACCTTGATGATTTCAATGCGCAGACGCGATGAGTTCGGATCGTCGCCCGCCAGATTGCCGGCGCACCCGGCGAGTTCGTTCGGCGAACGGATGCCCGCGGAACCTGACACGTAGATGTAGAGATTGTCCTTGTCCTTCGGATCTTCGAGCACGGTGTGCGTGTGCGAACCGCGGCACGTCTGCACGTTGGCGACCAGCTTGGGCGTCTTGATGTCCGAGATGTCGAAAATGCGCACGCCACGCATGCGCTGCGTGCTGACCGTATCGGGAACACCACCGGGCATGCAATCCACGCGGCCGTTGTTCGCTTCGACCGACATGAACATCAGGTTCTTGAAGACGGAGACGTCGTTCTGCGATGCCGGGCAGACGTACGACGTGACGAGCGTCGGCTTATTGGGATTGGAGATATCCCAGATCACCGGGCCGTTGTAGTTGCCCTGAATGGCATAATTGCCGATGAAGGCGAGGTCCGAGTTGGTGTTCCCAGCAAAGCCGGCGGGTGAGGCCGCGGTCGCCGTGAGCTTCATGTTCGACGACGCTTCACCGGCGTCGTACAACCCGGCCTTGAGGCCGACGCGCGCATCGGTGGCCGGATTGGTCTTGGGCTCCGGCTGCGTTTTGGGCTTGGAAGCGGCGCACGCCGAGATGGCGACGATCGCGGCCAGGGCGGCGAGATTCACCGCGAAGTTCACGGCGACGGAGCGCGTGTGAAGTCGCGAACCGCTTGGACTCGGTGGAGTGGATGGCATAACGGGTTCTCTGGTTTGGCAGGGAGTGGAACGGAACGAACAGCGAGTATCAGCTCGAGGGCGGCGTGAATCCCATCTCGAGCATCATTGAAAACATTCGACGGATTTCGGTGGACTGATCCACCTCCACATCCGTCGCAAATTTGAAAACCGTTTCATCCTGCCCGGCCCCACGCGCCGAGAACAGCGTGCGGACCATGGACACGGCGCCCCGGTGGTGCTGGATCATGTAGGTCAGGAACAGACGGTCGAACTCCGATCCGCGCGCCGCGTCGAGTTCCTTGAGCTGGGCGTCGGAGAGCATCCCGGGCATGCTGGGCATCGCGCCCATGCCGGCCATCGACCCCATCGCCGCCATGTCGTGGCCGGGCATGGAGTGCGACATCGTGCCCATCGTGACGGCACCGGTCGAGTCCACGCTTGGGGCAGGCTGATTCCGATCGCCCAACCAGGTTCGCATGATCGTGATCTCGTCGGTCTGCGCGTTGATGATGCGCGCCGTGAGCCGCTGCACCGTCGGGCTTGCCTGATGCGACGGCGCCCAGCGCGAGATCGAGACGGCCTGAGCATGATGGTGGATCATGCCGCTCATGAAATCGATGTCGGCCCGCGTATAGGGCAACCGCGCACTGTCCGCCTTGGCGCGGGCGATTGCGGCGGCCGGCCCCATAGCAAAACCGGGGCCGGCAGACTTGTGCGAGGCACAGGCGGAGCCGCCAGCGAACAGGAGGAAAAGCGCGGTTGTCTTCAATGCGGGGAGACGGGAGTGCATGCGTCAGATCCGATCACACGGTTGGACACCGGAGGGGCCTCGAGCGTTTGTACTCAAATCTACTTGCACCCACGCCCAACCGCCGAGCCGCGAATCACCCGCACACGGGCGAACAACCGGAAAACAACAGCAAAAATGCTTTGGCCACGAATTGCACGAATGGCACGAATTTCGCGAATTGGGACGGAGTGATTCGCGAAATTCGTGTGATTCGTGGCTAGTGCTTTCTTTTCTGGCCCGTGTCGTGAGCCGCCTTGGTGCGATTCGCGGCCATCGGTTACCGCAGCCAGTCATCCAGATACTCCCGCACAAACGCGTCGTCGCTGAGCTCGGGAAAGCGAACAGCCAGTCGCTCAATCAACTCCTCCTGCCCGGGCGATAGCTGCTCGTGGATATCAAACGTCCACGTGCCACGCACTAAACCCTGTCGGCGCAGCACTTCGAGAATGCCCGGCAAGCAACCCGTGTAACCGTTGGCCGCGTCAAAAATCGCCCCGTTCGCCATCGTCAGTGCAGCGCCGCGCGTCAGCCACTCACTCGGCATTTCCTCACCTGACGACGCATGCCACGCACGGATTTCATCGAGCATTGCCACCGCGTTACGAGTCCACACCGCCCACTGTCCGAGCAGTCCGCCGACAAAGTGACTCGTGCCTGCACGACCACCAGTCAGCACCGGTATGCGCGTCACCAGATCGCTCACAATCGCGTCGTCGTTGCCGGTGTAGAGCGCGATGTCGTTACGCCCCGCATCCGCAATCGCGCGAACGACATCGAGCGTCGCATAGCGATCGAACGGCGCGACCTTGATGGCGATCACGTTCGCGATCTCCGCAAACTCGCGCCAGAACGCGTACGACAAGCGGCGACCGCCCACCGCAGGCTGCAGATAAAAACCAAAGAGTGGGATCACGTCGGCAACGTGGCGACAATGCGCAATGATCGCTTCGTCGCTCGCATCACGCCACGCGCCGAGCGACAGGAGTCCGCAGTGATAACCGAGCGTGCGGGCAATACCCGCTTCTTTCACCGCATTCGCGGTATCACCAACAAGTCCCGCCACACGCACAAACGGTCGCACTGTCTCAGCGGCACCATCAACAGCGCTTTCGTGAGCGTTCTCTGGGTTCGCTGTATTCGCGGTATTCGCGCAGTTCGCGACCGCTGTTAGCGCATTCGTCGCCGTCTCCGCCGCCAACTCCAGCACCGGCCTGTACAAACCGATCTTGTGATCGTGAATGGGAAAACCAGTCGTGTGCACACCAACCGCCATGCCACCAGCACCAGCCGCCACGTAGTATCGCGTGAGTGCACGCTGATGCCGCTCGTCAATGGTGCGATCAGGCGCAAGCGCAAGCGGATGCGCAGGGATGACCTGACCGTGTGCGAGATGCTGTCGCACGTTGAAGTCCCAGTCGTGCGCGCCGTCTCCGATTCGATCAGTACTTTCCATCACGCACCTCAAACTTTGTCGCTTTACCAAGCAGCCGACCATTCGATCGAATCCACGCCACCGCCCACGCGCACAGCGTATCCAGCGGCAACGCCGTGTGCGGCAACCGTTGTGTGAGCTGCTCGACATTGGCGATCAGCGCGTCGTCGCGTTCTGCGCCGTCAAACGTTGGTTCAACGCCGGCATGTCGCGCGACGCGTTCGGCGATCTCGCGCACTGAGACAATCGGTCCGGTAACGTTGAGCGCCACTGCCGGTGCGCCGACAATGGTGAATGCCCGCAGTGCGAGCCGAACGGCATCACCTTGCCAAATCACATTCGCATAGCCGTTCGCGAGTTGAATCGGTTGGCCGCCCAGCACCTTGAGTGCGATGTCGGTGACAACGCCGTAGCGCAGGTCGCACGCGTAGAACAGTCGATACAACAGCAACCGAGACTGCGTGCGGCGTGCAACAGACTCAAACACACGTTCGCGGCCTACGCACGACGCGGCGTACTCACCATCGGGGGCAAGCGCATCGCTTTCGCGCGAGCCACCAAGTGCGATCGGTGAGCGCGCGTACACATTGCCCGTCGAAAAACACACAATGCGCGCGCCAGCGTAGCGCTCTGCGGCATGCACCGACGCGACGACGTTCTGCGTCCACGTGCTAACCGGATCGCCACTCGTGCCAAATTTCTGTCCGGCCAGCCACAGCACGTTCGGCGCGAGTGGCAGTTGCTCCACCGCACGCGGGTCTGAGAGATCGGCGCGAACGACGTCTACACCAATCGCTTCGAGTGATGCTGCGGCGTCGGGATTGCTGAAGCGCGAGACGGCAATGACGCGACGCGAGGCACTGCGAGCAGAATACTGCAGCGCACGCCGCGCCATGCCCGCGACGGTCGGCCCCATCTTGCCACCCGCACCAAGGATGACGATGTCGCCGTCAAGCGACTCGAGCGCCGCGATCGTTGCGTCGTCGGGCTCGGCGAGCCGCTCCCCGAGCGACGACTCGTCAGTCGGCGCTGCGTGGCTCGGCGGCATTTGCTTTTGCGATTGCATTTGCGATTGCATCAGCGGCGGCATCGGCGGCGGCTTCAGCTTCGGCCGGACCGAGTGGGATGCCGAGTTCCGCGGCGAGCGCGCGGCGCCCAATCTCGATGCGCTCACGCACGCGCGCCTTGAGCGACTGCAGATCGGCGAGCGTGAGCCCCGTCGTTTCGATGGGCTCGAGTGCCTGTGCGAGCGCGCGCGCGGGCAGGAATCGGAACGTGCCTTTGGCCATCGCGCCACGGGTGCCGGCCACGGCAATGGGCAGAATCGGGGCGCCCGCTTCGATCGCCAGACGGAACGCGCCGTCCTTGAAGGGCAGCATGTTCGCGTCACGCGAACGCGTCCCCTCCGGGAAGATCATGATCGAGACCTTCTTCGCGAGCCGGTCACGGCACTGCCGTATCGCATGAACGGCCGATTCGCGCTTACCGCGAACGATCTTGATATCGCCGGCCATCTGCATCATCCAGCCCATGCACGGGATCTTGAACACCGTGTCCTTGCTCAGCCACTTCATTTCCCACGGGAAGCAGCTGATCAGGAAAATGTCCGCGTACGACTCGTGATTGGCGACTACCACATACGGACGGCGTGGGTCGGCAATGGTGCCTCGCGTACGAAAGTGCCAGAGTCCGTTCAATCGCATTGCCGTTACGGCTACGAGCCGGAACGCCCGACCAGCCGCGTAGCGGCCGGGGTCGAACGGGGCCGTAAAGACGTAGATCAGCGCCACGATGGGCGTGCCAACGATGACCACCAGCACGGTCTCCGTCCACGCCCACCAGTTCAACACGCGCTGCATCACGCGCTCGGCGTTCCCGCTGGCGGTGCCGCGTCAACCGTCTGTACCGTCTCCATTGGATCAACAAACCCGGATTCCTTGTGCGAACCGTCGCAGAACGGCTTCACCTTGGAATGGCCACAACGGCAGAGTGACATGGGTCGGCCTTCCGCACGCGGGGGAATGACGGCGCCGGTGTGGTCGACGAGCTGGATTTGTGCCGCGTCTTCTGCAGAAATACCGAGCGAGCCGTTCTTGCGAACGGTAAGGGTAATGGTCATGGAGTGGGGTTGGGGTCTGGAAGCAGAACGGGGGAGGCTGCAGAGGCGTTGGCGTGGCGCTTGAGACGAGCGACCATGGCCGCGAGACCTGCCTCGCGTGCGCCGAGTCCGATATCCTGCATGAGGACACGTACGAAGTCGCTGGGTAGCGCCTGGGTTACTGCGGGTGGCTGATCGTTCACCGCCGCAAAGGTAATCGCCAGCACGGCGGCGATGGTCGGCGACTGCCGGGCGTTGACGTCGGCATAGAAGTGGAGGCTGCCGTCGGCGTTGCGCTCGGGGAACAAGTCCACGCGGGTTTGGCACTCGTGGACCGTGAACGCTGAGCGGTCGAGGGCGGCGAGTCGCTCAGGGAGCGGCTCGAGCTTCTTCGACCAAGCAAGCAAGGCCTGCATCTTCTCCTCGCGGCCGAGCAGGCGGAACTGGCGCAGGGTACGCGCTAGCGACGCGGGAAGCTCGGCGGCGGTTGACTCGGGGAGACTCTCAGGCATGCGCGAAGTGAATCCGCCTCGCCACGGCCGGTCAAGCGTGAAAGCCCTGATTGATGTCTCGCTTATCGCTCCGTACGATATGCTCCTGATGCTCCCTCCCTGCCTCCAAGCCATGCTTCGCCTGTCCCGTCTTGTTTGCCTCATTGCTGTGCTTGCATGCGCCCGGTCCGAGGATCCGGACTCGGCGGTAGGAACGCTGGAGATGGTGGAACTCGATATTGGCCCCATGCAACCCGCGCGCGCGATCCGGGTGTTGGTGCGGGAAGGGGACGTGGTCAAAGCGGGCGACACACTCGCGCTGTTTGCGACTCCGACGTTGGCGGCCAACGAGGCACAGGCCCAGGCGCGACTGGCCGCCGCGCAGGGTTCGGAGCGGGAGCTCACCCGCGGTGCGCGAACTGAGGAACTCGCGCGGGCGGCGGCAGAGCTGCAGGCGGCCGAAGCAGAGGCGACGCGCACCGCGGCTGACCTCAAGCGCATCGAGCCGCTGGCGGCGCGTGGCGATGTGAGCCGATCGTCGCTGGATGCCGCGTCGTCCGCCGCGCGTGCAAGCGCGGCACGGCGGGAAGCGGCGCGTGCGTCGTATAAGTTGGTGCAGGAGGGTGCGCGCGCCGAACGTCGCCAGGTGGCAGCGGCCGATGTACGGAGTGCTCAGGCGGCGAGTGCTGCGATTCGTGCGACGGCCAACGATCTCGTGCTCGTTGCACCGAGTGATGGTGTCGTGCTCAGTCGCAATGTCGAACCGGGCGAAGTGCTTGGAGCTGGCGCAAGTGCGCTGACGCTCGGGCAACCATCACGACCGTGGGCACGAATCTATGTGTCGCAGTTTGTCGTGCCGACGCTGAACGTGGGTGACACGTTGCGCGCCCTACTCGACGGTGATACGACGGTATATCGCGGACGTATCGCCGCGATTGCGAGCAAGGCCGAATTCACGCCGCGGGTCGCGCTGACCGATCAGGAGCGCGCCGATCTGCTGTTCGGCGTGAAGGTCGAATTCACGGACGGTGGGCGTCGACTGAAGGCCGGATTGCCGATTACGGTGCGCCTGCCACGTAAAGCGAAGTGAGCGACGTGACTCACGCGTCGTCGCCGGTGGTGCAGACGATGGCGTTGCGCAAAGTGTTCGGTGCAATCGTTGCGGTCGACGCGCTCGACCTGCGTATCGAACGCGGAGAAGTGTTCGGCTTGCTCGGCCCAAACGGCAGCGGCAAGACGACCTGCATTCGCATGTTGTGCGGACTGATGCAGCCGACCAGCGGAACCGCGACGGTTGCCGGTTTTGATGTGCGCACTGAGACTGAGCGTGTGCGTCGTCGTATCGGCTACATGTCGCAGCGCTACGGGTTGTATGACGAACTCACCGTCGCCGAAAATCTGCGCTTTTATGCGTCGGTGTACGGGCTCATTGGAGCCGCGCGTACCGAACGGCTCGCAGAGCATGTCGCTGATCTCGGGCTTGGTTCGCGTCTCAATCAGCTGGCTGGCACGTTGAGCGGCGGGTGGAAGCAACGACTCGCTTTGGCCTGCGCAACAGCGCATCGACCCGATCTCGTATTTCTCGATGAACCCACGGCCGGCGTCGATCCGGCGGCGCGCCGCACGTTCTGGGAAACGATCTACGGGCTCGCCAAACGCGGCACGACGATTCTCGTGACCACGCACTACATGGACGAAGCCGAGCGGTGTGAACGGCTCGCATTTTTGTCGCGTGGACATCTGATCGCGGTGGGAACGCCCAGCGCGGTGGTGGCGCAGTTCGGCGCAAAGAGTGTTGAGGATGTATTCGTGCAACTGCAGGAAAAAGACGAACAGGAAACGGCGGCCGCGAATCACGCGAATTCGAGCGGTGCGGGGAGCCGTGCTGATGGGCGAGGACCATGAATTTCTTGATGCGTATCCGCGCGTGGACGGCGTGGCCGATGCTGTGGAAGGAGTCGATCTCGCTCAGGCGCGATCGGCTGACGTTCGCGCTGATGACCGGATTGCCGGCTATTCAGCTGCTGTTGTTCGGCTACGCGATTCAGACGGACGTGCGCAAGTTGCCGATGGTGGTGGTCGACGAATCGCGCTCGCCAGAAAGTCGCGCGCTCGTGCAGCTGCTGCAGAACACCGACAACTTTCGTGTCGTGGCCGCTGTGCCCGACCGATACGCGGCCAAACGCTGGATCGAGCGTGGTGCGGCGCGCGTTGCACTCGTCATTCCACCGGAGTACGAACGCGAGATCAAACGCGGTCGCACAGGCCGTGCGCAACTTTTAATCGACGCGGCCGATCCGCAATCGTCCGGGGCGGCGATTTCCGGCGCACAACTCGCCGCGCAAGTACGGGGCGCGCAGCTGCTGGCAACTCGATTTGCACTCGCACCCCCGGTCGAAATCCGCGTGCGACCGTGGTACAACCCGGCACAACGCAGCGCGACGTTCATCGTGCCGGGAATCGTTGGCATTCTGCTCACCATCACGATGACGCTCATCACGTCGACGGCCATCGTGCGGGAACGCGAACGCGGTACCCTCGAGCAGCTCATCGTCACTCCGATCGGCAAGACCTCGCTGATGCTCGGCAAGCTCGTTCCGTTCGTGCTCGTCGGCTATGTGCAGATGTCGGTAGTCCTCGCACTCGGCAGGGTGTTTTTTGATATCCCGATCCGGGGGAACCTGCTGCTGTTGTACGCGCTTGCGCTGGTATTCATCGTGGCCAGTCTGGGCGTGGGGTTGCTCATCTCCACAGTCGCGCGGAGTCAGGTGCAGGCCATGCAGCTGAGCTTTTTCTTCATGCTGCCGAACATTCTGCTTTCGGGCTACATCTTTCCGCGCGCCGCGATGCCGGTGCCCGCGCAGATTTTCGGCGCGTTCTTGCCACTTACCTGGTTCCTCGAGATTCTGCGTGGGGTACTGCTCAAGGGCATCGGACTCGCCGATTTGTGGCAAGAGCTCGCGGCGCTGACCGTGTTCGCCGTGGTGTTGCTCGCGGTGAGTGTGAGGCGGTTCTCCAAGACGCTCGACTAAGCGGACATCGATAGCAGGGGCGTCCATATCAGGGCAGTCCTTATCGCCGCCGCATGCCGTCGGCCAACGCCACGGTTTCTGGGGCAGGCCTCGCATCAAGCTCCGCACGGATCCGTCGCGCGAAGTCTTCGTAAATGCGAATCGCACCGGCTTGATCGCCGAGTCGTTCAAGCATCTGCATGGCGCGCCGCAGCACGCGCTCGTCGGTCCATTCGAATTGCACGACGCGGCGCGCCATGCGTCCGGCATTCGTGAGCTCTTTGCTCTCTTCGAGCCGAACGGCCAGCGCCCACGCAACCGCCGCCGCGTTCCGTGAGATTGACGCGCGCTCCTGATCGAGCCACGACCCGAATTCAGCGCAGCCGGCGAGATGGAAGCCGGGCATCAATTCGCCGAGGTAGAGCTCGAGTGCGTGCGCGAGTCGTCCGGCATCGGCGCGTTCGTTGAGGTCGCGCACATCGCACGACAGCAGCTCGGCCGAGAGTGACAGTTCTTCATCGCCGCGTCCGATGAGCACATCGTCGCCAAGTGCTGTGCGGACAACGTGCACCGCTTTCCTGAGCGCGCTGCGTGCATGCGATTGATCGAGGTCGGGCCACAGCAGCCCCACAATCCGATCGCGTCGCTGATATCGGCCGGCTGGTGCGAGCGCGAGATACGCCATCAGCGCGACGACTTTCGACTGGGCGAGCAGTTTGTCTGCGACGTCGGCAGGTACGCCGCGCAGGTCAGTCCCGCCAAGGAGATGGAGTGAGAACGGCGGAACACCGATGTCCTCATTCGAGTGAGCCATTGAATTCCGACTGGGTGTTGGCTGAGGTCACGCAAAATGTACTGAAAAAGAACGTTCGATGAACGCTTGGCGAACGATAAGGATACGGGGCACCGGTAACGTCTCTCCGTGGTCCACGACGCCACCGCGCGTCACGAGAAGTAGCTCACGTCAAGAGAGGAGATCGAATCATGAACGCCAATCGCCTGATTCTCGTCGCCGCAGCGCTCGCACTCGTTGCCTGCAGCGACAACTACCAGCCCTCGCTGACCGACCCGACTGGTTCCACGACACCGCCGGTCCCCGTGCTCCAACGGCTCCGCGGAACGGTCGTTCTCGACGAACAGTACGGTGCCCCGTCGCTACAGACCGATATGGGGCGGATCAACATGAACGGAGCCCCCGCCAGCGCGATGGCCAGCGTTGAAGGCGCCCAAGTCATCGTCGTCGGTACGCTCGACGACACCATGGGACTGACGGTGGAAAGCTTCGAAGTGATTGCAATCCACGGGCAAGCCGCTCTGGATGGCCACGTCGATATGGACGATCAGGGGAATTTGTCGATTCTGCTCCCCAACGACGAACTGGTGCTCGTCGACAACCCGCCTGAAGGGTTGCGGGAATACATCGGTCGGCGGATCTGGCTCATCCAGGGTGGCGGTGAAGTTCCAACCGAGTTCGGCCCGATCACCGTTCCGGGTTTGACCGTCTGATGAGCTGCACCAGGCCCCCGAGCATGGCGACCCATCGAAAGGCAGGAGCGGAACTCAGCGAACCTTCTTTCAGACGCGGACGTATATCTTCCGCTGAGTCCCTTCACCTCTCTCGAACCGTCGCCATGCTCATCCGCCGCCCCGACGACATACCGTCTTCCGCGATTACGCCGGAATCCGTCTATCTCAACCGTCGCGCCTTTGTCGGGACGGCAGGAGCACTCGCACTCGGCGCCGCACTCACGCCGGGTGCGTTGCAGGCGCTCTCGGCGACCGGTAATGGGCAGCAACTCAAGGTCACCGACGAAGACGACGCCACGAGCTACAACAACTTCTACGAGTTTGGCACCGGGAAGGAGGAGCCCAAAGATCAGGCCAAGAACTTCCGCACCAAGCCGTGGACCGTCGCCGTCGAAGGGATGGTGAAGACACCAAAGACGTTCGCGCTCGAAGACCTGCTCAAGGGAATGCCGCTTCAGGACCGCGTCTACCGCCACCGCTGCGTCGAAGCGTGGTCGATGGTGATTCCGTGGCAGGGGGTGCAGCTCAAGGATATCGTGGCCAAGTGCGACCCGTTGCCGAGTGCCAAGTTCATTGAACTGACGACACTGCTGGACCCGAGCCGGATGCCCGGACAGCGGACGGGTGTGCTGCCGTGGCCGTACAAGGAAGCGCTCCGTCTCGACGAAGCGATGAACCCGCTCGCTCTGCTCGTGACCGGCATGTACGGCAAGCCGTTACCGAACCAGAACGGCGCACCGCTCAAGCTCGTCGTGCCGTGGAAGTATGGGTTCAAGGGGGTGAAGTCGATCGTCAAAATCCGCTTCACCGACAAGCAGCCCAATACGACGTGGAATGACGCGAACGGGCGCGAATACGGCTTCTATGCGAACGTCAACCCGACCGTCGACCACCCGCGGTGGAGTCAGGCCAAGGAGCGCCCCATCGGGCAGTTCCTGAAACAGGCGACACTGATGTTCAACGGCTACGGCGACCAGGTCGCGTCACTCTACTCGGGCATGGACCTGAGGAAGAACTATTGAGCTCGGGGTCCCGTTTGGCCGCTTTCGACGCGGAATACCGCGTCCAGCTCAAGCGCGCCGAACCGTTCGTCCGCCGGTGGATCCACCGGGCGATGTGGGCGCTCGCCGCAGTGCCCGTTGTCGCCATGATCGCGATGTACCCACTTGGCATGCTCGGGGCGAACCCTATCCGGGAACTGGAACACTTTTCCGGTGAGTGGACGCTCCGTCTGCTGGCCTGCTCGCTGGCTGTCACGCCGCTGATCAAGCTGACGCGGTGGGGTTGGCTCATCCCGGAGCGCCGGTTCCTCGGGTTGGCCGCCTTCTATTGGGCTATCGTCCACCTCTCGATCTATATCGGGCTGGACATGTTTTTCGACGTGGGTGACATCGTCGAGGACGTGTTGAAGCACTTGTACATCACGGCGGGAATGCTCGCGTTCGTGCTGATGATCCCGCTGGCGCTGACGTCGACGAAGGGGTCGATCAAGCGATTGGGTGGCAGAAAGTGGAATGCGATTCACTCCCTGGTGTACGTCTCGGCGATTGCCGGCTGCATTCATTACCTCTGGGGAGTCAAGAAAGACATCGAGGAGCCGATGATGTATTTAGCGGTGTTTGTCGTGCTCTTGGCCTTCCGGATTTTTGGGAAGTGGGGACGACGCGACGTGCGGGGAACCGCGCGCGCAGCATCGAGCTGACTTCACGCAGCTGATCATCCCCTCTGCTCTCCGGTAACATGGCCTCTCCCGTCGACGTGGAACTCCGTCGTTCGGGCCGTTATTCGACAATCGGCGCTGTCGCCACCGCACCGGGCGTTCCGGTGGTGGCGTTGCACACCCTGCTCGAGACGGGCGACTGGGTGGTACTTGCCGGGTTGGTCGGATATGCGGCTCTGATGGCGATCTGGTTCGCCACGGGCGCGCCCGGCGGAGGCGTGGTCTCGAGCCTACGCCTGCCCGCGACGCAGCTGCTGACGCTGATTGCGGGGGTACTCGCGCTACAGGCTTCGCGCGCCCGCTCACTCGATCACGGCGCCCGCCGCTTCTGGATGGCGGTGTTTGTGTCGCAGGTGATCACGCTCGTGCTCGCATTCGCCCAGCAGCGGACGCTTGCCCAGGCGCCGAGCCCGGCGTTGCAGGTTGCGCCGTTGCTGGTGCACCTCGTGCTCTTGGCCGGACTGTTGCAACTGCCGAGTGCCCCACGCACGGTACTCGACCGGGTCAAGCTGGCCCTCGATTGCGCGACGGTGATTGTCGGTGGGATGCTGGTCCTCTGGTTCGACTACTTCGTGGCGGCACGCGGTTCCCGGCCGCCGTCGCTTCCGTTCGTGATGGCGCACGTCGAAGCGCTCGCCGACTTGGTGCTGATCCTCGCCGCGTCGGTGGTGTGGCGCGGGACCGCACTGCAGCATCGCGCGACCGTGCTGGCCACCCTTGCTGTCGGCCTGCTGGTGTTCTTCCTCGCGCATGTTGCCGTCGCAGTCGAGCTGACGCGCGGTGGCATCGCCTACAACTGGGTCGCCTTCGCGGCGCCTTTTGGTACGGCGTTCTTTGCTGTGGCTGGCTGGGTGAAGCGTGCCACCATGTCCGAGCGCCGACTCCGAAAAGGCGCGTCTTCCACGCGTACCGACCAGAGCACCAGTCTCATTCCGTATGTGGCAGTGCTTCCAGGCTTCGGTCTCCTGCTGCGTGCGGCGCACGACCAAGGCACACAACCACTGCTTGGGCTGGCGATCGGTTCCGTGGTACTCGCATCGTTGGCCTTTGCGCGTCAGGCCGCCTCGAGGCGCGAGACCGTGCGGGTGCTCACCGAATCCACGGCGCGCCTCAGCGAAGCGCGGTTCAGCGCGCTGGTGCAGCACTCGAGCGATGTGATCACGATCGTCGACCCGGACGGCACCATCCGCTACGCGAGCCCGTCGATGGCATTGGTGCTCGGGCATGATCCAGCCAAGCTCGCGAACACATCGCTCGTGGCCCTGTTGCATCCACAGGACGCGCCGAGTGCGCTAGAGTTCCTCGCTGAACTCGCGCGCAGCTCCAGTGTACGCACCGGGTCGCGCGGCAACGTCGGCACGCTGAAACGTGAATGGCGACTCGCGCACGCCAACGGCGACTGGATGACGGTGGACAACGTCGGTACGAATCTCTTGCATGAATCGGAGATTGGCGGCCTCGTGTTGAACACGCGCGATGTCACCGAGCAGAGTGTGATCAAAGCGCAGTACATGCACCAGGCGTTTCACGATCCGCTCACCGATCTCGCGAACCGCTCCCTCTTCCTGTACCAGGTCGGGCACGCGCTCACACGCGCGTCCCGACTCGGCAAGACCGTGACGGTTCTCTTCTTCGATCTCGATAACTTCAAGACGGTCAACGATTCGCTCGGACATGCAGCCGGAGATCGCCTGCTCGCGGACGCGGCGCGCCGACTGACGACGTGCGTGCGCGACAGCGATCTGATTGCACGACTTGGTGGCGACGAATTCGCGGTACTCGTGGAGGACGCGGACGACCTTGACGATGTACGGCAGATGGCCGAACGCATCGCAGCCGCACTCGGTCGGCCCTTTATGCTGGGCGGGAAGGAAGTGTTCGTGAGTGCGAGTATCGGCATCGCGCGAACGCACGGCACCGAAACGTCCGACGAACTGGTGCGTAACGCGGACGTTGCAATGTACGTCGCCAAGTCGCGCGGCAAGGGACAGTACGTGTTCTTCGAACCGCGAATGCACGCGGCGGCACTCGAACGACTCGTCGTCGAGGCCGATTTGCGGCAAGCGATCGAGCGCGAAGAATTCTTCCTGCAGTATCAGCCGATCGTGCTGCTCGACACCGGCGAAATTATCGGCGCGGAAGCGCTGGTGCGCTGGTGTTGCCGAGAGCGTGGAACGGTGCCGCCGGGCGTCTTTATTCCGATTGCCGAAGAGACCGGGCTCATTTCAGCGATCGGTCGCTGGGTGCTGAAGCGTGCCTGCCGCACGGCGTACCAGTGGGAGCAGGAGCGTGGTCACCCGATGCGAATCACCGTCAACCTCTCAGGCAGGCAGCTGCAAGAGCCCGATGTCGTGGATGACGTGCGTCTGGCCCTCGCCGAGTCCGGGCTCAATCCGAAGCACTTGGTGCTGGAGATCACGGAGAGCATGCTGATGCAGAACACCGAGCTGTCGATGGCGCGCCTGAATGCGCTGAAGGCGCTTGGCGTATCGCTGGCGATCGACGATTTCGGCACCGGCTATTCCTCGCTCAGCTACCTGCAGCGCTACCCGATCGACATTCTCAAGATCGACAAGGCGTTTGTGGATGTGATCGACAAGGCGGGCGACGGGCCAGTGCTGGCCAGTGCGATCATCGCGTTGGGTGAGACGCTGCGGATGAACACCGTGGCCGAGGGAATTGAAACCGAACAACAGCGTCGCGAGCTGATTCAACTAGGTTGTGAGCTGGGACAGGGCTACCTGTTTGCACCACCTCTCGACGCCGAAGACTTTTGGAAAATCCTGCTGACCCGTGGTGCGCGAACGTATGAAGCCAAACAACGGCACCGCGGACAAGGCGCCCAAGCCGCGTAAGGGCGCGCCGCGCTCACCAGTTGTGTCAAAGCCGACGGCCGGAAGTACGCCGACCGTCGAAGAGCATCCGACTCGGCTCGATGCTTTTGCCGTCACGGCGCCAGGGCTCGCGCCGCTCGTGGCCGCAGAGTTCACGGCGCTTGGTCTCGCGCCGCGCGAAGTGACCGACGCCGGCGTGGCGTTCGACGCGACGCTCGCCGACGTCCTGCGCGCCAATCTCTGGTCGCGAATGTCAAGTCGCGTGCTCGTGCGCCTGGCGACGTTCGAAGCGCGGGACTTCGCGACGCTCGAAAAGCAGGCGACAAAAATGGCGTGGTCGCGCGTGTTCGTGCGCGGCATGACGGCGCGCCTGCGCGTTACGTGCCGCAAGTCCAAGCTCTATCACTCGGATGCGGTCGCCGAACGTGTGGCGCGTGGCATCGAGCGTTCCGTGCCGGGCGTGACCATCGAGGTGCGCGGCAAGGACGATGAAGACGGAGCGGAGCTTCCGCCGGCACAGCTCATCGTGGTGCGGTTCGAGCATGACGTCTGCACGATCAGTGCGGACAGTTCAGGCGAACTACTGCACCGTCGCGGGTGGCGTCAGGCGGTCGCCAAAGCGCCGCTGCGTGAGACGCTGGCTGCCGCGATGATCGCGGCGACCGAGTGGGATGGCAGCGTGCCCCTGGTCGATCCGTTCTGCGGCTCGGGGACGATTGGGATCGAGGGAGCGCTGCGTCTCCGCAACATTGCACCCGGGCTCGATCGCGCCTTTGCGCTCGAGCAGTGGCCCGGCACCGATGCCGCGATGGTGCGCGCTGCGCGCGAAAACGCCCGGTCGCTCAGGCGCCCGTCAACCGGCGTGCTGATTGTGCTGGCCGATCGCGATGCGGGGGCGTGCGACGCCGCGTTGGCCAACGCGGAACGCGCCGGTGTGCTCGACGATGTCACCATCGCCCAGCAATCGCTCTCCGACACCGATCTCGGCGCGATCGGTGAATCCGGGCTGATCCTCACCAATCCGCCGTACGGACTTCGCGTCACCGATGGCAACGATATCCGCTCACTCTATGCGCGACTTGGCGATGTCTTGCGCGAGGGTGGCAGGGGATGGCGCGCGGCGATGCTGGTACCCGACCGGCAACTCACCGCGCAGCTTCGCATCCCGATGGAGACGAAGCTGCGGACGACAAATGGGGGCATTGCGGTGTCGGTGGAGATGACGAGGGCGGCCGGGAAGCGCTAGCGAACAGCTGCACAACTGAGCGCCTCCCTAGACCTTCCGAATCGGCCCCGCATACTGCGCGACTTGAGTGTCGGCCGTCACCAGCGTGAATCCTTCGCACTGCGCCTGCGCCACCAGTAGTCGATCAAACGGATCGCGATGCAGCGGCGGAAGTCCCTCGACGCTGACCGCATGCTCGCTGGTGATCGGCAGCTCCTGGTAGCCGTTGTCCAGCAGGGCGCGCCGCAATACACGCGGCTCCACCCGAAAGTCGTCGCGACCAAGTCCATTCTTGATCGTGATCTCCCACAGGCTGGCCGCGCTGAACACCAGAGTGTTGTGCGGATCGAGTAGCAGCTTCCGCGCGGCCGCAGAAAGGCGCTTGGGAGTGCCAGCGGCCCACAGCAGCAGTTGGGTGTCGAGCAGAAGCTTCAATCGCCGACGCCAAACAGCGCCTCAATCTCAGCCGCACCCATGCGATCGAAGTCCTTGGGGACGACTATCTCGCCGGAGAGGAATCCGAGTCGCTGCGGTTCGGCCGGCGCGTCCAGTGCAACGACCCGCACCAGTGGCGCACCGGCCTTCGCGATGATGAACGACTTGCCTTTCGCCGCCTGATCGACCAGACGCGAGAGCTGCGTTTTCGCCTCGTGCATGTTGACGACAGTCATCGGAATTGCTCCCTACTTTGTGAACTAAGTTTGCTAAACTAAGTCTACCGGGCAGCCGACGACAATTCCAGCTCGGTTCTCCACCGACGCCTCCCGCCGTCAAGCCCGGAAGTAATCCCCGCGCCAGTTCTTCACCTGCGACTTGATCTCTTTGCTCGTCATCGCCGGATTGGCGAGCACTTTGCGCACGAGATCCGTCACTTCGCCATCCGCTGCGAAGCGCAGCGCGATGAGCTGTCGCGGGCGGAGCTCTTCGATGCGCGGCTGCAGGTCGGCCGGGAGCACGCGCGCCAACCGGAGCCGTTCTTCGAGGCGGATCACGCGGTCCTGCACGCGCAGCGGCGAGAGGCGGGCGACGGCCACGAGGCCGAAGATGGCGAGCGCGCCGACCAGCGCGAAGGCGGTGTCGGCGTTCGGGGTGCCGAAGACGCGTCGGACCGCCCAGACGAGATAAATGAGGCTCAGCGGCGTCGTGAAATAGTGATACATGGGCGTGAACTGCGCGTGATTGCTGAGATTCTGCCCGCTCTCGGTGGCCATGCGTGCCTCGTTGGGGTGACGAAGGAAGGAATCGACGCCGTAACTTATCCGCGAACCAGAAGCAGATTGCCGTCGACGGATCGCCGTCGGCCCAGGTCTTCGGCTCGTGCCCGTCTTTGACCGCCTCTCAACCCCTTCCTGCCATGCGTCGCTCCGTACGTTTCCTCGCGCTGCTCGCGGCCACGCCCCTGGGTGCGGTCGCGGCCCAACGCGCGACCACCGGTGCCACGCCAGCCACAGCACCGGCGAAGGTGCCGGTAGGTTTTGCCCTCATCAAAGAGGCCGACCTCAAGCGCGACATGTACGTCATGGCCGGCGACAACATGCGTGGTCGTGAAGCGGGCACTATCGACGAGATGCGTGCGTCGATGTGGCTGGCCGAAGAAATGCGGAAAAGCGGCGTGAAGCCGATGGGCGAAGACGGCAGTTGGTTTCAGTGGTGGAACATGCGACGCACGCGCTTGTCGACGATCTCGAGTTCAGTCACGCTTGGCGGAAAAGCGATGGCCCTATGGACGGAGATCACGCCAACATCGAATGCCGCGGCCGATGTGTCGGCGCCAACGGTGTTCGTTGGTGACGGACGCGACACCACCATCGATGTGCGCGGAAAGATTGCCGTCGCGACGTTGATCCCGTCGACCGTGCCACTGCGCAGCACGACCAACACCTACGAATATCGCTACACCCGTCAGGCGATCACCTCGCAGGGGTCCGCGCTGTCGCGCCGCGGTGCCGCCGGTGTGATTCTCGTGGCCGATTCGACCGGAGAGCTCGGCTACGACGGCGTGTGGAAGTTGCAGTCGCGCGGAACGTACGACGTTGTCGGCGGCGTGCCGCGCTTCTCGCAGAATGCTGGTGGCGGAGGTCGCGGCGCTGGTGCCGGTGGACCACCGCAAGCGCCGGCACCCGTGCTGTTCGTTCCTCGTGCGACACTCGCACAACTTCGCACGGACGGTCAGATCGTGAACATCAAGATGCGCGTCGAACAGTTCGAGACACCGTCGGTGAACATCATTGGTGTGGTCGCGGGTACCGATCCGAAGTTGAAGGACGAGTACGTGGTGTTCAGCTCACACCAGGACCACGACGGTGTGCGTTTCGTGGTGAACGGCGACTCCATCTGGAATGGTGCCGACGACAATGCGAGCACGAGTGTCGCACTGCTCGCCATCGCTCGCTCGTGGGTGAAGCATCCGAGCAAGCGTTCGGCGCTGTTCATTTTTCACGGCGCCGAAGAGCGCGGTTTGCTGGGCTCGCGTTACCACGCTGCGCATCCGGTGGTGCCGCTTGCCCAGATGGCGGCGGTACTCAACGGCGATATGATCGGTCGCAACGCCGCAGATACTGCGGCGCTGTTGGGCTCCCAGCCGCCGCATCGCAATTCGCTCGAGTTGGTGAACATGGCGCTCGATGCGAATCGTGCCTCGACAAAGTTCGTCGTCGACTCCTCGTGGGATCGGCCGACGCATCCGGAAGGGTGGTACTTCCGCAGCGACCATGTGCCGTACGCCGAGCGGAACGTGCCGAGCTTGTTTTTCTCGTCGAACCTGCATCCGGACTACCACACGCCGCGCGACGACGAGAAGGGAATCGATTACCCCAAGCTCACGCACATGACACAGTGGATGTACATGACCGGCTGGATGGTGGGCAACGCCGCCAAACGGCCCACCATCGATCAGGGGTTTGTGTTGCGGTGAGGTCCGTGTTCTGATCATTCACATGCTGCTCAACCCCGGCGCATGCCAATCAACTGCTCGATCGCGTCGGCGAGGTGTTCGTCGGTGATGTGATGGTCGCCTCGATCAACGCGCAGCTTGAACGCCAGTATGAGCACGTCGGCGTCGCGAAAGCCTTCTGGCGTTTCAAACTTGTAGCACGCGAGTTCGACCTTGAGTCCGTTCGGATCCTGCAGATAGATCGAATTCATGAATCCGCGATCGCGCTCGATGAATTCGATGCCGTGTTCGCGCAGTCGAGCCGGGGCCAGCGTGAACGTCGCGCGTGACACGTTGAACGCGATGTGCTCGACGCAGCCGATCTCGCGCGGGGCATGGCGGTTCGCATCAACGCGCGATTCGTTGGTGAACACGGTGAGCAGCCGCCCGTCGCCCGGATCGAAGTAGAGATGATTCTCGTCGGGCTTGCCCAAGTTGGGCTGCTCGAACAGGTAGGGCATGCCGAGTACGCCCTCCCAGAAATCGATGGCACTCTGCTTGGTGGAGCCGACCAGCGTGATGTGGTGCACTCCCTGAACCTGCGTCTTCTTCACCGTCATTTCCTCGTGGGCGCGGCCCGATGTCGATTGCCTTGGTCAATATACGGCTGGTGGCGATGCCCGACTGCCGTCATGATTCTTTGACGCGGTCGTTCGCTCACGCCGATTTGTCGTCACCCAACAGTCGCCCATCCGTCGCCCACACCATGCGTCTACGCTCAGGTCATTTCCGTTCGCTCGCCTTCGTTTTCGGCCTCGTCGTTACAGCGCCGCTGCACGGCCAGCCTTACGCAACCAGCTGGGACCCGAAACTGATGGAGCGCCCCGATGTGAAGGCGGCGATCACCATGCTCGAGCAACGGTTTCCACAGCAGGTGGAAGAGTGGATCAGGCTCACGGAAATGCCGGGCAAGTCGAAGCTCGAGCAGCAGCGCGGCGCGTATGTGAAGGCTGTCTTCGAGAAGGAGAAGCTCAAGGTTTCGGTCGACTCGATCGGGAACGTGACCGGTGTGCGAAAGGGTACGGGCGGCGGTCCGACGATCGTGATCGCAGCGCACACCGACATCGTCTTCCCGCCGGAGACGAACGTCAAAGTGCGTCGGTCGGGGGATACGCTGTTCGCGCCAGGCGTCGGTGACAACACGGCGTCGGTGGCCGACATGCTGGCCGTCTTGCGCGCGATGAATTCCGCGAAGATCAGCACCAAGGGTGACGTCATATTCATTGCGACGGTGCAGGAAGAGCTTGGGCTTCGGGGGATGGAGTATTGGCTCCAGCACAACGCCAAGCCTGACTTGCTCATCGTGCCGGACGGCGAGTTTGGACGTGTCTCCTATGGCGCGCTCGGGATTTACTGGACGAAGTACGTGTTCACGAGCCCGGGGTCGCACACGCTCATGTCGCGCGGTAAGCCGACGCCGGTGAAGGCGTTGGCCGATGCGATCAATCGTGTGTATGCGCTGCAGTTTCCGGCGCTTCCCGATGGCGCGGTCGTGAACATCGGGCAGATCCATGGGGGCAACATCTTCAACGCGGTGCCGCAGGAGCTGTCATTCACCACCGATCTGCGAAGCCCCGATGCGGTCCTGCTCGATTCGCTCGATCGGGTGATCGGCCGCATCGCCAAGGACGCGGCCGACAAAGAGAAGGTTGGACTGCGTGTCGAGGTCGATCAGAAAACGTTGGCTGGCGGAACGGCCAAACAGCTCGAGGGTGCACGGGCCCATCCGCTTGTGCAGACGGCAATCGACATCAATCGTGCGCTGGGAATTCAGGGTGGCATGCCGGGCGCTGACGAAGCCGTGGCCACTGGCGCGACCGATGCGAATCCTGGCGTCGTGCGCAAGATTCCGAGCATCGCGATCGGTGGATCCAAAGCGTCCGGCGCGCACCAACTGACGGAGTACGCCATCGTGTCGAGCGCGCTACCATCTACCAAGTTGCTGTTGCTGCTGACGGCAACGTTTGCTGATGGGATCAAGACCGTGACGCCGGCCAAGCTCGTGCCGTGAAATGAAGCAGCGTTGCGGAGCTTGCCTGATGGTCGCGCCGGAGCGCTGACTCGCTACGGCGTCAGGTCGGCCCGATAGCTGATCGCGAATTCGATGAAGCGTGAGATGTCGACGATGGATGCTGCGCGAAAGCGGATCGTGTGTGCATCCACCCTGTTCGTTCCCGGCAAGTACGACATCATTTCGGCCGGCGAGTAACTCTTGTACGAAAGCTCGAGTGCGAACGGTCCTGCGGCCGATATGGGCTTGAAGTCCTTGAGTCGCGACACCGCCGCCTCGGCCTTTGCCCGAATCAACGCTCGCGACGCCTCGGGTGTCTTGACGGCGGCCGCGTGAAAGCTGATCGGCCGTTTCACCACGGCGCCTTCGACATCGCCGGTGAACGCCTGCACTTCGCCCACGGCCTGCTCATCGCCCGAGACCATCACCACCGGCACGCCGAAATATCCGGCGATTGTCGCGTTGATCGACGATTCCGACATCGGTCGACCGTTGAGCTTCACCGCAGAAAACGTTGCGCTGGAGTCGATCCCTTCCATCATCATCAGGGGGCGAGGCGAACCGCGCACGATCGTGACGCCGGCGGGCAACCGGTCGATGAGCAGGGTCTGCATGGTGCCATGCGCATCGGCGACCACGAATTCAGTGGCACCCGCCTCGCGCGCGCCAGCGATCGCGGCCAGCGCTTCTGCCGTCATGAACTCGCGAAACTTCGCGTATTCAAAGCCGGTCGGGCCAAGCTCCTCTGAGCTGACAACGCCGCCGATCCCCTCCATATCGAAGGAGATGAAACCTTGATTGGGCGCTGCGCCGCCAACGGACTTGCAACCAGTGCGAGAAGTACGG